>ERZ840096.2885-NODE-2885-length-12543-cov-3.584962_pt1 | contig 12543 bp, 8 predicted proteins | sample MGYA00519878_ERZ840096 | MGnify/ENA primary metagenome ERZ840096 (study PRJEB31850, sample SAMEA3708865) | human gut metagenome | biome: human gut; feature: human-associated habitat; material: faeces | place: China | collected 2014 ...
TCCCCCAAGCCCCCTCCCCTCCTTTTTCAAAGACTTTTGACCTTATCGAATCCCTCTTCGCCGCTTTCCCCTTTCAGCAATGCATGGGAAAGGGTGATGGGTGGAAACCACAATGATCCGTTATACGAGTGAGCTGTTTCAACCGGTTAACATCGTAAAGAAAAAGGCATCTCTTCCTTACGGGAGAGATGCCTTTTCCAGACTGAGTGGGGGCTATGCTTGACGATCTTGCGCACTAGCGTTGTGGTCAGGCCACCCTGTCAGTCAAAAGTTTGAAAGGGAGTCGAAAAGCTGTTTTCTTGGCCCCCTTTCCTTGCTCACCTTACGCGCAAAAAACTAGTCGATCTTGGCGAAAGCGGCAGCCACGGCGCCACAGATGGGGCACTTGTCGCAGGGGCCTTCCTGCGTGTAGCCGCACACGGTACAGACATAGAGGTCGCCGGTGATGGAGGAAGGATCGGCAAGGGCCTTCTTGTAGAGGTTGGCGTGCACTTCTTCAACCTTGTTGACCATATCGAAATACTTGGCGATGCGATCCTGGCCTTCTTCCTTGGCGTCGGCGATCATCTCAGGATACATCTTGGTGAACTCGTAGGTTTCGCCTTCGATGGCGGCCTTGAGGTTGGCGGTGGTGTCGCCGATCTTTCCGGCATTGCGGAGGTGGGCATGGGCATGGATGGTTTCAGCTTCGGCGGCGGCGCGGAACAGCTTGGCAACCTGAGGCAGGCCTTCCTTGTCAGCCTGTTTGGCGAAAGCGAGATACTTGCGGTTAGCCTGAGATTCTCCAGCGAAAGCGTCCATCAGATTCTTTTCGGTCTTGCTCATGGGAAGTCTCCTTTGGGGATAATTAGGTTATGTAGAGTGTGTTGCTTATGTTCTCAATCAGGAACGATTCCTGTTTATAAGAATCCAGCCCTCTTGTAAAGCCTTATCTGTACTTTTTTCAGAAAAAAATATCGTCCCGGAAAAAGTACAAGAAATACGGTGATGACGGCACGCAAGCTTGACCCGCCGCCCGTCAGACGCTACACCTTGTTCCCATGTCTGTCTCCTATTTCATCCCGGATCTGGCCCCAGAAGACCTGCACCGCTGCGAAGAAATCGTCCGCCGCAGCCGGTTCATCGTCAGCCTTGCCCATACGCCGACCCCGGAGGCGGCCAAATCCTTCATCGAGCGGATCAAACAGGAATTCCCCGACGCGACCCACAATTGCTGGGCTTACGCCGCCGGAGCGCCCGGCCAAACCAGCAAGGTCGGCTACAGTGACGACGGCGAACCGCACGGCACGGCGGGCCGCCCCATGCTCACCATGCTGCTGCACGGCGGGGTCGGTGAGCTTTCCGCGGTCGTGACCCGCTATTTCGGCGGCATCAAGCTCGGAACGGGGGGCCTCGTCAGGGCATATCAGGGCATGGTCAAACTGGGCCTCGAAACCCTGCCCACACGCGAACATATGATCCCCGCGCGCGTCGAGGTGGTCCTCGACTATCCGCATATTACGGTCTTTCGCCGCCTGCTGCCGGACTACCGGGCCACCGTCGCCTCGGAAAACTTCGGCGTGGACGCCACCTACGAACTGCTGCTTCCCGATCAAAACATCCCGGCCCTCGAAACCGCGCTGACGGAACTCACGGACGGGGCAGTGCTCATCACACGGCTTGATGACGGCACCATGCCACCGGAAACACCGTAGCATGTCTTTCTTTGAAAACATATTGCTTTCAGATGGTATCCGGTTCTTCAAGAGGTTGCGGACAGGGCTTTCGATAAAAGTAAAAGTTTAGAAATAGAGGGGGAGCTCCACGCCGACAGGCTTGCGAAAAGGAAGCTCTTCTCCCCAAAAGTTCTCCCCCAATGCCTCCATGCCTTTCAAAAACAAGTTTCCCTGATCCCTTGCAAGTTTTTCCTCTTCCGACGCAGCGCAGGGCTGACCACCAAAACCGTACTGGCTCGCGCGGCGACTCTTCTTCCGCTCTTCCGCAAAACGAAAAGCCTTTCGGAGATGTTCCGAAAGGCTTCCGTAGGGAACCGGTAAACGGATTCTATGCCAATGCGCCAATCGCCTTGGCGAACGCGCGTACCTGCTCTTCAGAGGTATTGAAGCTGAGCATCCAGCGCACGGTATGCGCGGACGGCTCAACCTCATGGAACATGTACTGCCGCTGCAATGCGGCTATGTGCTCCGGCTTCATATTGACGAACACCCCATTGCTTTCCACAGGATGAGCCAGCTCCACGTGCGGCATACCGGAAATGAGATCCGCAAGCAGGCGGGCCATATTGTTGGCGTGCCGGGCGTTTTCCAGCCACAACCCGTCCTTGAAATACGCTATGTACTGGGCCGCAAGGAACCGCATCTTGGAGGCAAGCTGGAGGTTCTGCTTGCGGAGGGTCACGAAGTCCCGCACGAAATCCTTATTAAAAACGACGACGGATTCGGCCATCATCATGCCGTTCTTCGTGCCGCCGAAGGACATCATATCCACGCCGAGATCCTTGGTGAAGGACGCACGTCACAGCCGAGCGCAACCGCGGCGTTGGCGATGCGCGCACCGTCCATGTGCACGAACAAGCCGTTCGCGTGTGCCACGTCGACAATGGCCTTAATCTCTTCCGGCGTGTACACCGTGGCCACTTCCGTGGACTGCGTGAGCGCCACCAGACCGGGCTGGCTGTGGTGCGGGCTGCCCATATCTGTCAGGTATGCGGAAAGAGCCCCTGCGGAAATCTTGCCGTGCACGGAGGGGATGGGGGTCATCTTGCAGCCCACGACGGCCTCGACCGCCCCGCTTTCCGAGGTGTGCGTGTGGGCCATGTCGCTGCACAGAATGGAGTGCCACGAGCGTATCATGCGGTTGAACCCGAGCACGTTCGCGCCCGTGCCGAGCGGGACGAGGAACACGTCGACGTCATCGCCGAACAGCGCCTTGAAGCAGCCCTCGGCTTCGGCGGTCCACGGGTCGTCGCCATAAGGCTCCGCCGCGCCCACGTTGGCCTTGTTCAGGGCCTCCATCACTTTCGGGTGCACGCCACTGGTATTGTCGCTGGCAAAAGTGCAATCCATCTCGCAGCCTCCTTTAGGCAGATGAGCTTTGGAAAGGCATGGAGGCGTTGGGGAGGGGAGGAGAAACTTTCTGGAGAATGGGAGAACACCTCCCGCATTTCTCCTCCCCCCTCACCCCCTTCCCTTCAAAGACTTTTGTGTTTATCGAATCCCTGTTCAGAGTTTTCAATATGTTAAAAGATGAAGCACTCTTCTTTTTCCGTCCTCAATAATCCTTCTTCCAGTTCAGCCCCACTTCGGAGCCCTGGGGCGTGGAAACGCCTTCGAGGTTAAGGTTGGGGGCAAGCTCGATTTCAACGCGGACGCCGCTGGCATCACCGTTCATCCCCTGCTCTAGGCCGACATAGACGTTGTCCATGACATACTTGCCCACCTCAAGGGATGGGATGGAGTCCTCCTGCGCGCTGGACCCGCTGTTCTGTCCCGGCGGCTGCAACAGGCCGACATTGCGGCTCGTCTGCTGCTTGGGCCCGTTCTGCATACTCCCGAACCGGAGCACGTCGAAACCGAGCGTGTCGCGCACTTCGCCGAGAACCCCCATGCCGCCGGAACCGAACCCCGACAGCGACGCGAGTTCGGCGGCAAGCTGGATCGCCTCCATGCGCCCGAGGCTGGATGCGCTCTGCCCGAACAGCACCTGCGCCACCACTTCATCCTGCGGCAGCGGTGGCTGGCTGGACAAGGTCAGCGTCGGAGACGAGGCCGGGCCGCTTACGGTCGCTTCGGCGGTGATATTCGCCGCCGCGTAGGTGACGAGCACGTTGAGCAGCGGATCGGGCGGCGTGGCCCCGCTGAACTCGACGTCGCCCCGGCTCAGGGTAAACTGCTTGCCAAGCAGGCTGAACTGCCCCCGGATGGAATTGATGGACCCCGTGACCACGGGATTCGTCGCGGGTCCGGAAACCTGGAGGTTGCCCTTCCATTCGCTCTCAAGCCCCTTGCCGCGCACAAAGAAACGGTTCGGGATGAGCACATTGACGTCAAGTTTCGGCCCGGATCCGGAGGAGGAAGCGGTGCTCTCCTCCTGCCCGGCCTCCACGACGTTCAGCGTCGGGATGCTGGTGCCGAATGAGCTGACGATCTGGAACTGCCCCTTATTGACGGTGATGGCCGCGCGCACATCGGGCGACGTCGCCGGCCCGACGATGTCCGCCGTGCCCGAAAGGGTGACGGAAAGATCGTTGCGGTGCAGCGGGGCAAGCTCCTTGATCGTCCCATGCAGCGAAAGGGGCAGGCCGGACGCCAGCGGACCGACGGTTCCGTTGACGTTGATCGCGCCGCCCTGCCCGTCCGTAGCGGAAAGGGACAAACGGGACATCCCTCCGGACTGGAGAGACGCATCAAGGTTGATGTCGGACAGGGCGAGGCCGAGAAGGATCTCTTCGAAGGCGGCCTTTTCGATCTTGAGCGACGCGGAAAGCTCGGGAGCGGACAGCGAGCCGGACAGCGTGGCATTGAGGGAGCCTTGCCCGGTGAGGCTGGAGTTGGCGAGCGGCACGAACCGCCACAGCGACGCCAGCGAGCCCTCCCAGTTGACGTTGCCGGAACACGGCTTGTCCAGCGCCGGGGACGGCACGCCGGACGCGGAAAAACTCAAGGGCAGGGAAAGCGTCCCTGTGGCCGGAGAGGTACCCATGCCGTCCGTCTTCACATTGAGGACAAGGGCGGAAGACTGGAGCGTGCCGTTGATATCCACGGCGGCGGGGGGCATGTCGCTCTCCGGGAAGGCGATGTTCCTGAGGGACACGTCCAGCGTGCCCCTCGGCTGCGACGGCGTGCCGGACAGGGCGATGGCGGCGTTGAGCAGGCCGTCGGGCACGGGCACGTCCGTAAACAGCCGGGCCATATTGATGGCCACGTCGCGCAACCGGGCCTCAAGGGCGAGCTTGCGCCCGTCAAGGCTTCCCAGGGCCGTCAGCGTGCCCTGCGGCAGCACGGACAGATCGAGGTTGTCCACGGACAGCCCGTTGCCGAAGGCAATGTTGACGGGCCGATTCAAACGCACGCCCACAAGCGTCCGTTTCCGCCTGTCCGTGAACGTGAGGCGTTCCACCTGCGCCTTCTGCCCGGCAATGTCGAGCGTCAATCCGATGTCGGCGGACGTCTTGCCCTGGAGGGCCACGGACGCCTGAAGCCTTTTCAGAGATCCGGACACGTCGATCTTGCCGCTCCGCCAGCGGAAATCGGACGCGGAGCCGTTCCCAAGGGAGGCGGACAGGCCGATCCCCTGCTTGCCGAACAGGTCATCCAGCCGAAGATTGCCCTTGAAGGTGCGCATGGAAAAAAGCGAACCGGCACTGAGCGCGCCGAACGACCAATCCGCGGCAAGCTGCTGCGTTTTGGCCTGCGAAAAAGACACGTTGGCAACCGCTGCGGAACCATCCAAGGGCACGCCGGTAAGCGAGGACAGCGCCGCCCAGTCCGTGACCGCCAGCCGGAACCCGCCGTCCAGCCGCCGTTTGGCGGGCAGGGCGTCCAGCGTGCCGGAGAGCGCTATGCCGGGGGCGTCGAGCTTGGTCTTGTGCAGGCTGAAACGGTCAGCCGCGAACTGCCATTCCGTGGAAAAGCGCAACGGCGCGCCAGCCTGCAGCGCCTTGATGGACGCATCCCTCAGCGTGGCGGAAACATCGAGCGTACCCTTGCCGCCCGCAGCGCCGACGGACGGCGTGTTGAGGCGCACGCGCAAGCCCTCCAGCGTGGCCGTCTCCACGCCCAGATGCGGGCTGGCAAGCGTCAGTTCGCCGCCGGGCGAGAGCAGCGGCCCGGAAGCGCGGAGCTTGAGCTCAAGCGGGCCGGACAGGGAGGGAGCTATCCCCTTCAACGAAGACAGCGCGAGGGACAAGGCCGCATCGAGTTTCTTGCCGTCGGTGGAAGCATTCCCCTTGCCGCTGATCTGACCGGCTTTGAGCGTCAGATCGCTGACGGAAGCGGAGCCGGATTCCGGCTGCGCGCTGAACGATGCTCCGAGCGAAGCCGTCTCGCCCACCGTATCCTGAAGCGGGGCAAGCCCCCAGCGCATATCCGCGAGCTTGAAGCTCAAAGTCCCGGCAAACGGCGATGACGCATCGTCGCGGCGCACGTCGGCTTTCAAGCCTACCGTGCCCGCCAGTTCGCGGAACGGCGAATCCGTTAGCAACGCCGCCACGGGCGGGAACTGCGCCAGCCTGCGCAGCGAAGGCATATCCAGCCGGAGCGCCGCCGCAAGTTTGCCCGTCGCCGTTTCCAGCGAAGCGTCGCCAGCCAGAGCGAGCCATTCAGACTCCACGCGCAACGCCTTCACCGTAAGCGTTTCCGCCGTTTCGGAGGCTTCAACATGCAACCTGATCGGCACTTCGCCGGAACGTTCGCCTTCTTTGCCGTTTTTTGCGGCCTGATTGGCGGACATGGCCTTCCGGACAAACGGGCCGCCGAGGTTCACGGCCGCATCGGCCGTTACGGAAGGCTCGGAAAGCAGGGACCGCACGGCAAGCGTCCACGAAGACGCCACGTCCAGACGGGCATCCGGCTGCGCCGCATCCAGCACGATTCCCGGCACCGAGGCTTTCAACACCAGCCCGGGCGCATCCAGCGTTCCGGACAGCGCGGCCTCAAGATTCGCCGAAGCCAGCGGCAGCCCGGCCTGCGCCTCACCCGTCAACGCGGCGACAAGCCGCATCAACGCATCGGGATCGCTCAACAAAACGGACAGATCGCCGCCGACCTTCGCATCATCGAAAAAGAGCCCGTGCCCGGTAACCAGCCCGCCCGGCACCTCCGCCATCAGCTCGGGCACGGAAAACCGAGCGCCCGCCAGCGTCAGCAACAACCGCAGCGAGCCCTGTTCCGGGGCATCCTGCGCCCCCTGCGCCTCGTCTCCGCCATTTCCGGCAGCGCGAGGGACGGCAAGCCGCAGATCCAGCCCCACCCCCGCGTCGGGCCGCTCTTCGGGCTGCGGGCGCTTTACGCCGTCCGACAGCCAGTTTCCCTCGTTGCCGAGGTTCAGGGCGCCGGAGAGGGCCAGCAACGGCTCAGCCGTCCCCCCAGCCTTCTCAATTTGCGGACGGTACAGCGTGGACTCCAGCTCACTCCGGAAATCTGTCAGCGGACCGGAGCCTTCCAGCGTCGCCTCAATGGGGATCCCCGCCACGGCCTGCCCGAGCCGGAACCGCTCGATGCGCAGTTCTCCGACCGTCGCCAGCTTCAAATACCCCGCAATGTCCGAAGCCAACGGCTGCAGGAAGGAGGGCCACAGCAGCTCCAAGGGATCGGACGGCGGAGGCGGCGGATCGGCTGGCGGGAACTCAGGCACGCGCGGCATACTGGCATCGAGGACACTCAATTCCTCCACCAGCAGATGCCCTCGCAGCAACGCACCGGCACCGATGCGCAGCGTGGCTTCGGGCACGTCCAGCCAAACGCCCTGCCCGTCCGCAAGCCGCACTTCCCGCAGATGCAGAGAAAACGGCAGCGGGCCTTCCAGCGAGCCGATCTGAGCTTCAATACCCACATTTTTCAGAACGGAAACAGCCGTATCCGCGATCCAGCGCTCTCCGGGCTGGGTGCGCAGAAACGCCATGCCCCCGGCAAGGGCAAAAAACAGGACAAGGACAAGCCCGAGCAGGCTCCAGCCAAGGATGCGCCCGGCGCGCCGAAGGGAGGGAGGTACGGCCATCAGAACGCCTGCCCTATGCTGAGGTAAATCTGGAACGCCTTGTTGTTGTCGCGGTCCTGCAACGGAGTGGCTATGTCGAGCCGGATGGGACCGATCAGCGTATAATACCGGAAACCAAGGCCCACGCCCCACGAAAGATCGCGGCCCCAGTCGGGCATGGTCGTCTCATAGACCATGCCGCCATCCACGAACGGCACGATGCCGAACGACTCGGTGATCCTGAACCGGGCCTCAAGGCTCACGTCCGTAAAGGAGAGCCCGCCAAGCGGATCGCCGTTCCTGTCATGCGGGCCGAGCGACTGGTACTTGTAGCCGCGCACCGAGCCGCCCCCACCGCTGTAAAAACGCAACGAGGCCGGAATATTCCGGACATTTTCGCCAGTGAGGCTTCCCGCGGCGGCGCGTCCGGCGAGCACAAGCCGATCCCACCCCGGAGACCAGTAGCCGCTGGCGTCCAGCCTGGTGCGCACGGTGGTCAGAGGGCCGTTGAACGTGCCCGTATACGGCGTCACCTCAAGGGTCACCCGCGTCCCGGTGGTCGGGTTCAGCAGGCTGTTGGTCGTATCCCGGCGCACGGACAGGGGAAAACCGAGCAGGCTGTACGTCCGCCTGCCCCGGTAGTTGTCCTTGAGGCTCCCCGCTTCCACCGAAACGCGCGCGCTGGCCCACCAGTTGCGCCAGTCCTTGCGGAAGCGCCGCTCAAGGCCCGCCGCGAAAGACAAGGCACTCTGGTCGTAGGCGTCGGTCGTCTCGTTGATGGCCCACGCCTCGCCCACCAATGCCTGATCCCGGATGCCGAAGGCCGGTTTGCGGAACGAGGCGTTCAGCGACTGCGAGTCTTCAGAAATGGGGGCGGTCACGCGGAGCTGTTCCCCGCCGCCGAACAGGTTGCGGTTCTCCCACGCCCCGCGCACGCCGAAACCCGTATCCGTCGAATACTGCAAGCCGCCGCTCACGGTACGCGGCGGCGCATCGCGCACGGTAAGGCTTACCGGGGTGGTCCCGTCGCTCGTCATCCAGATCGGCATGTCAGAGCCAGCCGCCTTCTTCCCGGTTCCCCCCGCCGGAGGGTCTGCCGGAGGAGCCGGGGAAGGTGCATCGGGAGAATCCCCCAGAGGCAGCTCCGAAAAACCGGCCTCGGCAAGCGATCTGTCCGTCCACCCCGCCGCCTTCGCCTGTTCGGGGGAAAGGCGGGCGGGTTTCATATCAATGGCGCTGAACAGGCCGGTTTCCTGCAACGTGGTCCTGTATTCCTTCAACAGGTCGTCGTTCCAGTACTGCCCTTCAATCCACGGGCTCAGCTTGTTGAGATAATCCTCGTTGACCGCCGGAGCGCCGGGCGCGTCGGGGTTGTCGGCCGGCCTGACGTTCTCTTCCTTGATCAGCACCGGCCCCATGCGCAGGAGCGGACCGGTTTTGATGAGCACGTCCGCTTCAAGGGTATGCGTGGAACGATCGATGACGTACCGGGCCTTGCCCTGTTCCGCGAGCGGATAGCCCGCCTTGCGCATGGCCGTCACCACCGAGGTAACGGCGTTGAGCACCGTCTGCGCCTCGGCGGGGCTTCCTTTGGCGAGCCCGAACGCCTCCAGCGTGTCAGGAGCGTTTTCCATAAAATCGATGCCACGGACGGACTCGGGCAAATCCTTGTCCACAGGTTCGCCCGCTGGCCCGGTGCGCTCGTAACGCAGCTTCGTCGGCCCCATCACATACCGCTCGCCGGGCCTCAGCGTGATGGAGGCTTCCGGGGGCTGCGCCTCCCAATTGATATGGTGGCGCACCGTACCGTCATAGTACCCCTGCGAATGCAAAATCTTGCGGGCCGTTTCCACATCTTCGAGGGCCCGGCGCTCAAGCCCCACGCGGCTGTCGGGGAGATCGTCATGCAGCCAGACAAGCTGGCTGTTCTCCCGAAGTTCCGAAACAAGATCGCCGTTCTGCGGGTCGGACTGGAGCTTCACGCTGTAGCGTATCGTCTTTTTGGCGGGATTGGGAGCCTCATCGGTCATGGGCTGCAGCGTATCCTGCTTGTTCCCCGAACCGAAAAGGCAGCCGGACAACAGCAGGCACAGGGCGAATCCCATTGCATACGCACGGATCGCCCCATTCCGGAAAACAGAACGGACAGCCTTGCGGCACCATGGACAAAGTACGGATACGAGCATGACGGCATAATGAATTCGGGAGCAACGGACGTCAAGATGATAATCCCCACGGGCAGGAGCGTGTCCCCCGCACAAACGGGTTCCCCTTTTCCGTTCCCACTTTGGACCTTTCCCGCAATCGATTGCGTAAAAAAGGAAACTGGAGCCAACCCTATGTCGACAAAAAAGATAAAGCCATTCTCCCCTCATAGCCTCCCTCACCGTTCAAACTTCTTTTTATATAACTATATCAATATATTAAAAAATATACTTTCGTTTTGCACAGTTTTTTCTCCCCGTTCTAAAAAAATCGTCTGTTTACTTATACTCAACAAAGGCTTAGACGGTTTAGAATAGCAAAAGCGTCTTTTCCGTCCGGGAAGCCGCGCTCGCCGGAGGAGGGCGGGTACGGTCACGACGCCGTAACCTTCGATTTGCAGGAGAATGTGTCCCGTGATGGAACAGTTGACCAAAATCGTGTCCGAAATCAATGGATTTCTGTGGGGAATGTACTGCCTGATTCCGCTGTTGTGCGGCGTGGGCATTTACTTTACCCTGAAACTGGATTTCATCCAGATCCGCCGTTTCGGCCTTGCCGTTAAGTCGACATTCGGCGGACTGACCCTGCACGGCGAACGGGCCGGAAAGCAAGGCATGAGTTCTTTCCAGTCCCTCGCCACCGCCATCGCCGCGCAGGTGGGCACAGGAAACCTCGCGGGCGCTGCGACCGCCATCGCCATGGGCGGCCCCGGAGCCATCTTCTGGATGTGGATCGCGGCCTTCTTCGGCATGGCCACCATCTTCGCCGAAGCCGTGCTCGCCCAGACCTACAAGACCACGGACGATCAAGGCCATGTCACCGGCGGCCCCGCCTACTACATCTCAAAGGGCCTCGGCAGTAAAAAACTGGCGGCCTTTTTCTCCATCTCCATCATCATCGCGCTCGGGTTCATCGGCAACATGGTCCAGTCCAACTCCATCGCCGATGCCTTCCAGACCGCCTTTTCCCTGCCTCCGCTGCTCATCGGCGTAATCATCTCCGCGCTCGCCGCGTTCGTGTTCTTCGGCGGCATGGGGCGCATCGCCGCCTTTACCGAAAAGGTCGTGCCCATCATGGCGGCCCTCTACCTGCTCGGCGGGCTTATCGTCCTGTTGGCCAACGCCTCCCACATCATCCCGGCTTTGAAGATGGTCTTCGTGGGCGCGTTCGATCCCGCCGCCGCCACGGGCGGCATCATCGGCGCGGGCGTCAAGGAAGCCATGCGCTACGGCGTGGCCCGCGGCCTGTTCTCCAACGAGGCGGGCATGGGCTCCACCCCGCACGCCCATGCCGTCGCCAAGGTGAAGTATCCCGCCCAACAGGGCTTTGTCGCCATCGTCGGCGTTTTCGTGGATACCTTTATCGTGCTGAATATGACCGCCTTCGTCATCTTCGTGACCAACTCCATCGACGGCTCCACCACCGGCATCGCCCTGACCCAGAAGGCTTTTGAAAGCGGCCTCGGGTCCTTTGGCATCACCTTTGTGGCAATCTGCCTGTTCTTCTTCGCTTTCTCGACCATCATCGGCTGGTATTTCTTCGGCGAGCAGAACATCAAGTACCTGTTCGGCACCAAGGGCACGACGCCGTATCGCCTCATCGTCATGGGCTTCATCGTGCTTGGTTCCGTGCTGCAAGTGGACCTCGTGTGGGAGCTGGCCGACATGTTCAACGGCCTTATGGTCCTTCCCAACCTCATCGCCCTCATCGGGCTTTCCAAGATCGTCAGTATGGCGCTCAGAGACTACGACGCGAACAATCCCCGCTGACCCTCCCGCAGCCCAAACGCCAAAGCCCGTCGGAACAACCGGCGGGCTTTTTGCATTGTTCCGCCCGGTTACGGGAGCGTATGAGAGTTTTCAACGCTAATTCATTATAATCATTGAAGACAACATCTGCCTGCCGCACACTGAAACCAGTTCAGGAGCATAACACCCTTCAGTGAGGATACAAGGAATGACACAGGAAGCCGCCAAAAAAGAACGCGTGGCCAAGGTTATTGAAGTGTTGAACAAGGCTCGGAGCATGGAACTGTATGCCGTGCATCAGTACATGAACCAGCACTACAATCTGGATGACCTGGACTATGGCGAATTCGCCAGCAAGATCAAATTGATCGCCATCGACGAAATGCGCCATGCCGAACAGTTTGCCGAGCGCATCAAGGAATTGGGCGGCGAGCCGAACAGCGAGCTGTCTTCCAAGATCACGAAAGGGCAGAAGGTTATGGACGTATTTCCCTTCAACGTGAAGGTGGAAGACGACACCATCGAGACCTACAACAAGCTGCTGGAAATCTGTCGCACCAACGGCGACAGCGTGAGCGCCCGCCTGTTCGAACGCATCCTGGATGAAGAACAGGTCCACGACAATTATTTCTGCAACATGGCCAACCACATCGAAACGCTTGGGAATACCTATCTCTCCAAGATCGCGGGCAGCGACTCTCCCGAAATTCCGAGCCGCGGCTTCGTCGACGCCGAATAAGCCCTCTCCCCGGAGCGCCTTCATCCCCTCCGAAGGCGCTTCCTTCCATACCCCTCGCAAAGAGCCCGTGCCGATTGCTCCTCCTCGGCACGGGCTCTTTGTATTGAAAGATTGGAGGGGGAGGGGGAACCTTTCTGAAGAAAGGTTCCCCCTCCC
>ERZ840096.2900-NODE-2900-length-12482-cov-19.392774_pt1 | contig 12482 bp, 7 predicted proteins | sample MGYA00519878_ERZ840096 | MGnify/ENA primary metagenome ERZ840096 (study PRJEB31850, sample SAMEA3708865) | human gut metagenome | biome: human gut; feature: human-associated habitat; material: faeces | place: China | collected 2014 ...
TGAAGGAACCGGGGCTCATGGCGAGGAGTTGGATTGGGGAATTATAAAATTTCCTCTGCCGTCTGCCGGCCTTGAGAGAGCAGTTTTCTATTTTCCTGATGATGTCTTCGCCAATGAGGCGGAGGGTTTCATCCAGGTTTCGTGTGAAGTTGTTGAACGCGTTCAGGGGCATCATGCCGGAAGGAAGATCGGGGATAGTGAAATGGAGGTTGATAATTTCTCCTTCCTTGATGATTTCTTTTTCAAGATCTGCAATGAGCTGTTTCTTTTTCTCATAGGTCTGCCGGTTGATTTCATCAGCTACCTGCATGGTGAAGGTGACCTTTCCTTCGGGGGCATGCTTCGTATAGTAGTTCAGCATTTTTTCTTCGATGGAAAGTTTCCGCTTCATTTCACTGAGCTGTTTCAGTTTGTCTTGTATCATCTTCGATTATCCCTTCTGTGTTGCAAATAAAATATCCCCGTGAGTTATTTTTCCTATCCCAGTGTCAGTTAAGTGTTTTTCTTTTGGAACGTAATTGTCTTACTGTGAAATAATATATGATAAAATATAAATAATATGAATAATAGTGAGCAGTAAAAATTGATGTTCTCTTAATTCCCGAAAATATGCAAGGATAACTCTAATTAATTCAAGTAATTCATATGTTTTTTGCAACTGCTTTACTTTTTGTTAGTCAGGCCTATTTTAACTATAAAGTAATTTAATGAGGTGATCATCATGATGAATGAAGATTATTGCCCCTTAACGATAGAGAGGCATTTTGAATCATTTCAGGATATCGATCCTATTTATAATCATCTGTTTGCTATTTGGCAGACGGCAAAAGATGATCTAAGTGGGATCCTTCACAATATCAACCTTGTGTTTCCTCATTACAGTCTTCATGATGCTTCCCATGCAACTACTATTATCCACCGAGTCGAGGCAGTCCTTGGCGAGGAACGAATCAAGAGACTTAAGCCTACAGAAATCTGGCTATTTCTTATGAGTGCATACACTCATGATATTGGCATGCTGGTCAGCGATGATGAGGAACATGCACTGTGGAAGGAGCCGCAATTTACCAGCTATTTACATTCATTAGCGGATGAACATTCAAATTCGGATTTACAAGAGTATGCTACATTAGTACTGGATAAATCTGAAAATAGAAAAGAGAATGATTGGGCAGTTTCGTTGAAATGGGCGGTCATTGTATTGACGGCAGATTTCATACGGAAGTTTCATCCGGAGCGGAGTAAAGAACTGATAAACGGGAGTCATCAGGATTATCATACAGTTTCATTTGACTTCACCTTTCATCACTTCATTCATAAGCGGCTTCTAAATCTATTGGGAGAGATAAATGCTCTGCATGGGAGAGATTTTAGTGATATTTTTTCTCTTGATTATTGCTGCCAGGGAATGGGATTAGCAGATGATTTGGTCTATCCGAGACGAATAGCAGCCATGCTTCGCTTGGGGGATCTTTTGGATATGGATAATCACAGGTTTGATTCTAATGCTTGTCCGCTGAATGGAAAGTTGCCCAAGTCCACTACGTATCATATGGAAAAAGAGGCAGCGCTTCGCCATTTTTTAGTGAATAAAAATTGTATTGAAGCATCTTTTAACTGTCCTGATGAGGGGAGCTATGAGGCGGCAAGTTCTTGGATGACATGGCTTAAACAGGAAACTGAAAATCTGGCGTTGCATTGGAATGACATTGTTCCGGATAATTTTGGATCTGCACCGGTGTTAAAGACGTCAAAGATTACTTTAAATGGCCTTTCTTTAAAAGGTGATGCTCTCAGGCGATTTGATTTCAACAGTAAATCTGTGTTTGAATTGATGGAAGGCGCCAATATTTATAAAAATCAATTTTCCTGTTTGAGAGAATTGGTACAGAATGCTGAAGATGCGACAAAGGCAAGATTTTGGGAGGATATTCAGAGTGGGGAAATTAAACTGATTCATTCAATTAAAAATTTGAAACAATTAGTTCCTTTTGATATTGCCAAAGAAGATTATGATATGTATAAAATACAAGTAAATATTGCATATGATTCTGTAAAAAAACTATATTCTATTTCTGTCAGGGATCGGGGCATAGGTATTACAGATAAGCGGTTAGAACAGATGGAGAAAGTAGCTTCCAGCTGGCAAAAACGCAATGAGAATAAGACGGAGTATGAAAATATGCCTGCATGGCTTCAGCCGACAGCAGCATTTGGCTTGGGGCTGCAGTCTGTTTTTCGACTAACGGACATTTTGACTTGCGATACAGCACCGCGAAGAGAGGCTCCCAAGCATATTGTATTCAGATCACAGGATAGAGGGGGAAGAATTTCAAGTGTGAATCTGAAATCAGATACATTTATCCCCGATGGAACAACGTTTTCTTTTTCTTTTGATGATAGTGCTTTTGCTCATTTCAGCTACCATATGGGGGGTGTCTTTGAGTCGCAGTTGGACGATTATGATCCTTTTGTACAGTCCGACTGGAATGAGACATCTCACTTGAATCTGTTTTACCTGCTTGAATGCTTATACGATGAGGTGAATCGTGGTCTGTTTCCTATTCAGGTTGTTTTAAAAGATAAAGAATCATCCATAACCTTGGAAATTCCTGCATCAGATGACTTCAAAAATCTTAAGTTTCGGGAGTCTGGTGATTTATCATTTGCCTATGAACCTCAGCAAAATGAATTTATTGCATATAATCGTAAAAAATATATTTCATATGTATTTCGCTATAGCGTAGAGCTTATGCGCCATCATAGTTTTAATTTTATATTTAAAGGGATGAACGTTGATCCCAAAAATCTTGGACTAGTTATTGGTGATCCCTATGATGGTATGATATGGGCAACTATTCGCCTGGATGGTTTTTCAACTCATGAGTGGCTTACCTTGAATCGCGAGGAAATCAGGCAGGAAAAGTTTCCGACTTTGAAGGAAATTATAAGGAATGATTTTTTGGCTATTTTAAAGATTATTTATCAGGAGATAGCCGATAAGGAGTTCGAATACTGGTCTCAAATTGGACCTAAAGGTCAATTGGCATTACTTTCCATGACTGATATTCTTGAGAAAAAGTCTAAAGCCGATAACGAGCTTGCCAAAACTGTTAGGAAAAATCTCTATGACAAACTGAAAGAGACAAATGTTCCTCGGCTACTTGATAGTAAACTTGAGAAAACAAATCTGACCTGGACCGAGCTAATGCAGAGGATAAGAGAAGAAAATGAATTTTGGACATATGATTTTGGTCAAAGATATCATGATCCTTTTCAAAATGATAGTCAGAATAGAGAGAAATTACAGGCTATTATTGAGCAGGCTCAGTTAAAAGAGAAATTTTCAAAGGAAAGTAATCTTTTGATCCCATGCGAGCTTTACTATGCCTTATTCAGTGATGCAGACACACAGGTCTTAGAAATGTATGGCAAAGAGAATGAAGCCAGAATCTATCGTCAACGGTGGAAATCCGGTAGGGCCAATTTAACTGCACTGGAAGTTCAGAGTGATATACGTGATGAGATCAACGGTCAATTGCTGACTCATCCGAGAATGATTACTTGTGCAATAAAGGATTACGAGCAACTGGCAGTGAAGGAGGTACCCGGCTGGCTGCTGAGCTTTTCTCATTGCAAAATGTTTAACTATAGGCGGAGAGTTCCTCTTATGATTACACCATTTGCAAAAGAGGATATTACTCGTATTACCGAAGGATCTTATGATGCCATAAAAATCTGGAAAAAGATCCAAAATCGTGAGGATTTTAGACGACTGATTGCATTTGTAAAAGAGAAAAATATTGATGAAAATGTGAGTGAGGAAGTCATTATCGACACGTACCGAAAGTGGATAGGAGATATTATTGAACAATCTCAATCTAAAAATCCTAAAACTTCAGAAAACGTCGAAAATAAATGATTATCCATTTTCGGACTGTTATATACGTTTGTAAGAACCTATGGAGCGTAATAAGGAACCAGTGGATATGCAGAAGGGCGCTAGCTGCTACGGGTGAATGCTTTTATCCAGATTTATCTGTAATAGCAACGGTATTTGATGCTTGTTGTACAATGGCAACAGGCTGGCTTCTCGATGAGTATTGCACTGAAAGGAGTGGGTGACTCCGGTCATCAGTGTATCGTATGGTTATCATGGTGCGTAATTCTCAAGAATTTTGGTTGGCAGATTACCCTGAACGTTTAAATGGGCTTATTGCACAATTTTCACCAGTGGATAAAAGTCATCGTTCTATAGTGATAATGTGGATATGTCTGATGTAGCGAATGATTAATTGGACATTGGCGAAATCAAAAGAGGACACGGTTATGAATATAGAAAAGTACAAATATCTTTTCCACCAGAAAATAGTGAGCGTTAAAAGAAGGTTCTTGTTTGCCTTTTTACGGCGTTGCCATTTGAAGGCATATAAGTCTCTGCTGAGAGGCGTTTTAGTATCTTTTATTGTATCGCTTGGATTTTCAGAGGGGCTTCTGTATTTAGCTGAAGTGGTAAATTGCTTGGCGGGATGGCCGCTTGATGTTAAAGCAAATGATTTCATTACTATTGTGGCAGCGGGAATTGGTGCAGCGGGAGTATTTTTGGCATTATACTGCTCGAATATTGCTGCAGTTTTTTCTGCCAGGTATTCAAAGGCACCGGAAGAAGTGTTTCATCTTTTCATGAATAGTTTTGTTACCAGTATTGGCGTGAAGGCAGTTCTTCTTTATATTGTTTATTCATTTTGCTTTATTTACCGTTTGTGGAAAGCGTCGGAGACATCGTATTTTTTAACGGGAATATGGTGTTTTTTTACTATACTTATAGTTCTGATTTTCGGAAAGCTTGGACAGCAGTCTTTAATTTTGACAGATGCATTCAGGCTGCTAAGAGGTGAATATGAGGATGCCTCATCTTCATTTAAATTGTTGGATAAAAAAAGCATATTGGCTGTGGGTAGAGCTTCAGAAAATATTCGCGGCGTTGTTTTGAACAGTTTGAGAAACATGGCAATATTGGAAAGTAATGCCTTTTCAAATGGTGATTTTTCAAAAGGATCACTATTAACTTTTATGAGACTTAATATTGCACTTTTGTGGCAATATATGGCAATTAAGGAAAAGATTCCTTTTGATTCCCCTTGGTTTCCACAGGAACAGGTATATCCTAAATGGTATGAGACACCGGATTACCAACGGCAGATAGCAGTCAGTCGTGGCAGTGGAATCATGCCGAAAGTGATAAAGAATTCTTATTTCATTGAACAGTGGCTTAGTTGGCTTAATCTAAGAGGCATTCCGCATTTATTACAGGATAGTAGCCTTGGATATTATCAGGATTATTTTAAGGTCTTGGGGCAATACTTATCGTCCGGATTTCCGCTATCAGAACATGGTTTCATGGGAGATTGTATTTTCGATATCCAAAATCAATGGAGTAATGAATGGGGGAAAAATGAACAGGTGGAATCTGTTACTGTAGTAGCAGAAAATATTGGCTTTTTATATACAGCTTATCTTGTTGGAGTCTTGAGGAAAGTGCAATCTGTCAATGTTAAGGCACAGGTTATTTATGCAACATGCTGTCATAATTTTGAAGATATGGACTTTTCTAAAACGCCCTTCTCAAATATAAAGGAATGCAGGAATTTATTGGAACAGATCAATAATGAAATGACGGTTTCAGGTAAAACTTTGACGCCACTATGGTTTGTTCAGCAGTATCACGCCAAAATGATCTTTGATGGAGTAGAAAAAATCAAATTAGATACGTATAAATTGGGGACTATCCGAATGAAACAGCTTTTGGATGAAATCTATAGTAGAAAGGAGTATATTGCACTGGCTCATTTGCTAATCAGGCTGCGGGAGTATCGCAGTAAATGGAAACTACTTGCAGAGGAGATAGAGGATGTAAAAGACAAATGCAGGGGATACAGGATAGACATGGAAACATATCCATGGATGGAAAGTAAAATGAACTTTGACTTAAAATGGAAGGAAACGGAGGATACCGCATCAGATATGAGGATAGACGCATTGAGTCATTTAGTGTCAGATTTTGATGCGTATAAGCAGTGGTTTCAAAAGAATATGGATGTTTTGGGACTGCTTTATGATATGGAAAGCCAATGGATTGTGGACTGCATTGCCGGAAATGATATAGTGAAATTTGTTAAAGCCTATGGGAAATATAGGAGTATTACAATCGCCTATTCGCGGATTATTGCCCGTACCATTGAAACCGAAGGAAAGAATTTACTGTGGGCGTTGGATCAAGTATATAATCCGGTTATTGATTTTATAACTGTCAGCGGTTATGTATTGCTATGGGGAGAAGCTATAGGAGATAGGCGGTGGAAAGAAGCTGTTGAAAATGCGTCAGAAGCAAAACTTGGAGTAGAACTGATGCAGATTTTTAAGTCTTGGAATTCTCACCAAATTGTCGATATTGACGAGAAGCGCTTTACTTGGAATAGAGAAATAGAGGAAGCCATAGATAAACTGCCTGTTGTTAAAGATGCTTATGAGAGTAGTCCATCTGCTTTTTCCTCTGTGAATGAGGAACAGGAAAGGAATCCGATACTAGCTAATTGTTTGAAAAAGAACTTCAATCAGTGGTACATAGATATTGATGCAATTAAAGAACTCTATCCGGTTTTTATCTTGAATAAATCGGTACCATCGAAAATGCAATATAAGAGTCGTTGGGATTGGGGGGCAGGAAAATGCGAAATCTTGACATAGCAACAACAATACCGGATAATCCAAGAATTCGTCTTATAGGGAAGCCGACAGAACTGGAGACATTGGTGCATAAAGGCCCGTTTAATGAGAATATCAACCTGATTCGAAATATTTTACGAGACTACTCTGAACCTCTCGATATAATGCCACTGGGACCTAATCAATTAACAGATGTATTTTCTGTTCAAAAAAATTCGGTGGCTGGAGCCGAAGCAGATGAAAGATATTTATTCTACTTGTATAGGTGGGGTAGGACAGATTTCAGCTATGCCTTTGGAGATGTTATTCGTGAATCTATCAAAATGCTTGCTTTTCACGGAAGGGCCTGGCTAGAAATTAGGCTGGGATTGGATAATGAAGATAAGGTAGTGCAAGTGGCTTTTCTTCCTATCTATGCTGAAGTAGAAGAAGAGGGGGAAAAAGAAACGAAGTTTAATTCCATTACATGGGATAGGAAAACCATTAGTTTTTCTATAGATTCCAATTTTCTCGTTCCCTTATCACTGGCGGAGGTGGGATTTGCGGACGATTTATTTCTGTCTGTATTTAAAAAGATACAGAAAATTCCGCTGATTACGAATCAAGTTGAGCATGTTCTTCACCATGAACCTTGGTATAATTTTAATAAAAAGGTTCATAATCGTGATATGGCTATACTAAAAGCAACTAAAACAATATATTATGCAGGAGCTATGGGCACCAACTCTAATTTAATGAGTGACTTTCACTTAATTTATCGCATTTGCCATTTTAAGATGATAAAGCGAAAAATCATAGATTACATCGTGAATCGGGTAAATCAAACATTAGTGACGCTCGAAAAGGATTACGGTTTTCCCGGACAAATCGAAATCAATGCAGTTGCTATTGATTATATGAAGTATTATGATGAGCTTACGGCAGGAAAAATTACAATTAAGGAAATTTTTGATATATTCGAATATGGTGAAACAAAAAGAAATGTGAACAAATGAGTAATACAACGTTTTAGAACTTTTTTATATACGTGAGGGTAATACGATACGTGATTTAAAATTGTGAGTTGAGGCAGTCACACTTTAGATGATTAGAGTACTCCACCACAAAGAAACCCGGTGTCTCCAACTGCCCGTCATGCCCAATGAGTTCGGTGTCTGCATGGTCTACGGCCGCTGCTGTACGAGGTACGACGGCGCGCGCCAGGCATGAGTCTCCCGTCATTTCTGCCCTATAGGGAATTTTCTGGAGTCCTGAGTTTCTTTGTGCTTTTCAGCTTACGCTGATTTTTTTACCTTTCCGGAAAAGGTGAAGGGAGAAAGGCGGTACCCTTTTGGAAATCCGGTATTCCATTCCTGCATTTCCTATGGCCATCTTGGAAATATATGGAATACTTTCTGTCAAACCGCGGGCCTTTCGCGTCCCTCTACTATATAAATAACGGGAGACCGCGGTTTTTGAAAAGATGTCAAAATATTTATTGATAAAACCCATTTAAGAGATAATCCATATAAGCGTGATAGCTGGGAATATGAGGAAGGAAACCCAGCTTTTTTTATGGTAAATTATGGTGCTAATTGGCTATTGATAGAGATATAAAATAATTTGCTTGAAATTGTAGATGATGGCGTTTTATGCGAAGTATTTTTCAATGGGAAATGTTGAGAAATTTCAAATGAGCATGCAAGGGATGTTGAGAGTGTCCTTTTGAATATCTATTTATTATCTGCTTAATTAAATACAGGATTTTGCAGATAAAGCGCAAAATTAAATGGTAAATTTCAAAATCACAGGATTTGTGATATACTTTTCTTAGCATTGAGTATATTAAGTACTAAGAGTGGTGAGAACTATGTTATTGCAGTTTAGTGTTTCTAATTACAGATCTTTTAAAGAGAAAGCGGTGCTTTCCATGGAAGCATCCAAAGATCATACTCATGAGAATCATGTCTTTACTTTGGGGAAGAATCGTATTCTTCAAAATGCATGTGTCTTTGGTGCCAATGCGTCTGGAAAAAGCAACCTTTTTCGTGCTTTGACTACTGCTATTATGCTTATAAGACTGTCTAATCAGCGTCAGGTGGGAGAACCATTATTGGCTATTGAACCGTTCTCTTTTGATTCAAATACCCAGAAAAAGTCTTCTTCTTTTGAATTTGTATTCTTGCAGCATGACATTAAATATGTCTATGGCTTTTCAGCTACTAGAGAGCGTATAGAAGAGGAATATTTATATCAATATCGGACCAGCAGACCGGCGGTTATCTTTGAGCGTGCCTTTGATTCCGAAAAGCTGGAAGATCAGTATCACTTTACGAGCTCAGAAATTCGCAAAGAATTAAAACCTTTGATTGAGAAAAATACATCTAATAAATTATTTCTGGCCACAGCAACTTCCTGGAATAGCCAGTTTACTAAAGAACCGTATCTTTGGTTCAATCGGATCAATACCTACGATCCCAATAATTATGAACAACTGCTGCGTCTTGAAGGTCCACTGTTTGAGAAGCAGGATGAGTTCAACGGACTGCATGATTTTATCTGCAGGACGTTAAGGGAAGCGGATATCAATGTGTCCGATTTTGAGATAAAAACCAAAAATATTGATACCTCAGAACTGCTGAAGCAGCTGCCACCTCCCTTGCGTATTATGTTTCCAGAAAATCAGATGAATCAACCGAGTAAGCTCTATGAAATCAATATGATTCATCGGATTCAGGGGGAAGATGGCAATATCCAGGAATACAAACTTCCTTCTAACCAGGAATCCCAAGGTACTCAAAATCTGTTTTTTTTGAGTCCTTTGTTGAAAAAAGCATTTGACCAAGGGAATATTGTCTGCGTTGATGAATTTGATACCAGTCTCCATCCTATGCTTGTAGTTTATCTTATTGGCCTTTTTAATAATCCGGATGTGAATCAACACCACGCACAATTAATCATATCAACCCATACCACTGATTTGCTATCCTTGAAGATAAGTCGCAGAGATGAAATTTATTTTGTGCAGAAGGAGCAGAAGACAGGGATATCTGAGTTGTATTCTCTGGATGAGTTTTCTCCCCGAAAACAAGCGGATATTCGTAATGGATATTATCTGGGGAGGTATGGTGCTGTTCCAGAAATCGGGGATGGTGAAGTCTTTTGGTAAAACGATTCAAACAAGGTTACAAACGGAAAGTAAGAGATTCCGGAAAACGGAAGGAAAAGCATGTACTTTTAATTGCGGCTGAAGGGAAGAACAAAACAGAAACTATATATTTTCGCAATTTCCAGAGAGACAATGTCAGTGTGAAAACAATTCCGGGAAATGAAACATCCCCAGTTCAATTGGCAGAACGATTAATTATTGAGACCAATAAACTGGAGCTTCAGGCTGATGATTTGGCGGTTTGTCTGGTGGATTCTGATTTTGACAGTTCAAAGGATGTACAGTTAAAACGGGCTGATCAGAAATTGCAAAAAGCTAGCAGAAATCGCTGCAGTTTGAGGCTTATTGTTTCTAGTCCCTGTTTTGAAAAATGGTATTTATGTCATTTTTCCTCTTCATCACGCAACTACAATTCCAGCAAAGATTTGCTTAAAGAACTTGCATCTTGGATACCAAACTATAAGAAAAGTGATAATGTATATCCCCAGTATTTGAAAGGTAAAACCAGGACTGCAATTAGCAATGCAAAAAAATTAGAGGAAAACTGCATCAATTCAGGGCTGTGCCTGCATACAGTATCTTTTAGTCCAAGTACAGAAGTATACAAAGTATTTGAAGACTTTTTGCTAAAATGGTTAGATCCTTCTGCTAGTATCTGAATGGTGGAAATGTCTAATGTGGTCTGCTATAGCTCTTTTATCTTTTTTGTTGATTATACTATTTTTTATTGATAGTAAGGAACAAAGATAGCAGGGGTTAGATGTATAGAGAAGATTTGAGTGTGGCTAAAGGACAATCAGGCAGTCAGATTTCGGCGCTCAGACCTATCCCTAACCTTATCGAGGAGCCTGACTTGGCAATTCTATGCAGAATTGCCACCTAAGGAAGGGGCCTTATGTTACGTTCTATGCTGTGAGTACATTGGAGTAAAGTGGCATGGTAGGGGAGATTTCGGGGTTCTGTTCGAAATGACAGGGAAAAGTAGAGATTTGAGGTTTGAATTTTAACTGGATTGCAGGTAGATATATTGACAATCATCGTGACTGGCGGCGCCGGATTTATTGGTTCTAATTTTATATTTTACATGATGAAGAAGTATCCGGAATATCGTATCGTCTGTCTGGACAAGCTGACCTACGCGGGAAATCTGTCTACCCTGGCATCTGTGATGAATAAGCCGAATTTCCGCTTTGTGAAGATGGATATCTGCGATAGGGATGCCGTATATGGCCTCTTTGAAGAGGAGCATCCGGATGTGGTGGTGAATTTCGCGGCAGAATCCCATGTGGACCGGTCCATTCTGAATCCGGAGATTTTCCTGGAGACGAATATCATCGGTACTTCCGTCCTCATGGATGCCTGCAGGAAATACGGCATCGGCCGGTACCATCAGGTATCCACCGACGAGGTATATGGAGATCTGCCCTTGGACAGACCGGATCTTTTCTTTACGGAAAAGACGCCCCTTCATACCAGTTCTCCCTACAGCAGCTCCAAGGCAGGAGCGGATCTTCTGGTGGGTGCATACCATCGTACCTATGGCCTGCCGGCGACCATTTCCCGCTGCAGCAATAACTACGGACCTTACCAGTTCCCGGAAAAGCTGATACCCCTCATGATGATGAACGCTCTGGAAGATAAACCCCTTCCGGTATATGGGGATGGAAAAAACGTAAGGGACTGGCTCTATGTGGAGGATCACTGCAAGGCCATTGACCTCATCATCCATAAAGGTACCGTAGGGGAGGTCTACAATATCGGCGGCCATAACGAAATGGCAAACATCGACATTGTGCGGCTTATCCTCAAGGAACTGGGAAAACCGGAAAGTCTTATCACCTATGTGAAGGATAGAAAAGGACATGACCGGAGATATGCCATCGATCCGGCCAAGATTCATAAAGAACTGGGGTGGCTTCCGGAAACGAAATTTGCAGATGGCATCAAGAAGACCATCCGCTGGTACCTGGAGAATAAGCCCTGGTGGCAGGAAATCGTAAGCGGAGAGTATCAGAATTACTATAAGTAGATGTATGGGGATAAATAATCCGCTGTCCGCTATCCGCTATCGGCTATCGGCTGACGGCTTCCGGCTATCGGCTTCCGGCTGCTGGCTATCGGCTTCCGGCGTGCCTTCGGCAATCCCCCCCTCGCCACTGCGTGGCCCTCTCCCCCCTGACAAGCAGTGGGGCGCAAGAGAGTACACTGGGATGGCTTCCGGAAACGAAATTTGCTGATGGGATTAAGAAGACTATCCGCTGGTACCTGGAGAATCAGGAATGGTGGATGGGAAGATGAGATTGTAAGAAATTTGAGGAGGCAGAGACATTTAGACGGGAGACGTCAGACAATCAGACTTCAGAATGACAGCGCAGATTGCAGCATATACTTCAATTACGGCAGGGGCATGGCGGTGGGAGATTTCTCGGCTCCGCTTCGCTTCGCTCGAAATGACGGGGAGGGAGGAGGTCTCGGCGGTCCGTTATCCGCTATCGGTTTCCGGCTGCTGGCTGCTGGCTATCGGCTTTCAGCTTCTGGCTTTCGGCTATCGGTGTGCCTTCGGCAATCCCCCCCTCGCCACTGCGTGGCCCTCTCCCCCCTGACAAGC
>ERZ840096.2903-NODE-2903-length-12479-cov-2.549823_pt1 | contig 12479 bp, 7 predicted proteins | sample MGYA00519878_ERZ840096 | MGnify/ENA primary metagenome ERZ840096 (study PRJEB31850, sample SAMEA3708865) | human gut metagenome | biome: human gut; feature: human-associated habitat; material: faeces | place: China | collected 2014 ...
AAGGCCTATTGACAATGAAATGTTTCTGGCAAAAGGATAATACAATCCCCGCTCATCCTCTAACGTGGAGAAGCGCGCAATGGAATTCATATAAGCGTTGACATTCAACGAAGAAATTTTCAAATTTCTCTTCAACCATTGACTGTCGAAAGTGTACCCCAAACGGACGGATTCTATCGATATATAATTCTCTTTCATTACGAAACGCGAAGACATCGGGGTATAATCAGATAACGAGATCCCTTTGAATTGAGCCTTATCGCCCGGCTTTTTCCAACGATCGTACAAAGCACGTTTATCTTGATTGGTAGTAATATTACTTGAAGAGATATTCTCGACTTTATTGAATAGCGTGGAGTTGAACGCATCCGCCCCGAAACTATAACGGATTTGCACGCTGGCAGAGAATCCTTTGTAATACAGCGTGTTTCCCCACACGCCTTCAAGGGTCGGCCGTGAATCACCCACTTCCACCTCTTCATCATAAGAGAAATCGTAGGTTAACACGCCATCTTTCCGTACAAAAATTTCCTTACCGGTAGCGGGATCGATCCCCCGAGACCGAACTGCCCATAAAGCGGTCGGACTACCACCATCGTAATATCTCACCATGTTTTTAGCGATATTCTCCTTGTTGTATTGATCAAGGTTATGTCCGATCTTATCGTAATAAGCCTTTCCGTAACGGAAATTAACGCTCATGGTATAATTGATTCCCTTTTTAGGATTGTAAAGGAAAGCATAGCTCAAACTACCATTGAATCCCTGATCTACTTGTATACCGATATTTGCCCGCCGACTGGTAACTCCCATGGAAGAAGGCATTTTGATGGTAGCGATCAACGGATCGGTACGTTTATGGTAATAGTCGAAATTGAGATGAAAACGGTTGGAAAACATACTCAAGTCCAAACCGATATTCTTATCCAAAGTACGCTGCCATTCCAGATCCGGATCCCCGAAAGTGGAGATTAAAAGACCGGTACCGAAATCGTTCAGCATCCAGTTATTAAAATAATAGGTTGTAATGGCTGAATAAGAGCCGAAATTCTGGTTACCCGGATTACCGATAGATGCCCGAATTTTGAATACATTGAATAAATTGGTATGGTTCTTCATAAAGTTTTCTTTATGCAGGTTCCAAGCCACACCAACAGCCCAGGTCGTCGAAAAACGTTTATTAGCCCCGAATACGGAAGTCCCGTCCGAACGCAGGTTGACGTCTAATAGATAACGGTTATCGTAAGCATATCCCCCATTCAGGTAAAAATTGGCGTTGCGGGATTTACTTTCGGAGTAACCCGGTTTATCACCTTCCGGATATTGATTGGCAAAACTGGGCTTCGTGAAATTACCTTCCGGAAAACCTTGGGCGCTGAAATTTTTACTAACCGTTTTGTTTTCGCTAACGCTCATACCCGCAGCAACGTTAACCATGTGTTTTTCTCCCAATAACTGTCCGTAGGTAACGGTTAAATCCGCATTGTAATTTAACACGTCGCTGTTGGAATTATTATAAGTTCCTTTAAGTAGCGGGTCGGCTTTGTCAAATTGAGTCGCATTCGGAGAAGTGAATACCTCGCTTTCACTATAGCTTTTGGTCAATCCCACACGCCCACGAATACTCAAAACGTCAATCGGACGAATTTCAATACTGAAATTGTCCCGAACACCAAAACCTTTCGCTTGATTATAACTGTTCTGGACATCGTTGTACAAAGGATTCTCCACCCGAACTGTCCCGAAATTCATACCTGTAACATTTTCTACATGCCAGTCTTCCAACCAACGTTCACTACTAGCCGATTTCTTTTCATAATAAGGATTGGTACTAGCGTATGTAGAGAAGGGAACTATCGGGTTGTCACTGTTATTCCAGTCGATGGATAATTTATTGACAAAATTGAATCCTTTTTTCCGGTAAACCAAGTCGAGAGACAATGCGATAATGTCGCGAATGGAACTCTTCATGACTCCTTGGATACCGGAATAATTTACTCCCAAACCATAGCGCATTTGCTCGTCACCTCCTTCTATGTACAAGTTATGTCGATGAGTGATGCCTAAACGTAAAGGTTCCGACATCCAATAAGAATCAACTCCCCGTTTCACGTTTTGCAGCAATTGATTATATCTTCCCGTCAATTGTTCTTGTATGATAGCCGACTCACTCTCGAAAACCCCAGACAAGCGTTCGAATTCCAATTTTTCTTCTGCATTCATCAAGTTATAATCACTCAAGTCGGCAAAAGAGATATCGGCACTACCGTTATAGTTTAACCGAAGTTTCCCACGTACCGGGGCTTTTGTTTCGATTACCACAACCCCGTTAGCCGCTTTTGAACCGTAAATAGCAGTAGAAGCCGCATCTTTCAAAATGGTCACGGAAGCCACCCGATCCATGTTCAAATCGACCACGGTTTGTAACGTGGTTTCAAATCCGTCAAGAATAAACAAAGGTTGGTTGGGATCTTGCCCGAACTCCTCTTTTAAGCCGACAACACTACTCTTACCACGGATTTCAATGTCGGGTAAACGATTGGGGTCCGAACCGTACTCTTTGCTCTCCAACACATTAAAAGCCGGGTCCAATGTTTTTAAACTCTGAATGATGTTTTGAGTTCCCACCATCTTTAAATCTTCGGTTTTATAAGTTTTTGACGAACCGGTGAAACTCTCTTTTTTACGGGTATAGATACCGGTTACAACAACTTCTTCCAAGTCTTCTTGTTCTTCTTCCAGGACCACGTCAATAGGTTTTTGAGAGTCTTTAACCACCAATTCCATAGTTTTCATCCCGACGAAGGAGAAGACCAACGTAATTTTTTCCATCTGAGGCAACAGAAGTTTGAAACTACCTTTGGTATCCGTAGACGTTCCAAGATGCATCCCCTTAATTCTCACGGTCACTCCCGGCAACAGTTCTCCCGCCTTGTCTTTTACTGTTCCTGTCAAAAATTTCTCCTTTTCAGGAGCGGATTCTCGTTTGAATTTCGGGGATATAACAACCATATCATCCTCCAATTGATACCATAAATCGGTATTCTTCAAACACTCTTTCATAACATCCGCAAATGTCCGATTTTGCATGTTCACACTCACGTTCCCGACACGTTGCAGGATTTCGCGACTATACACGAAATGATACCCTGTTTGTTTACTCAACGTTTCAAACACCTGAATCAAAGAAGATTCATGCACGGAGATCGTAATTTTGTCCTGCGAGAAAACATTCGCATGGACCGCAGAAAGACCAACAATCAAAAAACAAAGCAGTAATTTTGTCGTTAAATACAATTTTCGAACTGCATCGAAATCTCTTCCAACATCAAATTCTTGACTTTTTTTCATACATTTGTAATGTTTTAATTAATCAAAATTGCCCTTCGCCAAAAGGGCATTATCTATTTTTAAGCAGGAAAGTGTTAGAGCATTTTCCTGTTTTTCATTCAATTCAATCCAAACGAACAACAAGCATTCGATCTTTAATTTCAAATTTCACGCAGGCCGCATATTCGATAATTTTCAACACCTTATCCATATTTTCATATTTTTGGAAATTTGCCGTAAAATGTAAGTTACGAATTTTATCATCCGTTACGAATATCTCCACATCATACCAACGTTCCAAATCTTCCAATACTTCTCCCAAAAGTTTATCTTTGAAAACAAAACGCCGATCAATCCATCCCACGTAATTCGCAACATTCACCTCTCGTACCTGTAATTCCTGGATATTTTCCGTAGCTTGTTGTCCCGGATAAAGCGTCACCTGCTGTTGATTCCAATTTATCGTCACACAACCATCTACTAAAGTAGTCTGCCGTCTAGAATTAGGGTAAGCAGTTATATTAAATGAGGTTCCCACTACCTCTACATCCATATCGCCAATCTCAACACAAAACGGATGCAAGGGATCTTTAGCTACTTCAAAGTAAGCCTCACCTTTCAGTACAACTTTCCGTCTATCCCCCGTGAAATGATCGGGATATTGCAATTCGGAATCAGCATTTACCCACACCCGAGTACTATCCGATAAAATAATCTGATACTCGCCCCCTCGCGGGATTCGTAATGTATGAATCTGTACTGTATTTTCAACCCATTTTTGTTGACGATAATCTAATAGTTTTCCGGTATTCTCAAAATTTTCTCCTTCTATCCGACGACACAATTTATCTTTTTTTGCTTCTAGTTCAATTTGTCGACCATTAGACAAGACTAACTGCGCTTTGGAAGAACCTGGAAGTATTGCCGTCATCACACGCTCCCGTTGTATAGGCTCGGAATCTTGAGTCTGCCACAAAAACACTAATCCTATAATAACAACAAGTATTGCTACATAAGGAAAGACTCGCACGAGAAATCGTCTTTTTCGAGGATGCATCTTTGTCTTCAATTGTTTCCAAGCATCATCCGCATCATATTGAATATACTCTTCCAATCCCTCTTCCAAGTAAGAACGAGATAAGACCTTATCATAAAAATTCCTATTTTCCTCACTCTTCTTTAACCATTCCTCCAATTCTAGTATTTGCCATTTTTCAGCTTTACCATACCGACTTAGCAATATCAAATGAGCAATTTCCTGAAATGTATGTTTGCTTGAATCCATTTTACATTTTTTTCTACTTAATCCGGTAGAAATTAAAAAAGGATGACAAGAAGTTTATTTTTTTTCAGTAAAACAAAATTGCAAGTATAGGATAAAGATCCTGCAAACGCTCACGCAAAAACTTTTTAGCACGCTGACGTTGTGTTTTTACGGTTGCTTGAGAGATATTCAACTGCCTAGTAATTTCTTGAATATCCAAATGATCGATATAACTCATTTTAAAAATCCGTCGACATCCCGTTGGTAATTTTTCTATAGCAGCAAAAATCTCTTCAAACATTTCGGATTCCACTTGACGCAAAAAATATTCATTCTCTTGATATTCTTGCCGTTCCATTTCTCTCTGAATCCTTGCCCGATTGTTCATTTTTTCCCAATAGCTCAACGTCTTGCGCTGCACACAATCATATAAAAAAGATTTTAAAGCTATCCAATTAGGAAAATAATATTGCTTTTTTTCAAAAAAATGGAGAAATACTTCCTGCACGACATCTTTTGCCGCTTCTCGATCTCGCAGGAATTTGTTTGCAAAAAAACACAAAGAAGCATAATATTCTCGGAAGACATGTTCAAATGCCGCCTCATCCCCCTCATTCAGTTGACGTAATAATATTTCCTGCGATGTCCGATCCGATTTCATTAAATACTTTTTACCTCTATTTTATTTACAAAACAAAAAGACTTTTTAGTTATGGTTATATTGACAAAAATAGGAATTATTCTTTTTCATTTAAATTAAAAAACCTTAAATCTCACGCCTAGATTACAAAACCCTTGTTCATACCCTTCAACAACTACAATAAATAACATGATATCTTTTACATGAATACTAATTTAATCATGCAAAAAACACCATGTTATTTTAAAAGAATTTATCCTATTTCATTTACTTTACCGATTTATTCGGAAATGCCGGAATGGCTGGGGCTTCTTTCCTTTCGATTTTTAGCTTTTCCAATATGACTTGAATTGCCTTATTCAACTGTTGATCTTCGCCATTATATTCAAGATAAGGATCATTTTCAATATCAACGTGAGGAGCGACACCCGTTCCCTCGATAATAAATTCGCTACCATCTGCCGCAAACGGTGCGTATGAAGGTGTCACGATAGAACCGCCATCAACAACCCGGATGGAACCACTATATCCCACAACACCTCCCCACGTGCGACGACCGATAATCGTTCCCAAGTGATTATACTTGAACCGATACGGGAAAAGATCCCCGTCAGAAGCGGAATACTCGTTCACCAGCAACACCTTCGGCCCCAAAAACGTACCCACCGGATTTACCGACCCGGCGGTTTGGTTCGTGTGCATCGTGTAGAAAGTCGGTGTACGCATCAAACGTTCGGTAATCATCGGGGATACGTTTCCACCACCATTTCCCCGATCATCAATGATCAAAGCTTTTTTATTCAACTGCGGGTAATAATGTTTCACGAACTCGTTCAAACCGTCAACACCCATATCCGGGATATGAATATAACCTACCTCCCCATTCGTGGCCTCGTTTACCTTACGGATATTATTCTGCACCCAATTATAATAATACAATTTTGATTCGTCAGCCAACGGAACAACCAACACGTTACGGGATCCCTTCTCAACCGGGGTCGTGTTCACCGTCAATTCAACCGTCTTGCCTGCCATATCGATCAACTCGGAGAACAGGTTATCCACCTCTTTCAACGATTTCCCGTTGATGGCCAGAATATAGTCACCCGCTTTCACCTCCACACCCGGCATGGTCAAAGGCGAACGGGTAGAAACGTCCCAGTTGGCACCCTCGATCACCTCGGTCACTTTAAAATAACCGGATTTATCTTTCATGAATTTAGCACCCAGCAAACCCATATCAATTCTCTCCGGCATTGGAACCCGTCCGTTAATGGAGTATGCATGTCCGACACTTAATTCCGCGATCATCTCCCCGATAATATAAGTCAAATCCGTACGATGATTCACGTAAGGCACCAACACTTTATATTTCTCGTACACGTGATCCCAGTCCACGCCATGCATATTCTTGGCATAGAAAAAATCACGCATCTGCCGCCAACTTTCGTTATAGATCTGCATCCATTCTTGGTGATAGTCAATGACCCGTTTCACGCCTTTCGTGGAAACAGGAGAAGTCACGCTAGCGGAAAGTACCGGAAGATCCTCCACCTGAAACGCAGAACCCGAAGAAACGATAGCCTTTTTATAACCGGGAGCAAACTCGATGTTACCCCCCGTGTCAGTCTCTTTCTTCCCATTCAAGTCATAAATCAACGTGCGACCACCCCGATTATAATATACCCGATTCCCCAGCATATGCACGTTGCCATAATAATTCGATGCCAACACGGGTAACTCGACAAGGCGATTTTCCAAGTTCGTGAAATCATACACGATATTTTTATCCTCGCTCTCATTCTTCTTATCTTTCTCTTTCACGGTAGTCTCCACCCGGACTACATCATTTTTCGGGGCGAACAATACCGGGGCATCTTTTGCCAAAGGCAGGATGTACACCTTATTCATATCATTATACACGTGATTCCATTCCGTCCGTCCATACGTCGGGGAGAACGTGCGGGCTGAAACAAACACGAGGTATTTCCCGTCCTCGCTGAAGTTCGGCGAACTAGAGCCGAACCACCCATCGGTAACTTGGTGTTTCTCGCCACTTTCAACATGATACACGATGATGTTATCCATCGTCGTTTCCGGACGAACGTACGTGATGTATTTGCTATCAGGAGACCAGTTGTAGGAGGTCATGGAACGGATACCCGATTTTTCCACGATCTTCCGGCTCCCACTTTCCACGTCAGATATATTCAACGTGTTCCCTTTTTCGCTCCAGAGAATTTTCTTGGAATCCGGGGACCATTTATAATTGAAGATATAACTTTTCAGATTCTTGATCAGTTTCCGTTCTTTTCCCGTCACCACATCCCGGAGATAAATATTGAATTCCCCGTCCTTGTCGGAAACGTAACTGATGTATTTTCTTCCATCCGGAGACCAACCTGCCTGCATATCGTTAGCACCGGAAGAATTGGTTAAGTTATAGGTAATCCCCTCTTTCACGGGCAAAGAAAAAATATCCCCACGAGCAGCCACGACTACCCTCTCTCCACCGGGAGCAACCGCAATACTCGAAATCTGGCCACTTACATCAGTCAAGGTCGGACGAGAATAAACCTGATCGTTATCAATGTTTATCGTGATCTTGGATTCCTTGCCACTCTGCAAATCATACCCGTAAATATACCCTCCTTGCTCGTACACGATTAACTTGTCACCAATCGCGGGAAATTTTATATCGTATTCTTTATAAGATGTCAGTTGTTTATCCTCTTTCGTGTTCACGTTGTAGGCGTAAAGATTCATGATGTCGCCCCGGTCGGATATATAATATATAGTATTCCCGTCCGGGGACCACATCGGGAACACGTCCTGCCGTACGTTGCCGGTAATCCGTTCTGATTTCTTCGTGTTGAAATCAAACACCCGGATATCATCCGCCATACCACCTTGATAACGTTTCCACGTCCGAAATTCCCGGAAAATATAATTATAAGCTAATTTCTTTCCATCCGGAGAATAAGAGGCAAAACCGCCATTCTTTAAAGGTATTTCCTCGGACATCCCTCCCTCCACGGGAACCGTGAACAGTTGCCCGGTAAAATCGTTAAAAGTATATCTCCGGGAACGATAAAGAATCCGTTTACTATCCGGGGTCCAACCGATCACCACGTTGTTTGGCCCCATGCGATCTCCCAGATCATCCCGTTTCAACGTGGCAGTGTAAGTCAAGCGACGAGGTTCACCCCCTTCCACGGGGATGACAAATACTTCCGTGTTACCGTCATATTGCCCGGTGAAAGCGATATATTTTCCATCTGGGGAAATACGAGGAAACATCTCATACCCCACGTGTGAGGTCAACCGACGGGCCGTTCCTCCCCCGGCTGAGACCAGATAAAGATCCCCGGCATACGAGAATACCAACTTGTTCCCCACGCTATGCGGAAACCTTAATAACCTTGCTTCCCCGGCCTGTACCCACAAACCGGCTAACAACACGCCTAATAAAAGAATAAACCTTCTCATAAAAATTGAAAATTGAGAATTAAAAATTGGGAATGACCCACTGGATCTTTCATCTAAAATCATAAATTATCAAGGACGTCCTTGATCACACGGGGGAAATGCTCGTATTCCAAGGCATGAACTTTCGTTGCCAGAGTCTCTGGCGTGTCCCCCGGAACGATATCACATTTGGCCTGAAAAATAGTTGTCCCCTCGTCATAATGATTATTCACGTGATGAATCGTAATACCACTTTCCTTTTCCCCGGCAGCGATCACCGCCTCGTGTACTTTCATGCCGTACATACCCTTGCCCCCGTAAGAGGGTAACAGGGCCGGATGGATATTAATTACCCGGTCTGGATAAGCGTCAATGATAGCATCCGGCACCTTCCAGAGAAAACCCGCCAACACGATCAGATCAATATCCAATCGTTTCAATTCATTCAAAACCAGATCAGAACGAGAGAACTCTTCCCGGCCGAAAACAAATGTCGGCACACTTAAACGTTTTGCCCGTTCCAAAACATAGGCATCGGGTTTGTTACAAAACACAATTTTCACGACATTTTCGGTGTCATTTTTAAAATAATTAATGATATTTTCAGCGTTAGAACCTGAACCAGAGGCAAATATTGCTATTTTTTTCATCCTGTAATCTATTAAAAATCAAACGCATAAAGATAAGAAAACTTTATTCATGCCAAAAAATTTTCTAGGAAAAATAAATTCTCTAACTTTGCCCCCGAACTTAGAGAGTTATGTGCGTCTCTTGTAGACGCAAGTGTGAATTTAAAAAATGTCTAATTAAAATTTAAAGTTATGTCTGACATTCAAAACAGAGTTAAAGCTATCATTGTTGATAAATTAGGAGTTGACGAAAGTGAAGTTAAACCTGAAGCAACGTTTACTAACGACTTAGGAGCTGACTCTTTGGATACGGTAGAGTTGATCATGGAATTGGAAAAAGAATTCAACATCACTATTCCGGACGATCAAGCAGAGAAAATCGCTACCGTGGGCGATGCTATTGCATACGTTGAAGCTAACGCTCAATAATTTAATATTTTATCTATGAATTTCAAACGAGTAGTAATAACTGGTCTTGGAACTATTAATCCCTTGGGTCATAACGTGGCCGAATTTTGGGAGAACTTGAAAGGTGGCGTCAGCGGCGCCGGTCCTATTACTCGTTTTGATGCATCTAAATTTCGCACGCAATTCGCTTGCGAAGTTAAAAACTACGAGCCCACGGAATACTTCGACAAGAAGGAAGTCCGTAAAATGGATCTTTACAGCCAATTTGCCCTGATTTGTTCCAGGGAGGCCGTGAAAGATGCCGGACTCGATTTCTCGCAAGAGGACAGAAAGAGAATCGGTGTAATCTGGGGTGCAGGTATCGGTGGTTTGGATACGTTCTACGAAGAATGCAAAACTTTTGCATTAGGAGACGGAACTCCCAGATTCAACCCGTTCTTTATACCCAAGATGATTGCCAACATGGGTGGAGCCATGATCGCCATAGAAGAAGGCCTAAAGGGTCCGAACTACACGACGGTTTCAGCCTGCGCATCATCCGCACACTCGTTAGTAGATGCATTAAATCTGATCCGATTAGGAAAAGCAGACGTGATCCTTGCCGGTGGATCTGAAGCAGCCATTACCCCTCCGGGTGTAGGTGGTTTCAATTCCATGAAAGCTTTATCCACTCGTAATGATGATCCGAAAACAGCATCACGTCCTTTTGATGCTGACCGTGACGGATTTGTTATCGGCGAAGGCGGTGCTTGCTTAGTCGTAGAAGAGTACGAACATGCAGTAAAAAGAGGTGCTCACATCTACGCAGAACTTGCGGGAGGCGGAGCCAATTGCGATGCTTACCACATGACAGCCCCGGACCCGGAGGGAGAAGGTGCAGCTGATGTTATGTTACTCGCATTGGAAGATGCCGGACTAAGCCCGAAAGATGTTGATTATATCAACGTTCACGGAACGTCTACCGGACTGGGAGATGTGGCAGAACCTAAGGCCATTCAGAGAGCATTTGGTGAACACGCTTATGAACTGAACATCAGTTCCACCAAATCAATGACAGGACATTTATTAGGTGCCGCCGGTGCCTTGGAAGCAATCGCTTGTGTTCTGGCTGTGAAAAACAACATTGTACCTCCTACCATTAATTTCAGCAACCTTGATCCGGAACTGGATCCCAAGCTGAATTTCACGTTCAACAAGGCTCAAGAGAAAGAAATCAATGTAGCCATCAGTAACACTTTCGGTTTCGGAGGACACAATGCTTGCGTTGTATTCAAAAAGTAATCACTAACTAAAATTTTGGGGAAGTGATTAGTAAAATAATTCAATCCATAAAACTTTACCTTCACAGGAAGGAAAAGTTTTATGGATTGTCTATTTCGGAATGGGGATTTGTTCCCGGTAACAAGGGTTTATACACCCTAGCATTGTTACATAAATCGGCGTCCAGATACACGAAAAGCGGAACCGTGTTGAATTACGAACGTCTTGAATTTTTAGGAGATGCCGTATTGGGAGCTATTGTCGCTGAAATCCTGTACAAGTTCTTTCCCAACAAAGATGAGGGATTCATGACTCGCTTACGCTCCAAGATCGTGAGCCGTGAATCATTGAATATCATTGCTATTAAAATGGGGTTAAGCGAGGAAGTAATTGCCAAATCGGATATTTCCAAAAACAAACATATTTACGGTGATGTATTCGAGGCTTTTACCGGAGCTATCTACCTAGACCAAGGATACGATAAAACGAAGGCATTTATCGAGAATTATATCTTCCCTCACTACGTGAACCTGGAGGATCTCGTACATGTTGACAAAAACTACAAGAGTCGTCTGATTGAATGGGCTCAAAAACAAAAAATCGACCTGAATATCGAAACGCTTGAAAGTAATGCCCGCCGCTCTAAATTCGTCTGTACGATCTCCATCGGTGAAGACATCATGGCTCAAGGCATAGGTGCATCAAAAAAAGAAGCGGAGCAAAACTCCGCTGAAAAGGTTATCCAAAAACTCCAAGTTGAAGCTCAAGGAGAAATTGAAATCTAAATTATTCTTTCACGCGTTCCACGTAAGTACCGTCTTCCGTTTTGATACGGATTTTCTCTCCGGTATTGATGAAAAGAGGAACCATCACTCTTGCTCCGGTTTCTACTTCTGCCGGTTTCAATGCCGTGGAAGAAGCGGTATCACCTTTTAATCCCGGCTCCGTGTAAGTTACTTCCAAAACAACAGTTGGCAACAACTCAACATATAACGGGGTTTCCGTGTCGGCATGTACAACCATTTCAACAGCATCACCTTCTTTCAGGAACTGGGGAGCATTGATCAAATCTTTTGCGATAGGAATTTGCTCGAAAGTTTCCGTGTGCATCATGATATAATCCTCTCCCTCCATGTACAGGAATTGATACGGACGTCTCTCGATCCGCACTACATCGATTTTCACTCCCGAAGTAAACGTATTTTCCAAGGTACGACCGGTTTTAATGTTCTGCATCTTCGTTCTCACGAAAGCGGGACCTTTACCGGGTTTCACGTGTTGAAACTGTACAATTCTGTATAAATCGTCTTTGAAAACGATACATAATCCATTTCTAAAATCAGCCGTTGTTGCCATTTATTTTATTTTTTAGATTTAATATTTTTCATTGAGGGTGCAAAGATAAGAAAATCAGCATAAATCTAAAAATTTTAGATTTACTATTTTAAATCGCGGATTCCAAAGATATAAAGTTAAGACG
>ERZ840096.2907-NODE-2907-length-12454-cov-6.106702_pt1 | contig 12454 bp, 16 predicted proteins | sample MGYA00519878_ERZ840096 | MGnify/ENA primary metagenome ERZ840096 (study PRJEB31850, sample SAMEA3708865) | human gut metagenome | biome: human gut; feature: human-associated habitat; material: faeces | place: China | collected 2014 ...
AAGCTGATTTATCAAGGCATACGGGATGTTTTCCGTGTGCGAAGTTTGAGTAATTAATTTGCAATGCAGGCTAGTCTTCAGCCTGCCCAGTCTGGGCAGGTCCCTGCCATAACGAGCAATTCGACACCTGTTTTCGCTGCTCAAGCTATGGTAATCTATTCATATCAACAGCACTGATGTGCACAAGAGGTGGTTGATTTGAAACTCGGTGAACTCTACACCACACGCGACGAGAGCCTCGCAGAAGCCGCCAAAGGCATCCTCATCGACCTGCTAGAAGCAGCAGACTGGACAGGCTTCTCTTGCGAGGAATATCTCCAACTCGCTCAAGACAGAGAATACGCCCGTCTTGAAGACGGCTGCTATGGAGCTGTCACTTTTTGGAAGCGAAGTTACGTAATCGCGCATAGCTCCATCACGTTGGCAGGGAAGAGCACCTCTTCCTGCACGCCCATCCCACTGTCTGACATCCTTGAAGATACCAACCTGATCAGTGGATACTACGGTTTCCGATTCGCTATCACAAAAGCCATCTTCGGCAATAAGACACTCGAAGAGCTCGAGAACAAGATTCTGCCAGCCATCCGTCGCGAGAGGGACGGGCAGAACCGGGCAAAAGCACCTTCTGGGAAAGATTCAGCTCTCTACCAGAACATGCAACGCGACATGACGGACGAACTCAAGGGCATCCTGCAGTGCTATACCATTGAGCGTGGTGTCCCGCTTGAAGCCGCTTTGCAGGCCTTCCGTCAGAGCGCTTTAAAAGTACTGTTCTCTGAACGGACGAATCCTGTCGCTTTTCTCGATTTTATTCGTTCAATATGTTATACTACAGGTGCCAAACGCGAACAATATACGCACAAGCCTCCCTGCACACTCAGAGAACGCGCGCCAATCCACAATACAGAAGAAGGATGTGAAAGTCTGCGTAATGGAAACAATCAACAATCATATCATCGTCCTGAAAGCCCTCGTCGGCAGCCATAATTACAACTTAGACACGCCAGAGTCCGATAAGGACTATAAATACTTCGTATTGCCGACACTCTCAGACTTGTACAATGGCACATTCTATTCCAGTTCCAGTGAGGGGAAAGACATGGACTACACCGTCCATGATGTCCGCAAGCTGACACACCTGCTCTGGAAGGCAAATGTCAACTTCTTGGAAGTCCTGTACAGTAAAGAGCTGGCTTTCACAGAGGACTCAGGCAATCTCAAGGAATTCCTTCTAGACAATCGAGCAGGCCTCTGCAAGATGAATCTTCCTTACCTCTACGATGCCTGCGTCGGAATGTCGATCAACTACTGGAATCGCATCAAGAAAGCGACACCGACCAGCGAAGCATCCATCCAGAAGCACGGCTACGCCGTCAAGTGCGCATACCAGTCGCTCCGTATCCTGGACTTCCTTGATCGCATGGTAAGGTTCAACTTCGACTTTGAGAAAGCCGCCTGCTACCAAGACGGAGAAGAAAAAGGCTTCCTGATGGCCGTAAAGCTCGGATACCGCAGTTTTGAAGAAGTCGAAGAGCAGCACACCTTCTTCCTTGAACGCGCGAAAGAGCACGAGACCATCTTCTACCATTCCGGCTACCAGATGGATGGACCAGACACATCTCTCCGAGAGCAATTGATTACGGCTACAAGTAAGCTCGTCTTTGATTGTGTCAAGAATGGCATCATCCAATGAATATCTCCCTGCACACGCAGGGTTGTATCTAGCGCGCTTATTCACCAGCGCTATTCCCCCCGCAAACGCGGGGTTGTGTCATATTTCCCATAACTGGCTGCTCTGCAAGCCCGAAGCCGCCTTACCAGAAAGGAGGAAGAAAATGGACCGCCGCCAGATCACAGGCATGGTCTTGGGAGCCTTGATGCTCTGCCTGCCGCTCTGCTTCCGCTGAAAAACTTTTTCCAGATTTTCTTGATAAAATCATTTCGATTCCGTATAATAGCGGTGAACACGAACAAGAGTACAAAGGAGCGAGCTTATGTATAAGATTGACCCTGAGAAACTGAACGCCGCCATGCGGGATGACAGTCTCACGACAGACAGCCTCTTCGCTGTCACGAAACTCCCGGATTCCGAACGCGAAGCCTTCGATGCCGCCATTGCCGGCAAAGAGGAGATTGACTCGCGTTCTCTTGCCCTCATCGCACACGTCCTTGACGTCATGCCGTATGAGATTGCCGATCAAATCTGATATATTAGCGGTATCTACCGCTCTTCCTGTCTGTGCGTGGTGAAATTCCATAAACAGGCTCTCCAAAATCTAAGATCGGGAAGTGTGCGCTTCTCGCCGCATCAGGGCCCGGTATCCCTGATGCGGGTTGCTGTCAGAAGCAAGGGAACGCTCTTGCAACTGGCCCAATTGATCCTTTTTTCTTAACATGATGGTCGCATCCTGTTTTCTGTATTTCCAGGATGCATGCATGTACCTGCACAGCGAGAACGCAGGATATGCACTCCAATTCATCCAGGGCAGGCCGTGTGTAGCCTGCCTTTCTCTTTGCATAAGATGCACGAAACGTGCAAGAAGAGGATAGTTTTTGCCCTGCATCCTGCCGTATCCTAAAGAGCGTAGGGGTGACGTCCTACAAAAATTTCCCTTAGCGCGCAGGTGCTCACTGCGACACTCTCTACTTCTTTTGCAGATAAATCCCTGCAAGAATCTACCAGAGGGCAGCTTGCCCTCTCATCATGAGCAGACTTGGGAGAGTACTCCAAGCCTGCCCACCTCCTAGCGAAACACATAGTGTGCAATGTGTACGAACAAGGACGACCCAGCTCGCGGGTCGTCCTTGTTCCATTTTCTCCGTAAAAAAGCAAAATCAGACGAAAAAATGGCACTTCCCCTGCGCTATGCTATTCCCTGTGAAACGATTCCACTACATACATAAGGGAGTATCGATATGAACATCATCTACGTCATCTTGGAGCTCAGCATCATGACGCTCCTCAGCTTCATCCTCGGCTTTGCGAGCGAGGATGGAGGCATTCTCCTGTTCCTGTCCTTCCTGGTCAGCATCGCTCTTGGTGCCATCCCGGCAACCATTGCCTACCGGAAGGGAAGGAGCTTCTACCTCTGGTGGCCGTATGGCTGGCTGCTCTTCCTCATCGCGCTCATCCATTCGCTCCTCATCAAAAAGGACTACGAAGGGCTCGCGCGCCGTGGCAAAGCTAAGCAGTGCCCGTACTGCGCAGAATACGTCCAGCCAGAAGCCAAGGTCTGCCGCTACTGCGGTCATGCCCTTGACGATGCCAGCTGTCCGGCTCCAGAAAAAGTAGAGCCGACGGATAAACCGTAAAGGAGGTGAGTGCCATGAAGCATTCGGTCTATGAATGCCCCGAGTGTGGGCATCGCCAGGACCATCCGGGCCCGTGCGAGCAGTGCGGCACGCAGACGCGCTGATTTTTCTGTTTCTGCCTTCGTTTTAACGTTTGATTTCTTCTTCTTTCCATTGAGGCTGCCTGATGGCGGCCTCTTTTCTTTGCCAAGATTCGCAACATCATAAGCGTTTACCCTAGAAAAAGGCGTCTATACTGAGCTTGTATCCAGAATCATTCCATACAGGAGGCAATGATATACATGAGGCTTTATATCGCAGAGAAGCCAAGCCTTGCCCGCGCCATCGCGGAAGGCTTAGGCGGCCAGCATAAGAAGAACGGCTGCATCGAGTGCGCCAACGGCAATGTCGTCACGTGGTGCTTCGGGCACATCCTCGAGCAGCTCGGACCGGACGAGTACGACGAGAAGTATGCCCACTGGCACCTCGAAGACCTGCCGATCATCCCGGAGCACTGGAAGCTCAAGGTCAAGAAAGATGCCCGCGACCAGTACAAGATCATCAAGGACCTCATCAGCAAGTGCGATGAGGTCGTCAACGCCGGCGACCCGGACCGCGAAGGCCAGCTCCTCGTCGACGAGGTACTTCAATACGTCGGCAACAAGAAACCCGTCAAGCGCATTCTCCTCAATGCCCTCGACGACAAGAGCGTCAAGGAAGCCCTGCAGGACCTGCGCCCGAACGAAGACTTCATCGGCATGCGCAACGCAGCGCTTGGCCGGTCCCGCGCCGACTGGCTCGTCGGCATGAACCTCTCGCGCCTCTACACGGTCAAGGCACGCGATGCCGGCTATGACGGCGTCCTCTCCGTCGGACGTGTCCAGACCCCGACGATGGCGCTCGTCGTGCGCCGTGAAAGCGAGATTACGCACTTCAAACCGACGACACACTACGTCGCGCAGGTGCTCTTCCACCATGCCAACGGCAACATCCAGGCGTCCTGGAAGATGCCCAAGGATATGGACGGTCTCGATGAAGAGGGGAGACTCCTCGACGCCAGCATTGCCGAAGGCCTCATTGCCCGCATCCAGAGCGCTCCTGCCAAGATTGAGAAGATCGAGCAGCAGAAGAAGCAGGAAGGCCAGCACCTCCCGTATTCGCTCTCCGCACTCCAGATTGAAGCCGGCCGCCGTCACGGCTACACGCCGCAGCAGGTCCTCGATACCATGCAGAAGCTCTACGAGCAGAAGTTCACGACCTATCCGCGTTCCGACTGCGACTACCTGCCGACGAACCAGCTCGCCGACGCACCGGCCATCCTCAAGAACCTCGCCGGCATCCAGAAAGACGGCTTCTCCGCACTCGTCGCCAAAGCCGATACCAGCATCCGTAGCCGTGCTTGGAACGACAAGAAGATCTCCGCACATCACGCGATCATCCCGACGACCGTGAACCCCAATTTCAATTCCCTCAGTGAGATTGAGCAGAACCTCTACTACATGGTCGCCCAGGCCTACCTTGCCCAGTTCTTCCCGATCCACACCTACCAGGCCACGCGCATCACGATCGAGGCCGATGGTGAGCACTTCATCGCCAATGGCAAGGCTATCCTCGTGAACGGCTGGAAAGACATCTACGCCAAGAACAAGGCCGAGGACGACGAGAAAGAGGGGAGTGCCATCCTGCCAGACTGCCAGGAAGGCGACTCCGTCACCTTCGCCGGCAGCAAGATCCTCGAGAAAGAGACCAAGCCGCCGAAACGCTTCAACCCGTCCACCCTTCTCAAGGCCATGAAGGAAATCTACAAGTACGTCAAGGACCCGTCCCTCAAAGCCGAGCTCAAGGAGTGCAGTGGCATCGGCACAGAAGCCACGCGTGCCGGCATCATCGACGGACTGCAGAAACGTGGCTTCCTCGCAATCGACAAGAAGAACCTTGTGCCGACCGACAAAGCCTGCATGGCAATCAAGTTCCTGCCCGAGACGATCACGTATCCAGATACCACAGCCGTCTGGGAAGAGGAGCTTGAAGAAGTCCTCAGTGGCTCGCTTTCCCTCGACGACTTCCAGCAGAAGCAGGAAGCTAAGATCCGCGACTTCCTCAAGGCCGCCGAATCCATCCATATCGCGCCGGCCAAGAACGCCATCCTCTGCCCGAACTGCCATAAGCCCATGAAGCGCCGCAAAGGCAAGAACGGCTTCTTCTGGGGCTGCGTCGGCTATCCAGCGTGCAAGACGACCTTCCCCGATAAAAACGGCAAGCCCGACCTCAAGGCCCATAAGAGCGCCCGCACCGGCAAGACAGCAACCTGCCCCAAATGTGGCAAGAACCTCATCCAGATCAAGGGTTCCAAAGGCCTCTTCTGGGCCTGCGAAGACCGCGATAACTGTGGTGCCACGTTCAACGACGAGCACGGCAAGCCCAGCATCCATCTCTGCCCGACCTGCAAGAAGGGGTATCTCAGCCGCTACGAGAGCCGCAAGAAGAAGGGAGCCTTCTTCTGGGCCTGCAGTGACCGCAACTGCAAGACCTTCCTCCAGGACGACAACGGCAAGCCAGGCGAGCCGTTCCCGCCACGCTCTTGATAGACCAATAGCCCTGTTTCCTACGCGTATAGGAAGCAGGGCTATTTTTTTCTTAGGATTGTGCTAATTGATACGATATAGTATAATTTTGATATAATCAGATTGTTTTGTTTTGTGTGTAGAAGGAGGTCATTATGGTTTCTATCATCATCGGCGGTATCATTGCTCTGCTCATCGTCTAGTTTATCATGAAACCAAGAAAGAATCCGCTTTTTCAACGGTTTCCAGAAAAAGGAGTCGAAATCTCCCGTTGGGTTACATCCGGCAAACCAAAAGACATGGAGCGTGCTGTTCTGCACTTGGTCTGGTATTCTTCCAAAGTGAATAGGAACATCCGTGAGGCGGAAGCATTTTGTGCAGCAAAATCGACCATCGGACAAATGCTCATGATGGGCGCAGCATCTGTTGCACTAAATGAACAATACTATACACACATGTCTCTAAATACTTTTATGGTGCATAGTATTTGTCATTATGGCCATCAGAAAGACGATCCGAGTTATGGCCTTACATACAACTATTTAGTTCACTTCTATCAGGCAACCGAGCCAACACCGTTTTTGAAGGCCTTTATTGAGCATGCCCAAAATTTTCCACAACAAGTAGACGGACTAACCGTTGGGAAAATCCTTATGAACGTTGAGTTGAATCTAAAGCAATTAATTCGAGAAGGACGCATCAAGTAACTCAAATAATTGTATGAACCTTCGGCTCTATCTGAAGGATGAAATCATCTCCCATCGTCTCGATAGCAGTTTGTCGAGACGGCTCTGGATAAGGCTCGCCGTCTTCTTCCAAGAAACCCCCGTTTTGGCAAGAACCGCCTGCTTTTCTGCACATGGAATCCAGTACTATGGATGCAGTAAGGGGAACGCCCCAAAAAAGATTCCATCCGCATCCCAGAAGAAAGGGGAGAATATACATGGCAACGGAACTCATAGACAGGGAAGCACTCCGCAAGAGCCGCGAGACTGTCGCAGAAGAAACCATCCGAAACCTCAACACCTTCAAGGACCTCGTCGGAGGCGACTTCATCGGCACGCATGGCCGGAAAGGCCGCATCGTCCCGATGGGCAACGCCAATTACCTCCGCTACCTTGCCTACATCACGACGCACCGCTATCCGAGGAACCACTTCCTCACAGAAGAGGATGCCAGGAAAGAAGGCCTCTCGGTCAAGGAGGGCAGGGAACCGCTGATCATCGAGAACTGGACGCTCGACAAGGATGGGAAATACCACTGCTTCGAGCTCCCGCTCTACAGCGTCTCCGACCTTGATGGGCCAGCCGAAGTCCTCGATGCCTACAGCCCGGAGAATCTCCCGTCGCTCCGCCAGCCATCCCGCAAGGCCTTGGAGAAGCTCTACGAGGAAGCAGGCGTCCTGCCGAAAGATGCCCCAGCCGACCGCCAGGCACTCTATCAGGCGACGTTCGCGTATGCCAGCAAGGCCGTGCCGAACAACCCGCTCGTGCAGAAGCACCTCATCCACCTCATCACCCGGACGGTCGACTTCCGTCCAAGAAACCTGCATGACCACATCTACACGGAAGAAGATATCCAGCATCTTCGGGAAAACCCAGGCCTCCTGTTCCCGTCCTTCTCCGCAGCCAGCAAGGAGATGCGCCGCATCAACCAGGAACTCCGCGAATTCGACCATCAGGCCGAGCAGGAAAGGAGCGCATACCTCAACGAACTCAAGGAGGAAGAGAAGACGCATCCCCTTGTCTCGCTCCGCGTCACCTATCACTACTCGGAGTACGCAGGGGAGTTCACCGACAAGGATGGGAAGCCGCTCCCTTCGGGCGAGAACATCGAGCTTATCGGGGAAGATGCCTATCGGTTCCTCGCACAGGCCAACCATGCCGACAAGAAATACTTCCACCACGACGGCTACGGGAAAACGGAATTTGCCATCGCGCTCGGCGATACCGCCATTGAGCCCACGTACTGCGAGCTCGGGGATCTTTCCTTCGGCAACCGCAAGAGCGTCGCAGAAGCGATGGAACGCCAGACGACACGCGACTACGAGGAGCTCCTGCAGGATGAGGCACGGCTCCAGTCGCATTATAAGTCCACGGTCAAGTATCATCCTGCAGAGGCGAAGGATAAGCCAGAATACGCCACACTTGAAGCCTACCGCCAGCACCTCGAGGGCAAGGTCAAGGCACTCCATGCCTTCTGGCAGGATTTTGCGAAGAAGGAGCAGGCCTTCCTCAAGGAGCATCCCGAGTACGAGGCAATCAACCAAGAAGATGCCAAGCCATTCCTCGCCGTCTGCCCGGCATCCCAGCTCGAGGCCGTCCAGAAGACTGGCAAGGTCCTTGAAGTCCTTCCCAAGGATACCCTCCAGAATTTCGCCACGTTCCAGCCAGGCGAATGGAACATCCAGCAGGCGCTCTTCGTCTCCGTCCACTACGATGAATTGAAGAATGGGCTGGAAGGCCATGAGCTTGCGGACCAGTGCAAGCCGATCGATTACGCCAAGCATGAAGCACTCCCTGAAAGCCTTGTTGCCTTCACGACCTCAAGCCGGCCTGACTTCGATGAATTCGCGTACAAGGGGTTCCCCGATGTGCGCTTCGTCATCCCCAAGGAAGACCTCGAGCACCTGCTCGACTTCCAGGATTTCACGTTCCAGAGCCGCAGCTACAACCCATCAAGGGAGCTTGCGTCGGACGGATGGCGGGAAGATCATTTCGGTATCAACGCCCTCCAGCATTTCCATAATGCCGTCCATACAGATGACCGCCGCTACATGGATGCCCTGCACGAGCAGATCTATTTTCCCGGCTCAGCTCCGAAGGTCGAACTTGCGCTCTACGCCAAGAACGAGAAGGTCTTCTCGATGGACTACCAGGAAGGCAGGGGAGACCTCGCCAAGGCCGTGCCGAACTGCACGCCAGCTCTCCCCGAGAAGTATCAGGAAGCATACGATACCTACTGCCGGTATAGCCGGCATGAGGATTTCCCGACATGCGCCAGCCGTCCTGCCGACGAATTCACGCAGTCTTTCCCGACCCTCGAGGAAAGCCGCAAGAATTTCCTGACATACATGCGTGAAGTGGGCGAAGAGCCGCTATTCCGCAAGCCAGAGAAGACCAAGACCGCCACGTCGGAATGGCGCAAGGAGGCCACCCATTACTACACGAACTATGCCCTGCTCGACCCCGCCGTCGACACGCCACAGAAAGCCGTCCTTGGCACCATCCGCGAGATGGCCAAAGATGGCTACACCGAGGCGCGGATCAAGTCAGTCATCACGAATACCCGTCCAGAAAAGGCGGCAGAAGCCGTCGCCATCCTGAAGTCCGCAGAAGGCAAGGAAGCCATCCATAAAGCCCGCAAGGAGCGCGCCAGCGAGAAAGCTGCTGCCAAGGCCAACGCTTCCCGCTGATCCATGAGAAAGGAGTCATCATCATGGAAAACGAACTCACTGACCGCAATGCTGACGGAAGACGAGCTCCAGAAAGAAGGCCTTGCCATCAAGGAAGGCAGTGAGCCGCTCATCCTCGAGCGCTGGGCTGTCGGAGCCGACAAGAAATACCATTGCTTCGAGCTCCCGCTCTACGACATCAGCAGTCTCGAAGGGCCGGCAGAAGCCCTCGATGCCTACAGCCGTCAGGAACTCCCGCAGCCCTATCAGCCGTCCGACATGCGCTCGATAAAAGTCCCACTTCTTACTGCTATGCGAAGTGGGACTTTTCTCTTGTCACTATTTACTTTTTGGGGGTCGACATCTTCTGAAGCTGTTCCTCGAGGAGAATCCTCTTAGCAAGTACGTTATATTCCGCCTCGTTCTTCACGGCAGCCATGACAGGAAGCCCGAGAAGTCCGTAGACTGCTCCATCCGTAGGTATCAGCTTTCCTTCCTTTCGTGCCGCCATCAGCTTTGCAAGAGTACGATCCGCTTCCTCGCGGATGCTCTCAAGCTGATGAATCAAATCTTTCTGCACCTCATTGGCGCGTTCTTTTTCCATATCCACGTTCCTATCATCCTTTCACTGTAGAGTCTTGCCAGCCTTCTCAGGCACAGCGCGGGAAAATCTGCTCTGCCGCGAACTCGCGGAATTTGCGTTTCGCGCCCTCTGGTACCGGAAGTTCCTGACGGAAGAGGTATTCGCCACCGCCAAGGTTCAGGACACCCACAATGCTGTCTTCTGATTCTGTCGCCTCGCCATTTTCATCCCAATGGTACTTGATTTCGATTGTGGCACATCCAAAGGCCTGCGCCAGTCTCCGGACATCTTCCTTGAAGGTCTGCGTCGTCATGCACGCACAGAACCCCAGCCAGAATGGGCTGTCATCCAGACGGGCGATGAGTGGCCGAAAATTCCCACGCCTGAATGAAACATCATTCTTGATCCACTTAATGCGTTTCATGACAATCAATCCTTTCCTTCTGTCTCATGTTCCCGCTTGTTGTAGAAATCCTTCTTTGCAGAAGAGCCCATCAAGGAGAACAATGTGAGCATCTGTTCCGGCTCCACCAGATAAAGGGTGAGGAGCTGGTCCTTGTCATCACGGTCTGTGCCGTTCCGGCTATAGCTTTTGAGGAAGCCCAGCTTTCTGAGCGTCCGCAGGTGCTTTTCCTGCCCATCATGGAGATAGAGGATTAGCGGTGCATCCTCTCCATCAATCCTATCATTCAACGCATCCAGCACCTCGTGGGTGAGGATGCTGTATGCTGCGCGATACTTCATGCCAGACCTCCTTTTCTTTATCTATAGTATAGCATACCTTACCTTTACCGTCAATCACTTTATATTTTTCGTGATTATCTATTGAGGCACATAAGATGCAAGAAAGATTCCTATTTAAAGCGCTTATATGTGCATCATTCCTGCATCTTTTCTGCATCATATAACGTTAACAATAAATTTAAAGTGATTGATTTTACCAATAAATCATGGTATACTGAGAACAGATAGGAGAGGAGGAGTCATCATGAAAACGGATGTACAAGCCATCCGAAGATCAGCCCTGTCGCTGCTCGAATGTGAGATTGAGCCCAATCCGGCGTTCCCGTTCCTCTGCAACCACCCGTTCACCAACGCACCATTCGCCACGCTGGACAATGAGCTCTTGGACCTTACAAAGCCAAAGGAAGCCCTTCGCTGGCGCATTGCCATGAGAAGTGTCATCCAGCAGAAGAACACCCAAGGCATCTTCCTTCTCATGAACCCGCCGTACCGGCTGTTCTTCCTGAACCTCATCCGGCCTTTTCTTGAAGATGCCGACTTCGGGAAGCTCTTCCGGGCATTCTGGCCCTCCGTCGAGCAGATCAACGGTGACAAGAACCTCACGAGGCGTTCCATCATCCGTCTCCTGCAGTCTGCCCCGAAAGACTGTCTCATGGATGAGGAGCGGTTCTTAGCCTACCAGAAGCTCCCGCAATTCTTCATAGTCTACCGTGGCGTCACCCCGTACAACGAATCACGCCATCGGGCCATCTCGTGGACCAGCGACATCGACGTCGCCCAATGGTTCGCCACACGCTACGGCGAACACGGTACCATCTGGAGAGCAAGCGTCCAGAAACAATGGGTTCTGGCTCTCCTTGAAGGAGAGGAGCACGAAATCCTCATCGACATCCCGAAAGGAATGCCCGTCATGAACATTGACCCCTGCGACCCGGACTGGGACATCATGCGAAAGGAGTGATACTATGATCCACACTGTACAAGGCGATATCTTCAACGCCAAGACAGAAGCCATCGTCAACCCCGTCAACTGCGTCGGCGTGATGGGGAAGGGCCTTGCACTGGCCTTTAAAGACCGCTTCCCGGATAACTACATCGTCTATCGGAAGCTCTGCAAGGCGCATCGACTCAAGGTCGGCCAGGTTTTCACGTACCGTCTCGCCAAGCCGGAAGGGGAGCTTCGCTACATCGTGAACTTCCCGACCAAAGACCATTGGCGTGATCCTTCCAAGCTCTCTTACATCGAGCGTGGTCTCGTCTCCCTTGCCACTGCAATCAGGGAAACGCCCATCCACTCGATTGCCATCCCGCCGCTCGGCTGTGGCTTAGGTGGTCTTGACTGGGCTATCGTGAAGCCCATGATTGAGAGTGCCCTCCAAGACCTCGACTGTGCCGTCTGCCTCTATGACCGAAGGTGAGATGCTTGTACCAGTATTACCAGCCGAATCAGAAAGACAAGAAGAACCAGTACGGGGACTGCGTCATCCGTGCCCTCAGCAAAGCCTACCAGAAGACCTGGCTGCAGGTCTTCGACGAGCTCGTCCCGTTGAGCCGGATGCTCCAAGCGCCCCATAACAGCGCCGCCTGCTATACAGTCTACCTGAAGCAGCACGGTGCCCGTTACCAAGACCTGTCCAAAAACGATAGCCTGCGCCCGACCGTCGCGTCATTTGCGAGAGACCATGCCTGTGGCACATACTTCCTCGTCGGTGTGCAGCACGTCGTCACCGTGCAGGACGGCTGCTACTTCGACAGCTGGGACTCCGGCAGCAGCCTTATCTACGGCATCTGGACCATCCAAAGAAAGAAGGCATGATATTTATGGACTCAAACTTCGCACACGGAAAACATCCCGTATGCCTTGATAAATCAGCTTGA
>ERZ840096.2911-NODE-2911-length-12440-cov-2.903432_pt1 | contig 12440 bp, 10 predicted proteins | sample MGYA00519878_ERZ840096 | MGnify/ENA primary metagenome ERZ840096 (study PRJEB31850, sample SAMEA3708865) | human gut metagenome | biome: human gut; feature: human-associated habitat; material: faeces | place: China | collected 2014 ...
TTTATTTTTCACTTTCTCCTTGCGGAAGTTTTCGACAGAGTAGGTTCTTGCAATGTTGGTATCTGTTGCCGGATTAAAATCACCGTAATCAATACCATTGACAATTCCTGACAGGCAGTTTGATCTTGCCTGCATCAGTCCTTCCAGCTTCTCCCCGTAAAACGGTGTCTTGATCTCTTCCGCGTAACTGCTACTTACCGTTGTCACACGGTCAGCGTAGACAATTCCGCCTTTCAGATAGTTGGCATCGTCATATGCTTCCAGCTTATCCGGTGAGAAATAGTATGCCGGAAGTCCGGTGATATCCATAACCGTCTTCTTATCCCAGATACCCTGGAATTTGAGGTTATGTATGGTGATCACAGTCTTGATTCCACGGAAAAACTCATTGTTATAGCGGAAATTATCCAGATAAATCGGAACAAGCCCGGTCTGCCAGTCATGACAGTGAATGATATCCGGGCGGAAACCGATCAGCGGAAGCATGGACAATACCGCTTTGTCGAAGAACGTGAATTTTTCAATATCATAGCGCATATCTCCATACGGTACGAAACAGTTAAAATACTCCTGATTATCAATGAAATAATAGGTGACTCCATCCAGTTTATATTGTAAAACCCCTACATATTTACTTGGAATATAAGAACCGCATGCCATATAAAAATGGGTCACATACTCAAACTGACTGCGGTATTTTTCCGGAATACAGCTGTAATTCGGAATAACAACACGCACATCCCAATCCTTATGATCAAATGTTTTAGGCAAAGCCCCACATACATCAGCAAGTCCTCCTGTTTTAATAAAAGGAACACATTCTGATGCTGCAAATAAGATTTTCTTCATACCTGCCTCCTAATTTAAAACCCTGTTTTGCGTATGACGCATTTTTACAGTATGTAATTTTACTCTTCCCAGTTGTGATATACTTCCTGAACATCATCATCGTCATCCAGGAAATCAAGAATTCTTCCGATATTTGTAATATCAGCCTCATCGGTCAGCGTCACATATGTCTGTGGAATCATGGTTACTTCCGCAGATGCCATCGGAATGTTCTGCTCTTCAAGTGCCTTATGTACCGCATCAAAATCTTCCGGAGCGGTAGTGATCTCAAAGCTGTCATCCGCATCGGAAAAATCTTCTGCACCTGCATCAAGTGCAAGCATCATCAGATCATCTGAGTCCATATCACACTCTTCTTTATCGATAATAATCTGTCCCTTTTCATCAAACATAAAAGATACACATCCCGGAGTTCCGACATTTCCAGCTCCCTTTGTAAACGCATTTCTTACATTTGATGCTGTACGGTTCTTATTATCCGTCAGAGTCTTTACGATGATGGCTGTTCCGTTCGGACCATATCCCTCATATGTAATACGCTCATAATTATCTGCGGAACCTTCACCGGCTGCTTTCTTGATATTTCTTTCGATTGTATCATTCGGCATGTTATTTGACTTTGCTTTAGCAATTACATCACGAAGTCTGCTGTTGTTTGTCGGATCAGCACTTCCACCTTCCTTAACAGCAATTGCAAGTTCACGTCCGATCTTTGTAAAGATCTTTCCTTTCGCTGCATCATTCTTTTCTTTCTTATGCTTGATATTCGCAAATTTAGAATGTCCTGACATATTCTGATTCTCCTTTTCTATTGTATCAATGTATTTTATATAAATTCATTTGCATTTACAGATACACTTTAGGTTCTGTAAAGCACTATCCATATAATTTTACCACGCTTTTTTTGTTCTGTAAAGAATCTGGTTGGATTTATGTAGTAAGATCCAGACTGATTCTTATTGCTTGGTCAATTTTTTTCATTCGTTCCTGATCGATATGACAGACATATTCTCTCAGTCTTTTCTTGTCAATTGTACGGATCTGTTCCAGTAGAATGACTGAATTTTTCATAATATTATAATCATTTGTACAGATTTCAATATGTGTCGGCAATTTTGCCTTATTCATTTTCGACGTAATTGCGGCACAGATGATGGTTGGACTATGTCTGTTGCCTATGTTATTCTGTATTATAAGTACCGGCCGGATTCCCCCTTGTTCGGAACCAACGACAGGACTAAGATCTGCGTAATAAATGTCGCCCCGTTTAATTATCAATTCATTCACACTCCGATATTCCAGTTACTTTTCGTATTTGTTCTCTGATTCTTCTCAGAACCTTTTGTTTTTCTTCTAAGAACATACTAAAGTATCTCCGGTTTTATCGGATGTATGCATGTTAACCGGATTCTTTCAATTATTCCGGTTATTCGAAATAATCAATCTGTTTTACGATCGTACCGTTTTTATAATACTCTCTCGGAACACGCTTGCTCAGATCACAGACAAATTCATAATTGAATCTTCCACTCAGATCAGAAAGATCTTCTACACGGATAACAGCGTCCTTGTCTTTTCCGACCAGAGTAACCGGATCCATGAATTTTACTTCAGGAATCTCTGTTACATCTACCATAAACTGATCCATGCAGACTCTTCCTACAATATCTGCACGTTTTCCATGGATAAGAACATAGCCTTTATTTGAGAGGGAACGCGGATATCCGTCACCGTATCCGACGGGAATCGTAGCGATCCGCATCTCCTTTGGCGCGACGAAAGTTCCACCGTAACTGATGGAAGTTCCTTTTTCCACATCCTTTACAAAGCTGATATGGCTGATTAATTCCAGTGCCGGTTTCAGGTCAACAGCATCTTTTTTCACTTCATCTGACGGATACATTCCATAAATAGAGATGCCGGCTCTGGCAAGATCATGTTTCATATCTGGGAAATCAATAATGCCGGCACTGTTATCACAGTCATAATAGGAAATCTGGACTTCATTTGTTTCTAACTGTTCTTTCATCCAGAGGAATTTTTCATGTTGGGCAAATGTATAAGACTTGTCGAATTCATCTGCCTTTGCAAAGTGTGTAAACATTCCTTCCATTTTAATATTAGGAAGTTTGCTGATCCTGGAAATTGTCTCAACACTCTCTTTGTCTACTTTGAATCCAATTCGTCCCATCCCTGTATCAATTTTTATGTGAAGAAATGCGGTCTTTCCTGATCTTACGGCAGCCTCGGCCATTCCCTTGGCCATCTCTTCTGTATAAACCGCTGCACGGATTTCTTTTTCAACCATTTCTTCATACTCATCAGGAAAAACACAGCCAAGAATCAAGATTGGTTTCTTGATTCCATGTGCTCTTAAAGTTCTTGCTTCTCCCATGCATGCTACAGCGTAACCCCAGATGTAAGGCGTTTCCTCAAACATTTCTGCGAGAGGAACTGCTCCGTGTCCGTATGCATCCGTCTTGATAACAGCTATTAAACGTCCATCCTGACCAATGCGCTTTTTCATCTGTTCCATATTATATGCAATTGCGTCCAGATTGATCCTGGCACATACTCTGTTATACTGTTTCATAATTTATCTGCACTCCTTTGCATTTTTCATTGCATCGGCCATACCCTGAATCAGGTCTCTGGCTAATACGCTGTAACTTCCTTTGCTCTTTTTCGCTTCATCTCCACCACAGGCATGTAGGAAAACTCCCACAGCAGCGGCTTCGAATGGTGCCATATGCTGTGCAAGAAGTCCTGCAATCGTTCCGGCAAGAACGTCTCCGGAACCACCTTTTGCCATAGAGTTATTACCAGCGAGATTTACAAATTTCTGCCGATTTGTCTGTGCGACAACAGTACGACTGTCTTTTAACACACAGATTATGGATGATTTTGTATCCGGTTCGGATTGTTTTATGATCTGATCAAGTGCCTGAAAGCGATCTTCCATGATCTTATCAATACTCCATCCGGTCAGTCTTGACATTTCTTTCATATGTGGAGTTAAAATCACAGGTGCACGACATTGATTTAATAACTCTATTTTCCCGTTCAGTAAATTAAGTCCATCGGCATCTATGACACACGGACAAGATACATTTTTCAATACATTTTTCAATATCTTTTCGGAAATCTGTCCCATTCCAAGTCCACAGCCAATACAAACCACATCAGCCCAGTCAAGAAGACGAGACAGCTGATTGTCATCATAAGAATCATAGCAGGATATAATGGCTTCCGGAAGAAGTTCCTGCAGTGCCAGACGGTTTTCACTTGCTGTATAAATCTGTACCAGACCGGCACCAACTGTATAGGCAGCACAGGCAGAAAGAAATGCAGCACCAGCCATCCCGGGACTTCCGGTGATCATAAGAACTTTTCCATAACTTCCCTTGTGCGAATTCATCATTCTCGCAGGAAGTAGTTTTCCAAGTTCATTTTTGTCAAAAGTATAACAAACATCCAGGCGATTCGAAAAATAGTTCGGATCAATTCCAATCGCAACCGGAATGCTCTCTCCTGCATAGGACTTGCCAGGGAAAAGCTCACAGCCTAATTTTACACATGCCATACACACTGTAAGGTCGGCTCGAAATGCTGTCCCAAGAATCTCTCCTGTTGCAGCACAGATTCCGGATGGGATATCAACAGCAACTTTTTCTGTATCCTGAAGATTCATCCAGTCAATCACATCTTTGTAATGTCCTGTGATTTCACGGCAGAGTCCAACACCAAATACAGCATCAATTATTACAGTATATTCTTCATCCGGGAATTCTGTGAATACAGAAATTCCCATATTTTCGACAATCTGTTTCTGACATCGACATTCTTCACTTAAAGAAGCTTCTTTCCCTGCAAATAGTACATCTGCATGTTTTCCCTGTTCGGTTAAGAGCCGTGCTACTGCAAATCCGTCTCCACCATTGTTGCCGCTTCCACAGACAATCAGACTTTTTTCTGTGGAAATATTTTTCTTATGCATTGTCTCGACAATCTGAAGTGCTGCACGTTCCATAAGTACAAGGGATGGAATCCCAATTTTATGAATTGTGTGTGCATCAGCTTCACTCATCTGCTTCCCATTTGGAAGATATCTCATGCTTATCGCCTGACCTTTCTATCACTTTACATTCCGTTACATTCCTTTAACATGAACAGATGCTGCGGAACCTCCTTTCGTCGGTTGGTCCCGCAGCATCCTTGCAACCTGCCAGATTCTATTCTTTATCCTGCTGACAAAGGTTGTAAGATAACTTCATCAGTGTGTCAGATAAATGTACATTCTCAACGACCACATCCTTTGGAAGGGAAAGGTCTGTATGTGCAAAATTCCAGATTCCCTTCACACCGTTATCTACCAGAATATCAGCAACTTCAATTGCTTTCGATTTTGGAAGTGTCAGTGCAGCAATTTCAATGTCATTATTCTTAAGAAAATCTTCTAGTTCATCAACCATACGCACAGGAATCCCTCTGATCGTTACGCCTTCCAGTCGAGGATTCACATCGAAAAGACTTTTCAGAATAAATCCGCTTCTTTCGAAGGAAGCATAGTTTGCCAGTGCCTGTCCTAAATTACCGGCACCAATGATAATAAAATTATGACTTCTATCCAATCCCAAAATCTTGCCAATCTCTGTATAAAGATATTTCACATTGTATCCGTATCCCTGTTGGCCGAAACCACCGAAATTATTCAAATCCTGACGTATCTGTGAAGCCGTTACATGCATCTTCTTACTCAGGTCACTGGATGAAATTCTCTCTACGCCAGCCTCCAGCAGATCTCCTAGATATCTGTAGTATCTCGGAAGTCTGGAAATGACTGCACGTGATATCTTTCTCTGTTCCAATTTTTAGCCCTCCACTCTTAAACTACTCTTTATTATATAAAAGAGTTAAAGTTCTGTCAAACTTTTGTTTTGCAAAAACCCTTAAAATCCATATATTTTCCTTGTATTTTCGACATTTTTCTATATAATGATAATGTTAGAAGTCAAAAAACGAGGTGAAAATATATGATACTCGCATGTCACAATATAGAAAAAGCGTTTGGGGAACGCGAAATCGTACGAGACGGCTCCTTTCATATCGAAGATCGTGAGAAAGCTGCTCTTGTCGGTGTGAACGGCGCCGGAAAATCAACAATCCTTAAGATGATCATTGGAGAAGAACCTCTTGATGGTGGAGATGTTATTCTCGCGAAAGGAAAGACACTCGGTTATCTTGCGCAGCGTCAGGATTTAAAATCCGGAAATACCATTTATGAGGAAGTGAAAAGTGCAAAAGCGGATATTTTTGCAATGGAAGCTCAGATTCGTTCCATCGAACATGAACTGAAGCATTTGGAAGGCGAGGAATTGCAGAGCCGCCTGGAGACCTACAACCGTCTACAGTCCGAATTTGATGCAAGAAACGGTTATGCCTGCGAAAGCGAGATTACAGGTGTATTAAAGGGACTTGGGTTTACGGAAGACGATTTTAATAAACAGACAGATACACTTTCAGGAGGTCAGAAGACCCGTGTTTCTCTCGGGAAATTACTTCTTACAAGTCCGGATATCCTCCTGCTTGACGAGCCGACAAACCACTTGGATCTGAATTCCATTGCCTGGCTGGAAACATATCTGATCAATTATTCCGGAGCTGTATTTATCGTCTCTCATGACCGCTATTTCCTGAATCGTGTTGTTACAAAAGTTGTTGAGATTGATAATGCACAGGTTCGCATGTACCTTGGAAATTATAAAGATTATGCAATGAAAAAACAGCAGATCCGAGATGCACAGCTGAAAGAATACATGAATCAGCAGCGTGAGATCAAACATCAGCAGGCAGTTATTGAAAAATTAAAGTCTTTCAATCGTGAAAAATCAATCAAACGTGCAGAGAGTCGTGAGAAAATGCTTGACAGGATTACGCCATTGGACAAACCGGTTGACAGTACGAAAGAAATGCATTTTACGCTGGAACCATCGCAGATCAGCGGAAATGATGTTCTTACAGTGGAACATCTCTCAAAGCAATTTGACAGTCAGGTTCTCTTCCATGATATCAGTTTTGAAATCAAACGTGGCGAACATGTCGCTGTGATTGGTGATAACGGAACCGGAAAGACAACACTTTTAAAGATTATTAATCAGGTAATTGCAGCGGATCAGGGTGAATTCACACTTGGATCCAAAGTGACGATTGGTTATTACGACCAGGAACATCACGTACTTCATGATGATAAGACCATTTTTGATGAGATTTCTGATGACTATCCTGATCTTACCAATACACAGATCAGAAATACACTCGCTGCATTCCAGTTTACCGGAGATGAAGTATTCAAAGAGATTCATACGTTAAGCGGAGGAGAAAAAGGCCGTGTATCGCTTGCCAAACTTATGCTTTCGGAAGCAAATTTTCTAATCCTTGATGAGCCGACCAACCATCTGGATATTACCTCCAAAGAAATTCTGGAAGAAGCATTAAATAACTACAGCGGAACGATTCTTTATGTATCCCATGATCGTTATTTTATCAATCAGACAGCCTCTCGAATCCTTGAACTGGTGAATCAGACGTTTGTTAATTATATTGGAAACTACGATTATTATCTGGAGAAAAAAGAAGCACTGACACTTGCTTATGCTTCTGGAAATGAAACAAATGCAGAAAATGTATCCAATCCAGTTGATTCTATTGCATCCACTCCTGTTTCGGATTCAAAATTAAGCTGGCAGGAACAGAAGGAACAGCAGGCACGTGAACGTAAACGTAAAAATGAGTTGAAGAAAACAGAGGAAGAAATCGCAAAACTTGAAGATCGCAACACAGAGATTGACGAGGAACTGACGAAAGAGGAAGTTTATTCGAACTCTATTGAGTGCCAGAAACTTTCAACAGAACGCGCTGCAAATGAAGCAAGATTAGAAGAATTGTATGAATTGTGGGAAGAATTAGCAGAATAATGAATCTGCATAACAGTAATCGCCTGACAGCTACTACTTATGGTAACTGTCAGGCGATTTGTTTAAGATTACATTTTCAAATTCAGTCAAACTTGAATCGGGATCAAGGTTTGTTTCTATACTGTACCGGTGTGATATTATACAGTTTTTTAAATGTTCTGTTAAAATGCTCTACATTCTGATATCCCACAGATTCTGCAATACTTTCTACAGTTGCACTGCTGCTCTTAAGCATTGCTCTTGCCTTTTTCATACGGATTTCTTTCAGAATATCTCCGAATGTCATTCCTGATTTTTCTTTAATATATTTTGACAAATATGGCTTTGAAAGGAAGAACTTCTCAGCAAGATCATCCAATGTAACTTCTTTATAATTTGCGTAAATATAATTTGTAATATCTAATAATCTTTCATCCTTGCATGTCTGGGATCTCTGTACGCTATCCAATTTATTCACTGCAACAACGAGTGCTTCAATAGATGCTTTGATAATATCGGCATCAACTCCGACACCCCAGTAACGCTTCTTGTTGGAAATAACACCGACATAAGCAACAGCTCTGGAAGAAGATCCTTTTGTCAAAGAATGCTCCTCGTAAAATGCAAGTTCAAACTCGATATCAAAATAATGCTTGATCGCATTGCTGACAGCATCCAGGCGTCCGTTTCCAACACCTGTGATCTTGCGGTTACTTCCATTGTGGTGAATCGTTGCTTCTGCGACAATTCCATCTTCTTGTTTAAAGTGGCATTCATCAACACTGAAAATTGGTTTCGCATTGATGTAATGGTCTTCAAAGATATGATATACATTGTCTGGTGTAAGTTCTTCGTGAGCCTTGTCGGAAACATCTTTTACAAGATATCCGACTTCTTCTCTCATCTTTTCCGGTAAGCTGATTCCAAAGCTTTGCTTCAGAATATAGTTTACGCCACCCTTTCCTGACTGGCTGTTAATACGAATCACATCGGAATCGTATCTTCTACCAACATCCTGTGGATCAATCGGGAGATATGGAACAGTCCATGTCTGACAGTCATGTTCATCTCTCCAGGTCATGCCTTTCGCAATTGCATCCTGATGTGAACCGGAGAATGCTGTGAATACAAGATCTCCTGCATATGGCTGGCGCGGAGAAACTTTCATTCTTGTTACGCGTTCATAGACTTCACAAATGTCACTCATATTAGAGAAATCAAGTTCCGGATTCACACCCTGAGAAAACATATTCATTGCAAGTGTAATAATATCTACGTTACCTGTTCTCTCACCGTTTCCGAACAATGTTCCCTCAATTTTATCAGCACCGGCAAGGATTCCAAGCTCAGCATCAGAAACCCCTGATCCTCTGTCATTGTGCGGATGCAGAGAAAGAATTACATTCTCTCTGTCGCGCAGATGCTTGTTAAAATACTCTACCTGACTTGCGAATACATGAGGCATAGCATTTTCCACTGTTGTAGGCAGGTTGATAATTGCTTTGTTGTCAGCTGTTGGCTGCCAGATCTCAAGAACTGCATTGCAGACTTCTAAGGCATAGTCAACTTCTGTTCCCTGAAAACTTTCCGGGCTGTACTGGAATGTAAAGTTTCCATCTGTTTCTTCTGCTAACTCTTTCAAAAGCTTTGCACCGTCAATTGCAATCTGTTTTACCTGCTCTTTATCTTTCTTAAATACCTGTTCTCTTTGTGCAACAGATGTTGAATTATATACATGGATAATAGCATGTGGAGCACCTTTGACAGCGTCAAAAGTTTTTCTGATAATATGCTCTCTTGCCTGTGTCAGAACCTGGATCGTAACGTCATCCGGAATCATGTTCTGCTCGATCAATGTTCTTAAAAACTGATATTCCGTCTCAGACGCAGCCGGGAATCCAACTTCGATCATCTTGAATCCTACATCCACAAGCAGCTGGAAGAATTCCAACTTTTCATCCAGACTCATCGGCTCGATCAGCGCCTGGTTACCATCTCTCAAGTCAACACTGCACCAGATTGGTGCTTTGTCAATTGAATCTTTCTTTACCCAGTCATAACATGGCTCAGGTGGCATAAAGTAAGTCTTTTCGTATTTCCTCCAGTTTTCCATAATGTGTACCTCTCTTATATTTAATCAATTTAGTTGTTGTTTTTTAACACTCGTTTATATTAGCACAGGAAAGTCTTAGATTGTAGTGACTATTTTAATCACCTCGCTTGATCTTTTTTAATATTTCCTGCTTTTTGGTACGAATTTTGTATAGAAAACAGGTGGAAAATATATTCCACACATTTTTTGAAGGTTCTCTTTTCTGCATTCTGTGTTGTATAGACGGGATATTCACGGATCAATTTGTCATTTAACGTGCAGCGAATCCTGCCGACTTGCATTCCTTTCCTTACAGGAGCATCCAACTGATCAGGAATCTCATAGTCAACAGAAATCGTTTCATCTTCTTTCAATAGGAAAGAAACAGGTGTCAGATTTGCAGTAAGAGGAATTTTGGTTCCGTTTTTACCGGGATAATCTATCGTATCTGAATGTGCTTTTATCCCATTATTAATAAATATCTGCCGGACAGGTAATTCAATTTCAAATATCTTATATTGATAATGATCCAAAGCATAAGTCATAAGAGTTCTCATATCGGACCATTTATAACTCTTATTATTTGGCCATCCGCAGGCAAGGAGCGCAACAATAAATGTCCGCTCATCTCTACGCAGCGCACCGACATAACAATATCCGGCATCTGAAGTAAATCCTGTTTTTCCGGAAAGAGCGCCGTCCATCATATTTAAGAATGCATTATGATTATAACAGCTGAACGACCGTTTTCCTTCAACATCTTGAAACTGATAGGTTTCGGTACGCGTGATCGTAAGAAATTCTTCCTGTTTCTTAGAATTCATAATACAATAACGCATGATCCTTGCAAGATCTTCTGCTGTAGTGTGATGGATTCCATTTGAATCTGCTGCATCCAATCCATTCGGTGTGATAAAATAAGTAGAATAACAGCCGATCGTCCGCGCTTTTTGGTTCATCAGATCTGCGAATTTCTCTACACTTCCGGCAACAGCTTCTGCAATTACAACCGCAGAGTCATTATGTGACTCCAGCATTAAGGAATAAAGAAGATCTTTTAAATAAAACCGTTCTCCTGCAACCATTCCAAGACACACCTTTGGCTGTGCAGCAGCCTGATCGCTTACTGTAACAATCTGATTTTCTGAATCAATCATGCCGCTTTCCAATGCAAGAATGCAAGTCATAATCTTTGTTGTACTTGCCATTGCCCGTTCTTCCTGTCCATTTTTGGAAAATAAAATACGCCCACTGTCTGCATCCATTAAGACGGCAGACAGGGCGTATAATTGTTTTAGATCAGTAGTTCCAAAAACATGAACCGGAAAAGAAATTCCAATGATCATGCTGACAATCAGTATGCGAACAAAGAATAAATAGATTCTGAAATACCACTTTTTAAATTCTATCATCAATTGATTTCCTGTTTATATTGGAAGCTCCATTCTTCTTTTAATTTTATGATTCCAATGTAAGTTGTAGAATTCAAAAATCAAATGTCCATACGGATCTTTGCCTCATCCTCTGCTTCTTCTTTGAAATGTTCCAGCTGCTCCGGATTCAATGACGGAAGATCATCAATCGACGGTACACTGAATCTTCTTAAGAATTCTTCCGTCGTGCCGAAAAGAATTGGTCTTCCAGGTGCATCAAGTCTTCCGACTTCTTCTACCAGACCATATTCCACAAGTTTATTTACTGCGTGATCAGACTTTACTCCACGGATCTTTTCCACCTCGATCTTGGTGATCGGCTGTTTGTATGCAATGATTGACATTGTCTCAAGAAGAACGTCCGTCAGAGTATATTTCTTTGGCTGCTTTGCCACACGGATCAGATAGTCATACATTTCTTTCTTTGTACACATCTGATAAGACTTGTCCAGTTCAATGATGCGGATTCCTCTGTTCTTTGATTCGTATTTCTTCATCAGATCCTGAAGTAATTCTTCGGTTGCCTGCTCATCCTGTTCGATTGCTTTCGCAATTTTACTTAGTTCAACAGACTCACCCATTGTAAATAAAATAGCTTCAATTGCAGCCTGAAGTGTTTTTACTCCTGCCATTTACACTACGTCTCCTTTTCTCTCAATCATGATCTCACCACAAGTAGATTCTTGTTCAACATAAATTTCACCCAGCTTCATCATTTCAAGAATCGCAAGAAATGTAACAACAACATGCATTTTACTCTTCTGCTTCTGAAGAAGCTGACGGAAACTGAACCGGCGGTGTTCCTGTAAATAATCACGCACATAAAGGAACTTATCTGTGAGTGAAACTTCCTCTTTCTCAATCTTGCCAAATTTACTTCTTACCGGATCCACTTTATCTGTCTGCCGACGCATAACTTCCTGAAAAACTTTCTTTAACTGTACCATTGTCAGATCCCCAAGTAAAAGGTCAAGATCAACTGGCTCCACATATTCCAGAACCTCTTCCGGAATTGTCGGATTCTTATATAAAATCAGATCCGCATCTACCTGGCGGTCTCTGAGCTCATAAGACATGTATTTATACATTTTATATTGCAGCAGCTGTTCAACC
>ERZ840096.2918-NODE-2918-length-12412-cov-4.316501_pt1 | contig 12412 bp, 8 predicted proteins | sample MGYA00519878_ERZ840096 | MGnify/ENA primary metagenome ERZ840096 (study PRJEB31850, sample SAMEA3708865) | human gut metagenome | biome: human gut; feature: human-associated habitat; material: faeces | place: China | collected 2014 ...
TGGAACGAGGCGGCTTTCCATGGTCGTTTCATCAAATTCCGACGTGAGAATGCCCCCCGCCGTCACCTGTGCGCTGTCCATGCCCATAGGTTCGGTCAGATGTACAGTGAGCGCCTTCGCCCCGTGGGCGGCCTGACGCAGCTCCTGGTCGGAAAGGTCGGAAACCGCCCCGCCCGCGGAAATCCCCGCCGTCTGGGTCAGCACCCGGCCAAGGCGGTTGTGGAGGATTCCCGTGAACAGCTCCGAGACGGGAAGATTGGTATTTCTGCGCCGTTTCAGCTCAGATATCAGGGCGTCCTCCGCCATATCCGGCAGGAAATCCAGCCGGCAAAGCCACTCGCCGCCGCCCTGACAGACGTCCCGGGACACCTCGAAAATCACCGGCCCACTGAGACCGTACTGGGTAAATTGCAGCTCCCCCGTGCTTTCGGAAAACTGCTTTCCGTCGTGTAGAATGACCGCATGGCAGTTGGCGCGGACGCCTTTCAGGCTCGTAACCGCGTTCCAGCTGCTTTTCAGCTGCACCAGCGCCGGACGAAGCCGGGTGCAGCTGTGGCCAAAGCTTCGCAGAATTTGATAGCCGGACATGCTGCCCCCCAGCTTCGTCCCCGCAAGGCCACCGCAGGCGACAATGAGCCTGTCGCATTCCACCGTCTCGTCCCCGGAGATGATGCGGAAGCCGGAAGCCGTTTTTTTCACTTTTTCCGCTTCAAATCCCAGCTTTACCGTGATATTCGGCTTTTCCAGAGCAAACCGCAGCACATTGCCTGATCGGAATAGGGATACACCCGCCCGGAATCCTCCGCCACGGTGAGCAGTCCCAGACTCCGGAACCACTCCAGCACCGCCGTGGGCGAAAACTGCCTCAGCGCATAGTCGGCAAACCCCGGATTTTCCCCGTGGTAGCCGCCGGATGTCCCGTGGAGATTGGATAAATTGCAGCGCCCGTTGCCGGTGGCCTGAAGCTTGCGCCCGACCCTCGCCTGCCGCTCCATGAGGACGACCTGCCCGCTTTCGTTTTCCGCCGCAGCCAGCGCCGCCGCCATTCCCGACGCCCCCGCGCCGATGATTCCTGTCACCATGTCCGATTCCTTTCCGCCCCATAGCGTTCTTTTCCCCTATTATACTCTACCCGCCGCCGTTATACAAGAAAAACTTCTTTCCACATGGCAAAAGTTGTGGTATAGTACCATTGGTGATCGCATGGAACGAAGCAACATTGAAAAAATCGCCCAGTCCGCCGAGGATCGGCTGCTTCTGGCGAAGCTCTGGGACAAAATTAACGCGGGAATGCGGAAGAATATCCCCGCCGCCACCTGCTTTCTCTCCCCCCGGGAGCTGGAAATGGCAAAATATCTCTTCGGCGAGCAGGAAAGTCTGTACGCCTTCGGCGGCTACGAGGACGCGGAACGAAAAATGCTGATTTTTCTGCCGGACTATCTGGACGAAGCCAGTCTCTACGGCGAAGACAGCCCCTGCGTGTGTCTGCGCGCCGCGTTCTTTCAGGGGGACAGCCCCAGCCACCGGGACTTTCTGGGGGCGCTGATGGGCGCGGGCGTCGGCCGGGAGACGGTGGGCGACATCTGCGTGGACAAGGGCAGCTGCGACTTTTTCGTCACGGCGGAGATTGCCCCCTATTTATTGCAGACCTTCACCTCCGCCGGACGGACGAAGCTGCATTTGCGCCAAATTCCCCTTTCGGACGTTCACATCCCCGAGCCGGAAATCAAGGAGATCCGGGACACGCTGGCGTCGCTGCGGCTGGACAGCGTCATATCCTCCGGCTTTCGCATTGGGCGGAGTCTCGCCGCCCAATACGTGAGCGCCGGAAAAGCCGCCATTGACGGTCTTCCCTGCGAAAAACCGGACAAGCCCGTCCCGGAGGGCGGGAAGATCTCCGTCCGGGGGCTGGGAAAAATCAAGCTTGCGGCCATCAACGGCCGGACAAAAAAGGACAGAATTTCGGTGGTCATCCACCGGTATGTGTGAGGTTTTACAATATATGAAGATGGACGAAGTGATCGCCAGAATCAACGTTCTGGCAAAAAAGGCAAAGGCCGAGGGTCTGACCCCCGGGGAGCTGGCAGAGCGGGACAAGCTGCGGCGAATCTACATCGATTCCGTTAAGGCCAATCTGGTAGGTCAGCTGGAAAACACCTACATCATCGGCACCGACGGTGTCAAGCGGAAGGTTGAGAAGAAATCCTGAGCGGCGTGGCTAAGGCCATGCCGTTTTCCAACAGTGGAGCAGACTGCGTTATTCCGGAACAGTTTTTCCACTTCCCTTTCTCCCAAAAGTCTGCTATACTGTAGAAAAAGGACTACTAGGAGGCAGTATATGGAATTTCTGCCCATTACCAGGCGGGAAATGCTTGACCGTGGGTGGGACGTCTGCGATTTTGTGTACATCATCGGCGACGCCTACGTCGATCACCCGTCCTTCGGCCATGCCATTATCAGCCGGGTTCTGGAAAGCCACGGCTACAATGTGGGCATCATCTCTCAGCCGGATTGGAAAAATCCCAAGTCCATCGACGTTTTCGGCCGTCCCCGGCTGGGCTTTCTGGTTTCCGGCGGCAACATGGACTCCATGGTCAATCACTATTCCGTCACCAAGCACCACCGGAAAACCGACGCCTTCACCCCCGGCGGCGTCACGGGAAAGCGCCCGGACTATGCCACCATCGTCTACTGCAATCTCATCCGGCAGACCTACAAGGATGTTCCCATCCTCATCGGCGGTATTGAGGCAAGTCTGCGCCGGCTGGGGCATTACGATTACTGGTCGGACACCATGAAGCGCTCCATACTGCTTGACAGTCAGGCCGACCTGCTCATGTACGGCATGGGGGAAAAGACCATTGTAGAGGTGGCTGACGCCCTCAATTCCGGGCTGGACGTGAAGGACATCACCTACATCGACGGCACGGTGTTCAAAACCAAAGCGCCGGATGACAGTCTGCCCACTATCACCCTGCCCTCCTTTGCCGAGATCAAGTCCGACCGGCGCAGATACGCCGAGAGCTTCAAAATCCAGTACGCCAACTGCGACCCCTTCACCGCCAAGCGGCTGGCGGAGCCCTACGACAATTTCTTCGTGGTGCAGAATCCGCCCCAGAAGCCCCTGACCACAGCGGAAATGGACGCGGTATACGACCTTCCCTACATGCGTGCCTATCACCCCAGCTATGAAAAGGCGGGGGGCGTCCCCGCCATTGAAGAGGTCAAGTTCAGCCTGGTGTCCAACCGGGGGTGCTTCGGCGCCTGCTCCTTCTGCGCCCTGACCTTCCATCAGGGGCGGATCGTCCAGACCCGAAGCCACGAATCCATCCTCCGGGAAGCGGAAATCATGGTGAAGGACAAGGATTTCAAGGGCTACATCCACGACGTCGGCGGCCCCACCGCCAATTTCCGCCACCCGGCCTGCGAAAAGCAGCTATCCAAGGGTGCCTGCGGCGGGCGGCAGTGCCTGTACCCCACCCCCTGCAAAAACATGAACGCCGACCACTCGGACTATGTTGCCCTGCTGCGCAAGCTGCGGAAACTCCCCGGCGTCAAAAAGGTGTTCGTCCGCAGCGGCATCCGCTTCGACTATCTGCTGGCGGACAAGAAGGACACCTTTTTCCGGGAGCTGGTGCAGTACCACGTTTCCGGTCAGCTGAAAGTCGCCCCGGAGCATGTGTCCGACGCCGTCCTCGCCCGGATGGGCAAGCCCAAAAACGCGGTGTACAACCGGTTTGTGGAGAAATATTTTGCCCTGAATCGGCAGTACAATATGAATCAGTATCTTGTCCCCTACCTCATGTCCAGCCATCCCGGCTCAACACTCAAGGAGGCCGTGGAGCTGGCCGAGTACATCCGGGACATGGGCTACAATCCGGAGCAGGTGCAGGACTTTTACCCCACCCCCTCCACGCTGTCCACCGTTATGTACTGCACCGGCCTTGACCCCCGCACCATGGAGCGGGTCTACGTCCCCACCGACCCCCACGAAAAAGCCATGCAGCGGGCGCTGATCCAGTACCGCGACCCGAAAAACTACGCCCTCGTGCGGGAAGCGCTGGTGAAGGCGCACCGGGAGGATTTGATCGGTTCCGGAGCAAAATGCCTCATCCGTTCCGCGCCGCCCCGTCCCGTGCGAAAAAAGCCGGGACAGGCAAACGGAAAACGCAAGCCGTCCAAGTAAAGAAACACGCTGCCACTTTGGTTTGTCTCAAGTGGCAGCGTGTTTTTACTTTCTTCTATACAGGCACATTTCGTAGGCAATGCCGTTTTCCTCACCGGATTGCAGCGTTTCCGCCAGATACCAGTCCTTATCCTCGTCCAGATTTGGGAAAAAGGTGTCGGATTCCGGCGTCACATGCACCTTCGTGACATAAGCGGCGTCGCAGAAGGGCAGCATCTGCTGGTAAACGCTCCCGCCGCCAATGACGAAGCAGCGCTCAGCGGTGCGGGAAAGCGCCGCCGCATCTTCGGCGCTGCCGCAGACGGTAAAGCCGGGAAGCGCCGTCACGCTTCTGCTCAGCGCCACATTGACCCGCCCCGGAAGGGGCTGTTTTCCCGGGAAATCCTCGATGGTGCGCCTCCCCGCGATCACCATTGCCCCACGGGTGGTTGTCCGGAAGAATTTCCGGTCGGCTGACAGGGCGACGGGCTGCGTCCCGTCCCGGCCGATTCCCCAGTCGTCGTAAACCGCAACGATCAGTTCCATCGTCCCACCTCAGATCGCCATGGGGATCTCAAAGTTAAAGGGGTGGAACTGATAGTTTTCCATGGAGAAGCTGTCCTTGGTAAAGGCGTAGAAATCGGTGATGCTCTCATCCATCCGGAAGGTGGGCGTGGGGTATCCGTCCAGTTCCAGCATGGCCTTGACGGCGGGAATGTGCCGGTCGTAAATGTGGCAGTCGGCAATGACGTGAACCAGCTCGCCCACCTTTAACCCCGCCACCTGCGCCATCATGTGGGTCAGCACGGCGTACTGCACCACATTCCAGTTGTTGGCCGTAAGCATATCCTGAGAGCGCTGGTTGAGAATGGCGTTCAGGGTGTCGCCGGTAACATTGAATGTCATGGAGTAGGCACAGGGATAGAGGTTCATCTCGTGCAGGTCTTCAAAATTGTAGATGTTCGTCAGAATACGGCGGGAGGCGGGGTTGTGCTTCAGGTCGTAGATCACCCGGTCAACCTGATCGAACATGCCCTCCTCGTACTGGTGCTTGATGCCCAGCTGGTAGCCGTAGGCCTTGCCGATGGTGCCGTCCTCCCCCACCCATTCGTCCCAGACGTGGCTGCCCAGATCCGCGACGCGGTTGGACTTTTTCTGCCATATCCAGAGAAGCTCGTCCACGGCGCTTTTCCAATAGGTGCGCCGCAAGGTCATAATGGGGAATTCCTCGGCTAAGTTGTAGCGGTTCACCACGCCGAATTTCTTGATGGTGTGCGCCGGTGTCCCGTCCGCCCAGTGGGGACGGACTTCCAGATTTTCGTCGGAGAAGCCGTTTTCCAGAATGTCCCGGCACGTTTTCTTATACAGCTCGTCAGCATAGCTCATGTTGGATTCCTCCCGATTTCTGTTGGGAGTATCATACCACACTCCCGCCACGCTGGCAAGAAAAATCTCCCCGCGGTTTCCCGCGGGGAGATTCTGGATACTGTCTTACAGCAGATTGCCGGTGCTGACCCAACCCAGATCGGTGCGGGCCATGTCGCCAACGTATTCGTAAATGTCGATGACGGACATTCTGGAATAGGTGCCTGCAACGGAGGACGCGGCGTTATCCGTGTAGATGATGGTGTTGTCATTGTACACCACGCGGGCGTCGATGGCGCTGCCGCTGGCGGGAGTCAGGTCAACGTAGTACAGGTAGACCCAGCCTGCGTCGCAGCGACCCCAGGCCATATCCTCGGAGATCTTGGTCTCGTAGATCACCAGGTTGGCGCCCTTCTTCAATGTGGTAGCCTTCTTGGCGCCGGTAGAGGCGGTAACGCGGACATTCAGAGACTCGGTGTTGATGACCTTGCCGGTGTACTTGTAGCCGCCCTTGTTGTTCACGAAGCCGCCGTCGCCGGTGTTGCCGGTGCTGCCGATGGTGGGCGCGGAGGGAGTTGTCGGAGTCGTAGGCTCTTCCTTCTTCTCGTACAGAGCACCCTCGGACATGTAGCTCAGGTCGCAGTAGCCCACGATGCCGTCGCTGGTTTCTACACGGCCCCAGACGGTGAGGGTTCTGGTGCCGGAATCCTTGACGATCTCCAGCTTGGTCACGGGAACCTGATCGCCCTTCTTCAGCTTGGCAATGCTGTCATTGCCGGTTCCGGCAGCCTTGCGCACATTCAGCTCGGAAGCGCCGGTCACGGTGTGAACCTTCTCGTCCAGAGCGTTCAGCTGGATGTTCGTCTCAGGGTCCTTGATCCAGCCGTCGTTGATGCGCGCCCAGTAGGAGGTCTGCTTCACGACCGTCTCAACATCCTTGTCCGTACCCTCAGTCTTGTTGCCCTCGTAAATTTCCAGGGTAACAGCCGTCAGCTCATGGATGGTGATGTTCTCGCCTGTGCCGATGGAACGAACCGTATTATCCTTCAGGTTCGGGTTAGGCGTCTTGTAAACGGTGGTATCGGCCTTGACAGAGCCGGTGTAGACGGCGGTGGTGGTGGTTCTCTCAGCCTCGTCGAAGGAGTCCACGCCGGTGCCCTTGTTGCCGCTGCTGCCGTTATTGCTGTTGTTGCCGGGAATCTCGTCGTAGGAGATCATGGTGACATAGTCCATGCAGATCCAGCCCTGCTTCACACGGCCCCACTTGGCGGTGCCGACGAGCTTGACCTCCAGGATGGTCACTTCCGTGCCGTTGAGAATCTTGCCCACGATGGCGTTGGCGATGCCTGCGCCGCTGCGGACATTTACGCCGGCGTAGGTGTTGGCAATGATGCCCTTGCCGGTGCCGTCCGTCTTCTGGGTCGTACCGGTGCCGCCGGTGCCGCCGGTGCTGCCGGTGCCGGACTCCACGACGCCCATCTTGACCTCCAGATACTGGCTGTAAATCCAGCTGTCGGTCTCCTTGTTGTTGTCAACGTCGAAGTCGATCTTGTACCAGCCGTCCTTCTCTTCCAGAACGGCCACCTTGGTGCCGCGGTTGATGCTGCCCAGAACCTGACCGTACAGAGCGCCGGTCATACGGATGCGGACGGAATCCGCGTTCACAACGGTGCCGGTGCCGATAGCGCCCTTGGTGCCGCCGTCAATGGTGATCTTGCTGGAACGCTTGACATAGTTGGATGCCAGATTGATCCAGCCGTCATAGTTAACGCCGCCGGAGGTGTAGCCCTCAATCCTGCCCCAGATTTCCTCGTTGGCCAGACTGATTTCATGAACCTCCACTTCCACGCCCTTGGTGAGCTTGAATACGAACTGATTCTGACTGCCGGCCGCATCTCGGATGTTCAGCGTATCGCTGACAACCGTGAACTTGGTCGGGACAAGGTTAAAGTTATTGTAGGTCACCCAGCCGGACTTGGCAATCACGTTGGTCTTACCGTTCTTGTCAGTCTCCTTGACCGTCCAGTGTGCCTTCACCCAGATCAGGCCGTCAGCAACTGCCGCGTTGGTGATCTTAAGGCCCGTCGTACCGGCCTTGATGGTATCGCTGTCAATGGAATTGGCAGAAGGCTCCGCATAGGTCTTGAGATCAGCGCCGGAATTCACCATAGTGACCTCGAAAGCGTAATCCAGAACACCCTTATCGGAAACATTCTTATCGGTGAGCATCTTTACGCTGGTGTAAGTCAGGCAGATCCAGCCGGAGGAGGTACGGCCCCAACGGTGACCGTTGACAGTACGGATCTCATAGATGTTGACCGTGGTATCCTTTGCAAAGCCGCCGACAATCTTGTTGTCCACACCGGGATCGCTGCGGGCGTTCAGATAGCCGTTGTAGGTAACGGTTGCGGTGGCAATGGGCGTGGTGTTGTTGGCGTCGCTGGGATTAGAACCGTCATAGACGGTACTCCAGTCGGTGTACATCAGGGCGACCCAGCCCACGGCCACGCCGTTCTCCTCCACCTGGCCCCAGGTCTTAGCATCATTGGTGGCGATGATCTTCAGCTTCGTGCCGGCGGTGTAGACACCGTTCTTGGCGCTGGAAGCGCTGTCGCTGGCACGTCTGTTGACATAGGCGTTGGTAACCGTAACGGTCACATTGATCTTGCCGCCGGTGTATTCGGTATTGCCGCTGTCGCTCTGTCCGGAGGACTTGAGCAGGACCCATCCGTCTCCGGCGGTGGACAGCTTGCACCATCTGTTGCCGTTCTCGTCAAAGAAATCCTTGATTACAGAAACAGTGGTTATATCCTTCTTAATGGTACGGAAGGGCTTCACATTTTTGGTAGTAGGAACAGAATATACGTTCAGCGATGCCAGCTGAGAAACCTTCAGCGTCTCACTGATTTCGTGTACGTAGCTTGCACTGTCAACGTTGTTGGCTGTCAGGGAAGTGTCCTGCCATGCAGCCCACAGTTCCTTACCGTTGCAGCTTGCCGTCAGAGCGGGAACCCGTTCGCCGCCTTCTCTTGCCGTATACCAGCCGATGAACTTAAAGCCGGAGCGGGTGGGAGAAGGAATGTGAGCAGAGGTCTTCGTCGTGTCAAAAAGTACACTGTAGGTGCCCGTGCCGTTCTGCGGGAGAGTACCATAGTTGGGATTATATGTAACGGTGCCAAAGCTGCTGGGCGTCACATCGGAGTAGATCCCGTTCTTGTACATGTTGACTTCGATCTTTCTGCGGCGGAAATCATCCTGATCGCCCGCCCAGTCACTCATGGCCTTCAGCAGATCGTTGGTGCTGGCCTTGCTGACGATAGCACTCTTGACAACGCCGCTGCCGCTCATCCAAGAAGTGCCCACGTCGAAGGTGAACAGAACCAGAGCGTCATGCTGGCACTGGGACAGGGTCAGACCGTTGGAAGACGCAAAGGAGTTGACCTGCTCATCCAGACTCAGGATCGCTTTGCGCAGAGCCTGATCCGCCTGCGCCTGAGTGACGGTATGCTTTTCCGTGTCAGTTCTTACAACCTTGCCATTTTCATACTTGGTTTCATGCTTCTCGGTGCAGACCGTTCCGTAACCAATGCGGAATTCATTGGTAGAACCCACCTGATAGCAGTTCTTCCTAAAAATAGCCAGTTTCTTCATGATCGTGATCGCGGCCTCACTGGTCTTCAGCGAAGCAGCGGACGCGGTCAGAGCGGTGACAGGCACCAGACTGACCAGCATGATCAGAGTTAATAATACACACACAATTCTCTTTTTCATAGCTACTTACTCCTTTGCTCTTATGTAAGTAGCCATATTATAACAGAGGTGTTTACAAATTGCAACCCCTTTTTTGAAAAAAATTACATTTTTGTTACAGTTTGTTTTACCAAGAACCTCTCTCTTCCCTTTTCTCCCCGTATTGTATACCGTTTCTGTCATAAATACGGGAAATATGCCATTTTTCGGCGCAAAAAATGTCATTCTTTTTTCCTGCCTGTCAGGTTTTCTCCGTTGACATTCTCCTTTTCCGCTGATATACTCAAAAAAAGTCATCGGGAGGGATTTCATGGACGGCAAGAAGGCGCTGATCGGCATGTCGGGGGGCGTGGACAGCTCCGTGGCGGCGCTGCTGATGCTCCGCGCGGGTTACGAGTGCATCGGTGCGACCATGCGGCTGTACGACAATGATATGATCGGTCTGGAAAAAGGACACACCTGCTGTAGTCTGGACGACGTGGAGGACGCCCGCAGCGTGGCCAGACGTCTGGGAATTCCCCACTACGTGTTCAACTTCAAGGACGATTTCGAGCGGCAGGTCATCCGGAAATTTGTCAGCTGCTACGAATGCGGCGGCACTCCCAACCCCTGCATCGACTGCAACCGGTATCTGAAATTCGACCGGCTCCTCCGCCGCGCTCTGGAGCTGGGGTGCGACTGCGTGGTATCCGGGCATTACGCGCAAGTAAGGAAGTCCGGCGACCGATACCTATTATATAAGGCGGCGGACAAAGCCAAAGACCAGACGTACTTTCTCGCCTGCTTAAATCAGGATCAGCTTTCCCGGATTCAGTTCCCTCTCGGCGGTCTGACCAAGCAGGAGGTACGCGCCATTGCAGAAGAAAACGGCTTTATCAACGCCCGGAAGCACGACTCTCAGGACATCTGCTTCGTGCCGGATGGTGACTACCCGGCTTTTCTGGAACGCTACACCGGCAAACACTACCCCGCCGGGGATTTTCTGGACGAAAGCGGCCGCGTGGTCGGCAAACACCGTGGTGCGGTGTGCTACACGCTGGGACAGCGCAAGGGGCTGGGTCTGGCCATGGGCGCGCCGGTGTACGTCTGCGGAAAGGATATGGAGAAGAACACCGTCACGGTTGGGCCGAATGAGGCGCTGTTTTCCTCCGCGCTGCGGGGAAACAACTGGGTCTGGTATCCCTTCCCTGAACTAACCGAGCCTGTTAAAGTGACGGTCAAGACCCGCCACAGCCAGACGGAACAGCCCGGAACCATTTACCCCGAAGCGGACGGCTTTGCCCGGGTGGAATTCGACATCCCCCAGCGCGCCGTCGCCCCCGGTCAGGCGGTGGTGGTGTATCAGGGCGATCTGGTGGTCGGCGGAGGCACCATCACGGAAGCAATCCGATAAAGTTTACGCTGCCATCCCCGATTGGGAGATGGCAGCGTATTTGTTATTTTTTGTACTTCTTGTCGGGCCTGTAGACGCTCCATGCCAGCCCGCCGAAAACGGCGGCGCAGGCGAGGCTGATCTTCCAGCCAAGGCTGAACGCGGCGTTGTGATACATCAGGCGAACGGTGTGGACGCCCTTCGTCAGATTCACGGCCACCATGCAGTCCCCTACCAGTTTGATCTCGGCAGGCTTGCCGTCCACCTTGACGCTCCAGTTTCCGTTTTGCGGAACGGAGGTATACAGCAGGCCGTCCCGGTCGCAGTCGATGGTTCCCTCCACCAGCGTGGAGCGGAACTTCGTCAGATTCAGCTGGGACGCCGACAGAATTTCATAGCCCCGCGCGAACCGCTCCCCGTTGAGAACGGCGGCGCTGACAGTCATGGTGCTGCTCTCGTCCTTGTCGCACTCGATGCGGATGTCCACCGTATCTCCGGTCTTCACATCCCCTACCGCGATCATCTGGGACAGGCTGATGGTCTCCTTGTAAAGCTCCACGCCATTGACGCTGACGTAGAAATCGTTCCGCTTGGGCAGATTCAGGTGGACGCACACAAAGCCGTCCCGGTCGGCGGTGTAGGTATAGGTCACGTTGGCACCGGAAACACAGTCGGAATACTTGCAGTAGCCGGTGGAATTGCTTTCCGTGATGTTCGCACCGTTACCGGTGATGGTCAGATTCTCGCCCTGAAGCTTGTGCCAGACCTCCTCGTCAATGCCCGTGGCGGCAGTGAACAGGTCGTTCTGGAACTGGAACGTTCCGCTGCTGGCGGAAAAGTCCAGTTCCGCCAGCGCCGGCTCCGTCAGGAAGCCCAGCGGCAGATACGCGGTATTGACCAGCAGGGACGCCACGCCGAAGCGGTTCACCTCGTCAAAATAGGTGCTGGACTTGTCCTTCCCGTCCCGCTCAATCATATACTTGATGCCCAGAAACAGGTTCGCCACCGGGGAGCTTTCCTCGAAGCAGTAGCGGTTATAGGTGTTCTTCGCGCCGTAGCCCAGCGCCCGCATGAACTCCGTGACTTTGACATTGGCGGAACTGGTAAAGGCGGAAATGCCGTTGTAGCCGTTGAGGGCACCGTCGTTCAGGGTCTGGGAATGGGTGGTCTCCGCCCGGAAAAAGAGGTTATCGTCCTCCCGCTCGTACATATAGCGGATGACGGAGGCAGTGTAGGTGGTTCCCTTTGGATAATTGGACACACCCGTACCCGTGAAATACAGTCCAAAGCACACCAGCGTGGAGATCAGCTCCACGCCCATGACGGACAGCGCCAATATCCGAATCCGGGCACGCTGACGGTTCCGCTTGGCGCGGGCGCGCATTTTCTGACGCTCCGTGGTTCCCTCCGGCACTTCCAGCTGACCGTAGAGCATGACGGTGAGATACAGCACCAGAAAAATCAGATTATATATAAAGTAGAGAGGGATTTGCAGCGTCAGGCTGCCCAGCTCCAGCGGCACGGTTTCGAACAGCTCATTGGAGCAGGCCAGCACCCCCGCAGTCAGCGCCCCGGCGATCACGATCTGCACCGGGCGGAACTTCCTGCGCATCAGCCATGCGCGGTAGGCCATGTACAGCACCACGAAGCTGTACAGGAAGCTGAACCGATAGGGGATCATATTGGTAAAATGGAAGCCGTGCCAGATGAAATCCAGCTGCCGGATGATGAAGCTGACATTGAAAAACAGCAACAGGATC
>ERZ840096.2920-NODE-2920-length-12400-cov-3.007371_pt1 | contig 12400 bp, 8 predicted proteins | sample MGYA00519878_ERZ840096 | MGnify/ENA primary metagenome ERZ840096 (study PRJEB31850, sample SAMEA3708865) | human gut metagenome | biome: human gut; feature: human-associated habitat; material: faeces | place: China | collected 2014 ...
ATTCTGCGGATTCCTTCGATACTGGCGATTCTTGCGATACTGCAGATTCCGACACTGCACAATCTTCCGCAGGTCCTGAGAATTCCGAAAAAACTGATATTGCACCATCTTCCGCAGGTCCTGTGCTGATTTTTCCGAATCCTTCCGCCCCGCTGTTCACACAACAGGATGCGACGGAACTGAGCCATGCCGATCATCTGCTGTTCGGCTGCGGCCGTTACGAAGGGTATGACGCGCGCATTCCGCAGTATTACCGCGCGCAAGGCATTGACGTGCGCGAATATTCGATCGGCGATTACGTGTTGAACGGCGGCGAGGTCGCAGTGTCGGTCATGTTGGAGGCGATCACGCGGCTGCTGCCCGGTTTTATGGGCAATGCCGCTTCGATTGTTGAGGAATCGTATACGGGCGAGAACGCGCTGTTGGAGCACCGACAGTACACGAAGCCCGCGGAATGGCGTGGCATCAAGGTTCCGGACGTGCTGCTTTCCGGCAATCATGCGAAAGTGGATCGTTTCCGCCGATGAGGCGCTCGAGAAAACCAATGAGTTGCGTCCCGACCTGATCGAAGCGTTGGATTGCACCAAGCTCGACAAGGCCGATCGCAAGACCTTGATGGCGCTCGGTTGGGAGGTTTCCGCCGCCCATCCGCGCAAACGCTAGCTTTTAAACGCTTGTTTTTACGCGGAATAATCGCAAGTTTTTTCTTGCGATTATTGCTGACCGTTATCTGAGATTGGCTCGCTGGGTTCAATGTAGTAGACGGCGGTTTCGCCATAATCGCGCCGATCGGTGATTTCCCAGTTTTCTGGAGCCGTGGGCTCTTCGGAACGGGTGGATCGTTCCAGCATGATCACCGTGTTGCTGGAAGTCAGTTCACGGCTGGCAAGATCGGCGAGCAGCTGGTTGCAATCATTCGTTTCGAAGGCGTACGGCGGGTCGATGAACACCATGTCGAACGGTTCAACGGCCGAAGCTGAAGCCGCGTATTTTTCCGCGCGCGCCTTCACCACGCGGGCACTCATGCCATGTTCCCACGAACGGTTATGTTTCAACGCGGTCAGCGTCTGCGCGATCAATGCGGCCGCCGGAGCGGATGATTCCACCGCCACCAGCTCTCGTGCGCCACGGCTCAATGCTTCGATGCCCAAAGCGCCGGTTCCTGCAAACAAATCGAGCACGCGGGCATCGTCCAACACTCCCCATGAATCGAGATGCGAGAAAATCGCCTCTTTGGTGCGATCGGTGGTCGGTCGAGTGCCCGCTTTCGGCGTGGTCAATGCAACGCCTTTGAATCGTCCTGAAATTACGCGCATACGCATCACTCTAGCGTGCCAGGCGACTAATTAATCGCACCAAACTAATTACTGGTCAGGAACGTTTCATTGCCGCGCGTGAAATCAAGCACCGCCCCGGCCAACTGCACATGTTCGAGTAAATCAGGATCCTGAGCGACAAGCCTCGTAGCCTCAACCCGCGCATGCTCAATAATCTTCACATCCTTAACCACACGAAGCAGCTTCAAACCTGACTTTCCGCCAGATTGCGCGTCGCCGAGCACGTCGCCGGCGCCGCGGAATTCCAAATCGGCCTGCGCTATTTCGGCACCATCCAACGTGCCCTGAATCACGTCAAGACGGCGGGCGGCATCACTGTCCGCGGGCGCACGCGAAATCAGGAAAGCCCCCGAATCGGTGCCGCCTCGGCCGACGCGCCCACGCAACTGGTGCAATTGCGAAAGCCCATACCGGTCCGCATCGAAAATCACGATGCAGCTGGCTTTCGCCACGTCCACGCCGACCTCGATCACCGTGGTCGCCACCAGAATCGGTGTTATGCCGGATTCAAAATCGGCCATGACCTGCGATTTTGTGGTGTCATCGTCACGCCCGGTCAACGTGGCGAATCGAATGCCTTTGAACTGCGGCAGCGATTGCAGACGCTCCACGATTTCCGCCACGGAATGCAACGGGGGGCGTTGTGCGCGCCGGTCGTCGTCTTCGCCAAGATCGTAGGCGTCGTCAAAAGCCGCGGCCGACGAACCTGCGGTTTTCGAGCCTGAAGCCGCTGACGCCGCCAGCGCGCCGTCCGCATCTTCGGCATCGGCGTCAATGCGCGGGCAGACCACGTAGGCACGTTCCCCCGCGTCGATGCGCTTGCGAATCAGGGCAAACATTTCACCCATCAACGACGCATTGTCTTCCGGCACCACGAATGTGCGAATCGGCTTGCGGCCGCCGGGAAGTTCGGTCAGCGAGGAAATGTCGAGATCGCCGAACCAGGTCATGGCTGCGGTGCGCGGAATCGGCGTGGCCGTCATGACCAACAGATGAGGCGCCGTAGAACCCTTGGAATTCAACGATTCGCGCTGTTCCACACCGAAGCGGTGCTGTTCGTCGATCACCGCCAAGGTAAGGTTCGGCGCCTGGAAACTCTTGGAAAATGCGGCGTGCGTCGCCACAACGATACAGGGCATGCCCGATGCGGCTGCTGCGAGCACGCGACGACGTTCGGCAAGTCGCATACTTCCCGTGAGAAGAAATACAGGAATCTCCCCATCTTTTGTGCCAAATATATCGTTTCCTTTGCCGGAAAATCCGGTTTCCACATCATCAGATGCGACCAAATCAAGAAGGTCTGCAAGTTGTACACCTTTATCCACAGCATTATTGTGAATTGTTTTTGCGTCGAATTCCCCATCTTTCGAACTTTGCGCGGACCGTTTATTGCTTCGCCGCGCATTGGCATCATCTAGATTTTTTTGATTATCACTCGAATTTGCATCGCTTTTTCCCAGTTTGGATACCATTGTGGAAATGCTCGCATAATGCTGTTCGGCAAGAACCTGCGTTGGCGCTACAAGCACGGCCTGGCCGCCTGATCCGACGGCCTGCATCATGGCAGCAACCGCGACCACGGTCTTACCGGAACCGACCTCGCCTTGCAGCAATCGTTGCATGGGGTAATCGAGCGCCATATCGGCGGAAATATCGGCGATGACCTGCTGTTGGCCGTTCGTAAGGGCGAATGGCAGCGACGCGATGAAATCGTCTTTCAACCGCGTTTCAGGGCATGCGGTAGCCTTGGATTTGCGCGATGCATCGCGTGATTTGACGAGCGCGGTCTGGCAGATCAGCGCTTCCTCATATCGCAACGTTTGCAAGGCGTTATCGAAATTCTTGCGATCAACCGGATCATGAATCGCCATGAATGCCTCAGCACGATGCATAAGCCCATATTCCTCACGAAAATCTTCCGGAATAATATCGGGAATAGCATTACCGAGTACTTTAATCTGTATTTCTCGATCAATTTGGGGAATATCAAAATCCCCTTCTTGCGTAGGATTATCTAAGAAATTCCCTGCATTTTGCGTTGCCAGATATTCGGCTCCGCGCAACGCATCCATATATTTCAATACCGATTCATGAATATGTTCGCTGGAAATTCGCGAAGTTGCATGATATACCGGTCGTGGACGGCAAACTCGTTTCAGCGCTTCGTCGATCGTTTGCGCATCGTATTTCAGATTGCCGAGAGGCGGATTCGCAGGATCGCCGAAACCGTCGTTCCATTCCCCGTTTTCCGACTGCGATTGCACGGGATTGATGGTGAGCAGGTCGGGATGCGTGAATTGCAGACGATTGTCGTACACGCTTGGCTCGCCTGCGACGACGAGCAGCGCTCCCGCGTGCAGTTTGCGCTGCACCCAGTCAACATACGATTTGCGATACGAAAAGAAGACCAGCGACGCCAACGATTTTGGGGTGTTGCGACGCGCTGCGAAATCGTCGTCCGTGACTGTTGCGATCAGGCGGAAGCCTCGACGTGCCATGGGGAAAACGCGCGTTTCGAGCACATGCGCGGCGAACGCCATTTTCTCCCCGATTTTCGCTTCATGCAGTGAGCGCGCGGGAACCGGATCGGTTACGCGGAACGGATAATAGGTCAGGGCGTCGCCAACTGACACCACACCAAGCGATTTCAGCGCGCCGACTCTGCGGCGGTTGCTCTCGATTGATGAAATCGGTGTTTCCAGTGTGGTGCTCATAACGCACCATTCTCCCCAGTTATGCCGACAGATGCGGCTTCTACCACTGGGTACGACTCAAACCGCCCAAATTCCCCACTCGCTGGAGGAATACGGACGCAAACCAGCCCCTCAGCGGGCAAAAACCTCCACCCACTGGAGAAATCACCCCGTCCACAAGCCCCTTAGCGGGCAAAAAGCTCCAGTCGCTGGAGAAATCAGGACGCAAACCAGCCAACCAATGGGAGTATTCCTCCACCTACTGGAAGAATACGGACGCAAACGCCACTGTACGCGGGAAGATCTCTCCATCGAGTGGAGAAATCCGAACGCTTAAAGCCCTGGCGGGATCAAGATAAAGCAAAACCCCGGTGACCATTGGTCTACCGGGGTTTCAAGCTGTTATTTCGCGATTCACGCTTCAACGCGCTGAACCTTGCCAGCCTTGATGCACTTGACGCAAACGCGAACGCGAACGTTCTCGCCGTCGATGGTGGTGCGAACCGGCTGCAGGTTCGGGCGGAAGGTGCGCTTATTGCGAATATGTGAGTGCGAAACGGTGAAACCGGTCTGCGGTCCCTTGCCGCACACTGCGCAACGAGCTGCCATAATGGACTCCCTATAATTACTATTGACTTGCAAGTCTGCGCGTTCGATGCCCCGCAACTGAATGCAAGGCAGAACACACAACTTCTCAACTATACAACCAGCCCCAGCCAATCGCAAATTTGTGGATAGCAATCGCCTTAAATTCCCCGGAATGCCGCTGTCTGGTCAACATGCGTCAGGTCGGCAGACAGCGCATCCAAACCACCATTTGCCCGCGCATAGACGCCGCCAGCCAGTCATAGCCCGAGCCGCCAGCCAGTCAAACCGCCCAGCACACCCCACCCGGCGTCGTCGCGCTAGTTCTTCGAACGCCCTTCGGCTCCAAAACGCAGGCTCATCGCAACCGCGCCGATCACATCACCGCCATCGCGCATTCCAAGCATCCAAGCCGCATCCTGAGCCAGTAGCGGGAAACCAGCATCCGTCAGGCTAATCGCGGCGCGGGCAATCGTATCTAACACCTTGTCTTCCGGCGCAACCGGCACGCCGCCGGATCGCAGCGCATCGCACGCATCCCCATATTTCATATCCGGCGAAGGCAATCCCATCTGCCTACTCACTTCTTCGGCCTCATCGCGCGCGGCCGTACGGAATGGCGTGCCGCCGTTGACCATCATCGCATAGCAGGCGAGCGCTTCCGGCAGACGTCCCAACTGCCACAATGCGTAGCCAAGTCGATAGTAGAGTACTTCGCAATCGATAGGCAGCACTGCGATTTTCAACGCGCCGATGAGCACGTCGGCCGCTTTGCCGTATTCGTCGGTTCTTGCGTATACCTGCGATAGTTCCTCGTAGAAACGTACGCTGGTTGGGGCAAGTTTGATGCAGGCGCGCAGCTCACGTTCCGCGCGCTCATAGTCGCCATTGTTTTTGGCGAGTTCCCCAAGATTCTGGTGTACGTCGACTACAGCATCCGGCAGTTTCCAGTAGCGCGTGTGTTCGTCGCCGTCTAGCAGGGAGATGATGAGTCGCACGCCTGGACGGCTGCAGTAGAGCGGAATTTCGCCATTTTCGCCAATTTTCGCTACGCCTGTCTCGTCAGTTCCGCCCGCTTCGCACACCCCACCTGCTTCACCGCTTTCGCCAAGTTGCGCCAACGCGGCTTCCAATTGGAGTTCGGCGACCATGGGGGATCCTTCGTTTTCTTCCATAATCGCGTTCACATCATCGGTGGAAACCGGCGATTCGTCATGCATCACGTCAAGTTCGCAGGCACGGTCGGCACGTAGGAATCCCCGCAATCCTTCAGGCAGCGCACGTTGATCCTGCCATTCGGAAACACGTTTCTCCAAGAATACGGCTGGCGTTGCCAGCGGTGTGATTGGCGTCAGGGCACGGTTCCCATCAAAGAAACCCACATAACGCACCGGGCGCAGCAAATTGAGCAGCGCCAGCGGATCGACATCCAACGGAACCACGTCGCATTGTCCGTTTTTCATGGCAGGCAGCGCACCCATCATGAATGGCACGCGATCGAATCCCATGGAAATCACGGGAATGCCGTCAGCATCCCCCACGCAACCGGTCAGATTGACTTGCGTCAGTCGTACGCTTGACGAGAACGCCGCCCACGCAAGCATGCCCGCCAATCGCACGGCATACGCGGAGGCGAATCCGTCGCGATATTGCGACGCAACCGGCATGATCGCCGTGTTCGGTATGCTGAAACGCACTACCATCACGCCGCTGGACGCATCGACGTCAAATCGGTAATGCAAGCGGAAAGGCAATTCGAGATTTTCGCAAACATTGGCGAATCTGGTGCTGATATCCCAATTTCCGCCGCGTGCCCCTTCCGTACCCCTCATTCTACGGAAGTTGTTTTCACCTTCCTGCAGACCGTCGATTGCCACGATCGCACCCGACACGTTTCGCAGATACTGTTGCGATTTCGCAATATAGAAGTTTTCGTCGATGCACGCTTCCGGCATACCTCCGTGCACCGCCCTGCGCGCTTCGTCGTCGGCATAGTCGATGCGGTTAAGCGCCGATTCGACCGCCTGCACAACATTGAATTGTTCATTGGAAAGATCGTTGCCGTTGCAGCGCAGCCAGAATCGTTTCGTCGTGCTCAGTCGGATCACATCAAAATCGTTTTCGGCAGCAATGTCTCGGATGCCCGCAGCACCGGCTTCCACCAAAAGTCGTGCCGCGAATCGTTCGAATGGCAACGCTTGCGCGGAGTTCGTGACGCCACGCCAGATGATCATGTCAAGCGTGTCAGGCAATGGCTGGCTCAATATCGAGCGCAATATTTCAGCGTTCGCACCAAGCATGTCCGGAACTTCCCCACTCATACAGACTCCTCGACTCTTCGCAGAAATATGCCGACGCAACAGCGCGGCGGCAGTCACACACAGCAAACTTAGTTCGTGTTTCCCAGTATTTTGACACGTTCCAATATACCGTTCTGCGAACGTTTTTCACGACATCAACATACGACATCAACATACAGATGATGCAATCTACAATCTGCACATGTTCATCTCCGTCATTTCAGTATTCCCAGTATTATTTGCAGCATTTCGATATTTCAGATTTTTTATGTCGATCACACATCAGTCGCAATGTTCATGCAATGTTCATGCGTAACGGCAGAGCGCTCCCCTTACAGCCGCTTAAGATGAACTGTAGTATATACAATAGTGAATTGACGGTTTATTCGAAAGAGTCAACAATCATGTCCGAACGCGCAACAGCGCCCGCATCCGCACCTACGTCCGACATGGCCTCAGAGACTGCCCCAGAGCATATGCCGGACCCCAACGCAAAACTTACCACCCGCGAAAAGAAGTGGATCGTCTACGATGTCGGCAATTCCGCATTCGTGATGCTGTCGACCGCAGTCGTGCCAATCTACGCGAACTCGCTGCTGCAGTCCGCCGGCCAATCGAATATCGTGTCGACATGGGGGTACGCGCAGACCATCGCGTCGCTGATCATCGCGGTGATGATGCCTGTGCTTGGATCCATGGCCGACGTGCAGGGCATGAAGGTGAAGTTCTTTACCGGATTCTTCCTGACGGGCGTGGTCGCCTGCTGTGCGATGGCGTTGCCGCTCAGCTGGCTCGTTTTCTTGGTGGTGTGCATTCTCGCCACGGTCGGCCTGAACGGTTCGCTCACGTTCTACGATTCCATGCTGGTCGATATCACGTCGAATGAACGTATGGACCGCGTGTCCTCGCATGGTTTCGCATGGGGCTATATTGGCTCCACGATTCCGTTTATCGCCTGTATCGCGCTGATTTTCGGCGGTCCGTCGTTGCTTGGATGGTCCACGGTGGCATGCACGCGCGCTTCGTTCGTAATCACCGCATTGTGGTGGGTGGCGTTCACCATTCCGCTGCTCACCAGCTATAAGCAGGTGCACTACCGCGCTACCGCGGGTCAGACCGGTGAGGCCATCCGCGGCACATTCGCAGAGCTCGGCTCCACTTTTCGTGCAATCCGCAAGAACAAGCCGCTGTGGATGTTCATGATTGCGTTCTTCTTCTATATAGACGCGGTGAACACGGTGATTTCCATGAGCACCTCGTACGGCACTCAGCTGGGCATCGACTCCACGCATCTGGTAATGGCGCTGCTGGTCACGCAGTTCGTGGCATTCCCGAGCGCGATCGCTTATGGCAAGCTTGCCGGTCGTTTCGGCGCGAAAACCATGATCACCACGGCTGTGGTCGCCTATATCTGCATTGTGCTGTTCGCCGCGTTCTTCTTGCGTTCCGCAACGGAATTCTGGATTCTTGCGATTCTCGTAGGCCTGTTCCAAGGCGGCATTCAGGCGTTGTCGCGCTCGTATTATGGCAAGATCATTCCAAAGAATCGTGCCAACGAATATTACGGTTTCTATGATATTTTCGGCAAGACCGCTTCGATTATCGGCACTTTCCTCGTTGCGACCACCACGTCGCTGACCGGCAACGCTTCGGTGGGCGTGCTTTCGATCGCAATCCTGCTGATCGTCGCCCTCATCTTCCTCCTCCTGCAAAAAGACCCCACCCGCAAGTAGTACTTGTCTACTAAATGCGCATGTAGATTCAATCACCGCAACCGATTGATTCTGCATGCGCATTTTGTCATCATGGCGAAGCTTTCTCCCGGTAACAAGGAAGGCTCCAAGCCGTCAAAGGGAACCCTCTGGCGTCTTCATATTTGCCTAAAGAAACGTTGGCAGAGCTGCCTTCATGCCGTATTTCCGATGTCAACTTACGTCTGAAAAGTCACGCATGGCAAGAGTCGGCCGCATAGTAATCGCAATTGCAATCTTCTTCAGAGTCTACGAAAGAAGCAATGCTGATTCGAAAATCAGAAGAAATTGAGGGCACGTGCCACTTCGTCGACGATGTCGAGCATGGCGCTGCGCGCACGTTCAGGCTCCCCCTTGGCGATCGCGTCGGCTACGGCATCATGCGCGTCAAGTGCGTCGGACTTCGGCTTCATCGGGTATTTGCCGAGTTCCACACGCCCGCGCAGCACGGTGGCGATGGTGTCGGAAAGCGCGGCGAACAGCTCATTGCCGCTTTCATGCAGAATCAGCGTATGGAATTCCACGTCAAGATCATGGAATTGCGCAAGCCCGGCTTCGCCTTCCTCGTTGGCTTCGGCGATCTGCCGCATTCGCGCCGCATACACGGGGAATTTCGCCTTGACGTCGAGGGGGGCAAGACGTGCGGCGGAGGCGGCCGCAGCCGGTTCGACCGCCAGTCGCAGTTCAGTGAGGGATGACAGCTGCCGTTCGCGTTGCGTGGAGTGGAGACGCCATTCGATCACCTGATGGTTGAGCGCCTGCCATTCGCCGAATGGACGTGCAACAAGTCCGATGCGACGTTTGACGAGTACCGCATTCATGGATTCCAGTGTTTTCGCGACTTCTCGCGCCACGGTTCTGGAAATACCGAAACGACTTTGCAAGGCTTCCAACGTAAGGCTTTCGCCAGCCTTCCACACGCCGTCGAGCATTTCGATGGCGAGCGTTCGACTCACCGAATCCTGCATCAGCTCACCGACGGTATTTTCTGCGATTACCGTGCCTTCAGCCATCGATCGCTCCTCCCTTGTCCACTTCACACCATGCCTGCTTTGTTTCACGGTATGTTTCACGTATTCTGCGACACGCACGGCAATCACCAATCGCAGATGATTGCGTATCTGCGATTGCGTGATTTACCGCCATTTTGCACTATCTTCAGCATAGCAAGTCACACGATTTTTCCAATTCGTAGTACTTTTTATTTGACTGATACTACTTTTACGGTTTATAGTAGTCTTATTCCTGGTGCGGAGCGGCACAGGATCGTCAATAGCAAGGAGAGCAACATGAGCATTCACGTAGTGGTGATGGGCGTTGCAGGATGCGGCAAATCCACCGTCGCAGAAGCCATCCATGAACGACTCGGATACGTGTACGCGGAAGGCGACGACTTCCACCCGCAGGCAAATATCGACAAAATGTCAGCCGGCATTCCACTCACCGATGAGGACCGCTGGCCATGGCTGAACGTCATCAACTCCTGGATGGTGGCACGCGAGGCGCTCGGCGAAAACACCGTGGTGTCCAGCTCCGCGTTAAAGCGCAGCTACCGCGAGGTACTCGCCAAAGACGTGCCCACATTCTTCATTCACCTCAACGGCAGCCACGAGCTCATTCAGCAGAGGCTCAGCGAACGCAAGGGCCATTTCATGCCGCCCGCGCTACTACCAAGCCAGTTCGCCATTCTTGAGCCGCTTGTCCCCGAAGAGAACGGCGTGGAAATCTCCATCGAAGGCAGCGTCGACGAAATGGTCGACCGTGCCATCGAAGCGCTGAACGCCTACGCCGCAACTGTGGCCGCCCAAACCGCAACCCAGGCCGCCTAACCCACCATTCCCCAGTCCGCATGTGTCCGATTCGGCAGAAACGGACAGACAAAACCCAAAACCGGTGCATGTTTGTCCGATTCCACAGAAACGGACAAACAGAACCCAAAAACAGCAGCCCAACTGTCCGATTCACCAGAAACGGACATGTACGCACCCAAAATGGGCTTCCATATGTCCGAATCTCCAGAATCGGACAAATCTAGCAAGCCAACCCCATGAATCGAGGAGGATTCATGAACCTTATTGCTGCGGCGATCATCGGCATCGCCATCATCGTTCTCCTTATCGCGGTATGCAAAGTGCATCCGTTCCTTTCCCTGCTTGCCGGCTCATTCGCGATGGCCGTGTGCGCGGGCGTGGAATACGACAAGGCATTCGACAGTTTCACGTCCGGCGTCGGTTCCACCATCGCTAACGTCGGCCTGCTTATCGCATTCGGCTCAATCATCGGCACGATCCTGTTCAAGTCGGGCGGCGCCGACACCATCGTCGACACCATCATGTCCAAGACGCCGTTGCAGCGTCTGCCGTGGGCCATGGCACTGATCGCGTTCATCGTCGGCATTCCGATGTTCTTCGAAGTCGGCGTGGTCATTCTCATTCCGGTGGTGCTCTTCGCCGCCCGCCGCGCCAAAGCTCCGGTCGTACTGCTGGGCATTCCAGCCCTCGCAGGCCTGTCCACCCTGCACGCATTCGTGCCGCCGCACCCCGGCCCGCTGACCGCCATCGGCGCACTGAACGCAAACCTTGGCATCACCCTGGCGCTCGGCCTGATCGTCGCCATTCCGACCGTGATCATCTCCGGCCCGCTGTTCGGCAAGCTCGCCGCCAAGTGGGTGCCGATCGCAGCCCCAGAAAACACTGCTGAGGCAGAAGCCCCGAAATCCGCGGAAAACCGCCCGTCTTTCACTTCCGCAATCGCCGTCATCCTGCTGCCGGTCGTGCTTATGCTCGCATCTTCCATCGTGGATCTGACCGGCCAGAGCGAAACCGTGTGGGGACGCGCGCTCGCCTTCATCGGCACTCCGCTGGTGGCTCTGCTCATCACCACGATTTTCGCGATGGTTGTGCTCGGCTACATGCAGAAGTTCACTCGCGACGCGGTCAATGGCATGGTCGGGCAGTCGTTCAGCTCCGTCGCCGGCATTATTCTGATCGTCGCCGCCGGCGGTGGTTTCAAGCAGACGCTTGTCGATTCCGGCATTGGCGACGTGATCGCCAATTCGATCACCGAATCCGCCATGAATCCGCTGATCGCAGGCTGGCTGGTCGCCGTGCTCATCCGCCTGGCAACCGGCTCCGCAACCGTCGCCACCGTCACCGCATCCGGCATTATGGTGCCGCTCGCCACCGGCATGAGCCCGACGCATCTGGCGATGCTGGTGCTCGCCATCGGCGCAGGTTCCGTATTCTTCTCGCACCTGAATGATGCAGGATTCTGGCTGGTCAAGGAATACTTCGGTATGACCGTCGGTCAGACATTGAAGACCTGGTCGCTGATGGAAACGATTCTGTCGGTCACCGGCTTGGGTTGCGTCATGCTGCTTTCGCTGGTGCTTTGACGCAACACTTCGCACACGAATTGCGATTGCGATTCGCGCGCATCATATCTGAAAAAAACATATCTGAAATACAAAAAACTTGCCGTCCATTCGTTTTCCGCATCTTCTTTTCTGCGTTGCGGAAGATGCTGAAAGCGGGTGGACGGCACCAATCCCAATCAAATTCCATATCAAACAAAACCGTAGAAAGAAGAACATCATGCAGCTGGCAATGATCGGTCTGGGCCGAATGGGCGGCAATATGGCGAAGCGCATCGCGGCGGCCGGGCACGAGGTGGTCGGATACGACCGCTCCCCCGAATCGGATCGCACCGTGGCAAGCCTCGAAGAGATGGTGGCA
>ERZ840096.2928-NODE-2928-length-12382-cov-9.658392_pt1 | contig 12382 bp, 9 predicted proteins | sample MGYA00519878_ERZ840096 | MGnify/ENA primary metagenome ERZ840096 (study PRJEB31850, sample SAMEA3708865) | human gut metagenome | biome: human gut; feature: human-associated habitat; material: faeces | place: China | collected 2014 ...
TGTGCTCATAGGCGCCGCCCCAGGGAGAATTGGCTATGATGACAGCCAGGATGGCGCAGATCAGAAGAATCACACCGCCGTATGCTTCTGACCGCAAAAAGGAAAGAAAGGGAACAGGTTGAAGAGTTTTTCGCGTAGGTTAAAAAGGTTTTCCCCTTACCTTTTTGGCATTGGTCATATTTCTCAGGAAAATGGAATCAAAGAGCGCCGGACCGGATAATAGCCGGCAGAGCAGGGAGATTTCTCGACTCCGATTCGCTCAGCTCGAAATGACAGCAGGGCATGGCGCTGCTGCGCCTCATGTCCATCGGAAATCCTCCCTGGTTCACTGTCCCGCTGTCCTGCTGTCCCCACTAGTCCACTAGCTCACTGGTCCATTAGCCCGCTATTTGTCATTTCTCATTTTTTTATTATAATAAAAGAAAGTACAGATGATTTCTTGTCGGTAGCGCAGAAAAGGGGCATTATGGATTTAAAGATATTGAATACGTTTAAGGCCATCGTAGATGAGGGTAGTTTTTCAAAGGCGGCCAGGCGGCTGAATTATACGCAGTCTACCATTACTTTCCACATCGGACAGCTGGAGAGGGATCTTCATGTGAAGCTGTTTGAGAAGGTGGGACGGCGTATGGTACTGACGAAGGCAGGGGAGGAGCTGGTTCCCTATGTGGAGGAGGTCATCCAGTCAGTGAATAAGATGAGCAATTTCCAGACGGATTTGACGGAATGTACCGGGGACCTGCGCATCGGAGCGCCGGAGTCACTGCTCTGCTTTTACCTGCCCTTCCGGCTGAAGGAGTTCCATGCCCGGGCGCCTCATGTGCATCTGCTGCTGCAGTCTATGAACAGTGGAAATACCCTTTCGGCTTTGAAAAATGATGATATCGACATCGGCCTTTTTTATGATACGCCGGACTATGGTCCCGCTCTGGGGGTGGCTAGAAAGAGGCTGGGAAGCTTTCCTCTCAACTTTTATGCGTCCCCGGCGGTTAAACAGAAGTATAATGATTTCGTCACTACTGACCAGCATTATCCGCTTCTTTCTGCCATTGTGCAGCCGCCGAAGGGGGCTCTGCGCCGGATGTTTGACGGGTATATGAAGAAGAAAAATATTTCTCTCGGCAATCGGATAGAGCTTCGGAGTACGCAGACCATCAAGAATCTGGCGGTGAATGATGTGGGTATCTGTTTCCTGCCGGAGTTTGTGATGCAGGCGGAACTGGAGCGGGGAGAGCTGGAGGAGCTGGAAACGGACCGCACTTTCCCTCCCATTGAGGGATTCTTCGGCTATCGTGAGAGCAAGTGGATGAGTCCTGCCATGAAATTGATCTGTGAGGTGCTTAATCAGGAGAAATAAAATCATATAGGAAAAAGCCGGAAGTCGGAAGTTTCTGACCGCCGGCTTTTTTATTCAATATTTTCGAAGGATAAGTTCATAATATTCTACTTGAACTCTTCGGAAAATTCATATAAATTTAATAGAATGATTGTATTAAATTATTATATGTTAATAAGAGGTTCATTCTATGCTTGCAATTAAAACGGAAGGAGTAACGGAAAAAGGATTCCCCATGGCGGAGTTCTGGAAAAGGAAAGATACGGTGCTGGTGTGCGGCGGTTCTATCCCCTGCATCCGGGAGGCCTATGTGCTGGCGGCGGAGAGAAATAAGCTGGATCGGTTTTACTATGTGCCGCTTACGGAAGAGGAGTATGTGCTGGGCACGGCGGAGGAGCGGATACGGGAAGAAATTAACGCTGTTTCGCATAGGAAAGGGGTGCATGTGATTATTTTCTACCTTTCCTGTCCTGATATTCTGATACGCATGGATTTCAAGGATATGGAAGAAAGCCTTTCTAGGAAGACAGGAAAGGTAGTGCGCTGCTTCTTCCGGGGCCCGTTGGGAAAGGGGGAGAAGGGATATGAGAAGGCGGAGGATTTTGTGAAGCATCTGCCTCCTGATGAAGGAGGGCCGCTGGAAGCTCCGCCGCTTCTTCCTCCGCCGGTGGCAGACTGCGCAGGGATTTCGGACTGGCTCCGGTTCAGGGACTGCGCCAATATCCTTGTGACACCGGCGGGCTGCCGGAGCTCCATGGTCCATATGGATATGATGACGGACCAAGAGCGGGTGTATTACACGAAAACGGAAGAGAAGGATTATGTTTTCGGTATGGAGGAAACCACGGAGAAACAGACGGCAGAACTTCTGAAGGATTCAGATATCCGCCGATTTGCCCTCATTGGTTCGGCGGTGCCCTCCTTTATGGGTATGAATGGACAGGCGGCAGTAGAAACTATTGAAAAGGAAACGAAGAGGAAGGGTATGTTCTTTAAGGCCGACGGCTTCCACGATATCCTCTGGGGTGTCAGCGAAGCGGAAAGAAAATGGGCGGAAGAATCTTATTTTCCCAAAATCGGAGACAAGAAAAAGATAGTACTTATCCTGGGATACAGTCCCCTTCTCTGCGGTGATATCCATCAGTATGATGGCTGCCTCCATTTTCTGAAGGAGAAAGGGCTGACGCCTCTCTTCTCCGGACAGGGAGAAGTATCCGCGAGACCTTCCCTGGTGTGGGTGGTATCCTCTGCTGGCCTTTTGGCGGCAGAGATGTATGAAAAGCGGTATGGCATACCGGTGCTGATCTCCTGCCCGGTAGGGGACCATGCACTTTCCATGTGGCAGAAGCATGTGAGAAATCTGGTTTCTGCAGGAAAAGGCAGGGCAGTCCTTAAAATACACAACATGTACCTGCCCCATACAAGAAAGGAAAAGGTGCTGTTTATTGGTGACCTGGTTCATACTATGGCAGCGGCTCATGCGTTGTGGCATGAAGGCTTTTCCCACCTGGTGCTGGGGGCCTATGAGTGGTCCAGAGAGGACAGGGCCCTTTATGAAAGAGCTCCGGGGACGGAATGGATGACTTGCTTTAAAAGGGATGAGGACCTGAAGAAACTGGGAGAAGGGGCTGATATTATCGTGGCGGATCCGCTGCTACTGCCCTTCTTCCCGGGAAAGCATTTCATTCCGTTCCCCTGGGGCGCTTTGTCCGGGAGAAGGGCCGTGAAACCGGGCAGCGGCGTCATGGGCCATGTTTTATGGGAAGAACTGCAGAATTTGTGATTTCTATGAAGAGGAGAAAGGGAAAATGAAGAATTGGAAAAAGAAGGTACTGGCAGTACTTGCGATATCTGCCCTTGTGACGGCGGCGGCAGGCATTTCCGGATGCGGCAGTGAGGATCAGAAAATAAAGTCCGCACCATCCACAAGAACTATTACGGATATTAAGGGAAATCAGGTGACCCTGCCGGAGAAGGTGAGTAAAATCGCCATCACCCCTATTCCCTGGGCATCCATTGTCTATGTCCTTGACGGCGGCAGTTCTGAAAGGATAGCCGCTGTTCATCCTTCTGCCATGACTGCATACAAGGGTCATCTTTTCGAAAGGCTGGACAAGCATTTTGGCAAGGCGGATACGAAGATGATTGGTTCTGATTTTTCCGTCAATGCGGAAAGCCTGGTGAATGCAGGCGTTGATACGTGCATCCTCTGGCAGTATCAGGAAAAGGATGCAGAAAAATTGAAACAGCTGGGTATTGCACCGGTTATGATTTACAACGATAACATGGAAAATCTGAAGAAGAGCTTTCTTATTGTAGGGGACGTTCTGGGAAAACAGGATAAAGCCCGGGAACTGAGTGCCTATTATGATAATGCGTACAACGAGATCAACGCCCATAAAGCGGAAGTGGATGCCTCCGACAAGCCTACGGTGCTCTTCCTTCGTACGTCGAAGCTGAGACTTCAGGGAAATGACAATTTCATGCACCAGGCTCTGGAAATGGGCGGTGCCTATAATCCCATCGAGCAGGCGGCCCTTGATTCCAATAACAAGGAAATCCCTATGGAGGAGATATACCGGATGGACCCGGATATCATCTTCCTTTCCAATTTCGACAAATTCGTGCCCGATGATTTGTATGAGAACCGGATTGCCGGACAGGACTGGTCTACGGTGAAGGCAGTAAAGAACCATCGGGTATATAAGGTGCCCATGGGTCTCTACCGCTGGGATGCACCGGGGGTGGAGACGCCGCTGATGATGAAGTGGATTTCCCATACCCTCCATCCGGCAATCTTCAAGGATATCCATATGAAGGAGGAAACCAGGGCGTTCTACAAGAATTTCCTGAACCTTGATGTTTCCGATGATGATTTGGCCCTTATTTTTGCGGATGAAGCCAATAAGAACAGCAGACCCCTGGACTGAGGAGGCAGGCATGAAGAAATGGAAAAGCCTGACCGGCGGGGGTTATGCCGCGGTATTTCTGGTCCTTATCTCTCTTCTGGCAGTGATGTCTGTAATCAGTATCAGCTGCGGAAGATATTATATAGAGCCCGGCGAGGTGGTCCGTATTCTGGTGAACCTCATCCATCCGCTGGACCAGACTTGGCCAGCCCAGGCGGCCAGTGTCATTTACACGCTCCGGCTTCCCCGGGTGCTGGCGGCGGTCATGATTGGAGCGGCCCTTGCCCTCTCCGGAGCGTCCTACCAGAGCGTTTTCAAGAATCCCCTGGTGGCGCCGGACATGCTGGGCGTGTCGTCCGGCGCCTGCGTAGGTGCTTCTCTGGCCATTCTGTTCGGGATTTCCCAGGCAGGCATCCAGATAGGCGCTTTTGCGGGCGGCATCCTGGCCGTGGCCTGCGCCGTGTCTATTCCACGGATTATCGGCAAGAATTCCATCGTCATGCTGGTGCTGGCAGGTATTATCGTAGGGGGACTTATGAATTCCTTCATCGGCATCATCAAGTACCTGGCCGATACGGATACACAGCTTCCCGCCATTACCTACTGGCAGCTGGGGTCTCTGGCCAATGTGGTGTGGACGAATATCCTCTACAGCGGCATTCCCATCGGGATTTGCATTATTTTTATGATGCTTATCCGCTGGCGGATGAACATCCTTACCTTGTCGGAGGAAGAGGCCCATATGCTTTCTTCAAGCTCCGGCTGGCTTCGGTACGCCGTCATCTTCTCTGCCACAGTCATGACCGCCTGTTCTGTATGCGTCTCCGGCACCATCGGCTGGGTGGGACTGGTGATTCCCCATTTCTCCCGACTCATCGTGGGTCCGAACAACCAGAGAATGCTTCCGGTTTCCGCTCTCCTGGGCGCCCTCTTCCTGCTTGTCATTGATACCCTGTCAAGAGCTGCCATGACCTCTGAAATTCCCCTGAGCATACTGACCGGTCTCATTGGTGCTCCTTTCTATTTCTTCCTGCTTGTGAAACAGAGGTTGTCCTTATCATGAAACTGACTGCGGAAAATTTATCCTATACCTACGATGGAACCTATTATCTCTGGAAGAATGTTTCCTTCACCGTAGAACCGGGAAAGATATTTTCCCTTCTGGGCTCTAACGGCTGCGGGAAATCCACAATTCTTCGCTGTCTTATAGGCATACTTAAACCGGAAACAGGAAAGATTTATATAGAAGACGGAAGCCGAAGGCTCGATGCAAGAAATGATGCCGATGAATACACAAGAAAAATCGGCTATGTACCGCAGATGCAGGACACCGCATATTCCTTCACCGTAAGGGACTACATCATCATGGGCCGAGCTCCGCACCTTGGTCTTTTCAGGAAGCCATCAGCAAAGGATCATGAACTCTGTGATGAAGTGATGAATGAAATGGGAATTTATGAAATCCGGGATCATTCCTTCAACACCCTTTCCGGCGGCCAGCAGCGCCAGGCTGTCATCGCAAGGGCCATTATTCAGCAGCCGGAAATGATTATCATGGACGAGCCCACCAACCACCTGGACTACGGCAACCAGTACCGGGTGGTAAAGATGATTGAAAAGCTGGCGGATAAAGGAATCGCAGTCATCCTGACCACCCACATGCCGGACCACGCCATCTATCTGGGCAGCCAGGTAGGCGTGTTCTGCGACAACAGGCTGGTAGTAGGGAAAGCCGGCGATGTTATTACGGAAGAGATTCTGGAGAAAATCTATCATGTGAAAATCCATATGGTCTATGAACCGCTGGTGGGAAGAAACATCTGCATAGCGGAATAGGATAATATGAAAAGCAGTCTGCCACCGTGGGCAGGCTGCTTTTATTTTGTTTAAGTTTCAAGCTCTATGGATTTTGGCAGAATAGATAAACAGTAACTTCCAAATAAATTAAATAATTTTGAAATGATAATTCAATATTATTATATTTTAATTTGTTAAATATGATTATAAAATACAGTAAGCTTATAATTTTTTATTAATTGATTGGGGAGTGTTATTATGAAAAAATCCATGGCTCTTTTCATGACGGCTTTCATGTCTGTCTGTGCTGCTGCTTCAGCGGCCAATCCGTTTTCCGATGTATCTGTCCATGACTGGGCATATCAGGCGGTGTCCGATTTGTCAGACCAGGGAGTGATTGAAGGATATCCTAACGGTACTTTTAGAGGTGAGAGAAATGTGACTCGCTTTGAAATGGCGCAGATTGTGGCCCGCCTGATGGCAAAGGAAGACAGTCTTGCTGTGGATCAGCGGAATTCTCTGGCAAAGCTGCAGGGAGAATATGCCGATGAACTATCCAGCCTGGGCGTTCGCGTTTCCAAGTTGGAAAAACAGGTGGGGAATATCTCCTGGTCCGGTGATGCCCGCGCCCGCTATTTAAATAAGAGCCTTGGAAATGCAGATACCTGGGATGGACGTATCAGACTTTTTGTAAAAGCGGACATTAATCCTTCTACCCATGTGAGAGGCCGGTTCAATTCCACCTTTAACTATAAAACCAACAGTCCCAACGGCAATACTTCCATGGATATGCTTTACGTGGACCATAAGATTGGTTCTGCAGAAATTAAACTTGGACGATATGTTTACAAACTGGGTAATCAGGGCGGCTGGATTTATGGTGGGGCTCCTGATTTCGATGGTGCCGAAGCCAGCTTCAAAGTTGGAAATAATATATGGCTGAAAACGGGGTACGGACAGTTTAACCAGGGGGATACTCTTACCAAGAACCATTTTGATTTTATTGATAAGGACTTCTTCTATGCCGGAGCAGACTGGAAATATATGCCTAAAGGACTTCTGCAGCTTGGATATTTAAGAAAAGTATCAAGAACAAATGACAATGATAAAAATTATGAGGTCTTGGACGCCAATATCATGATTCCTGCAGGTGATTTCAGGATTTATGGCGATTATGCCAAAAATACGGTGGGCGATAAAGGAACAGGCTGGAATGCCGGTCTTGGATATGGCTCCATGAACTTGAAGAAGTCCGGTACCTGGCAGCTGGAGGCTTATTACAATGATGTGGACCGCGGCATTTACCATGGCGGCAATCCTATCCAGAATAATATGTTTGACGCGACCAGGGATAATACCTGGAAAGCCAATGGGCTTGCAGGAAAGGGTGAAAATATTAAATTCTGGAATGTTATGGGTGATGTGGCTGTCATGAAAAATATTTTTATTCATGGTGAATATGCATTTGGCGCCCGGGCAGATAAAGGGGAAGACCCGGCAGATTCCTGGACCCTGTCCCTGAATTATAATTTCTAAGGGAATTTCTAAGGGAGCGCTGATTTACGAATATCCGATTTTATTTCCGGATGTTGGTTCTGTAAGATTCTGTTCACATTCAAAAAAGGCGGTGAAATCTTTCTCCGCCTTTTTTTGAATGTGAATGCAATTAAATATTCATGAAAATTGAATATTTAATTCAATTATTCAAAATTGTAGCATTAACAATTTAATACTAAAATAATAATTATAAAATTAAAGAAAATAAAGCTTTAATAAAATAACCTTTGAGAGGATTGGGGAGGTAAATGATGGTTAACAGGAAAAAGGTATTCTTATCTATGCTTGTAACAGCCTGCTTATGGGGACTGGGAAATTCAGCGGAAGCCCAGGTTTATAATTTGAACCCTATTACGGTGAATGGAGACCGATACAGGGTGGATGCTTCTGTCAGTGAAGAAGAGGAAAGCCACTGGCTGCCGGGAAATTATGAGCGGGATGAAACCCATGTGGGCATTCTTGGGGATAAGGATGTCATGAAGGTTCCCTATACCACAGCCAGCTTTACCCAGAAGGCGGTGGACCAGTTTGCTCCGCCCAACGGTACGGTGCAGGAGGTACTGGCCAATGTTCCTTCTGTCAGAATTGGGACAAGCCCTATTAAAACGGATTTTTCCGTCCGCGGTATGCTTGCCAACGGCTCTGCCATGTATCTGAACAATGTGCCCGGCTTCTTTATCATGGCATCCGGTCCCATGACCAATTACATCGGCCGGATGGATGTGCTTGTGGGGCCGGCAGCTACACTGACCGGTTCCGTCCAGTCCTATAACGGTCCTGATGGCGGTCAGCCGGTATCGATTTTCATGTATACGAAGAGACCGGATGTGAATCTGAACCGATTTACTGAATCATACAGCGGCTATGGCGACTGGGGCGAAAGCATTGACGTAAGCCGGACAGGTCTTGGCAAAGATAGCAGCTGGGGTGTCCGGGTCTATGGGCAGTACGACAAAGGCGGCATGTCCATCACCGGTTCCAGCCGTAAGAGACGTGACATTTTTGTAGACATTGAGCATAAAAATGAAAAAAGCGATACCAATTTCTTCGTAGGTTCCTTCGATGACCGGCTGTGGGGCGCAGAAAGAAGATTCCTTATGGACACAAAAGGGAACAAAATTCCATCAGCGCCGGATGCCAATAAAAGTTATGATGACCCGCATTTCATGCATCAGTTTGATTACGGCTGGCTTATGACATTGAACCATGAGCAGAAAATCAATGACCATTTCAGCTGGTTCCTGAATGCAGGCATGAATGAAACCACTATCCGCCGTTTCATCTATAGGAGCCAGATACCGATTGACCAGTATGGAAATCTGGAGGGCGCTTCCCTGTGGTCCCAGCATTTCCTCATGGAAAACAAGTACGGTCAGGCAGGGCTGAAAGCATTCTTTAACACCGGGGCCCTTGAACATACCTTTACCCTGTCTGTGGACCGCAGCTGGCGGAAGCATTACAACGCGAAAAGAAAGGATAAGGCTGGGGCCCATGCCTACGGGAACATTTACACCGGCATTTTCTACAGGTCCAGCATGTACGACTATGATAATTCCGATAAGCTGGGAAATACCTTCATGTATCAGGAAATGGATACAGGGCTTAATCTGACGGACGATATTAAATCAGGGAAATGGAATATCCTTCTGGCAGCCAACAGGCGCCACGGCAATTACAGGGGAGCCAGCTCTTCTGATAACGTAAAGGATGACCACTGGTCTCCTACCTTCGGCGCTTCCTATGCGGCCAATGACCGTTTCACTGTTTATGGCTCCTATTCGAAGGCCGTAACCAGAGGACAGATTGTGGACGCCGGCTACATGAATGAAGGGGAAAGACTGAAACCGGTGGAACTGGAACAGAAGGAAATCGGTTTCAAATATAAATGGAACGATGTGCTGGCCACTCTGGCTTACTTTGACATGGAACAGCCCAATGCCATTGATGTGAACAGGACCGACGGTATTTATTATGAAATGAACGGGAAAAACCGGTATAAAGGCATTGATTTCACAGTGGTCGGTAAGTTGGCCCCCAAATGGACAATCCTGGGAGGCTTTGAATATCTCCATGCCCGTCAGCAGGATACGGAAGGAGGCCTGAAGGACGGCATGCCCACCGATAGCTCGGCCAAATGGAGTACGGTGGCAGGTCTTGCCTACCATCCCAATGAGGATATGTCTATTATGGGCAGGCTTAATTATACCGGTCACGGTGTGATTACAGGAGATAATAGAAAAGAGCTCTGTGTTCCTTCGTATACCACCTTTGACCTCCTATTCAGCTATAAGAGCCATATGGGCCGTATTCCGGTGACCTGGAATGCTTCCTGCTACAATGTGTTCAATAAGGATCACTGGGTGCTCCAGCCGGGGCAGGGAAGCAAGCTCATGCTCAATAGACCCAGGACCTATGTGATTTCAGCGTCCTTTGATTTCTAAAAGATAATAAATAAACACTAAAGGAAGGTCTGTGAAAAAATGTCAATTATTTCTACACAGACCTTTCTATTGTTCAATTTTCTTGAAGAAAGCCATTTAATCTTCCAATTTGTCATTTTCTCCTGTTTCCTTTACAGTGAGGAGAGTATAAAGGAGGAATGACATGAGAGAAGAGAAAGTACAGCCGGAGACCTGCATCGTGCAGCCGGCAGTTCATCGGAAGAGCAAGGGGCCGGTGGCAGTGATTCCCAACAAGATTTTGGAAAGAAAGGATCTGGCTCTTCTGGCCATCGGTTCGGCGGCCTGTCTGAGAGGCGTATATCTGGCCATTGCGCCCTTCGGCAAGCTTCACCGGTATTTCACATGTGAGTTTGAGCTGGAGGACTATACCAATGGCCGGTGGGAAGAAAAACTGACCCGAAAGCTGGAAGCCCTTATGGCGCTGGAGGGCATTGGCGGCGTGGTAATTTATACGTCCTGCATGGAAAGGATTTATGAGAAAGACTTCGGGCCGGTGATTCATCCTGTTTTAGAAAGGACGGGGGTTCCAGTGGAGGTACTCTGGCGGGGCGCCCTTGTATCGCCGGAAAGGAATCCCCTTGAGTATCTTCCTAAAGTGCTGGAAGCGATTCCAGACAGGAGAATGGGGTTTGCACCGGAGGGGCGGGAGCTGCCGCCTGTGCAGACAGACTTTGCAGGCATTGCCCGGCTGCTGCAGCCCTTTGAAACATATAATTTTCTGGTAGATGCAGGAGGCTGCACAGAGTGCTTCGCCGTGGCCGATGATGAAGTGGATTCTTTCCGATTGAGGAAATCCCGCTTCAGCAATATGAAGGCTGCCTGCCGGTGGAAGGAGCTCCTGGTTGATCAGATTGCAGGAGATTATGAAAAGAATGGGCAGGGAAAACTCTGCTGCCTTATGAGCTCCGTGATTCCCGAAGCCCTTGGATTTGATTTCGAGGAAATTCTGGTGGATTTGAAGAGCCGCCATATCCCGGCCTGCCACATTCCTTCAAACGGCAGAAGAAGCAGCACCGAAGGCATGGCGGAGGCGCTGCTGGTACTGGCCGGTAAGGCAGGAGAGAAGGAAGAAGCGGTTACCTTCCTCTGGGGGGCGTCTTCCTATAATGGTATTGGCAGAAAGGGAAAAGAGAGAATCATAGAAGACCTTTCCCGTTTCCGGCAGCCGGTCATGTGCCCGGAGGAGGAAACCATGGATAAATGGCAGGGGGTAAGGCCCATGCTCAATACCGCTGCCTCCACGGCGGCTCTGCCTCTGGTGATAGAGCAGGAAAAACAGGGCATTCCCTATACCATCGGCCTTTCCCATGAGGAAATAGAAGATGAAGGGAGGATTCTTATTCTGGGAGACCCAGTGGTGACAGCCAGTATGGCAGAGGGAATGAAGAAGGGCAGTGTCATCCGTGCCTTTTATGCTGACCGGAGAGAAACGGAAGACTGGTACAGGAAAAACCTTGCCCTGGCAGAAGACCACTGTCCGGGCCTCAGCCATGTGACCTGTTTCCATAACAGGAAAGAACTGGAAGCCCTCACGGAAAAGGCAGATGTGATTTATGGAGAGCAGCTTTTCAAGGAAGTGCTGGAGGACAGTGTAAAAGGAAAGAGATGGGTGCTTACAGAGGAAAGTCTCCTTTCTGAAGGGATTTCTTTCAAGAAAGCATAGGGACGCGCTTCCCTGAAATCATGGGAATTTCTGAAATGATTCTATGCTGCCCGCTGCCGTGTCATTTCGAGTGGAACTGCATGGCTGGTATGAGGACAAATGTCTTTGGCACTATCGAAACTTTGAGCTCCGAAATCTCCCGTCGCCATGGTGCTTGTGCTATGGGAGAGTAAGATTTCTCCATGCCCCGGCGCTTTTGTCGAAATAACAGAGGAGCACGGGAAAACTTGTGCTTATTCTCTGGAAACTGATGGCAGGGCCCCTTCTACCGCTGGCACGGTCCCCCTCTCCATAGATGGGGGGAGGCAGGTTAAATAAGGACGCAGTCCCTTTCTGTTATGGATTGGAGGGGGGAGTTAGATGATGATATGATTCCACAGCTGCATCCAAAAAGCCCGGCTCTTTCAGGAGAGCTGGGCTTTTATGACGTTATAACAAGCTTACACTTTTTCCATATCTGACAGGGACAGAGCTTCTTTATCTTTTGTTTTATCATTGGCAGTGAGAAACACCAGGGTACCTGCAGCAGCAGAAATGGTGGAAGCCAGAAGAATGGAAAATTTGGCCAGGTTCAGGAGGCTGGGATCCGTGAAGGCGATGGAAGCAATGAAGATGGACATGGTAAAGCCGATACCGCCGAGCATGCCGGTAGCTGCCA
>ERZ840096.2932-NODE-2932-length-12373-cov-2.297289_pt1 | contig 12373 bp, 9 predicted proteins | sample MGYA00519878_ERZ840096 | MGnify/ENA primary metagenome ERZ840096 (study PRJEB31850, sample SAMEA3708865) | human gut metagenome | biome: human gut; feature: human-associated habitat; material: faeces | place: China | collected 2014 ...
TGTACTTACCGGAAACTGCTCTTTCAACTCCTGTGGTGTTGGCAGTTTCCGCAAAAATTCCATCTCCATTTCCATTGGTACATCCTCCATGTGTAACTCCAAGCCTGCATAAAAACTTCTCTTTGTCTGTATCTATCGTCATACACTCTGTGCTATCTACATCTTATGCAGTTTTATTTTCGTACTTCAACGCATTGAAGTATTCTTTTTTTATCATAATAGTTTCACAGGAATCCGTCAAGTGCTAATTCTTGTTTATTACTGGTTTTCATTATTTTCTACTGAGTTTTTCAAATCCTCTGCCAGTAAATAAATATTTTCCAGCACTTTTTTACAATTGGACATCTTCTCCACTGTAATGTCTGCCGTGCGGAGACCCTCGGTGGAAGAAGCTGCTACCTCCTCACCTGTTGCAGACAAATGCGTGATGTTATCTGAGATCACTCCTGTCGCATCCAGTATTTTTTGAATACTCTGTTCTGCAACATCGATATTTCCCATTAAAACTTCCACTGCATTACCAACATCATTAAATTTATCTCTGGTATCATCGATCAGTTGATTCTGCTTCTCTACAGATTCTGCCGCTGTCATGATGCTGTCATTCGCACGTTTTGTATCTTCATTCAATTTCTGGATGATCTCTGTAATATTTGCAGAAGCATCCTTCGTCTGCTCTGAAAGCTGACGGATTTCATCTGCCACGACTGCAAATCCTTTTCCTGCCTCTCCTGCCCTTGCCGCCTCAATGCTCGCATTTAATGCCAACAGATTGGTCTGATCGGTGATCTCGATAATATTTGCCGTAAGCTGTGCTATCTCCTGCACCGCTTGGGACTGCTCGATCTTCTCATTCAATTTCTGTGCCATGTCGGCCACCTGCGTTGCAACCTCCTGCTGTTTGCTTGAGGCTTCTGTGCGGACACTGTCTGCCCGTCCGTTCATTTCACCGGAAGACTCTTTTCCATGCTCTGCACGCGCTGCCATGTTTTCAATGGATGCATAAACCTGTCCCACTGAGGTGCTGATCTGCTCCAGTGAAGCGTTTGTCTCCTCCATTGCCGCACTCATTTCCTCCATAGTTGCGGAAACGTCTGTGATATTCACCTCTGCTGCTGCAAGGTTTTGTGCGATCTTTTGTGACGAACCATTTAAATGTTCTGAATTGTCGGAGATCTTCAACATGATTCCCCGTATGTATTCCAATAAAGCATTGACATTCCCTGCAATGAGTTCCATCTCATCTCCACTGTGGATGTCCAGCTTCTGCGTCAGATCTCCCTCATTATGCACGATCTCATAAATCTTGTCGTCCACTTTCTGAAGACCTCTCGTGATCGTTGAAATAATGATGCTGAGAGCCGCTGCTGCCAGAACAATGCATATCACACCGAGCTTGATCACTCCCACAAGTGATGCCTCAAGCCGGGCAGTAATATCAGATGCATCATAATCACACCCCAGAACTGCCACCACTTTTCCTGCGCTGTTTGTGATTGGCTTGTAGACTGTGATCAGGTCTCCATCCTCCGTCTCATCAATATAATCCTGCACATATTCCTGTCCTTCAAATACAGATTTTAACTCCTCATAAGAGTCAGCAAAAGGATCCCCGAGATAACTTACATCTTCGGTTGCTTCCACATCTACTCCGTAATAAACATTCGTCCCATCGGTATATAAAGTATACAGATATGCGATCCCACAGCTGTCCTTCATATTTTTTAAAGCTGCCAGAACTCCTTTATATGCATCGCTTTCTTCTGCCCCCGGAACGATCTGCTCCACCTCGTCGCCATCTAACATACGAAGTGTCAGATCTGCCGCCATGTCTGCCTCCTGAACGCCCATCTCAACCATGCCGTCTTGGATATGTTTGTAAGAATTTACTCCCATAACCACACAGACAACGAGTACACATACACATACCGGGATCAGTATTTTAAATTTGATCCCCAGCTTTCTTGTTCTGACTTTCCGCTTCATCTATTGTTCCTCCAGATTTTCTCTTAAACACACGCATTTCCACAACACCTGTATTTTCCGTCTTTGATATTACTATTATATACCAAAAAAGCACAGATTCAAGTAAAAATCCCCGATAGATTCTCTCATATCGGGGATTTCTGCTATCCGGAAAAGTATTCTTTTTTACTCTAAGATCACGACCGAATACGCAGGTATGGTAAGCTGTTCTCCATCCAGAACGGCAGCTTCCGTTCCTGTCAGAAGCTCCCCGGCGATCTGCAATGGATATTTCCTGTCTTCCGTTGCTCCGAGAGCTGATTTTCCAAAATCGACCGTCTGTGCCTTCTCTGAAGTATTGAACACCAGCGTCAATTGTCCCTCATCACAGGTTTTCCGGATCACGCATACCGTATCATCCGAAATCCCCTCATCAAATGCGACCTTTCCTCTGGCGATCACCGGATACTCATTCCGCAATGCGATCGTCTGTTTCACAAAGTTATAAATGGAATTACCATCGTTTTCCTGCTCCTCTAAACTGCCATACTTCATCTTAATATCGTCCATATCCTTTGGTCCGTCACACATACCCGTAGCATCGGCATCCGTCGACCAGTACATCGGAGCACGCTTATTTTCATCTTTCCCGGAGCCTTTCATTCCAAGCTCCTCCCCATAATACAAAAATGCACTTCCCGACATCAGAAGATTCATTGCATTTCCAAGCTTTGTCTGCGCTTCACTATAATCGCCGGAATAATAACCTGCGCTCCGCGCCATATCATGATTGGTGTAAAACGGTGCGTCAATGTAAGTATCGCTGTAGCTGCCGTAAAGCTCCTGCGTATTGACAAGACTCTTTCCGTAAGCGGAAGCGCCGTTGATTCCCTTTACTGTGTCTGCTATGATACCGTCCTTATCTGCAAAAGTGAAATCAAAGAAACTGTCCATGCCACTCTGATAATATTTCGCATAGACATTGTAATCATTCCATGCCTCTCCGACCAGATATGCATCCTCTTTTTTGGATTTCACCGAAAATGTTTAGTTTTGTGCAAACGAAATTGTATGGAGATAAAGATTCCGATAGAGATCGTTGAGCTGGAAGATAACAGCTTTCACATCATCGTCTCTCTGCAAATCGGTAGCATTGAGGGAGATTTCATTATAGACACGGGAGCATCCGTGACGGTCATAGACAAACTTACACCGTTTAGTTATGAACCGCTAGATGATGTTTCCGAGATTAACTCCGGGGGTGTGTGCGGAGAAATTAATGAGGTACAGCTTGTGAATATCACGGCTCTACAAATCGGCGACCACACAATCGAGAACGTACATGCGGCAGTCATCGACTTGCAGTACGTGAATTCTCTATATGACAAACACCTGCAGCGCAGGGTTGCCGGATTGTTGGGGAGCGATTTTCTCGTCAGGCATGAAGCGGTCATTGATTATGGAAATAAGGAGTTAACATTAAAAGTATCTGCCTAATTGTATAGCAATTTTGAAAAAATTGTTATACTTTTGCGCACTAAATATGTGTTAAAAGAAGAATTGAAGCTTAAGTAATTATAAATTCATTAAACAGATGCAGAATAAAGGAGCGATTACACTACTCGCTGTTGCTTTGGCATTGGTGAGTCTTTATCAGTTGTTTTTTACTTATAAAACCAACCAGGTAGAGAACGCGGCGAAGGAGTTCGCCAACGGTAACCCTATTAAAGAGAAAGAGTATTTAGATTCGGTCGCAAACCAACCCGTCTACAATTTCCTCGGTTTAGCCAAATTCACTTACAAGGAATGTAAGGAATTAGAACTGAACCTCGGTTTGGACTTGAAGGGTGGTATGAACGTGACCATGGAAGTTGACGTTGTAGACGTAGTAAAGAGCTTGGCAAACCACAGCACAGACCCCGCTTTCAATCAAGCAATCGAGGAGGCAGTGAAGATGAGAGTTTCCAGCCCGAAAGACTTCGTAACCCTTTTTGGAGAGGCTTTCGAAAAAATTGCCCCGGGAGCACAATTGGCATCCCCAGCTATTTTCGGTACTCACGAAATGAAAGAAAAGATCAAAGTCGGAGCTACTAATAAAGAAGTTCTCGACGTGATCCGCAAAGAGGCTGACGGAGCAATTGACAACACGTTTAACATTCTTCGTACTCGTATCGACCGTTTTGGTGTTGCCCAACCCAATATCCGTAAAGCTGACATCTCCGGAAGAATCGTTATCGAGTTGCCGGGTATCAAGGAACCGCAACGTGTGAGAGAGTTGTTACAAGGAACTGCCGCTTTGGAGTTCTATGAAACATTCGACAACGCGAAAGGACAAGATGCCGGAGAAGATGCATTCTTCAACTATTTGGTTGCCGCAGATCAAAAACTAAAAGAGGTTCTTGACGCCCAAGCATCCAATGTAACAAATGAAGAAACAACTACACAAGTTGCAGACACGACAAAAGTACAAGATAAAGAATCTGCCATTCTAGATGCGATCAAAGGTGAATCCGATTCATTGAAAACGGTAACTAGTATGGCTGAATACGAGAAAGAACATCCGCTTCTTGCCATATTATCACCTAACGTAACTCAACAATTTCAACCCGTGGGTGGTTCTACAATTGGATATGCCAACATTAAAGATACGGCTAAAATCAACGCCTATTTAAGATTACCGCAGGTAAAAGCAGCTTTCCCCAGAAACGCACGTTTATTGTGGGAAATGAAAGCTGTAAACGGTATGGTTCCTTTACACGCCATCAAAATTACCACGCGTAATGGTAAAGCTCCGCTTGAAGGAGACGCTGTAATTGATGCAAGACAAGACTATGATCAACAAGGTCGACCGGTTGTTTCCATGCAGATGAATGGAGAGGGAACCAAAACATGGGCTCGTTTGACAAAAGATAATATCGGACGTTGTATCGCTATTGTACTTGACGGTATGGTTGCATCCTCTCCTAACGTAAACGACGAGATCAAGGGCGGTAGCTCCCAGATTTCCGGACGTTTTGACGTGAAAGAGGCAGGTGACCTTGCAAACATCTTGAAATCCGGTAAATTACCCGCACCCGCACGTATCATCGCTGACGAGGTGGTTGGAGCATCACTGGGACAAGAGGCTATTCAATCCGGTATGTGGTCATTCATCATTGCGTTCGTGTTGGTATTGGCCTATATGTTATTCTTCTATAGCAAGAGTGCCGGTTTGGCTGCCGACGTTGCATTGCTTGCCAACTTATTCTTCCTGTTTGGTATTCTCGCTTCCATCGGAGCCGTGTTAACCTTACCCGGTATCGCCGGTATCGTGTTGACTATGGGTATGGCTGTCGACGCCAACGTGTTGATCTACGAACGTATCCAAGAGGAAATCAGAGCCGGTAAAGGCTTGAAACTTGCTATCAAAGAAGGTTACAATAATGCATACTCGGCTATTATCGACGGTCAGTTGACCACGTTATTAACCGGATTTATCCTGTACTACTTCGGAGAAGGCCCAATCAAAGGTTTCGCAACCACATTGATCATCGGTATCCTTTCTTCATTATTCACGGCTATCTTCATCACTCGTTTGATCCTTGAAAGAGCTGCATCCAAGAGTGACAATGTTACTTTCACAACCCCATTAACTGCAAACTGGTTGAGAAATACCAAGTTCCCGTTCTTAAAAAAACGGAAGATCAGTTACACAATTTCCGGTATCGTGATTGTACTTTGTTTCATATCTTTGTTCACCAGAGGTTTGGATAAAGGTATCGACTTCGTGGGAGGTAGAACTTATACCGTGACTTTCGCACAAGACGTACAAGTGGGTGATGTTGCCGAAAAACTGGCAGGTGTTTACGGAAGCGCTCCAGAAGTGAAGACCGTGGGAACTGCAAATAACGTGAAGATCACCACGAAATACCGGATTGCTGAAACCGGAGCCGATGTTGACGCGAACGTAGACTCATTATTATATATCGGATTACAAGAGATTCTTCCCGCTGGAACAGATTACGAGACATTCCGTAACGTGCATTTGCAACAGACTCAAAAGATCGGACCAGCCGTGGCTGAAGACATGACTAGAGCAGCCGTTTGGTCTGTACTGTTTGCCTTGATCGGTATCTTTATCTACATCATGGTACGATTCTCAAGATGGCAATATGGTGCCGGAGCTGTTGTCGGTTTGGCTCACAACACGATCATCGTAATCGGAGCATTCTCCTTGTTTGCAGGTCTGTTACCGTTCTCTTTGGAGGTTGACCAATCCTTTATCGCTGCCGTATTGACGGTTGTGGGTTACACCATCAACGATACCGTGGTTGTATTCGACCGTATCCGTGAGTACCGTAAACTATACCCGAAACGGGATGATGAGCAAGTTGTAAACGACGCATTGAACTCTACGCTACGTCGTACGTTCAGTACTTCATTATCAACCATCGTCGTGTTGTTAGCGATATTCATTTTCGGTGGTGCGTCTATCAAGGGATTCATTTTCGCCTTGTTAGTGGGTATCATTGTCGGTACATACTCATCACTGTTCATCGCAACTCCTATTTCTTTCGACTTGACCAGAAGATTCAAAAAGAAAGTAGAAGAGAAGAAATAAAAAAAATATTTCAAGTTTATACAAAATAGCTCCTTTTTACAGGAGCTATTTTTTTGCACACGAGATAAAGGTACACACTCCGGTATTGCAGTATACATACGCCGGTGTCTCGCAATCTCCTTTCAATAACATCAAAAAAGTTACAAATTGAAAGTAAAAATGATATATCAATATTAAAGTTGCAATATAATTGGGTTTATAACAATAAATATCCTACTTTTGTAGCGTAGAAAGCAGCAACAGGATAATCGAACAATTACAAGTATGTCAAAGCGTCAGATCAGAATCTGTTTAGGAAGTTCTTGTTTTTCCCGGGGAAACAACACAAACCTCGGCGCAATCAAGAAATATCTAAGTGAAAACAACTTGGAAGCAGAGATCGATTTCTGCGGGCATTTGTGCGAGGAATTGTGTAGTAAGGGTCCTATTATCCGGATCGATGACAAAGTGTATGAAGAAGTAAATCTATCGCGTTTGTACAAAATCTTACAAGAAGAATTCCCATGCAACTAAGACCCATCTATACAGAACCGGACAATTGTCAAGATTGTTATAAATGTATCCGGGAATGCCCCGTGAAGGCAATCCGAATGGAAAACAATCAGGCATCCATCATTGAAGACCGTTGTATCTACTGCGGGCATTGCACGCAAGTATGCCCAACAGGGGCTAAAAAAATTCGTGACGGGTTAACCCGTGCGAAATTAACTTTGACACAAAACCCGAAAGTCATTCTATCCTTGGCACCCTCGTACGTAAGTGAATTCGAGGGAGTTCATTCCAGCGTGCTGATTGCTGCTATCAAGCGTTTAGGTTTTACAAGTGTGTCGGAAACTGCTCTAGGAGCTGAAATCGTCACGGATCGGACCGAAAGATTCTTGGAAGAAGCCGAGAGTGGCGTGTACATCTCTTCGGCTTGTCCGGTGGTTGTTGAATATATCCGGAAATATTCCCCGGATCATGTGCGTTTTATCACTCCGATTATTTCTCCCATGCTGGCTCACGCCAAGATTCTGAAACAACTGTACGGGGAGGACGTGAAAATTGTTTTTGCAGGTCCTTGTATCTGCAAAAAACTGGAAGCAGACTACTTTAATAACCTCGTTGACGTGGTGATCACGTTCAAGGACCTGAAAAAATGGTTCGAACAATCCGACATCAACTTGAAAAATATCGCACCGAATCAGCCTGAAGCCCGTTTTGTTCCTTACCGTTCCGGGATGGGCGCTTACTACCCCATTGAAGGTGGGATGTTAAAAGGAATGCAAGAGGGCAAAAAACAAATACATCACATGGCTTTCTCGGAACTTTCTACCGTGAAAGACGTGTTGAAAGAGCTGGATTCACACCGGGAGAACGATTCCATCTTCTTGGAATTACTGGCTTGCAAGGGCGGATGCATTAATGGTCCTGCCAAATTAAGCCATATATCCCCGGCCTTAAAAAGATACGAGATTATCCACCAATCGGAATTGGGAAATCCCAAAGATGATTTCAAAAATATTGATTTGCAGATCTTGTTCTGCAAAGACCCCCACGTACAAGATCACACCTACACGGAAGAGGAGATCAAACAGGCCATGGCCGTCGTGGGTAAAACCGGACCAGAGGATGAATTAAATTGTAGTGGCTGCGGTTATGACTCGTGCCGTGATTTCGCCATTGCCATGCTGGAAGGACGGGCCGAAGAAAATATGTGTGTATCTTACATGAGAAAAATCGCACATGACAAGGCCACCGTACTCCTCCAAAAGATTCCGGCCGGAGTATTACTCGTCAACTCGGAATTGAAAGTCGTGGATATGAATCAATCCTGCGCCACACTCATGGGAGAGGACATTGCTTCCATTTACGAAGTTGATCCCGGACTAAACGGAGTGGCATTGAAAAATATCTGTTCCTACGAAGACTTGTTCCGTGCCGTGTTGACAACCGGAAAGGAAATTATCGAACGACAGGTACGGGAAGAAGACCGGACATGGATTATATCCATCTATAACATACAACCTCACCGATTAGTTTTCGGGCTATTGCAAGATTTACGCGAACCTTACGTCCGTAAAGAATGGATGCTTGAAAAGACCCAAGAGGTAATCAAGAAACACATGGAAACCGTCCAGCAAGTAGCTTGTTTGCTCGGGGAAAATGCCGCGTTCACGGATGCCACGTTGCGCACTGTAATGGAGGCTTACAAGAAAAATGACCAAAAGAAACCACTCTAATTTCATTTGTCTTGAGAAACAACGGTAATTTCATCGAAGTTGACTTCTTCCAGAAGAATAAAGCGGGCAATGTTGTCTGCGGGGATTGTTTCATGTCTCAAAAACTAAAAGGTGAAGGACGTGTCATCAGCGTGCTATCGGATGGTTTGGGAAGCGGGATCAAAGCCTGTGTCCTATCCACGATGACGGCAACCATGGCCATGAACTTTACCGCCATGAATGAAAGCATCCTACGTACTTCTACCTCGATCATGAATACCTTGCCGAAAGACATGGTGAGAAAGATCAGTTACTCGACCTTTTGTATTTGTGACATTGATTGTTTCGGTAACGTGAAAATTATCGAATATGAAACTCCCTCCTACTATTTATACCGGAACGGGCGTTTCGTCAACATATCCAAGGAAAAAATCCCAGTGGAACGGGAAGACCTTGAGAATACATTTCTGTGGATTTCCGAGTTCACGCTGGAAAAAGAAGACCGGATTATCTTCTTCAGTGACGGGGTAAGCCAATCCGGTATGGGAACGGCTAAAATGCCCTTTGGTTGGGAAGACGGGGCAAAGGAATATATTGCTAATCTAGTAAATCAATATAATGATATATCTGCCAAAGAATTGGCACATAAAATAGTAAATCAAGCAGAAAAGAACGATGGTTACTCGTTGAAAGACGACACGAGTTGTTGTGTCATCTACATGCGGAAACCCCGTAACTTGCTTGTGTGTACAGGTCCTCCCTATGACGAGAAGAACGATAAATACCTGGCCAACCGGGTTCGGGAATTTCAAGGGAAAAAAATCCTGTGTGGGGGAACCACGGCAACCATTATCTCCCGTGAACTGGGTGCGAAAATGGTGGTCGACATGAATATCGTGGACAAGGAGCTCCCTCCCATCTCCAAGATGGAAGGCGTTGATCTTGTCACCGAGGGAATCTTGACGTTAGGTAAGGTGGAACGCATCCTGACGGAAGGAGATATTGACCGCCGTCGGGAAGCCGGACCGGCAGAACTGATGGTGAGAATGTTGTTGAATAGTGATAAGATCACGCTACTCGTGGGAACCCGTATCAACACGGCGCACCAAGATCCCAATCTTCCCGTGGAGTTGGAGATCCGGAGAAACGTGGTCAAAAAAATAAAATTTTTATTGGAGACAAAGTATTTGAAAGATGTAGAGATTATGTATATTTAGGGGATAAAATCTAAAACAAAACCGACTCACAACATTATGGAAAAAATAAATGTAAAAATATGCGTGGGCACCATGTGCTATGTCATGGGTGGCGCAGAGTTGAGAGATGTGATTGAATCTCTTCCCCAGAATATCCTCGAACATCTTAATGTAAGCTATTCTCCATGTTTAGGGTGTGGCAAAGGTGAACAAGCCCCACCGTTTATTGAAGTAAATGGAAAACGTATTGCTGGCGTTAGTAAAAATAGTTTAATACAAATTGTTAAAGAGGAAGTAAGAAATGTTATATGACAATTTTGCGATGCTCACGAAGCGTGAGTTACTGATTAGAATTGTAAAACTTTTAAAGGAAGAAAATCTAGTAGATGGGGTGAAGTACATTCCAGTGGAAATGCGCCCAAAAAATAAAAGACCGATCAAGTGTTGCGTGCATAAAGATCGCTACATCTTGAAGCATAAGATTATTTCAATCTTGGGCTTTGAAATCACGGACGAGGAAATCGACCTGATCCCCTTGTCTGAGTTCGCACAGAAAGCACTTGATAACAAGAATACAAAAGAGAATATTCTTTCTGTGGTTCACGAGGCTTGTAGTGCTTGTATGCAATCCCAGTATTTCGTGACTAATATGTGTCGCGGTTGCGAAGGACGTCCTTGTTTGATGAACTGCCCGAAAGCAGCTATCTCTTTCAAGGGGGGTAAAGCCTGCATCACGCAGGAAGACTGCGTGGGTTGCGGACTATGTTCTAAAGTTTGTCCTTACCACGCGATCGTGTACACTCCTGTTCCTTGCGAGGATGTTTGCCCGGTGAAAGCGATCACCAAAGGCGAAGACGGAACCGAGCATATAGATAAAGATAAATGTATCTATTGCGGGAAATGTATGCAAACTTGTCCCTACGGAGCTATCATGGAACGTTCTAAAGTAATCGACGTGTACAAGAGCATTACCGCCCCGGACAAGAAAATCATAGCGATCCCGGCTCCGGCTATCTACGGACAGTTCAACGCAACTCCGGGACAAATTCTTTCCGCCATCAAGGCCATCGGCTTTGACGACGTGGTAGAAGTGGCTTTGGGTGCAGAAGATACTTCCCGCAACGAGGCTGCCGAGTTCCTGGAACGCATGGAAGAAGGGAAACCTTTCATGACCACCTCCTGTTGCCCGGCGTACGTGGGTTGGGTGGACAAACACGCCCCCATGGTAAAACCGTTTGTTTCCGATACCCGTAGCCCAATGGTTTACGCCGCTCGCCGGGTAAAAGAACAATATCCGGATGCCGAAGTCGTATTTATCGGCCCGTGTCTGGCTAAACGTTACGAAGCTGAAATGTACGTTCCGGAAGTGGACTACGTGATGAGCTTTGAAGAATTGGGAGCATTCATGGTGGCTTATGACATCAATCCGGAAACTTGTGAAGAATTACCATTGGATCCGGAAGTTACGAAATTCGCCCGCGGATACGCTCAAGCCGGTGGAGTTCGCAATGCTATTGTAGAAGCTGTTGGGAACGGTTACACAACCCTTTCTCTCGAAGGACTTGACAAAAAGAACCAGACTTTACTGAAAACTATGGTGAAAAAACCGGAAGCCCAGTTTGTCGAAGTGATGGCTTGTGATGGTGGTTGCGTGAACGGACCTTGTTCACTAGCTCCGCTTACATTAGCCAAACGGCAGATCAAGAAAGCGTTAGAAAAATAAAATAAGGCAGCTAAAAATAACGGCCCTCTTCTTTTCAGAGGGCTGTTATTTTTATATTTCAAATCGTGATTTATTTCACCATCGCATGACGATACCCTTTCGTCTTGTTCCACCCTCCGCGGGTGAAATCGGGAATTGCCACGGGAGTACTGTTATTCTCTAAAGAAAGAGCCGTCAGCTCACCCAAACAACACCATTCTGCCAAATCATACACGTCCATATCTAACGGTAATCCATTTCGCAAGCAATATACCAAACGGTAATCCATGATAAAATCCATTCCACCATGTCCCCCCACTTTCTTGGCTTGCTCTTCCAACTCGATCTGAATCGGGTGTTTATATTTTTCCATCAAAGCCTTCTTCACATCCTCCGGAACAAAACCGTGAGAATTCAGATCCTCGTGATCGGGAGCCACATCCGAGGAAATTTGTGTCGATTTCAAAGCATATCCCGAAACCGGATATTTATTAGCAAATCCTTTGGTTCCCGTCAACTGGTACATCCGGCTATACGGACGAGGAGATACCACGTCATGCTGAATCTGGATAGTCTTCCCGTTTTCCGTGCGAATCAGCGTGATCGTGTGATCCCCATTCTTGAAATCTTTCACCTCTTCCCCAGTCTTGTTTTTCAAATACTCGGGAGCCGAAACGGCCTTCGTGTCCATACATACCAAGTAATTCAT
>ERZ840096.2933-NODE-2933-length-12369-cov-8.377700_pt1 | contig 12369 bp, 16 predicted proteins | sample MGYA00519878_ERZ840096 | MGnify/ENA primary metagenome ERZ840096 (study PRJEB31850, sample SAMEA3708865) | human gut metagenome | biome: human gut; feature: human-associated habitat; material: faeces | place: China | collected 2014 ...
GCCGCACCTCGCTCGCCGTATCGGCACTTAGAATTATGCGGTATTGCCCTAATTTGGAGCCAAGAAGAAAAAAAGCAAAATGTTTGGGAAGGCCCCTTGACACCATGGGGAAGATATGGTATTCTAACTTCGTTGGTTAGATAGACCTAACCAACGAATATCCCGTACTTTCTGCATAAACATAGCAATGGCGGCGGGAATTTTTAATGACTAAAAGTTAGCACAAACTAATTATACGGTCGAAACAGGAGGGTACACCATGCAGCGTAATTTTGAAACCTCGTTTGTAACGCAGTGTGCTCCTGTTCTGGCGGGACTTAAAGTGGCAAACCTCTTCCGCTGGGTTGAACCCGATGCAAGCGCCATGCATGCCATGGTGGAGCGCTGGGCGGCCGAGCTAAAACCCAAAGGCGTTACGGTTTCTATCATCAAGGAATGCCCCATCACCCACGCCTATCTGGTTTATGTCTACCGCGCAAAGAGCCTGGAAGAAAGCCTGCAGCAGCCGGATGTGCAGCAGTACCTGCTGCGGGAAGGTTACCCTCAGGGCGGCTTGCAGGAATGCTTGGATCATCTTTCCCGGTGCCTTTGCTGCGAAGCAGAGTTCCCGCACGAGATTGGCGTTTTCCTTGGTTATCCGCTGGAAGATGTCGTTGGCTTTGTGGCAAACAAGGGCAAAAATTATACGTTCTGCGGTTACTGGAAATGCTATGGCGACCCCGCTGCAGCACAAAAGACGTTTGAACGCTTCCGCAAATGCACTGAAGTTTATCTCCGCTGTTTCCAGAGCGGTACACCGATCACCCGGCTCGCAGTAGCCGTTTGATATAATGGGCGCACGCCCATGTTAAAATGTAATAAAGGAGCTGTTTGATTATGAACAAGGTAGCAATCGTTTATTGGAGTGGCACAGGCAATACTGAGCAGATGGCCCAGGCTGTGGCAGAGGGCGTTAAGAATGCTGGCGGCGAAGCTGATGTGCTGACCTGCGCAGAATTTGATAGCGCAAAGCTGGCCGATTACGGCGCAGTTGCTTTCGGCTGCCCCGCTATGGGCGCAGAGCAGCTGGAGGAAGGCGAATTTGAACCCATGTTCGCTGACCTGGAAGGCAGCCTGTCTGGTGTGAAGGTTGCGCTGTTCGGTTCTTACGGCTGGGGCTCTGGCCAGTGGCTGGAAGACTGGTGCGCACGCTGCAAGGAAGACGGCGCTGTGATGCAGGAAGAACCTGGCGTTATGGCAAACGAAGCACCGGACGACGATGCAATCGCAGCCTGCAACGCTCTGGGCGCAAAGCTGGCAGTCTGCTGAGCAAAGTGTCCTGAGGCGCTCACTACACCTTGAGCAAATAGCATTATGACGGCGGGGGACCGATACCGAGAAAAAGGCATCGGCTCACTGCCGTTTGCTTTTTACAGTTTATCATCAGGGCTGTTATAAGATAGAAAAGACAAACAAAAATCCGGCAGAACACCGGGTAGCGGCTCTGCCGGATGATGAAGCGCACGGATTGGGCAATCAGCCAAAAATACCAAACAGCTTTTTCTTCTGGTAAGGCGCGCAGCTGTAGCTGACCATGCGGTAGCCAGTCGGTTCCAGCGCTTTAGCGATGTCAGCCTCAGCAATTTCGTTTTCGGCTACAATAACAGCCTGGCCCTTGGTGTGGCTGGCGGTTACCTTTTTGACGGGGAATGCCTTGCGGATTGCGTCAGAAACATGTGCTTCACACATGCTGCATGCCATTCCATCTACCCCAACAGTGATTTGAACCATTAAACTCATCCTTTCTGCAATAGGTTATGTATCCTAAACCAAACTGACCCAAAAGGCAGGCGGCAATTCATAACGGCTTCATCATACCAACCCAATGGGTATTTGTCAAGCAGAGAGAATACAGCATATTCCTCTCAAAAGAAGGAGTAAAGGGCATAAAATGCCTGAATGACGCAACGCCCTTTGTGCAAATTGCCTTAAAAAGTGTGAAAAAGTTAGCCGTGACTTATCGGTTAGCACAAACTAATTTTGGATGACTTCAAAACTATTGACATTGAAGGTTAGCAGTGGTAAACTGCAAATGTTCAAATGAGTTAGCATTTGCTAATCTTCTGCGGGTGGCCGGGAAGCGGCAGATCACAGGGGATTAAGGGCCAAACTCCGCCTTTTTTGCGCCTGTGCAAGATGCAGAAAAAAGAGAACAGAAAGTTATAAGTGTAAAGCAATTTGGACGTTGGGGGATAAAACGATGATGCCGATTACGATGGCAAAAGCAGGCGAAACTGTCACCATCAAAAAAATCACTGGTAAAGACGAAGTTCGCCAGCACCTGGCTGAGTTGGGATTTGTTGTGGACGCAACGGTTACCGTTGTGAACGAAATTGCGGGCAACCTGATCATTCAGGTAAAAGAGAGCCGCATTGCACTGGACAAAACCATGGCAAACCGCATTATGATTGGTTAAAACAGCGCCAATCCGCTGTTTTGGAGGCTGCGGCTTATCCAGCGGCTTCCCGATAGAGATATTGTGAGGAGGATAAAAATGAAAACTCTGAAAGACGCGAAAGTCGGCGAGACTGTCACCGTTGCCAAGCTGCACGGCGAAGGCCCTGTTAAGCGCCGCATCATGGATATGGGCATCACCAAAGGTGTTCAGATCTATGTCCGCAAGGTTGCCCCCCTGGGTGACCCCATGGAGCTGACCGTGCGCAACTACGAGTTGAGCGTGCGCAAGGCTGACGCAGAAATGATCGAATTGGTTTGATTCCAACTAGAGAAGAGAGGGTAACGCAATGAGCATTAAAATTGCACTAGCCGGTAACCCGAACTGTGGTAAAACTACCCTGTTCAATGACTTAACCGGTTCTAACCAGTATGTCGGCAACTGGCCCGGCGTTACGGTTGAAAAGAAGGAAGGCCGCCTGAAAGGTCAGAAGGACGTTGTCATTCAGGACTTGCCCGGTATCTACTCCCTGTCCCCCTACACCCTGGAGGAGGTTGTGGCCCGTGGTTACCTGGTCAATGAAAAGCCTGATGCCATCCTGAATATCATTGATGGTACCAACATTGAACGTAACCTGTACCTGACCACCCAGCTGATTGAGCTGGGCATTCCTGTGGTTATGGCCGTCAACATGATCGACCTGGTCCGCAAGAATGGTGATAAGATCGACCTGAAGAAGCTTAGCGCAGAGCTGGGCTGCCAGGCTGTTGAGATCAGCGCACTGAAGGGCGAAGGCAGCATGAAGGCTGCTGAGATGGCTGTTGCCGCTGCAAAGTCTGGCAAGGCTGGCGAGCTGCCCCATGTGTTCACTGGCAGCGTTGAGCATGCCATCGCTCATATCGAAGAGTCCATCCAGGGCAAGGTTGATGACCGCTTCCTGCGTTGGTACGCCGTCAAGCTGTTCGAGCGTGATGACAAGGTTCAGCAGGAACTGAAGCTGGACAAGGCGCTGGTTGACCACATTGACCAGCACATCGCAGACTGCGAGAAGGAAATGGACGATGACGCCGAGAGCATCATCACCAACCAGCGTTATGCTTACATCAACACTGTTGTTGAGAAGGCTGTCAGAAAGAAAGCTCGCGTTGAGCACCTGACTGTTTCCGATAAGATCGACCAGGTTGTTACCAACCGTATCTTCGCTCTGCCAATCTTTGCCTTGATCATGTTCCTCATGTACGCGCTGTCCATGGGTACCTCCATTGCAGATGGCGGTATCTCCATCGGCAGCTTCGCAACTGACTGGACCAACGATGTTCTGTTCGGCGAGATCGTTCCCAATGCACTGGGCGGTTTCCTGGAGAGCGTTGGCGTTGCTGACTGGCTGTACGGCTTGATCATGGACGGCATCGTCGCCGGTGTCGGCGCGGTTCTGGGCTTCGTTCCCCAGATGCTGGTTCTGTTCTTCCTGCTTTCCATCCTGGAAGACATTGGTTACATGGCCCGTGTTGCTTTCATCATGGACCGTATCTTCCGCAAGTTCGGCTTGTCCGGCAAGAGCTTCATCCCCATGCTGGTTGGCACCGGCTGCGGCGTTCCGGGTGTTATGGCTTCCCGTACCATCGAGAACGAGCGTGACCGTCGTATGACCATCATGACTACCTGCTTCATCCCCTGCGGCGCTAAGATGCCCATCATCGGCCTGTTTGCAGGTGCCCTGTTCGGCGGCAGCAGCCTGGTTGCTGTTTCTGCTTACTTTATCGGCTTTGCGGCCATCATCATCTCTGGTATCATCCTGAAGAAGACCAAGTTGTTTGCTGGTGATCCTGCTCCGTTTGTTATGGAGCTGCCTGTTTACCACGTACCTGCATGGGGCAACGTTCTGCGTGCAACCTGGGAGCGTGGCTGGTCCTTCATCAAGCGTGCCGGCACCGTCATTCTGGCTTCCACCATCGTTCTGTGGTTCCTGCAGGGCTTCGGCTTTGAGGATGGCGTCTTCGGCATGGTCGAAGATCAGGACAACTCCATCCTGGCAGCCGTTGCAAGTGCAATCGCCTGGATCTTTGCTCCTCAGGGCTTCGGAAACTGGCGTGCAACCGTTGCTTCCATCTCCGGCCTGATCGCAAAAGAGAACGTTGTTGGTACCCTTGGCGTTCTGTATCACTTCGGCGGCGAGCTGTCTGAGAACGGCGACGAAATTTGGGGCGAAGTTGCAAACGACTACACCGCAATCTCTGCTTACAGCTTCATGATCTTCAACCTGCTGTGCGCACCGTGCTTCGCAGCTATGGGCGCTATCAAGCGTGAAATGAACAACGGCAAGTGGACTGCTATCGCCATTGGTTATATGTGCCTGCTGGCCTACTGTGCATCTCTGGTTGTTTACCAGATCGGCGGCCTGATCACCGGCGAAGTTGGCTTCAACATTTTCACCATCGTTGCTGTCGCTATCATTGTGTTTACCATCTACATGCTGGTTCGCCCCAACAAGTACCTGAATGATAACGAAGTTAAGATTGATGTCAAGAAGGTTGCTGCTTCCAAGTAATCACTGACAATTTGATGTTCCTTTTATAAGAGAGGTGTTTCGCTATGATGGATTTCTTGGCCACAAATTTTAATCTGCCTACCATTATTGGTGCAGTTATTGTGTTTGGGGGCACGGGCCTGATTGTGTGGCACTCTCACAAGCATGGCGGCGTTGGCTGCGACTGCGGTGGCAGCTGCCACGGTGAGTGTGGCTGCTCCGGTGGCTGCAATGGCTCCTGCAAAGAAAATGCAGAAGAGCTTGCAAAGTTCAAACGGATTGCCGAAGAAAAGGCAAAGGCTAACGCAAGTCAGGTACATTAAAACTTAAGGAAGTTAAAATTTTCCTGAATCCCAGCGCGGCGGGCCGCAGGCAGCAATGCCCGCGGTCCGCCGCATTTTTTATCAGCTGCACTATGGTGCGGGCTGCTTGATATGGAGTGATGAACATGGCATTGAGCGATGCCCACCTGCGATATCTGTTTGCAATCAGCAATGCAGCTGCAGCAACCCCGGATGTATCTTCCCGTCAGATTGCCAGTGCACTGGGGGTTACCAAACCCTCGGTTGTGCATATCCTGAACATTCTCATGCGGAATGGTATGGTGGTAAAACGGCACTATGGCAAAATTTATCTGACGGACCGCGGTGCGTTTACCGTAAACTACTACGGCCGCTTGCTGGATGCAACCCTTGCCGCTATGCCGGAATATCCGTTCCCGGTCAGTGCAGATGAACGGCGCAATGCGGCGCTGGCGTTGATTGCAGCGCTTCCTGACCGGGATTACAGGGAACATTTTGGTGCGCTCTTTGCCGAAACGGAGGTGGAAGAAAATGAGCCGCAGCCAGAAAGTGAATGAACCGGAAACCATGTCCACAGCTTCGGCCTATCTGTACAAAGAACAGGCCGAGTGTGTGCAGCAGGTGCACCAGTATCTGGTGGAACATCTCGATAGCCGCGTAACCCAGGCGGAACTGGCGCAGCGGTATCATATCTCTCTTACTTCGCTGAAAGGGGCGTTCAAACAGGTGTACGGCTTGCCAATCAATACTTACCTGCGCCGCTGCCGTGTGCAGCATGCGGAACAGCTGCTTTTCACAACGGATTTGAGCATTTTGGAGATCGCACAGCGGGTTGGGTACGACAGTCCCAGCCGTTTTGCGGCAATGTTTAAGCGCGAAAAAGGCATTACCCCGCGGGAATGCCGCCGCGTGCGCACCGACCAGCTGCCGGAAGAAAAAACGATTGCCTGATGTGGAATTACAGCGCAGCAAAACGCACAGCAGCGGTGGGCTGAAACTGGGCGAAATGGTGGAACGTGGAACATAGAATTTTCAAAAATAAAACCAGACGGCACATTTTTTATCCAAAATGCACTTGTAAAAAGTGTAAAATACGTTATACTTGCGAATAAGGATTTTTGCAAGAAGTTAATCTTGCGAAACATCGCCAATTGCAGCCGGGGAATGTATGCAGCAGCTTGCACCCCCTGGGAATGTCGAATCAATAGAGAGGAGTTCAACGTATTATGGTGAACGTAAAGAAGGTAGCAATTTTTGTTGGTGGTATGCTGTTTGGCTCCGCTGGTTTCAAAATCCTGGCCAGCAAGGACGCTAAGAAGGTCTATACCCAGACCACCGCAGCCGTTCTGCGTATGAAGGACTGCACTATGGAGACGGTCAGCCGCGTTCAGGAAGAGGCTGGCGACATTCTGGCAGATGCAAAGGCCATCAACGAAGCCCGCGCAGCCGCAGCTGAACAGGAAGTTATCGCTGATGACGCTGCTGAAAGCGCCGCAGAATAATTGCTTCTTTTGGGCCGCCTGCAGGCGGCCCTTTTTATGTGGTGGGGCACAGCGGCTGAACGGATGATGCCTTTATCGCTGTGCCAGAATTGGCAGTTGGGAAAGCTGAATAAGGAAATACAACTATGAAATGTACAATTTTACATGAAAGCCGCGGCCGTATGCGTGTGCATGTAAATGCCGTGCGTATGACCCTGCACCGTGCAGATGTTTTGGAAGCATACCTGAACCATTCGGAAGCCATTGAACATGCCAAAGTGTATGAACGCACCGGCGATGTTCTGATCCAATATAAGGGCAGCCGTGCGGGTGCAGTAACGGTGCTGAGCCATTATAAGTTTGATAACCCGGAACTGGATTCACTGGTTACTTCGGCTGACAGCCGTAAGATCAACCAGGAATACCAGGAACGTTTTGTCAACTTGGTGGTGTTCCGTGCGTTCCGCAAGCTGTTTCTGCCTGCTCCGGTGCAGGCCGTTATCACGGTGTTCAAAGCAATTGAATTTATCCGCCGTGGTCTGATCTGCCTGTGGCATCGCAAGCTGGAAGTGGAAGTGCTGGATGCACTTTCTATCGGTGTATCGTTGCTGCGCAGTGACTTTGATACCGCCGGTTCTGTTATGTTCCTGCTCAATGTGGGCGCTTTGCTGGAAGAATGGACACGCAAAAAGAGCCTGGATGATCTGGCTCGCAGCATGTCCCTGAACGTTGACCGTGTTTGGGTGCGCAGTCAGGGGACCGAAGTTCTGATGCCCATCACCAAGGTCAAGGCGGGGGACGAGATCATTGTGCGTTCTGGCAACATGGTGCCGCTGGATGGCACCGTGATCGAGGGCGAAGCTATGGTCAACCAGGCGGCCCTGACCGGTGAGTCAATGCCGGTACGCAAGATTGCGGGTGCGACAGTTTATGCAGGTACTGTTGTTGAGGAAGGCGAATGCGTTTTTGCTGCAAACGCCGTGGATGGTGCCAGCCGTTACGATAAGATCGTATCTATGATCGAAGAGTCCGAAAAGCTCAAGTCCGGCACGGAAAACCACGCCCTGGAGCTGGCGGATCGCCTGGTGCCGTGGTGTCTGGCTGGTACGGTCGTGACCTATGCGCTCACCCGCAACGTAACCCGCGCAATCTCGATTCTGATGGTCGATTTCTCTTGCGCACTTAAACTTTCCATGCCGCTGGCCGTGCTGTCTGCTATGCGTGAATGCGGTTCCTACCACATCACCGTCAAGGGAGGCAAGTATCTGGAAGCCCTGTCCAAGGCGGATACTATTGTGTTTGATAAGACCGGTACCCTGACCCATGCAAGTCCTAAAGTGGTCAAGGTTGTGCCGTTCTCCGGGTGTGATGAGGAGGAAGTTCTCAAGCTGGCCGCCTGCCTGGAAGAGCACTTCCCGCATTCCATGGCAAACGCCGTGGTGCGTGCTGCCAAGGAGCGCGGCATTACCCACGAGGAGATGCATACCGAGGTAGAGTACATTGTGGCCCACGGCATTGCAAGCCGCGTGCGCGGGGAGCGCGTTGTGATCGGCAGCCATCACTTTGTGTTCGAGGATGAAAAGTGCGTCATTCCCGCTGCGGAACAGCAGAAGTTTGACGATCTGGAACCGGAACATTCGCACCTGTATCTGGCTGCCTGCGGCCAGCTGGTGGGCGTTATCTGCATTGCGGACCCGCTGCGCCCCGAAGCACGCCATGTGCTGCGCCAGCTGCGCGCCATCGGTGTCACCAACACTGTGATGATGACCGGTGACAGTGACCGCACCGCAGCCGCGATTGCCCGCCAGGTAGGCATTGATCAGTATTTCTCGGAGGTTCTGCCGGAAGATAAGGCAGAGTATGTCCAAAAAGCAAAGGCAGAAGGGCATACCGTTGTCATGATCGGCGACGGCATCAACGATTCACCGGCTTTGTCTGCTGCCGATGTTGGCATCGCCATCAACTCTGGCGCAGCCATTGCACGCGAAATTGCCGATATTACCATCAAAGCCGACAGCTTGGAAGAGTTGGTGCAGCTCAAGAGCATTGCCAACGCCATGCAGCGCCGTGTGGCGAGCAACTATCGCTTTGTGCTGAGCTTTAACTCTGCCCTGATCATTCTGGGCGCACTGGGCATTTTGCAGCCGGCAACCTCGGCTATGCTGCATAATCTTTCCACCATCGGCATCAGCCTGAAGAGTATGACGAACCTGCTGCCCGAAAAAACGCAGAACCAGCTGCAGCAGGAGAACACAAAGGCCTGATGCAGGCACTAATCGCATGAAAACGCAGCCACTATAAACAGGTGAGCTGCTGCCAGCAGGCAAAAAGTATGGCAGAACGATGAAAAGAAAAATGAAAAAGAAAAAATACGAAAAAAATCAAAATTTTTTAGAAAAAAGCTTGACTTTCTTTAGAAGCCTGTTATAATAATACCTGTTGATGACAGCAGCCCACGTTCGACCGGGTGTAGCGCAGTTTTGGTAGCGCGCTTGAATGGGGTTCAAGAGGCCGTGAGTTCGACTCTCGCCACTCGGACCAAACAGTGAGTTGAGTTTTTCAACGCGGAACCGCTAAGTTTGAAAGAACTTGGCGGTTTTATTTTTTTGCTTTTTTGCGGTGAAAATAGGGCCAGTTCTAACCGATTTTATCCAGCAGGCAAAGGTCGCTGCATATTTGCTGCAATGCCTTGCTTTCTTTTGGTATCCAAATGTCCGTAAATATTCGCCGTCATCTTTATATCAGGATGCCCTAACCATTCCTGCACGTCCTTCAAGCCAAAGGATTGGGACAGTATTGAAACTCATGTGTAACTTCAAAACTTTCGATAAAATGTGAAAAGTCGGGAGCTTGGAACGCTGCGGATATTTAACTGTTTGGAGCATCCACAAAAAAACGGACAAACATAAAGCCTGCTCCTTTTTGCGGGAGCAGGCTTTATGAAGGCTAAAAAATAGCCGAACAACAACCAACTGAGGAATCTTCAAAGAGAATCTCTCAATCAACTGCTGCCCGGCTATTTGGTGCACATTTCATATGCAATCAGGAGTAAAGCATATGTTGTTAGTTTGTCAAAAGAGTTCATCATCAAGCCACGCAACAGCCAACCGCAGCCTCAAAAATCCAGAAATGTTTCCTAAAGGCTTGCAAACAAAGGCGCTTCCACGCCCAGCTTGCAAGCCTTTTCAGATTCATGGTAACAAATTTAAGTCTCACCCATTGCGTAGCGCATGTCAGGCCTCTCATGTGGGTATAGCGCATGGCGAGCTTGTCTTTTGTATCTGCAAAGACAAGCTCAATTGTTTCCTTGCGTTTTTCGTAAATTAAAGGCAATACCGCATAATTCTAAGTGCCGATACGGCAAGCGAGGTGCGGCAGATGCTAAGCCAAAAGCGCAGATAATACTAGATGTCTTATCGAGCATTTTGGCAACGCAGATGCCGTGCCGCAGCTGCCGGAGCGGTGCTTAAGCCGCAAGGCGGGAATTGTGCGGTGTTGCCTAAACACTTTTTAACGAATAAAGCAGCGTACCAAAAGCAGTTATTTCATCCGCCCATCGCCAGCCATCAGGGCGGTCATTTCTTCAATGCGTTCCAAGGGGAACGGCGGCTCACAAAGCGGCTTCATGGCAATGCTCATCAGTTTCATGGGGTTATCGTCTGCAGCTAGCCGGTTGGAATTGAGCTTACCGCAGCGTTTACAGCGGTGGATAATTGCCCATTCGCCGCCTTTGCGCACCCAGACGGCAATCGGCTCCATGATGCCGCCGCAGTCAGCTGCGCGGTCGCCAGGCTCTTCGTCTATATGAAGACTAGACAGGCAGTTGGGACAATGGTTGCGGTGCCCACTGCCCGCATCCTGCGGCGTACACAACCGACCGCAGACTTTGCAGGTAAAGCTGTCAGTACAATTATGGGTTTTATAGTAACATTTTTCAAAAGTTTTGCGTTTGTTTTCACGGTTCATGTTGTAATCCTCCTGAAGTTTTGTGGTAAAGCAACTTCGGGAGGAATGGCTTGTGGATGCAGCCAGACCTCCCGGTCAGCCCACAAGCTCCAGTGCAAATAATTTCAGTTTCAAAAAAATCTCCGTTTCTGTTTTTCAAATAAGAAAAAGCAAATTTGGGATAATAGATGCAGTGCGTTTTCCTTTAAGATACAGCTCGATATTCAGCGGAGCAGGAACCGCGCAACTTCCATCACGACAATTTTTAAAACGATGCCGCCGGACATCAGATAAAACCAGAACTGGCGCATCTGCTGCGTTTTGACAATCGGTGTTGCAATCGCGGCCAAAAGGATCAGGAACGCCCCAATACAGCCAATGATTGTGGGAATGCTGACAAGTGCGAAAAGGCCAGGCGCACAGCTGCCATCAATGGCGCACTGCACCGTTTTATCCAGCCCGTCCCGCGTTGCCGCAAAACAGCAGATAACCAATCCGAATGCAAACAAAAATGCAGTTCTGCGCCCCCAATACAGGATGCTGGCGCGGCTCCATACCGAATAGCCGATGAAACCCAGCAGCGCAAGAACCATGACCGTTGTAATGGTTGTTACCGTGTTCCCGAAATAAAGCTTCATATCAATACCTCCTATAATAAAAAGACGCCGTGCGAACCACAAACTTTGTGGTCAGCACTGCGTCTATGCGTCTGGCTGTAATACGGTTTGGTCTGTTTCACAAATGCGGAGCGTGCTTACTTTGTAATTCTGCACGTTGATAATGCTTTCACGCCTGCACTTTGGGCAGAATAGGGGAAAGCTGCGCAGGACAGTATCCGGCAGCAGCCGTGCCCGCGTTTTGGAGCCGCAGACGGGGCACAAAATCCAATGTTCTTTGTTTGAATTCATGGTTCACCTCGCTTTATATTAAAGGTACGGAAAAACAGCCTTACATGGGCGTCCAGCTTTTCCAGGCATTCGGCCTCACGTTCCGGCTGGCGGTCACAAACGCTGAGAAGGGTAATGACCGGGGAGACGTATTGAAGCGCCAACGTGTCGGGATCTTCTGCCCGCAGAATACCCAGTGAAATAAGGGTGCGGAAGATATCCGCATGATAGTCGATCATTCGGTCCACATATCGCCGGGAATACAGTTCAGCCAGCTCTGGGGAACGAAACTGCTCTAGCGTCATCATCTGGCGAAATTGGCTGACGGTATGATCGTGCAGGGAGTAAAAGAAAATCTGACGAACCTTTTCAACCAACACATCCTCTGAAATATGGGCGAACAGTGCAAAGTCCTGTTTGACATCCTGCACATGGATGGAAATTTCACCCGTGTCTTTTTCGTAATGGGCAGCAGTGCTCTCCACAATGGCATCAAAAATGGCCTGTTTGCTGGCAAAGTGGTTGTAGAGCGAGGGTGCCTTGACGCCAACGGCCTTTGCAATTTCCCCCACGCTGACGGCATCATACCCCTTTGAGGCAAAAAGCTCCAGTGATTTTTCCAGGATACGCTGTTTGGTATCTTCCTGCTTCATACCAACCTCGCTAACTAACGTTCGTTAGCTATACTATAATCAAAACAAAGCCGCTTGTCAAGCTGTTTTTTGAAAAGGAGAAAAAATCTAAGGCAATACCGCATAATTCTAAGTGCCGATACGGCGAGCGAGGTGCGGCA
>ERZ840096.2942-NODE-2942-length-12336-cov-2.520397_pt1 | contig 12336 bp, 5 predicted proteins | sample MGYA00519878_ERZ840096 | MGnify/ENA primary metagenome ERZ840096 (study PRJEB31850, sample SAMEA3708865) | human gut metagenome | biome: human gut; feature: human-associated habitat; material: faeces | place: China | collected 2014 ...
GTTCTTCCTTTTATGCAAGTTTAGGCTACCTGAACGATGAAGGTATTATAGTCAACTCGGATTATGAACGTATCAGTGGACGTATCCGTGCAGACTATCAAGCAAAAAAGTGGCTAAAGTTAGGAGCCAATGTAGGTTATATTCATTCTGTACAACATTCTGTTCCGAATCAAAGTACTGCTGCTAACAGTGCAAACCTGATGTATTTTACAAGTTCTATCGCTCCCATCTATCCAGCCTATGTACGAGTTGTTGATGCTAATGGAAATGTGGTTATCAAACAAGATGACCGTGGACATAACGCATATGATTTCGGTATTCCTTCAAATGATTATGGCTTGAATCGTCCGTTTATGTCGACTGCAAATCCGTTAGCAGCCAATCAGTATGACGTACTTGAAAACGGTGGCGACCAATTGAACGCTACATTTACAGCAGACGTAAATATAACCAGCTTTCTGAAAGCCAATGTAACCAGTACTGTGAATTGGGGACAGACCAATTACTCTAATTACTCTAATCCATTCTATGGTTCTAAAGTTGGCGTAAATGGTGAAATCAATAAGCAGTCTACTTCTGCCTTACGTACCAATAATGTACAGACGTTGACTTACTTCCAAGATTTTGACCGGCATAGTGTGAATGTAATGGTAGGACACGAATATTACAAGACAACCACTAAATTCCTAGGGGCTATAGCTCAAGGTGGTTTTTCGCCCTCCATTCCAGAAATAGATGCTTTTGCTAAGATTTCAGATGCATCTTCTTATAAAAGCGGATATAATGAAGAGGGATATTTTGGTAGTGCGCAATACAACTATGACCAAAAGTACTTTGCATCTGCTTCTTTCCGCCGTGATGCATCTTCTTATTTTGCCAAAGAAAATCGTTGGGGTAATTTCTGGTCTGTAGGTGGTGCCTGGTTAATCAGTAAAGAAAATTTTATGCAAAGTAGTGCATCATGGCTCAATATGCTGAAATTAAAATTCTCTGTAGGACAACAAGGTAATGACAATATTGGTGCTTATGCCTACACGGATCTTTACGACCTTGTACCTACTGGAAGCACATCCATGGGAGCAACTTTCAAACGTATGGGTAATCCGGACATCACATGGGAAACAACAACCAATTATAATCTGGGTGTTGAGTTCAGTTTATGGGAAGGTCGCTTAAGCGGTAATGTAGACTATTATGTAAAAAAGACTTCAGATTTGCTGTTTTGGCTGTCTATCCCGGAGTCTTCCGGTACACGTGGTTACTACGGCAACGTAGGTGATATACGCAATATGGGTATTGAAGCTGTTTTGACAGGTGCAATCATCCGTACGAATAATATAGATTGGACGGTTTCGGCCAATTTGTCACATAACAAGACCAAAATATTGAGTCTGCCGGAATCCAAGACCAGTGGAATGGGCGGTTTCAACGAAACCAACAGCACAGGAATGGGTGGCAATTGGTATGAAGTAGGTGGCCCGCTTTATAACGCATATTGCATTGAATATGCCGGTGTCAATGAAAAGGGTGAAGCACTTTATTGGGTAGATTCTGAATTGAAACAAGCTGGTGCTCCAGGTAAAAACCATTCATTTACAACCACCAACCCTAATGAGGCTACTTATTACAAGCAAGGTTCTATTCTTCCAAAAGTATTCGGTGGCTTCAATACGACATTACGTATACATGGTTTCGATGCCTCTGTTTCTTTTGATTATCAAATAGGTGGCAAGGTTCAAGACTTCCGCTATGCTTCATTAATGTCACCCAATGAGACCTCAAATGGTGCAGGCTCTGCTATTCACAAGGATTATGCTAAGTCTTGGAGTCCTAACAATACGGAAAGCAATATTCCACGTTGGCAGTTTGGTGACAAATATACTGTATTCAGTAGTTCTAGTCGCTTCTTGACCAATGCCAGCTACCTAAACTTCCAGTCTTTCACAGTAGGATATACTTTCCCGAAAAAGTGGACTAAATTTGTTTCCAAACTTCGCGTCTATGCAGCTGGTGAGAATCTTTGCTTCTGGTCTGCTCGCAAAGGATTCGATCCACGTTATTCTTATGACGGAAACACTTCTATTTCCACGTATTCTCCTGCAAGAAATATTTCGGGTGGCATTCAACTGACATTCTAAACATAAACCAAGAAAATAATATGAAAAAAATAATATTAAACTTTGCTATTGTTGTATCAGGATTGTTTACTGCAACCAGTTGCATAGAGGAGATTAACCCTCAAACGGATTATGCCTCCAAAGATCAGACAGCCGATGCTCCTAATGCTTATCAGAATTTTGTGGACGGCATTACTTCATCAATGATAGGTCAGGTGTTGTATAATGCCAACTATCCGTATGACTTCGGTTATCCTACATTCTTCCAGATACGTGATGTTATGGGACAAGATGTAGTTATAGATGATGCCGGACATTGGTATCAGGCTTGGTATACATGTTCTACATCCCTGGGACCGCGTTATGCCGTTGCACAGTTCCCATGGACCATCTATTACGGATGGATAAAGAATTGCAACACAGTTCTTTCTTTAGCCGGAGAAAATCCTTCGGAAGAACATAAAATTGGTGCCGGCATTGCACTTGCCATGCGTGCCATGTACTATATGGATATGGCTCGTATGTTTGCTAACAAAACCTATGGATTGGACAAGAATGCAGAAACCGTACCTATCATTACGGAACAGACTGCTCTTGCAGACTTGACCAATAATCCACGTGCCACAAACGAGAAAATGTGGAACTTTATCATTTCCGACCTCGATAAAGCAGAAGAATATCTGGATGGATATACACGTACAGATATCACTACACCGGATAAATCTGTTGTATATGGACTGAAAGCCCGTGCTTATCAGGTCATGGAAGATTGGGTTAATGCCGAGAGATATGCGAAATTAGCGCAGGAAGGCTATAGCATGATGAGTCGGGAAGAGTATCTGAGTCGTGAAACCGGCTTCAACACGCCTAACAGCTCGTGGATGTTTGGTTTGCAATTCAAGAGTACAGACCCTGTTATTACTAATAACGATGCGGATGGTTCGTGGGGATCATTCATGTACCTTGAGGTCAACGGCTCAAAATGCGGATATGCTTCCAGTTATGGCTACCAATTCAGTATAGATCGCCATCTGTATGAAACGATTCCGGCAACGGATTTCCGTAAGAAGTGTTTTATTGATTTCAAACTGGATAATTTGGAATCACCTAATGAAATTATAGAAGCACTAAAAGAATACTCTGATTATCCAGAAGATGTATACTCATCCGGTTATGACGGTGTAGGACCTAAAACTGTGGGTGGTTTCTCCTTGAAATTCCGTGCTGCAGGTGGCCCTGAAGGACATAGTAATCAATATATTGGTTTCTTGGGCGCAGTACCTTTAATGCGTATAGAAGAAATGAAGCTTATAGAAATAGAGGCAGCTGGCATGCAAAATGAGAGCAGAGGAATACAATTGTTAACAGACTTCGCAAAGACTCGTGATGCAGAGTATGTATATGGCAAGCACAATGATTCTTACTATAATTATGAGACATCTGCTTTCCAAAATGAAGTATGGTGGCAGAGACGTGTAGAATTATGGGGCGAAGGTTTCGCTACATTCGACATCAAGAGGCTGAACAAGGGTATTATCCGAAGCTATGCTAATACAAATCACATAGAAACTTTCCGGTGGAATGTACAGACACCCCCAGATTGGATGAATCTATGTATTGTGGAAACGGAGACAAACTACAATCCAGCTTGTACCAATAACCCTACTCCGATAGCCCCTACTTCTGATTCAAGTGAATATCAATGGTAATAATAACCTACAAAGATTTAAGTGATGAGAAAATATATTAATACACTTTTTATGGGGCTGCTCATTGCAGCTTCCATAACCTCTTGTTCCGAGGAGCAAGGCACCAATCCCGGAGAAGATTCCCGACCCGCTGTCATTATCTACCAATATGCTCCAGGTGAAGGCTATAATGCAGATAACGATATTAAGTTAAGAATTTCTGCCAATAGCCAGACACAAGAAGCTTACTACTTATGTGAACTTACTTCGGAAAAAGCAGACTTCATTGAAATCAATGGTGAAGCAGCCTATATGGACCAGGTAACAGAAAAAGGCATCAAACTCGAGGAAATTTCAGGCACATCCAATCAAGATGTAGTTGTCACCGGACTGATAGGTGATTATACCATTACGGCAGTGGCAGTAAAAGGTAATACCAAAACAGCGTTTGAAAGTTCTTTTTATGGTATTCAGTGGGATGTCTTTGGAGAAGGTACGTACCACTCTAGTATGTTTAATGCAACTTTTGCAGTAGAAGTTAGAAAGGCTGCCCATGCTGAATGGTATAAATTAATTGAGCCTTTTGAGGAAGGAAAGGATCTTGTCATCAAAATGAACGGTACAAACGCTGCTATAGAACAACAATATGTATTTACAGATTCTGAGTATGGAGCTGTTTACGCAGAAGGAAAAGGAGTATTAACTGATAACAACATCAACATGACACTAACCTTTACTTGTTCTGCTGGTAGTTTTGGTGAGAAGCAAGAAATACTTGAACTTCCAACGAAATAGCATCATTACAACGATGGGTTACAACATGAATATGTACCCACTATTTATTTCTTTTTAAGGACAGAAATTACACGGATTTTCACGATTTGCTTAAATCTATTCGTAATCTTTCGTGTAATTTCTGACCAAAGAATTGATTGGCGAAAGACATACTTTTTAGAGCCGCATGTATACGAAAAAGCATCATTATCTATTCCTATAAGTGAAAACAATGCAAGTACAACTTTGAAAGTAAATCAGAATCCGGATTATCAAATATATACCCACGGTAGTCTTCCTTTTTTAGCTTGTTTTCTTCCTTAAGCAGATATCAAAGATCTGGCACGCTATATATCTCCAATTCATTAGTTACAAAATCTTTATCCAAAAGTCCTTTTATAGTTCCTTGCACAGAGCTGGATGTTAGCTTATAACTTTTAAATACTTAGAGGAAATGATTTCTTGAGCCTTTCCTTACAGATAGTGATGAGAGCTTCTTTTTGCTTAGGTAGGAATTGAAACAGAAGCTAAGAATAGGTAAAGTTCAGTTATGATAAGATATTTTCAATGGCAAAATTCACTTTATCATGTGTCCATAATATGGCCCCCCTCCAGATATTTGGCGATGGCTTGAAACTCATCAATGGAAACTGGATAAAACTTGTCCGCTTCTTCCAAATAACGGAATATTTCATCAAGAGTTATAGTGAGAGCCTTATACAAAGATTATTATAATAGCTTGTTTATGATGTTTTTTGTAATAGGTTTATGTTTTATTTTGACATAAATTTCTGTTTACGACTTTCTTCATAGTGTGTTTCTTTTTGGTTGACAGCGACCGCTTGCATTACTTTTTATTTTACAAAAATAGTTCAATAAAAAACTAAAGTATATTTCGATAGTTTCAATATAGGCTACATCTATATGTGTATATTGTTGATAATCATTGTTTTATTGTGAAATATGGTAACATATGAGTAACTTGATAGTTTTGTAAATACATGGTAGAGCATATTCTATTGAGGTTTTTGGTTAAATATAATGACTTTATATCTATTTATAAAACACTTATTTATAGAAGTTTACATATTGTATAGTTCTGCGAAAACTTTGCAGATTTCATACATCGGTATGCAGACTCAGGAAGTGGCTATCAAACCGAACTTAAAAGTGGTATTGAAGCCTGATACTGAGGTGCTTGATGAAGTTGTCGTTGTTGCTTACGGTACTGCTAGCCGCCAGTCCATTACAGGTGCTGTAGCTTCTATCGACTCAAAGAAACTGGAGATGCGCCCTGTTACTGAAGTAACGGGAACTTTGGAAGGTGCTGCTCCCGGTATTCAGGTGAATAACTCATATGGCGAGCCGGGTAGCGATAAATCCGAAATCCGTATTCGCGGATTTGGTTCTGTAAACGGAACTAATGCTCCGCTGATTGTCGTAGACGGCTCTCCTTATGGCGGAAGCTTGAATGATATCAATCCGCAGGATATTGAATCTATTTCTGTTCTGAAAGATGCTTCATCTGCCGCTCTTTATGGTAATAAGGCTGCTAATGGAGTTATCATGATTACCACTAAAAAAGGTAAAAGTCATAAGTTGAACTTCCGGATTGGTGTGAAGCAGGGTATGTATACCCGTGGTATACCGGAATATGACAAATTGGGCGTAAACCAATGGATGGAAGCTATGCGTTCCGGTATGCAAAGCTATTGGGAAAAAGACGGTGGAGTTACTCCGCAACAAGCATTCGAAGCATCTAAAACAGTCAATGATGACATTGTTTTGTCTCCTATCTTTGATAAGAACGGTGCTGCCATGTTCGATGAAAATGGAAAGTTCGTAGCAAAGGTAAAACCCGGTTACAATGATTTGGATTGGTTGAAGGCATTGGAGCGCACAGGTTATCGTCAGGAATACACAGCCAGTGCGGATGCTATGGGAGAAAAGTATGATATTTTCTCTTCTTTCGGCTATTTGAATGAGAAAGGATATATCATTGGCTCGGATTATGACCGTTTCACTGCACGTTTGAAGGCTAACTATCAGCCGACTTCCTGGTTTAAAACAGGTGTAAGTCTGAGCGGAACAATGTCCGGCTCTAATTATCAGGCTAATGCTCATGATGCATATTTTGCTAATCCGTTCTATACAGCCGGTCAGATGGCACCGGTCTATCCTTATTTGATGCATAATGAAGACGGAAGCGTGGCTACAGATGGCAACGGTAACTCTTATGATATAAGTAACTATGATTATTTGGGTGGTCGTAATATTATTTATGAGATTCAGAATGATATCAGCCGTAAGGAACGTAATGCCGTATCAGGTCAGATATATGGTACGATTTCTTTCTTGAAGGATTTTGCGGCTACTGTAAGGGGGGACCTCTATAATGTAAATAACACGGAAAAAGCCTTCAATAACCCCTATTGCGGTGACGGTGCTGCTAACAACGGCCGTCTTTCAAAAGTACATGACCGTACACGCGAATACCGTTTTACACAGGAACTGACATGGGCTCACGATTTTGATAAGCACCATATCGATGTATTGCTGGCTCACGAATCTTTCAAGCACTCCTATAATTATGATTTCATGATGAAGGAGCAGATGAAAGTCAGTGGAAATACGGAGATGAGCAATTTTGCAAAAATGACAAGTATCGATGGTTATAACCAAGAATACACTACGGAAAGCTATCTTTCCCGTGCACGCTATAATTTTGCGGAAAGATACTTCCTGGATGCTTCATTCCGTCGCGACGGTTCTTCACGTTTCTCCGATCCGTGGGGTAATTTCTGGTCGCTGGGTGCAAGCTGGATTATTTCTCAGGAGAAGTTCATGAAAGACCTTACATGGATTGATAATTTGAAGTTCCGTGTTTCTTACGGTGAAGTTGGTAATGATGCCGGTGCCGATTATTATGCTTACAAGGAACTGTTCTATTCGGATGTCAATGCCGGTATCGGTGCGTTCTATAAAATTCAGATACCTAATAAGAACTTGAAATGGGAAACTTCCGGTTCATTGGATATCGCGTTGGAAGGTCGTTTGTTCAACCGTTTCAATTTCTCTTTGGATTTCTTCAATAAAACATCTAAAGATTTGCTTTTCACGGTTTACAATCCGCTTTCTGCCGGTGCAACCGACTGGTTTGCCACTTCTGACGAGACGCCGTCCGGAATGTCACAATATTTTGCTAACATAGGTAGTGTTCGCAATACCGGTCTTGAAGTTGCTATGGATGTAGATGCCATCCGGACTAAAGATTGGAAGTGGAATATCGGTTTGAACCTGACTACTATCCATAACGAAATTACAAAATTGCCCGGCGGTAAAGACATTCTGCATGGAACACAGAATTACAGTGAAGGACACAGCATCTATGAATTCTATACTTATACTTATGCCGGAGTAGACCAAATGAACGGACGTGCGCTTTATAATGCAAACTCACAGCTGGGTGAAAGTACAATCAATGCTTTGAAAGCTCAAGATGAGTATGTTACTATCAACGGTAAAAACTACGTGTACAATACATCATATGCCGAAAAAGAATGGCAAGGCAGTGCACTGCCCGATGTATATGGAAGTATCAATACCTCTTTGACATGGAAAGACCTGACACTTTCCGTACTCTGTACATATTCATTGGGCGGAAAAGTATATGATTATAATTATCAAGGATTAATGTATACTACGACTAATGGTCCGGGAGCCTTGCATAAGGATGTGCTGAATGGCTGGCAAGCTGTTCCGGAAGGTATGACCGAAGATTCTCCCAATCGTTTGAATCCGAACGGTACGCCTCAGTTCGACCTTTCAAGCTTGGCTTCTACTTCTTATGGTGCAAGTTCACGCTGGCTGACGGATGCTTCTTATTTTGTCATCAAAAATATCAATCTGAACTATTCTTTCCCAAAGAAAGTCGTTACAAAATGGGGATTGGGTGGATTGAGCGTTTACGGCTCCATTGAAAATGCGGCTACTTTTACGGCGCGTAAGGGTATGAATCCTCAATATAGCTTCACCGGTTCTCAAGATAATACATTCGTTGCGGCACGTGTGTTTACGCTCGGACTTAATTTAAACTTCTAAAACGAAACAGATTATGAAATATACATTCAAGAACGTAATGATATTAGGACTCGGCTGTCTGTTGGGATTTACCTCTTGCTCGGACAGTTGGCTCAATACAGACTCCACGCAGACTGCGGAGGGAGATGTGATTTTCTCTACAACGGATAATGCAAAACTTGTTATCAACGGTATTTGCAGGACAATGGTTCAGCAACATGCCTATTATGGACAAAACTTCAACGGCGAAGGTACTATGAAGTTGCTTTATGGCGAATATCCCGGTCAGGATTTCAACTTCCCTTATATGGCACCGGGATGGTCTCCGCTGATGAACAACCAGTCTACTATAACCCAAAGCAGCAGTTCTATCTATGATTCTTACCCCTGGTATTACTATTATCTGATTATCGGAAATGCCAATGCGGTAATCAATCGTATTGATAAAGCAGAAGGTTCGCAGGAGGAGAAAGACTTCTTGAAAGCCGAGGCGCTTACATTCCGTGCTTATTCTTTCTTCCGTTTGGCTGAATTATATTGTGAGCCTTGGGCACGTAGTAATGATGGTGCTACCGATGGTGTGGTACTGCGCATTAAGGAAGTGGCCGAAGCTGGTGAAGAGACAGACTTGAAGTTGTCTACATTGGCCGAAACCTATAAGCAGGTTTATGATGATCTTGATGAAGCCCTTAGATTATATGAGGTTTCCGGACTTACCCGCGATGACATTTACTGGGATGCTACCTCTAATATCAGTTTCCCGGATGCTCCGGTGGCTCATGCCATTTATGCCCGTGCTGCTTTAACACGTCAGGATTATGCCGTGGCCAAGGAACATGCGGCTTTGGCGCGTGCCAATTTCCCCTTGATGGACACGAATACATATTATAGCGGTTTCTGCACTCCCAGCAGTGAGTGGATTTGGGGTGTGTACAATGATGCTTCCGAAACTATCTGGTATTATGGATGGCAGCTCTTCATGGCTTGTAACGGTTACTATGCGCAGCAAAATATCAATGTATGTATCAATCGTGATTTGGTTGAGTCTTTTGCCGACAGCGATATTCGTAAAGGATTGTTCTTGACGGAGTCTACATTCTTGCCGGAAGATGGAAGTAAAACATTCTTGGAGGTCGTAGGTACTGAAAGCCGTAATGCCAATAAATTTAACAACACAGCGGAGGGTCAGGCCGCTTCTACGAAAGCCAATAAGTATGTAAAGGAGACAGTAGCATCTGCTACGTCACAGGCATATGCTTATGCCAGTCTGAAATTCCAGGCTACGGCACAGCCTGCTGTAGGTTGTCAGCCCATTTTCCGTGCTTCGGAGATGTTGTTGATTGAGGCGGAAGCTAATTACTATCTGAGTTCAGACCCGACTGCTGCACAAAACAGCTTGGTTGAATTGAATAAAGACAGCGGTCGTGACCCTCAATATACGTGCACGGTTACCGGTGAGGATTTACTGAAAGAGATTAAGAAATACCGTCGTCTGGAGTTATGGGGCGAAGGTTTCAGTTGGTATGACTGCAAACGTTGGGGCGATCCGGTGGTTCGTAACTCTTTTAAGGAAGGCGGTAATTACAGTTCGTATATTAGCGGAACATTCGGATTTAAAGATGGCAACTATGTATCGGAGTTCTGGAAATGGATTCTTCCGAACCGTGAAAGCGATTATAACAGCGCTATCGAAATGAAATAAACGGAATCCGTAAATAATTAAGGCGGGTGTGCAAGGCCGAAAGACCGGAAGGTATGGGCTGGCACATCCGCTTTCCGTTTTGTGGCATCTGGCGGCATTCGGTGGTTTACGACAGGAATCCATATCCTTATTATTAAAAATGGGAATGAACACTATGAGAATGGTTTTGTTTTTTCTTATATTTGCCGGCACATATAATAAAGATACATATATATAATAAGGTATAAAGTAGAATGAAAGAATTTGTAATTTCCGAAGCGCAGGTCGAAACCGCAGTATTGGTAGGTCTTATCACAAAAACTCAGGATGAGCGTAAGACGAACGAATACCTCGACGAGCTGGCATTCTTGGCTGAGACAGCCGGGGCGGAAGTAGTGAAAAGATTTACTCAGAAGTTAGACCAGGCAAACTCTGTGACATACGTCGGCAAGGGTAAACTGGAAGAAATAAAAGAATATATCCGCAGCGAAGAAGAAGCCGAGCGCGAAATCGGTATGGTGATTTTCGATGATGAGCTCTCGGCAAAGCAGATACGCAATATCGAGGCTGAACTGAAAATAAAGATATTGGACCGTACCTCACTCATCCTCGACATCTTTGCCATGCGTGCACAGACTGCCAATGCGAAAACTCAGGTTGAATTGGCGCAGTACAAATACATGCTTCCCCGTCTGCAACGTTTATGGACACACTTGGAACGTCAGGGAGGCGGTTCGGGAGCCGGTGGCGGTAAAGGTTCCGTAGGTCTGCGCGGACCGGGTGAGACGCAGTTGGAAATGGACCGCCGTATCATCCTGAACCGTATGTCATTGCTGAAAGAGCGTCTGGCGGAGATTGACAAGCAGAAAGCCACCCAGCGCAAGAATCGCGGTCGTCTTATTCGTGTGGCATTGGTAGGATATACCAATGTCGGTAAATCTACTCTGATGACGCTGCTTTCCAAGAGCGAAGTGTTTGCGGAGAATAAGCTGTTTGCCACGTTGGACACTACGGTGCGCAAGGTTATTATCGAGAACCTGCCGTTTCTGCTGTCGGACACGGTAGGCTTTATCCGTAAGTTGCCCACCGATTTGGTAGATTCTTTTAAATCTACGTTGGACGAGGTGCGCGAAGCCGACCTGTTGTTGCACATCGTAGATATTTCCCACCCCGATTTTGAAGAGCAGATAGAAGTGGTGAACAAGACATTGGCGGACATCGGTGCATCCGGTAAGCCCATGATACTTGTATTCAATAAAATAGACGCTTACACCTATGTGGAGAAAGCGCCGGATGACCTTACCCCCCGAACGAAAGAAAACTTAACACTCGAAGAACTGATGAAGACGTGGATGGCAAAAATGGAAGACAACTGTCTCTTTATTTCCGCCCGCGAAAGAATCAATATGGACGAACTGAAAAGCGTAGTTTATCAACGAGTGAAAGAACTACACGTTCAGAAATACCCCTATAACGATTTTCTTTATCAGACCTACGAAGAGGAGGAATAATTAATCAATGTGCTGCTTTGCTGATTGGGGGAAGCGGCACATTACTTATATTTATTAATATGAAAGATTATCGTAGACTAACTGAAGATGAAGTGCTTCAGTTAAAGAGCCAGTCGTGTCTGGCTGATGATTGGGGAAATGTATCAGTTGCAGAGGGGTTTAATTGTGAGTACGTTCATCACACCCGTTTTTCGGGAGAAGTGAAACTGGGTGTATTGGATGCTGAATTTACATTGCCGGGAGGCATCAGGAAACATTCCGGATTACGTCATGTAACTTTGCACAATGTGACAGTAGGGGATAACTGCTGCATTGAAAACATTCAGAACTACATTGCTAATTATGAGATCGGTAATGATACCTTCATTGAGAATGTGGATATCATTCTGGTGGACCGGCTTACTACTTTCGGTAATGGGGTAGAGGCGACAGTTCTTAATGAAACAGGAGGGCGTGAAGTACTCATTAACGACAAGTTGTCAGCG
>ERZ840096.2963-NODE-2963-length-12247-cov-2.572917_pt1 | contig 12247 bp, 9 predicted proteins | sample MGYA00519878_ERZ840096 | MGnify/ENA primary metagenome ERZ840096 (study PRJEB31850, sample SAMEA3708865) | human gut metagenome | biome: human gut; feature: human-associated habitat; material: faeces | place: China | collected 2014 ...
CGTCCTGCAGCCGATTTAATCCTAGGCTTTATCAGTTTTTATTTTCTTATGCTGGCATTTGGGGTCAATCCTTGGCTATCCATTGTAGGAGCTTTAGCATTCGGACTCTGTTCCTATAATTTCCAGATTATACAAGTCGGGCATAATGCCAAAATGACCGCTATCGCCTTTATGCCCGCTGTTCTCGCTGCACTTGTCTATGCCTTTCGAAAGAACCGATGGTTGGGAGCCGTGCTGTTTGGCATCATGCTCTCCTTCGAGATCATGGCCAATCACCCGCAAATTACATTTTACCTGGCGTTCATTACGATATTCTACGGTACTGCTCAATTATGCACGGCGATAAAACAAAAGACCCTACCGGGATTTCTGAAAACTGCCATGTTGTTAATTGTTGCTGCCGGATTAGCGGGAGCAACTAACGTGAATCATCTGTGGCCGACATGGGAATACGGGAAATATACCATGCGTGGCGGTTCGGAATTAACTTTAAATCAAAAGAACCAAACTAAAGGAGGATTGGATAAAGAATACGCAACAGCATGGAGTTACGGGATCGATGAATCCCTAAATCTGTTGATCCCGAACTTTAAAGGAGGAGCCTCTGCCGGGGCGTTAAGTAAAAACTCGGAAACGTACAAATTCTTAAAGAGTGCAGGAGCCCAGAATGCAGATCAAATGATCAAGCAAATGCCTTTATACTGGGGTCCTCAAGCGTTTACAGCCGGACCGATGTATATGGGAGCCATCGCAATCTTCTTATTTGTATTAGGATTAGTTTTAATCAAAGGCCCCATGAAATGGTGGATCGTGGGAATATCCTTGTTAGCCCTATTCTTGGGTTGGGGACGTCATTTCATGGCATTATCAAGTTTCTTCTATGATTATGTTCCTTTGTACAATAAATTCAGAGTACCTTCGATGATACTGGTTGTACTGCAAGTGACCATCCCGTTATTAGGCATATACACGCTGAACAAAATTCTCAATGGCTGTTTTGAACGACAAGTCCTTGTTAAGGCATTAAAAATATCCCTTGGCGTTACAGCCGGAATTTGTGCTCTATTTGCTTTGCTTCCCGGACTTGCCGGAAATTTCTCCGCACCTATTGATACGCAAGCCGAATGGTTACAACAATATTTACCTGCAGAACGGGAATCATTACTCCGCTCCGATGCTTTCCGTTCATTGGTATTTATATTATTGGCAGGAGCCGTTATCTGGGCGTGGGTAATCCAAAAATTAAAAGTAACCCAAGTCGCTATAATCATGGGGTTACTAATTCTTGCAGATATGTGGACCGTGGATAAACGCTATTTAAATGCAAACCATTTCGTTACACAACGAGAATTTAATAGCCAATATAAATTACGTCCAGCAGATAATGCTATTTTAACCGATAAAGATCCTAATTACCGGGTGTTGGATTTATCCGTAGACGTGTTTAACGATTCCCACACCAGTTATTTCCACAAAACAATCGGGGGCTATAGTGCCGCAAAATTACAACGCTATCAAGACATGATTGATTACTTTATCATTCCCGAAATACAGAATCTCGGGAACGCATTAAAGCAATCTCCGACTCTCTCTGCTATAGAGGGAAGCCTTTCCCAGCAAAAAGCGCTCAATATGTTGAACGCAAAATACATTATTATTGATCCGAACTCGGCCCCGATCAACAACCGTTTCGTGTATGGGAATGCATGGTTTGTCAAAGATTACGAACTAGTCGACACTCCGGACGATGAAATTATCACGTTGAAACAAATCGACCCGAAAGAATCCGCCGTTATCAACAAAGAATTCCAATCTATTATTCAAGACAAAGGTTTTAATTTCGATGAAAACGCAACCATCCAACTGACATCTTACGCCCCGAATAAATTAGAGTATAAAACTTCCGCCGCCGATGAACAACTAGCCGTTTTCAGTGAAGTATATTACCCAAAAGGTTGGAATGTCTACGTGGATGGCAAACCGAGTGAATTATTCCGGGCTGATTACATTTTACGAGCCATGATTGTTCCCGCGGGAGAACACGTGATCACGTTCGAGTATAAACCACAATCCTATTTCATGGGAGCCAAAATATCAGCAATCAGCTCCAGCATATTATTACTCGCGTTATTAGGATGTATTGCATTTTATATCATTCGCCATTACAAGAAAAAAGATTAACTACCCATAAAATAACGACAACCGGACAACCCGCTTGTCGTTATTTCCGTATCAATACAGATGGCATGAAAATTGCTGATTATTACGAAAAATAAATTTTTATGAGAAAATATTATTGGATTCTTTTATTTGCTGTGGGATTATTTTCTTGCACAAAAGTCAGTAAATTAAGTGATACGGCAGAAATTGTTTCCTTCACGATATTGGATCAAACTGAAGGAATCATATTAAATAAAGATGAAATCACGATCACTAATAACGTAGTTACAATCCCCTTAGACTATGGACGAAAATTATTTCCCCTTACCATAAAAGCGGATATTAAATTTTCATCTACCACAGATGATGTCATTAGCGTTGATGAGGAACCTTTAAATTTAAAAGAAATCACATTCAAAGACGTATATACTCCACAAACATTTTATCTCATCTCGGAGAGCGGAATCCCCTTATTAGGGAAAATCATATTAAAAGATAAAACAAACGCGGAAATTACCAATTTCCATGTTACAAATTACACCGAAGAAGAAGTTAGTGTCGCCATTCGCAATAATAACATCCGTATCAATTTCAAACAAGATTTTAATTGGCCCGTGACCGTTGAAGCTGATATCACCCATAACGGGAAAATAAAAGCCGGATCGGCACAATCTCCCTTTACCTTCTCGGGACCGAAAGATCAAAAACAAATCACGTTAATTGCAGATGACAATCAAGACGAACGGGTTTGGAATATACAGGTTGTTCCCACAATAGAAAATTCCAATTTTGAATCATGGATTAATGTTGATAATTCTAAAGTAAACATAGATCCAACACCTGGCAAAGGACTCGGATGGGCAACAGCGAATAATTCTTTTGTACAAGGAACAACTCCGGTACCTTATCAAAAAGGATATGCCGCTCAACTCCAAACAGGTATTCAAAACTTAACCAACTTGGGAATTGGCGAATTAATAACAGCCGGGACAATTTTCACGGGATATTTTCAAATAAAAATCTCTGCTTTAAACAATCCCCCGCTAATGACCTATTTCGGGATACCATTTATTATGCGTCCACAATCCATCTCATTCGATGCAAAATATGTGGCTGGAGCAAAATTCCAACAATCAGAAAGAAAGGATGAAAAATCTCCTTATATAATAAAAGACATCCCGGGTGTTGACCAAGGACGTGTTTGGGTTGAATTACTCCGCTGGGAAGGCAATGGAGAACTGGAATATCACGGAGATCATGCCGAGCCTGTAGAAGGTCTTAAAGTCTTGGGAAAGGGTGAAATGATCTTCGACGGAGCCAATACTGCACTCCAAAACTGGGACAACTATACAATCCCGATCAACTACGATAGCAAGTACAAAGATCTGGAACCAACACATATATCTATCGTAATGACGTCCAGTAGACAAGGAGACCTGTTCATTGGAGCTAAAGGTAGTACTTTAACCGTTGATAACGTTGTTGTTAACTTTTAATCCGAGAAAAAATGAAATTAATATACCTTTTACTTGTACCATTATTTTGTACTCTAAACATTACCGCTAAAGAGAGAAATCAATCAAAATCAGTCACTACTCAAGCGGATAGTATTTCCGATGACCAGGTAGAATATCGATTTGCTCTCGGGGTTCAGTTGGGGACCGATATTGGTGGAGCCATACCTTTCCCATTCAGTAATGTTCCCGATGTATTTAATCCTTATCCCAAACTTTCGCCATCAATAGGTGCAAAGCTTACTTTTCCCGTGACCAAAAAATGGACGCTAGGAGCTGAAGTCACGTACAAGAAAGTCGCTATTGATGCCGATGCACGCATCGACAACCAACGATTCCATGACGATAAAAACAATATTATATCCCGTTTCTGCGGATCTGCCGAAATGTCAATGGATTTTACGATGCTAGAAATTCCTCTTTATTTCAAGTACACATTCAAAAATCAAAAAGACCGAATTCTAGCTGGCCTTTACGGAGCATGGATTATCAACGCTAAATTTCGTAATACCGTAACCAAAGGTTATATGATGACGGACGACAAGGTCTACAATGGTTCTATCGATCCTGGTAATCCTCTATATATCAATTTCAGTAATCTATTGGACAGTTGGGATATGGGCCTTATTGCCGGATATGAACGTCAACTATTTCCACGCATAGAACTAGGTTTACGATTTAGTTGTGGATTCAAAGATATATTCAAGCCTAGTAACCAGTATTTTGACTATAAAATGTTACACATGAGAGGTAGTTTGGTTTTAAGTTATAATCTATTTGACATCAAACCTCCCAAATTGAATCCTTTCAGATAAATAAAAAAAACGATCAATTAATTTTGATCGTTTTTTTATCTCAAAATATTTCTGATAAAACTATTGCATCAACTCTTCCGTCGTATCCACCAACTTGTACAATTTATCAGACCTTCGCAATTTCGTTTCGCATGGCATGGAGAAAATAGCTCCTTTATCCACTTTTTCAACAGGTTCCATTTCTAATCTTAACTCCGGAACAATCATTTGTACAACACCAGTATTCGGCCCGACAATCAGCACTTCCTCTCCTACTTTCAAGTCATAGGATTCCAATTTAAATTCTCCGACTTGCAACTTCCCAAAATAATTCGTCACTTTACCAATACATACCTTCTTCTTCGTGGCCTTAGACCCGTACACCTCGCTCCATTCTCCCAAACGCTGCCCCAAATAGTAGCCATCCCAAAATCCCCGGTTAAACACGGTAGACAACCGTTCTTTCCAATTCGCAATCTTCTCCGCCCCATAACTTCCGTCAAGATAAGCATTCAATGCCTCGTCATAGCACTCGCAAACAGTCTTCACATACTCCGCCGAACGGGCACGCCCTTCAATCTTGAAAACCCGCACCCCGGCATCAATCATTTTATTAATAAAACCGATCGTACACAAATCTTTAGGAGACATGATATATTTCCCGTCAACCTCCAATTCTATATCACTCTCGGTATCTTTCACCGTATAAGAACGCCGGCATATCTGGTAACAAGCCCCCCGATTTGCCGAAGCATTCATCTCGTGAAGACTCAAATAACATTTACCCGAAACCGCCATACACAAAGCCCCGTGAGAAAACATCTCGATCTGGATCAATTCCCCCTTGGGACCACGCAAATCGTTCTCAACAATTTGCCGATGAATTGTCATCACCTGATCCATATCCAGCTCCCGCGCCAGCACCACGACATCCGCAAATTGTGCGTAGAACTTCACCGCCTCGTAATTGGTAATATTACATTGCGTGCTGATATGCACTTCCACCCCTATCGACCGGGCATACAAAATAGCCGCAATATCCGAAGCTATAATTGCCGACACCCCGGCATCCTTCGCACACTCGATCACCTGGTGCATCTTCTCAAGTTCGTTATTATATATAATCGTATTCACCGTGAGATAAGTCTTCACCTCTCGGGCATTACAACGTTCCACGATATTCCTCAAATCATCCAGCGTGAAATTAGCCGATGAACGGGAACGCATATTCAACCCTTCCACTCCAAAATAAACAGAATTCGCTCCTGCCTGCAAAGCCGCCTCCAAAGATTCATAAGAACCAACCGGAGCCATCACTTCAAAATCTTTCCTTTTCATATCGTTTCTTTAAGGAGACAAAAGTAACTCCCTTAATTGAAAATTAAAAATTTAAAGACCACTCTTAACAGGATGCGTTAAACTTTCATTAAATCTTTATTTTCATTGCAAAAACAAAAAATTCCTTCTATATTTAGCTGTGATAAAAAGAACTATTTATCACACTAAGAAACACACCATGACATTAAAACCATTCTATGCTAAATTAAAATCCCTCGCCAAATTACCAATTGGGTTGGTGAGTATCTTTCTTATTTTAAGCACTCACACGGCAATTAGCCAAATTCAAGATAAACAAACCGTTCAAGATTCCACAGAAGACAACCAAGTCCATTTCTTCGTTCAAGAGATGCCCGTATTTCCCGGTAACCTAAATACATGGATATACAACAACATACGTTATCCGGAAGCAGCCAAAGAGAAAAAACTCGAAGGGAAAGTGTATGTTCGGTTCATCATTGAAAAAGATGGAAGCGTCAGCAATGTCAAAATTATTCGGGGAGTTTCACCAGAACTGGACAACGAGGCAAAAGCAGTTATCGCCTCCATGCCCAAATGGGAACCGGGGAAACAAGAGGGTTCTCCCGTGCGTGTTTCATACACGGTACCCGTTTATTTCGCTTTAAGAAGCACCTCTCCCAGCATTGAAAGAAGGACCTTTGACAGGTACTTGAAAGCATTGAATACAGAAGAAGAAAAGCTAAAAAACGGACTTGACACGGTTCCTCAGGCTTCTTTCGACATGTATCGCCTCTATCTGAAAAAACGTTACGGGACAGACAAGGCTGTTTACAAAGGTATCATCACTTCCGCCCGGGAACAGCAACAATCCTCGGAAATCATGTTAAGCATCATCATGCCCACCATGTCTCTTCCTGTTTCCGACAAAAACAAAATATTACAATTCTATAAGGAAGAATGGGACGAACAAATCCGGCTTATAGACAGTCTGCCGACAGAAGATTTCACTTCGGAGTATATACGAATCACCCCTCGTTTTAGGGCAAACACAACCCTGCGAGAGATCAAAATCCGGGACTACCTGGGAGAGAAGAAATTCAAAAGATACGTTGAAGACTGTATTTTCAATCCCGGCAAACTCATTCGGGCCATTATTGCCAATCCCTTTGTCGGTAAATGGGAAAAAGTAACGGAAAACGGGGTTGCAACCAAACAACTCTTACAAAAAGAATACTTCGACGATTTCACGTTCAGTTGCTCTAACGGAGTCAATGGAACCTATAAAATCACCCACGGACAATTTCTATCGGAACATGCCCCTTCTGTGAAAATAAAAGACATCGTGGAATCCTCCGCTCATTACCAATATGATGCAAATAACCGGATACTTGTCCTCACGGGCGAAGTAAAATTAAAACTGGCCGATGGAACCCACAAAAACGTTCAGGTCAAGGAAACGTGGCGTAGAATAGAGTAAAAATAAAGTTTTTTTTTATACCTTTGTTTGATTCATTATGGGATATTTAAATCAAATAAAAATTATATGAACGAGGAAGTACAATTTTATCTCGACGAAGCAAAAGAGAGAATGGAAGCTGCTCTGAGTCACCTGGAATCAGAACTTAGTAAAATCAGAGCAGGAAGAGCCAACCCGAAAATCTTACAAGACGTGCTGGTTGACTATTATGGTAGTCCTACCCCGTTATCACAAGTAGCCAATATTTCAACCCCAGACCCGAGAACAATTGCAGTTCAACCTTGGGAAAAAAGCATGATCTCTCCCATTGAAAGAGCAATCATGAACGCTAATCTCGGTTTGAACCCGGATAACAACGGAGAAATTATTCGTATAAATATCCCGCCTCTAACAGAAGAGCGCAGACGCGACCTTGTAAAACAAAGTAAAGGCGAGATGGAAACAGCGAAAGTAAGTATCCGCAACGCTCGCCGGGATGTCATTGAGCAAGTGAAGAAAATGGTAAAGGACGGACTTCCGGAAGATATGTCCAAGGACGCTGAAGCTATCGCTCAAAAAATGACAGACGAGTACGGCAAGAAAGCCGATGAATACTTCGCGAAGAAAGAAAAAGACATCATGACAATTTAGCAAGCTAAAAGCTAACAACTAATAATTAAAAGCTAAAAGTTAATGTCAACAAAGCATTCACTTTTAGCTTTCAATTTTATCCCCAACTTTTATCTTCTAGTTTTTATCTTTTAGTTTTCTCAAGTCTTCGGGAGTATCAATCCCTATCGATTCATGATTCGTGATGCTAACGGCAATCGTGTAACCGTTTTCCAACCAACGTAATTGTTCCAAAGACTCTGCCTGTTCCAGAATACCCTGCGGGATAGAAGTCACTGCCTTCAAAATCTGCGGACGATAAGCATACATTCCCACGTGTTTATAAAACGGAGTTTTAGCCAGCCAATCTTCACGCTCCACGCCCCTACAATAAGGAATCGGATTCCGGCTAAAATAAAGAGCAGTATGATTAGCAGAAAATACAACCTTTACTTTATTCGGATCAAAAATCTCATCATTTTTCTCGAAAGGCTTGGCCAACGTGGCTATCTGCACGGCAGGATCTTCGAAGCATGCGATCAACGATTCAATCTGTTCCGGGATAATAAAAGGCTCATCCCCTTGCACGTTCACCACCACGTCAAAGTCACGATGCAACATCTCCTTAACTTTCGTGTACGCCTCGTAACATCGGTCCGTGCCACTCCGATGTGTCTCGGAAGTCATTACCGCACGCCCACCAAAAGCGAGCACGGCATCATATATACGCTCGTCATCCGTCGCCACGTACACGTGAGCAGCAACAGCTGCAGCCTTCTCGTACACGTGTTGAACCATAGGTTTTCCGGCAATATCCACCAACGGTTTCCCGGGGAAACGGGTGGAAGCGTAACGAGCCGGAATCAATATCAATGAAGTCTCTTCTATCGCCATCTTATTTCAATCTGTCTTTATTCTCTTCTTCTGAATGTAAACGCCGTAAATGATCTGAATTAGATAATATCTTCAATTTCAAATTCTGCGGGTAATTCGAGTGCTTCTCCAAGAAAGAATTCACCATCGTGTACACATTCTTACTCGTATGCCCTGTTAATCCTGCGCTTAACCAAGAGCCCGGAAAGAAAATATCCCCCGTCTGTTGAATCTCCTGCAACGCACCAAGCAATTTCGGTACATACCCCTCCGCCTCCATTCTCCTCCGCGGGTGATTCAACCACCGCAGACACTCTTCCACCCATACCTCATTCACCCGGTTTTCTCTTACGAGTAAAGCGTTAAACACGCTATCACGCACATGCTTATCTCCGGATAAAGAGGGGTATACATATTCAAAACGATCCAGCAAATCCTTGTTTTTAACCGTTTTCATAATGTATGCCTTCATATCTTCATAAACATTCGTATCCCGCAATACCAAATTAAACGCAATACTAATCTTATCATGTTCATTGATCGTTACGTCTTCCGGTAAATCTTGTTCACCCTTTAACACGCTTGACAAATAGGAACAACTCTTCGGTGAAGAACAAATTGACAATAACGTATTAAAATACGATTTTTTATTCTTCCCCTCGGCCTTATTATTCACCATATTAATACAAAAACGTTCCAGGTCGTCCTGTATTAACTGCCGACTTCCCTCGTCCAGATAAGTTGAATAAATAATTCTCAAAAAACTTAACGTCCGGTTCACAACCAGGTTATTCTTCTCTTGTGGTAAATGTTTGATACATAACTTTAAGAAAAACTCCCCTTTCACTTTTTTATGCAAAACCCCTTCATAGAGAGCTTGCCAAGCAACTGCCCTATAAAGCGGGTCATTCAAATTTCCCAGTTCATCATCGAGAAAACGAATAGAAAAATCCGTGGGCAAGAAACAACCGTATCCCATGACATCCCCATCCGGCAACACGACAGAAGCCCCATACCTGAAAGGAGTCAGCGAATCTCGCAACGGGATCAACGTTCTCTTCAACCCCATGTAATCCCAAAAAACAGACACCGCCTGAGGCCAAACCCGATTCTTCCCGCTCTCATCCGTCATCACGATCCCGTTCTTCTGGAATTCGATCACGGGAGCCCCGCTCTCTTTTATCCATATCTCGTTCCAAGCCTGCAAATCCTGTCCCGTTGTACTTTCCAACAACTTGATCAACTCGTCCCAATCCGCGTTAGAATAAGACCACCGACGAAGATACCTTTGCAACCCGACCTGCAACCGCCGTTCGGAAATCTCCCGTTCCAACATGCGCATCACGATCGGAGCCTTGTGATAAATAATATCCCCGTACAAAGTTCCCGCATCCTTCAGATTATCCAGCTCCTGCAATATCGGGTGAGTCCCCCTCGTCCGATCCGTCCGCAATGCCGGCTCGTAATGATTCAAAAAGAAATTCAGACGATGATTTACCTCCGGGTATAACTGGGTCATAATCTTGTCAGACATGAAACAAAAACCTCTTTCAACCACACGTCATTAAACCACCTCATCGTGACGTAATCACCAAACCACATGTGGGCTGTTTCGTGAGCGATAACATCGCTGCGTTTCATCCATGCCGTCAAGTCTGCATTCCGATCCAAAAACATCGTCGATGCCCGATAATACACGGCTCCCGGATGCTCCATCCCACCATACTGGAAATCGGGAATAGCAACAACATTATATACATCAAACGGGTAGCGTATCCCCGTGTAGTGTTCCATCCAATCCAATGCATGACTTACCTCTCTAGCTATGACCGGGATACTGGCATTAATCTTCGAAGTATCCGTCTCCCGGTGGTAAATACCGATCCAACGTCCCCCCACGTAACGTTCCAAGTACGAGAACCTCCCCACGGTAAAAGCAAACAAATAAGTACTCAATGGCTTTGTTTCCTCGAATTCATACAACTTATAGTCATTAAAATATTCCGTACGAACCGGTTCCCCGTTAGCCACAGCCCTCCACCGGGAAGGTACTTTCAACGTCAATTTAAATCTCGCCTTTATATCCGGTTGGTCAAAACAAGGCATCAATGTACGACACCGGTCCGGAACCAGCAACGTGTATAGCATATCGTCACTTCGATTCAAAGAGGACTCCCCCGCTTTAAACTGGATGACCAGCTCGTTCCGCCCCTTTTTCAAGTGTTCCGGATGAATTATAATATGTTCATTTTTAAACGTGTACGGGATTTTTCTCCCATCCGAAGATGTAACGGCAAGAATATTCTCTTTTGCCTCTTTAAAATCCAGAATGACCGGAATCAAATCAAACAATTCAAAAAAGATCGTCGATTCAGCCATAATAGCCTCACTCCTGTCCGCCGGAATGGAAAAATACAATTTATAGGTCACGCCGCCTATATTCGCTTTACGTTCTTTGGCCAGTTCCAAAGACACACCATCTTCTACCTTATCTTGTTCCTTTTCACAAGAAACCAGACTCAGTAGCAATGAGATCACTACCAATACACGACACACCACGTTTTTAATTATTTTTGTTGAACTTCTCGTTGGATATGGCACTCGCCATTAAACACCGCTCCGGACTCGATCGCGATATAAGCAGCTTTAATCGTTCCCGTAAATACCGCTTTTGCCCTCAAAGAAACAGTTCCCGTCGACACGATATTCCCTTCCATGGTTCCTAAAATATCAACATTCGGAGAATTAACCTCTCCCTCCACCTTAGCCATCTGCCCGATAACTAAACGTCCTTTCGTGAAAATCTTTCCCTTAAGTTCTCCATCAATACGAATGTCATTTGAAGCATGAAGATCTCCGGTGATCTGAGTTCCTTCACTAAGTAAATTTAACGCTATTTGCTGTTGTACTTCTTTTCCCATGATTTATCGTTTACTTTATTTTCTTTCCAAACGTAACCGCTTTATATCATACTTCACGGCTCTCACAAGCAATTTTCCCGCTTGCACATCCCCTTTCAAAACGGCATTTTCTTCAATAATCAAAAAACAAGTTTCCACGTTCCCTTCCACCAATCCCCCTACCTCTAGCTCCACACAAGAAATATTTCCTGTTACCACGGCTCCCGACTTCACTTCTACCTTACCCTTTGCAGTAACATTTCCAGAAATTTTGCCAAATAAACACAAATCCCCAGGCAGGATAATATCTCCCTCGATCTCGGAATCATTCAAGACAATCGTCTGTTTCATCTCGGTACTGTCCTGACTCGCACTTTTTCTCATTTAGCATCCATAATAATCGACCAAATATACAACAAGTAATTTAAAATTGGAAATAATTTTTTATTCCATAAAATCCAAAAAAACTAAACATCTGAACATTCAAAAAAATGACAAGATCCATAAAGCCTTAAATCTAGACTCTATGGATCTCGTCACACTTATAACTTTTCCAGCTTTTAGTTTTTAACTTTTATCTTTCGTGTACCCCCACTTCAAATAAATAGCCCCCCACGTGAAACCGGCACCGAAAGCGGCAAG
>ERZ840096.2970-NODE-2970-length-12219-cov-12.852680_pt1 | contig 12219 bp, 11 predicted proteins | sample MGYA00519878_ERZ840096 | MGnify/ENA primary metagenome ERZ840096 (study PRJEB31850, sample SAMEA3708865) | human gut metagenome | biome: human gut; feature: human-associated habitat; material: faeces | place: China | collected 2014 ...
AGTGCCGAGGATGTAGGAATTTCGGACGCGGGTTCAACTCCCGCCAGCTCCACCACTTGCTCTTCCGGATACGTCCGGGGAAATCCTGGAAGCCCGCATGGCACAAGCCCTGCGGGCTTTTTTGTGTCTGTCGTTGTCCGAGGGCATCCGGCTAAATCCAGAGAAAATTGGTACACGTTTAGGTACACGCTATACTGTGGTCCATTAAACGTGTACCAATTATGGAAGGGATCCAGGCATGGCGCGCATTACACGCCCACTTACTAACAACGAAATACTTAAAGCTAAACCCCGTGAAAAAGACTTCACCTTACATGATGGTGATGGCCTGTTCTTGCTCGTCAAAACTACTGGTAAAAAGCTCTGGCGCTTCCGCTATCAACGTCCGAACAGTGGCAGCCGAACTAATCTCAGCCTCGGCTCATACCCGGCCCTTACGCTCGCAACAGCTCGTCAGATACGCGACCAGCACTTAACCACACTCGCACAAGGCATGGATCCACAGCAGCAACAAGAGCTAGCGTCAGAACAACTTCAGATTGAGCTGGATAGCATTTTCTCAACAGTAGCCGCTAACTGGTTCCAGATAAAAAGCAAAAGCGTCACAGAAGATTATGCAAAAGACATTTGGCGCTCTTTAGATAAAGACGTGTTCCCCGCTATCGGTTCGATACCTGTTCAGGAGATAAAAGCCAGAACGATTGTTGAAGCACTAGAGCCAATTAAAGCGCGTGGTGCACTTGAGACTGTTCGTCGTTTGGTTCAGCGTGTTAACGAGATAATGATTTATGCGGTTAACACCGGTCTGATAGATGCGAATCCGGCATCAGGTGTTGGCATGGCCTTTGAGAAACCAAAAAAGCAAAACATGCCGACACTGCGGCCAGAAGAGTTGCCAAAATTGATGCGGTCACTGGTTATGTCTAATTTATCTGTTCCGACACGCTGTCTCATTGAATGGCAGCTGCTGACGCTCGTGCGCCCTTCAGAGGCTTCTGGGGCAAAATGGGCCGAGATCGATCTCAATGCCAAGCTCTGGACCATTCCGGCAGAAAGGATGAAGGCCAAGCGAGAGCACATAGTTCCTCTATCTCAACAGGCATTAGATATTCTAGAAGTGATGAAGCCAATCAGTGCTCATCGTGAACATGTTTTCCCTAGCAGGAACGATCCAAAACAACCGATGAATAGCCAAACTGCTAATGCCGCATTAAAACGGATAGGATATGGAGGTAGGTTAGTAGCACATGGTTTACGTTCGATTGCAAGTACAGCCATGAATGAAGAGGGCTTTAATGCTGATGTTATTGAAGCGGCATTAGCTCACTCAGATAAGAATGAAGTTCGAAGGGCTTACAATCGCTCGATTTATCTGGAGCAAAGAATAGACCTAATGATTTGGTGGGGTTCATTTGTAAAAAATTAAAAAAGGAGGGAACCCCTCCTTTTTTTAGATCTCAATTCCATTGATGATAGAGTAAATTTCTAACTTTACCAATGCAGGTAAATCATCAAGCAAATTACTATTCTTAATAATCCATTCTATACATAGCTGCTCATCAAAATTATCGCTAGTTATGTACTCAGATATCATAACGGCTGAAGTTCGTGAAAAACCCAAGCTAATCAGAGAGATCTGTGTCTTTACACTTACTCCAAGCTCTAAGAAAACACCTACATCATCGATATATTCTATAAGATCAGCCCTCCCTTCAGAAATATAAAAATGTCTTAATAAATCATTGTAACAAGAAAGTAATTTAGGTGCTTGATATCTAGCGACACGCTCGACATCTTCCATAACATTTCTTATGACAGAAGGCTCCTTATACTCTTTCTTTCTTCTCTTTAAATGAGATATCCTTTCTGAAATTAATCTTGCTAGTGGATACCCCCTCATCCAATTAATAACTAATAACGCAAGTACAAATACACCTTTAGAATTATAACCCAAATCAATGCTCATCGTATCTGATATACGTGTAAATGCTTTGATATATGAGGGCAACGCATCATCACTTGATGGATCAGCTAGAAGTAAGTTCTCTAAATTTTCTTTATCACACCTCTCAAACCTCTCCCACAGATTTTGCATTAATATTGGGCTGATACCCGGATTGCGAGATATAATCTCAAGGGGAAAACTCAGAGAGTCTAAAACTTCTGTAATTTTAGAATCTAACGCTTCTAGATTATTTAAGTTGTATTTTTCAATATAAGGATTGTATTCTAATCCGTCGTTAAGATAATGTGAAATACATAAATAACTAAATAACCCTTGTAATTTAGGGTTGGATCGTGTCATGCCATAGTGATGAGGTGAATCGATATATTCATAAATTGAGTCGATCTCGTCATGTAATGAGTCAGTTGCACGAATAATTCTTATATTTTTCTTACTAATTGGTGGCGTGCCATTCCAAATCCTTTGGTTATTAGTGTCGACACAAATAACATTCCCTTGAAACTCTTTCCCCCAGCGCCCAGCTCTACCGGCCAAGTTCCAAAAATCATCCTCTTTCATTGGTTTTCCACTACCTTTTCTTGGCCCGCGGATAAATATGTTCTTACAAGCCATATTTACACCTTCCACCAATGTGGATGTGCAAATCAAATACCTTATCTTACCCTTACCAAATAATCTTTCCACTTCAGTTTTTATGATTAATGGCATATTCCCGTAGTGAAATGCAACCCCATTCCTTAAGGTAAAATTAAGTGCAAACCTTTCATGAATAACTTTCTCGCTTAACTCAATCAAATTTAATATATCTTTATCATCAGTAACTTCATCCAAACTATCTGCAATTTGCTTGGCTGTTTTTTCTGCATCAGCAGCACCATTCACATAAACAACATTCCCAGATGTATGTTTTCCCAAGGTCAATGCAATAAATGAAAGCCTTTTACTATCTGATGATGGTGTATTTTCTAAATCAAAATCACCTATGAATTGTTTCTCCCCCCGAAAGAAAAAATACATCTTCCATTTTTTAGGTGTATTAGGCCTTTGCTCTACCCAAATAAGATTCTGATTAACTGTAACATAACTACTTTTTATTACACTTGTTTTACCCTTATAAGGGGCATCTGATAATAACAGCTCTGGATTAGATGTAAAAGGACTGGCGAAAATCACTTTAATCTGTCTATTTCTTGCACATGTCATTTCCAAAACATATTGCAAAAATATACCACGAAGTGAGTCACCAATTTTATGTGCTTCATCTATTATTAACAGATCGACTATAGGTCTTTCATTTAAAGAATTATAAAATATATTCAACCTTTCTTGAGTAAAAATAAAAATATTTACTCTTGTGTTATCGTAGGAAGTTTTAAGCGGTAAGGTCTGTATATTTATAACTCCAGTCCCATTTGAATCAAGACGTATAAGAAGTGATTCATACACCTCACTTATCAATGCTCTAGTTGGCACCAAATAAACAATTAATCCTCTATCTTTTTTATTAATATAATCTTCCACCCAAGACTCTAAAATAAAAGATTTACCAACTGATGTTGGAGCTGAGACACTAACCCATTCATTTTTTTGCACTCTATCCCAAAACTCTGACTGAAATTTATTAGCGTAAATAAGCTTATCGTTCCCAATTTCAATTGTATGCTCAATTTTTCGTTTTGTTGTTTCTAACTGACCAGCTATAGGCAGCCTTTTCTCAAACCCTTCCTTTAGAAATCCTTTTTTTACAGCAAGCTCTACTGTTGCATTATTTGCTAACGCATCTAAAATTAATGCTGCACTATCTTTCCTTTGCTCACTATTCAAGTTAATCAAGCAATACTGAGATATCCTCAACGCAGCATCTTGGCAAAGATCATCATTTGATTGAGATAAAACACTACCGCAAGTAAGCAAATAACTTATATCTTGATCCGAAACACTTTGATTATTAAACGCCCTGACTGATGGAAATTGGTTAACTACTGAGGATATAGTCAATCCTTTCAGTTTATTGATAAAACCTTGATTATTAACCAACCAACCAGGAAGCTCTTTCATACTCATATCAATCTCCATTCAAAGAGGTAATCAAGGTCTGTCTAAAACTATCTACAGAAGGAAATGGAATTAAAAATACATGCAATGATATTCCATGAATACTTTCCTCAATTATTCTCTTTTTAATATTATCCCTCCATGAGTCAATCTTATCGCTAAAGGTCTCAAGCAACCCATTAATATTTAACTTATTTGGCTCAGTTGGATAATCATCAATATCAAAACCTACTAAACAAATACCACGATACTCTAACTTATTAAATTCCGGGTTATCAGGATCCAAGAATTTTTTTAAGGCCGCTTCTAGGTTAGGATCATCTACATTCATAAAATCGCTTAGTAACTGGATATCTCTTTCCTCAGCACTACCATCACCAAATGAGCTAGTAATTAATGGAGATATACTCTTCATACATTTATATATTGCTTGTGTCAAATTAGAATATAGCTTTGATTCCCCCCAATATAAGCATAGTTTTTGGCTTTGCTTATCAACACCGATGTGTACACCATCAGCACCATGGTAATGCATTTCAGGATTGGTTTTTAGATTCATCTTGCAGATAATCTGAGGGAGCTTTAGGAATTTCTCTGCAAAAAGAAATAGAATTAACTCTCCTCCTTCACCGCTATTCGCAAGGCTGGTAAACAATCCCATTGCCTGCGTGAATAACTTAGCTATTTTAAGAGTTGAACCTGTTTCTTGTTGATACTTTATGGCTGCATTTATCTTCTTACGGGGAATAGCATAGTCGATGATTTTCCCCACAAGGTACTGTATAAGTGCATCGACTTTAGGTCGCCCATTACCATCTAAATTTATACAATGAAAGTGGCAAGCAGCAGAAGTACCCTCGATCAAGTAATCAGATTTAATTTCTTGGAAATAACTATAAATAGTATCACCATCATCCCTTACCAATTTCTCAAGTGCGGTTTGTAAAGCATCCATAGTGCATCCTATGCAATAGCATTAACTTTTACTTAAAGATAACTCTTATTGATTTTTTATGGAATAGCCAGTAAGCAACACTATTCCCTCCTCGCACACCCGTCTCGTTGAGCTGTTTTCATACTGGGGTATGAATGGGGGGCAGGCAGCCACAGAAGTGAATGAACGAGGATAAGGATCAGGTTAGAAAAGATGTGAGCATCTTCAAAAAAATATCCACTCGAAACCGAAAGTGACTGTTCTCCCGCATCCTACGTGTAGCTTTTTCTTACACCTCAACTGGCTGCCTCAGAGGCTCTTCACGCTCTCGAACAACATCGCACTAATCATCAACACTCCCACTAATCCACGCAGCACAGCGATGCGCTCAGGCCGCGAAATTAAATATCATTAAATAAATGCTTTACCGCTGGCGCGCAGTGCTTTCCCCGCCTCGCCTGCACGCTTCGTGGGTCGGTTTTAATGCAGGTGCATCAACAGGCTCAGGCCGCGCCGGGACAGGGGCCGGACAGAAATAACAGGGCGAGGAAACGCATGCAAAACCATGCACCCTGTGGATGCATGGCTTAATTCGGGAAAAATAGCGGTATTTTCGGGGATTTTTTGCGGGACTACCTGCCGGCCAGTTCCGTGCGCCGGCGGGCATAAATCAGACTCTGTGCGGGGGTGTATTTTTCCTGGTTATCCACCCGCGAAGCCGCGTCAGGCCTGAATCCGATGGCCGTTAAAATATCACTGTCTTCTGCCGAATAATTAATTTCTTCACCGGTACTCAGCCACACGGACAGCGCTTCGCGCAGGTAATGCGCCGAACGGTCGAGCGCATGGCCGATCAGGAGTGCGGGCTGCTGGCTGAGTCCCATCAGCTCCGGGGCGAGCGTGGCGGCGAGCTCTGTCCCGTGCGCCTGCATAAAGTCATTCAGCCGGTTGCGGATACTGATGCGCTGTACCGCTTCATGGGCGCGGATATAGCGCCCGGCGGCCTGATTTATCTCCCATTTTTTGACATCAATAATCTCGCGCAGTGTCTGCATTCTGCCCGGAATACGGCCATCCCCGGCCAGCACCTGTTCGCGGTATTCCTGCTCTGCGGCCGCCAGTTCGGCTTTACGGTTCAGCCAGGCGGTTTCGTTCTTCTGACAGGCTTCAAAGGCCTGCTGTAGCGTGAGGGTGGTCATGGTCAGTTCTCCCCTGATTAATGGCGGTATGGCGAGCTGTAGCAGCCCTGCACTTTACGGGGTGCCGGGGGTGTGACCGGCTCCGCGACAGGCGGCGTTTTCTCCGCCGGGGGCCGTATAACCTCGTCGATGGCTTCAGTGGTGCGGAACGTCGCCGAGCACTCAATATTGGTGCACTGGTGATAGCGCTGTTTGACGTTCTCCGACAGATAGCGGGAGGTACGGGCATGCGCCGACTTTTTGCAGAACGGACAGTGCATCATGGCAGCAGCCCCCGCGCTTTCAGGTCAGCCTCGCGCTGACGCATTTTCTCCTGCCAGACCTTACGCTCGCCGGGCGTGCTGGCGGCGTCGTGGTCCATATGCGCAAGCGCGACGGCCGGGAAGCCGGTCAGGGAGAGCACCGGCTCATTGGCTGGCGTGACGGAGAAGGCGCTCACTTTCCCGGTAAGGAAGGTCACCACCTGATGCATGACCTCTTTCTCCGGCTCGGTGTACCCCTGATGGCCGATGGTGTTGGCGAGCGGGTTTGCCATCACATCCGCTTTCAGCACCATCGCCCGGACCAGTGGCCCGAGGGTGTCATTCAGCGCGCGGTTAAGCTCTTCCTCAGCGTATTTACTCAGCACAGCATGATGCGCCTGGCGGAATGCACGCGCGGTGCTGTTGCAGGTGGCTTTCAACTGGTCACGCTCAAAGGCCAGCACTTCGGTCAGATTGTCACATTCCTGCGCCAGCTCCCGGCGGGCCACGCGTTCGATATGGCCGCTTTTCAGCTCATCGGTCAGCATGGCACCCCCGGCACGGAAAGCGGCGCGCCAGGTGCGGGTGTCGCTGCCGTTGTCCTGCTCCAGCTCTGCTCTCTGCTCCTCCGCGCGGGTAATGGCCGTCAGGGTGTCCTCCATCCGGCGGGCCTGTTCAAGATGGGCTTCTCGGGCTGCGGCCAGTCGCTCCAGCGCCGGTTTCAGGTAATCAGGGATAAAGGTGGTGTCGGTCATGGCAGGTTTCCTCGTAATTTCAACATGAGGTGATTCTGCCGGGGCACACACAACAACACGACCTGTTGCGGTTGTGGCAGTGCTGGCACAAACAGGACGTCAAAACCCGGCTTGCCAGAGAAAGGTCTCAGGAAAAGCATACTCACTGTTTGTTTTTTTACTATTAACTATTCACCACTGTTCACCATAAGAAAAAATATAAGTAATACAGTAAGATAAAGGGTGAACAGTTGAGGGGTTGACTGTTCACCCACTGTTCACCACTGTTCACCTTTCTGTTTTTACGATGCTCTGCTTGCTTAGATTTTTTAGCGATTAAAAAATAAATTTATATAGATAACAGTAATCATCGGTTTGCCAAAGAATTATCAGGGATTGCCAACGATTGTCAGGGATTGCCACTGTTTGCCATTTGCTTGTTAACAGTTTGTTGTGTGGTATTTCGCTGCAAAATGACTTGTTGCCCTCGGGGAAAATATTCACAAAATAGAGAGCTACCTGAAGCCGGACGGACACGACCGGCACTGTATGGACTTTATGAGGTAGCCCGATGCACACCGCTTTTTCTTCCCCGTCTTCTGCCCCTGCCGCGCCGCTGATGCCGGTTTCTGATGCCGTTCAGGAGCGTTTTATTCGCCTGCCCGAAGTGATGCATCTGTGCGGGCTGTCCCGCTCCACGATTTACGATCTCATCAGCCGGGAGGCTTTCCCGAAACAAATCTCCCTCGGTGGGAAAAACGTGGCGTGGGCGCAGTCGGAAATCACCGGATGGATGGCCGACCGTATCGCCGAACGCAACCGGGGCTATGACGCATGATGATGCCCGTTCTGCAAAAAGCCCCTTTTTCTGGCTTGCTTCCTTTCGCCGTTTCCAGGTATAGTTTTATCGCTGTCGCAAAATCGACAGCCGGGCGTGGAAACCCGAGTAATCTGAAGGCGACACCAGACGCGCCATGCGTCTTTTTTTGTGTCTTCGCCCTCGTGCACCTGTTACTTGCTCAATGGTTTCATGGCCGTTGTTGCTATCGAGTAATGGTGGCTCAGGCGGGGCCGACTTCGGTCGGGCCGGTATCCTTCAGAGCCGGTATTTCCACCCCCGTCTGGGCTACCACCAGTGAGCGTGGAAACTCCGGTGGTAGCGTAACATGCTATCTGAAGGAGGTTGCCCCTATGGCTACGACCCTCACCCCGTCACACCCGCAGTTTGTCTTTGTGTTTGCCGCTGTTCGTCGCGCAGACCGTCAGCCCCGTATCTGTATGCTCCGCGCCGTCGCCGGGGATGAACACGCCGCACGCCTTTCCCTTGTTCGCGATTACGTCCTCTCGTTTGCCGGTCGTCTGCCGGTGGCGGAGGTGCGCGCATGAAACAGCCCGCCATCACCGTCAAAGACCTCGAATGCCTGGAGCACCTGCGTAATGTCGGCCAGTTCGTCGGCGAGCTGATGCAGGTGCAGGACTGCACCTCGCTGCGTCGTGACCCGACTCAGCAGTTACAGCTCACCTCCGTGATTTACCTGATGACCGCCCAGCTCGACGGCGTGGTCGAGCGCTGTAATCACCGCTGGTTCACCGGGGAGGGCAACGTATGAAAACGCCTCTGCCGCCCGTATTGCGTGCCGCCCTGTATCGCCGCGCCGTCGCCTGTGCCTGGCTGACCCTGTGCGAACGTCAGCACCGCTATCCTCACCTCACCCTCGACGCGCTGGAAAGCGCCATCGCTGCCGAGCTGGAGGGGTTCTACCTGCGCCAGCACGGCGAGGAAAAAGGCCGTCTGATTGCCTGTGCATTACTGGAAGATTTGATGCAGGCCGGGCCGCTGAAAGCCGCCCCGTCGCTGTCCTTCCTCGGGCTCGCCGTGATGGATGAGCTCTGCGCCCGCCATATCACATCGCCTGTACTGCACTGAGGGAGAAAACCATGAAAATGAACGTAACGGACACGGTAAAACAGGCGTGCGGCCACTGGCCGCGCATTCTCCCGGCGCTGGGAATGAAAGTGATAAAAAACCGCCATCAGGCCTGTCCGGTGTGTGGCGGCGCTGACCGGTTCCGCTTTGACGATAAAGAGGGGCGCGGCACATGGTTCTGTAACCAGTGCGGCGCCGGTGACGGCCTGAAACTGGTTGAGAAGGTGTTCGGCATATCGGCATCCGAGGCTGCCGGGAAGGTGAACGCCGTCACCGGCCACCTGCCACCGGTGGCCCCGGAGGTGTTGGCGGCCGCAGACGCCGGAACGGAGGCCGACCGCAAAGCGGCCACTGTGCTGGCCGTCAGACTGCTGGAGAAAACCCGTCCGGCCACCGGCAACGCCTACCTGACCCGCAAGGGCTTTGCCGCCCGGGAGTGTCTGACGCTGACAGCTTCCCACAAAACCGGCGGCGTGGCCTACCGCGCCGGTGATGTGGTGGTGCCGCTGTATGACGGGACCGGCGCGCTGGTTAACCTCCAGTTCATTAACGCTGAGGGGCTCAAGCGCACCCTGAAGGGCGGGCAGGTCAAAGGGGCATGCCATCTTATCGACGGGCAGAAACAGGCCGGGAAACGCCTGTGGATAGCGGAGGGCTATGCGACTGCCCTTACCGTGCATCACCTGACCGGAGAAACCGTCATGGTGGCGCTGTCGTCCGTGAACCTTCTTTCTCTGGCGAGCCTGGCCCGTCAGAAACACCCGGCCTGTCAGATTATCCTCGCCGCCGACCGTGACCTGAACGGCGATGGCCAGAACAAAGCCACCGCGGCCGCAGCAGCCTGCGAGGGCGTTGTCGCCCTGCCGCCGGTGTTCGGTGACTGGAATGATGCGATGATGCTGAAGGGGGAAGACGCCACACGGAAAGCCATTTATGCCGCCATCCGGCCAGCGGCACAAAGCCCCTTCGACACCATGAGCGAGGCGGAATTTACCGCCATGAGCACCAGCGATAAGGCGATGCGGGTGCATGAGCATTACGGCGAAGCGCTGGCCGTGGATGCCAACGGCCAGCTTCTGTCCCGCTATGAAAGTGGCATCTGGAAGGTGATAACGCCGTCTGATTTTGCCCGCGATGTGGCCGGACTGTTTCAGCGCCTGCGCGCCCCGTTCTCGTCGGGGAGAATTGCGTCGGTGGTGGAAACCCTGAAACTGATTATTCCCCAGCAGGAGGCACCGGCACGCCGTCTGATTGGTTTTCGCAACGGGGTACTCGATACCCAAAGCGGCCTGTTCAGCCCGCACAGCAAATCGCACTGGCTGCGCACGCTGTGCGATGTGGATTTCACCCCGCCGGTAGAAGGGGAAACGCTGGAGACCCATGCGCCGAACTTCTGGCGCTGGCTCGACCGGGCGGCCAGTGGCAACCCGACAAAACGTAACGTGATTCTGGCCGCGCTGTTTATGGTGCTGGCGAACCGCTACGACTGGCAGCTCTTTCTCGAAGTCACCGGCCCCGGCGGCAGCGGGAAAAGTATTCTCGCCGAAATCGCCACGATGCTGGCCGGAGAGGATAACGCCACGTCAGCCGATATCGACACGCTGGAAGACCCGCGCAAGCGCGCCTCCCTGATTGGTTTCTCGCTCATTCGTCTGCCTGACCAGGAGAAATGGAGCGGTGACGGTGCCGGACTTAAGGCCATTACCGGCGGCGATGCGGTCTCCGTTGACCCGAAATACCAGAATCCCTACTCGACGCACATTCCGGCGGTGATTCTGGCCGTGAACAATAACCCGATGCGCTTTACCGACCGCAGCGGCGGCGTGTCACGTCGCCGGGTGATTATCCACTTCCCGGAGCAGATAGCCCCGGAAGAACGCGACCCGCAGCTCAGGGATAAAATCGCCCGCGAGCTGGCCGTCATCGTGCGCCAGTTAATGCAGCAGTTCAGCGACCCGATGAGTGCCCGCGCGCTGCTCCAGTCGCAGCAGAACTCCGACGAGGCGCTTAGCATCAAGCGCGACGCTGACCCGACGTTTGATTTTTGCGGCTATCTGGAGGCGCTGCCGCAGACCAACGGGATGTTTATGGGTAATGCCAGTATCATCCCGCGTAATTACCGTAAATATCTCTATCACGCGTATCTGGCCTATATGGAGGCCAACGGGTACAGGAATGTGCTCAGCCTGAAAATGTTCGGGCTGGGACTGCCCATGATGCTGAAAGAGTACGGGATGAATTATGAGAAGCGGCACACCAAGCAGGGGATACAAACCAACCTGTCGCTGAAAGAGGAAAGCTACGGCGACTGGCTGCCGAAGTGCGACGAACCCACCGCGACATAACCTATCCGGACCGGCAACCGCCGGTCTTTTTGTATCTGCCCCTCCCTCAAGGGTGAACAATCCACTGTTCACCATTCACCGTATGTTCACCCTGTATCACTATGAAAATATTAATAAAAAACCAAAGGTGAACAGTGTGAACAGTTAAACCCAAAAAAACTTTTTACCCCCCCCTCATCACCATCGTATTGCGGTGATGGTCGCCGGAAACAGGCTGGAGATGCGCTAAGGTGAAGAGTTGACTGTTCACTCTTCACCAACTAATCACCACCTATCATTATGATATTAAAAAGAAAAATAAGGAGGTGAACAGTGTGAACAGTTAAATGCAAAAAAACTTTTTATCCAGCCTTTTTAGATCCAGAAAAATCATCAGGAGGAAGAGCAATCGACAACTTTAGATAGGTAAGAATGCTATGACATTCCATAATTGGTACACGTTTAGGTACACAAATGAAAGTTGAACACATTAAAACAATTTAAATTTAAATACTTACGCGAGTTATTCAGACTCCGCCAGCCCACCAAAATTCTCCATCGGTGATTACCAGAGTCATCCGATGAAGTCCTGAAAGCCCGCACGGCGCAAGCCCTGCGGGCTTTTTTGTGCCCTCAATTTATCCCGCGCAGTCCAAAGAGAACTCATTAAATCCGAACCTTTTAGGCCTATTGATTGGCCCAACGAAAAGCTCTGTTGTTTTCGCGCTACCAATTACCCGCCCCCCCTCTCAGGATAAGACAACCCACAACATCTCGCACAACCCTTTCACCCTCCGGCCGCGTCCGCGGCCGGAGGGATAGATTTACCCCTTGTGAG
>ERZ840096.2989-NODE-2989-length-12171-cov-15.633625_pt1 | contig 12171 bp, 7 predicted proteins | sample MGYA00519878_ERZ840096 | MGnify/ENA primary metagenome ERZ840096 (study PRJEB31850, sample SAMEA3708865) | human gut metagenome | biome: human gut; feature: human-associated habitat; material: faeces | place: China | collected 2014 ...
AATGGTACAAACTTTGCCATACAGACCTCTTTTCCTAAATAAAGCATTTTACAGTCTTATTATACTCAGTCACTCTTAAATTTTCAACCAGTCACCGCCTCCGCTTCTTTTCAAATCTTTTGGTGTAAATATGTAAAATAAATATAATCCACAATATAAAAAACGCCCCCGGCTTCCTGTCATGGAAACCGGGGGCGCTGCGGTTTTATGGGAAACGCCTCAGGCGCTGCAAAGCCTCAGTGCAGCAGGGAGCTGACCCATGCCCGGGCGGCCGTCTTGGCCTGGAGCTTATTGTACATCTTCAGGGTGGTGTTGTACACCTTCTGGCTCATGGCATTGCTGGCGTTGGTGGCGGCAGCCTGCTTGGCCTCAAGCGTGTCGGCGGCGGCAACGGCGGCCTTCATATCGGCGTAGTCGGCCATGATCTCCTGCTGGAGCGCGGCGTAGCTGGCCTTGGCTGCAGCCTGATCCTTTGCGGTGACCTGGTTGCCATTGTTGCCGTAGGTCAGCAGGTTGGAGAGGGCGTCACGCACGCCGTAGAAGGAGTCGGTCCAGTCGTCCGGGTAGGTGTAGTAGCGGCCCTTGGCATCCTGATACCAGACGCCCTCGGTGGGCTGCTCGTCGGAACGGGTGACCTTATGGACCGAGACCTTGTAGACATCTGCGGTGTCGGTGGTCAGCATCGGATAGTAAGGGACGAAGGCGTTGTACACGTCGTCGTCAAAAGCGGTCCACTCAGTAATGGCGGTGTTCAGATCGCCGGTGGCGCTCACCTGGAACAGATGAGTCTCCACATTGCCCGTCTTGCCGATGGGCTCGGTCTGAAAGAAGTGGATGGAATCCTCCACCGAGAACTTCTTGGTCAGCTGGATGTTGGAGTAGACCGGGACGATGGCACCGTTCTCGCCGACGTTGCTGATAGCAAAGTCGGTCTCGCTGTAATTGTCCTTCGTAAAGGTGTCGGTGCCGTACAGGTAGTTCAGGCCGGCTGCCATGCGGTCCGATGCGATGTCGCCGTTGTAGGAGGCATCCAGGTCGATGACGTTGGCAGCGGCATCGCCCACAAAGGTACCGGCCTTCTGGGCCACGGAGATCAGGTTGGCAGAGGCCACCACATGGTCGGTGTCATCCAGATCGATCTTGCCCATAGCGGCGACGTTGGGCTGCATGAAGACCACGCTGGAGGAGAGCTTCAGGGCAAGGTAGGTATGGCCCGTCAGGTTCTCCACGAACCAGGTCTCGTTCTGGTCGGCAATGAACACGCCGGAGCCACCGGCCGCACCGGCGTTGTCGTAGATGGAGGTCAGCAGGGCAACACCCTCGCGGGCCGTGGAAGCTTCGCTCAGCAGCACCGTGGTGATCTCGGCTTCCTCAATGCCGTTGTCCACATAGGGATCTACGCTCAGCACGGCATCGGTGCCGTAGAGAGACTCGGTGGCAGAGACCATGACGCCCTTCTCGTTGGTGCCAGCCTCCTCATAGGGGGTGTGCTCGTGGGTGCTGTCGCAGTCCGGGCAGACACCCAGACCGTTGTCGTCCCGGCGGGCGGTGTAGCGGTAGCTGTCGTGGGTGAAGGTGTAGGTAAAGCCGTAGCAGCCCTCGTACACCTCACCCGCGGTGTGCTTCCCGGCGGGGCTGATGTTGAACAGCTTGTTGTAATCATTGGTGCCCAGATCCTCGATCCGGCCAAACATGGTGGTGCCATCCTCGGTGAGGTCGCTGCCGACATAGAGTGCCGTGCAGGCGAAGGCGGAAGGAACCACGGCAAGCGTCATCGCACAGGCGATGAAAGCCGCAGCAATTTTCTTCTTCAAAGACATAATAGTATCGATCCCTCTCTTGTTGATTGTCGGCATTTCGTCGGCAGGTGTCATAATACACCTATTTTAATGAAAATGCAAGTATTTTCCCGAAATTTTAGCATATATTCATTTTTATATGGTATATATTCATACTGTGTTTTTCATCTGCCCCTCCGTGAGCGCAAAAAACCGCCCCGGCTTCCTGTTACAGAAACCGGGGCGGTTCATTATGCTTTATTCGTGCTTTCTCAAGCCCTCACGCGATTACTTGCGGGGGTTCTTGATCGCAGCCTGAGCGGGTGCCAAAATTACAGAGCGTTCGTTTTACTCCACCATGACATTAATCATTATCGAATGACCTTTCTCGAAAGAAGCACCAAAAAATAGCTTGTCATTGTCACTCCAGAGAACGCCTCTACCAATGAAACCATCTTCGTTGCAAGTGTAGCAGGAAAAAGATCGCCATAGCCTACTGCAAAAAAAGTAATGGCACTCGCATAAATGCACTCTAGCCATCCACTTACTCCTTGATATTGTAAACATGGCATTACATAATATGCCGTTCCGAATATTAAAATCAGAAGAATTATAGTTAAAAATGTTCGGCACGGTTTGGTTCCATATCCGCTAATCCAATCCAGCAGCCTGCGTAATCCTCTTATATAATATCTTTTTTCTTCTTTCGTTTTCGCTTTTTGATAATGAAGATGACAAATATCTTCATTATCATATTCCCCGAGCTGTCTAAAATTTTCCTTTAGCATCAAGAGTTGTTCATTCTTTTTTTCGGTAATCTTTTCAACTAGTTTAGGAAAGTCTTTAAAATAAATTCTCCCACTATTGATTGCATCCTCAAATGATACTTCTTCTGTATCTTCTAATGCAATCCTTAAAATATTTGTATTTATGCAATCATTAAATAGAAATCTTTTTATGCTTCCACTAAGATTACTTTTACCCAAAATTTCACAACACAGCAATTCCAAGCAATCAAATCTTGCTTCTCTAATGTCTAATTCTCTTATTGACGCATTAGACAACTTTACTTGAGAAATATTTGATTTCACAAAACACAAATTTTCAAAAGTCTTCGGCAGCGGATCCAAGCAAACCTCTGTTTCTTCTGTTTTGGCACATAAAAAATCCAAACTTAAAGATTGCGTCATTAGCATCGTTAAAATTTTCGATTTGCGGGCTTTTATGTAACGAAATGATACTTCTGGTGTAAAATATCTACTTCCGCCACACTCAATTCCTCCTAATGAAATCTCCGTTTCTATAATATGAGCATCGCTAAATTCAACATTTCCATTTACAAGGGTAATATCGCATATATCAAGATTTAGATTATAAAATCCTGCATATGAAAAATCCAAATCTTCACTTTGAATCTTCAACTGCATAAGATGAATCAGTTTTGGCTCTTCAGAATAAAAAATCGCTGCCCTAGCTGTTATTTTTTCATATTCTCTATAAGGATTTCCTTCTACTTCATAAGGTACTTTATCTCCAAGCCACTCAAATTCATCTATATACGTATAATCCAAACATATCTCTTTTTCTTGCCAATAATACTCCTCCAATTTTTTATAATCTGGAATTTCTAGTTGTGCAATCTGTTCTTCCTTGCCACTCTCGCTTAGTTGGTATACCGCAACACTTTTCCCAGATCCTACGTTCGTTGTATTATGAGGGTAAATTCGCCCATCTTGTTTATTTGTGATTTTTTCATCCCAAATCCAGAATTTTTTCTCAGGATTTGAAACTTCTTTCGTTATAAGTTTCATATTTTGCCTCGCACCTTTTTCATGTGCATCTTCCAATTTACTCCTGTTTCCCTTTCATCATCTGACCCAGAATCGCATTCTTCGTGCTATCACTCAAATAGGCCTTGTTTAGCGTTTTCTTAGTATAATTCAGATAAGTTCCAGCCGTTTTCTCTGTCAGAAGTGCAGTAAAGTAACGTTCCCAGCTGAAATAGTCTTTGCCATCGATGTAGTCAGACGGTGTCTGCAATATCTGTGCAACCTCCGTATCTTTCAGGATTCCAGAAGAAAGTATCAGCCATTCAAAGGATTCCGGCAAATATAGCACTAGATTTTCTCTTGTATGCACCAGCTGCAATACCCTGTCCATTTCAGGACCAAATGCTGCACCATCTGCAATCACCATAATTTTTTCATCCCTATGAGCCTTCAAATAGGAAAACACATTGGACTTTCCGTTTGCAGTATCACACTGCATTTGATGCTCTGCACAGACCGCGTCAAAAAACTGATAACCCGAATTGCTGTCCTCAGTCAAGATCTTCTCCGGCTTAATATTCTCAGTCGTACTATCCGGGTAAATTCGATAGAACGAATGATAGCTCTGTTTCAGTGAGCCATACTTACCAGAGGTTCGGATACCATACACTTCTTCCACACTGTATGGCAAGGCAGACAAACCCTCTCTGGTCACGATGACGTAATAGTTGTCCGTCTGCTGAATCGCACGCGCAAAATCTTTGATCCTGACAAACTCGTTTCCTTCGTCGATAAAAACAATGCTGTCCTGAATATTGTCAAGTTGTCCCTTCCAAAGATTTCCTTCTACCACGTAGCAACTTTTATCACAATTTAGAGTAACCGGTCCACTCTCTCCATCGTTCATATGGGTACGGATCATATCTACGAGAGTCGTTTTACCCGTTGCGCTATCCCCGCGAATGATGGTTAAGTTGCGGCGCAGTTCAAATTCATATTTCAAGTACTTTGTGCCAACGACCACTTTATGAATGCCTTTCATTTCTGTCAGCCCCTTTACACAAACTCACCTGCGGCCAAAATCAGCTCTTCCATACTGTGAACGATTTGATTTGTATTCAGCACTTTTACTGTAAATGGTTTTTTGCCAAAATCCATCAGGTGACGCAAATTCACCGTGCGATCCTCCTGCTCTGCAATTTTGAGCAGCCACTTTGCACAGTTGTCACCACAAGTCGATGCATTGAACACTTTCTCTGGCTCAAACTTTACCAAAATCAGTGTCTTTACACCACCAGACAAAGCAGTCGGTGGAATTTTGCCTAAGACCGGGCTGTCGATGATACCACTGTCAATCACAGTGGAGCTATCTACATCCTGAATCATTTCCTTGACCATCGGGTCGATGATCCAGCTTTCCTCGTAGTCGTATTTGAAATAAGAAGCCGTATTGTACACCGCTTCCTTCATATCACCGTAAAAGACATTCAGCATAGTATCACCTCATTGATGTGCATACTTCTGCTATCATTGTACCCTCTTTCAGCTTACAAAACAAGATGCAAAAAGCTCTTGGCCTCCATTACAGAAGCCAAGAGCTTTTATCTTCTTTGTCCTACCAGATTTTATTTCCGGGGAGACTTAATTGCAGCCTGGGCGGGTTCCAAAATTGCAGGGCGTTGAAAAGAATAATAGTACGTTTCTATAGGTCAACAAGCGTTTTTATCTTCGCATGAATTCTACTCCAGAAATGTTTCTTGTTCGATTGTGACCCCATATTGCAAAATCTTATCAATTGCATCAACAAACAGCGTATGTCTTCCCGCATTCCGCTCTTCCTTCAGCTTCTTCAGATACTGCTCCGGCCGCTTCAGGCCATTTTTGTGGTACTGTTCCACAAAGCGCCCTTCCATACGCATGGGTTCAAGCTGTGGGAACACCGTTTGCAGGTTTTCAAACATGCAAAAACCGCCCAGATCAATATCTGCCCAGAATCGAATTTGCATGGTTTCCCCTGCCGCAGCAGCCAGTTTTTCAAAAAGTTTTTTCTTCCGCGGGCTCAGAAAGCCGCCGTGATAAACAACAAGTTCTTCCGGCTGTTTTTCCGCCAGCAAATATTCATCATAGTTCGTTTTATTTTCGATAAAGGTAATGCAGCAGATGTTTTTCAGTTCAATGTCCACAATCTCTGACACAAGTGTACTGGGCAAAGCCAATCCATAAGGTTCTGCTGCGCTGAGCTGTAGTTCTCCCTTCTTCAAGCAGATTGCGCAATCGCCCGAGAGTTCGTAAAGCTCCGGGCGGGCATAGATTCCCAGAAATGCAAGCTGATCCCGCTCACCAAGTTCCGCTTCTGTACAGGCCGCCGCCAGTTGGGTATTGTACTTTCGTGCAATGGTAAGAAACAGCTCCCGTACATTTCGCTCAAAATACTTGGTATCGTGAAAACACTGGCTGCTGAATGCACGCATCGTCACACTGCCGGACAGCTCCGCATACCGTTGAAACGTGAGCAAAAGCTCCTGCAGCAGACCGTCGTTTTCCCTGCAATACGTTGGCACTTTCATGCTGTTCCGCACCTGAGCACATACAGCATTCCTCCATGCCGCGATCCATGGAACGGGATTGTCTGCCAGCTTCTGCATGATGATGTTTGCAACCTCTTCTGCCTTTTTTCGCGGATGCACTCTGTCGGCGCATTCATAGCACTGTGCGACCCGTTCCAGATCCAGCACAATGCAGGAGAGAACGCTCTGCTTTCTCGCCCATTCCAGACGCACCAAAGCCTGCTGCTCCAGCTCCCGCGCTGCAATATTGTAAGCATCCCGAACCACCGCATCTTCGTATTGATACTCCGGCAACTCCCTTTTATCAATGCGCAGCATTACCCGACGTCTGGATGTGTTGGGTTCAGAAAGATGCTTACTGTTTTCAAACTTATCCAGCAGACGATTCAGGATCACCTGTGCTTCCTTCATTCTGCATCTCCTTTCCAAATGGAATGATGTGCATCCGGTATCCGGATTTGTCCACTAATAATGTACGGTCTGCAATGGGCATAATGTCCGAGACCTTATCCGGCGGCGTACAGATGATCGCCTGCAGCCCCATCTTTCGGAGAAGGAGTACACTCTCCGTGATCCGGTCACTATCCATTTTATTGAAAGCTTCATCGAACACCACCAGACGCACCGTATTACCAAAACGGGTAGCATCGTTGACGCGGTACAGCTGGGCAAACGAGGCCAGCACCGCAATATAGAATGGCGTTTGTGTTTCACCACCAGACTTCATATTCAGTGTTTGAGAAAGCAGCTGCTTGGAACCGTTCTGATCGGTCGTTTCCAAATCAAACTTCAGATACGTCCGGAAGTCTGTATAGCGGACGATATTCTCCTGCAGTTCGCTCTGTTTGCGGGCATTGAGCTGCGTATCGTCTGCCATTGTGATCTGGCTGAACAGTTTTTCGATCAATGGGCCGTATTTTTGCTGAAAGGGCAGTGCGAATAGACCGGATTCGCCTTCCATCAGTTCATCTGCCATGATCATGTTATAGTAATCCAGATAATCCGGGTTTGGCCCTACACGGAATTGGTACTTGTCTGTGCCAAATTGTGCCTGGCGCAGGGCCTTGTTCAAATTGTGCACCTGTTCTTGCACCTGGTCGATGCTGGATTTCAGTTTGGCAAGGAAATCGTTCTGGAATTGCTCCATTGCGCTTTCCCGTGCCGCCCGAATTTTTTCTTTGTATCGGGGCAGCTCGCTTTCCTGCAGAGTACGCCGTTCTTCCTCGTATTCGGTGTTATCCATCACCTCGATCTGGAATGCACAGGGTTTGAACCGTTCTGCATATTCTCTGCGTGCTGCAAACAGTTTCTTCTGAGCCCCGTCCATCGCCTTTGTGCTCTGCGCCAAACTGTCGCCAAAGTTCTTGCGGATGACATCTGCCTTTTTCAAGCGGACAAGCTCCTGCCGATAGCGGGGAACGCCGATGGTTTCTCGGTATTCCTTCGTGAACTCCTCGTTCAAAACATCTTCGATAGCCTCATACCGTTGGTATTTTTCCGGCAAGATCTCATATTCCAGCTGATGGATGCGGTCTTCCAACTTCCCTTTTTGCACATTTTTCGCATCTTTTTCCTTATTGAATGCAAGGATCTCTTCTTTCAACTGTTCAATGATGCGTCGCTGCTCATCCAACCAGAACAGATTCAACTGGGAAAGCTGATTTTTGACTTCTGCGATTTCCTTGATGATCGTCTGGACGCGCTGGTAGTCCTCCTGCTTTTGCGCCACATCGATTCGGACGAATCTTTGGGTAAAAAGCGGCTCCTGCAGGCCGGTCAGCTGCTTCTGGAGCGGCTGCCAATGCCGCAGCTCTTTCTGCAGACAGGCCAGTTCCTTTTCCAGATGGTCGATGCGGAGCTGCACCGCACGTCGCCCGATGAAGGCGTCTTCCATCCAGCCCTTCCGAAGTGCGCGGGCCACATAGCCCTGATACAGCATTCCCTCTGCCGTAATTGCCGTCTTATAGCAGCGCAACTGTTCTGCCGTGTCGCAGCATATCACCCGACCCAGAAGATAGTCCACATAGCTGCGTGCCAGCTTGTTTTCTGTCTCCACTTTTTCTGCCAGACTGCCGGGCAGCGGTCGAAGTGTTTCTTTTTCCCGCAGTTTTCCGATATCTACCAGACCAAACGCACGGTACTCTGCTTCCTGCTTCAGCCGGTCGTAAATGTTAAGTGCATCCTGATAACATCCCGGCTCCACCAGCAGATAATATTTCTGGTTATTTAGGTAGCCTTCTACCGCTCCACGCCAGCGCTCATCTGCCATTTCCAGCACATCAGCCAGAATATAAACGGGAACCGCATGCCCCGTTTTATCCGCCAGATCCTTTTCCAGCCGGTCTTTGAACAGCAGAAGTCCATGGGGATAATCTTTTATGTTCCTGCGCAGATTTGCAAGCACCGCACTTTTCTGGTCGGCTTGCTTCTTCAGCTCTGCAATACGATCCTCTGTTTTATGAGCCGCACTGCGGACAGCATCCGACAATTCGGCCACTGCCTGCTGCCCCGTTTCAAACAATTCCACAGGCCGGGCAAACAATCCCTTCTCGTCACCAGTAAATACAGCATATGCTTTCTGCGCCGTGTTCGCCGCTTCCTGCACCGGTATGAGAAGTTCTTCCGGTTCCAGTTCTTGTATCTCCCCACAGAATCTCTGCAAATGCCGTGCTTCCCGCTTGATCTCCACTTCAAGATTTTGCAGACCCTGTTCCAGCTTTTTCTGCTCATCTCTCAGAGCCTTTTCCGTGTTGAGCAGACGCTCTTCCTCCTGGAAAACGTTGCTCTGCCTGTAGGCCAGCTCCAGCTCACTGCGGCGCGTTTCTTTCTGTTCGATCTGCCGCTCAAGCTCCTCCCGTTGCTCATTCACATTTGCAAGGTTCTCCTTGCATTCAGTTCGTTCCAATTCCCTCTGGTCGATCTCTGTCTGCGCAGCTTCTTTTTTTGCCCACCGTACCAGAAACTTCTGAATTTGGCAGCGGTCTATGGCTTGGTTCATCTCCTGATACAGCCTGCTGATTTGCTGCAGCGCATCCAGCTTTTCCTGCTGACGCTGCGCCAGCAATTCGTGCCGTTTATAATCCCGGATGTTTTGCTGCATCAGCTCAATATTGGGTTTATCCGGAATATCGCAGATGTTTTCCGTGATGAATTTTTGGATATCCACAATTGGCCGGAACGAAACAGCCTTCTTCATCATCCGTAAGACCTGCTCGTTGTGGACGTTCCACTTTGCAAGCATGTTGCGGCGATACTCTTTTTGGGTATCGTAAAATTCTGCCCGTGCATAGTTCTGCTTCAAAAAACGGCGAAGTGCAGAAATCTCCATTGCCTCGCCCTGCTCAATAAAGCAATTTTCCGGCAGTGTCCCCGTGTAAATAAAGAATGTATCACGGTAACTTCCATCGCTGCGGCAGTCAAAGGTAACGCCCGTCACAAAGCTGCTGCCCTCCATCTCATCCTGAAATTCGCAGACAATATAGGTAGAAAAGTCCTTACCACGGCGGGAATACGGGCTGTTATCATCCATGTCGGCGCGCAGATAGCCTTCCAATGTGCGCTGCGATTTTTCGTTGGCTGCCTGATTGAAATTGCGGGAATTTGTCTCGCCCAGCAGCACGATCTGCAGTGCATCGATGACCGTTGACTTTCCGGCGCCGTTCTTGCCGGTCAGGAAATTGATGTCGCCCACTTCAATCAGTTCCTTACTGAAATAGAGCCAGTTGATCAGCAGGATCTTCTTCAGCTTCTTCATCTGTTTCCTCCTTTTTCAAAACAGACACCACCAAGTTCAGCTTTTCGCTGGAGACCGCAGAAAGAATGGTTGGCAATATTGCGATCCTGCAGCTGCCCTGGTTGAATTTTCCTTCCAGTCTTTGAATCACAGAATGGTTTTCCAGTACCGTAAACGCGCGTTTGACCTCTTCCATATTCGGCTTAGCCGGAAAAACTGGATAGTCGGTCACCACTTTTTCCAGCACATCCCGCACAGTACATACGGCATCCTGCTCCAAACCCAAACGCTCCATATTTTCTTCGTAGATCAGCCGTAATGCCAACAAAATCGCCGTTTCTTTTTTATTGAGGTTGCAACGGTTAGCCTCGTCTGTGTTCAACACATAAAAGTATCCGTTCAGTTCATCCCTGCGCAAATCCCAGTCCAGCAGACTCAGGTACTCCTGTACAGCCTCATAGTGCCGTGATAGAAAAAGATAGTCTGGGTTATCCACCCTGCCTTTTCCCGGCTGGTAGATGGTTCGCACAATGTATGTGCGGCTGAGCAGCTGATTGCAGACAGATTTGAATTGTTCCAGTTCTTTTGCCGTTGCATTGGTAACAAAATCAAAATTCACGGCTTCTTCTCCTTCCTCCGGATCTGCATTTTCGGGATCGAATAGCCATTTTTGCAAAAAATGCCATCGAGTTCCTGGACCACATAACCGGCAGATGTATCCTTGCTTCCAAGGATTGCCAGCAAACTCATGATATAATCCTTGTCCTCTTCAAGCGAGAGCTCCTCCGAGCAACGAATGTCAGCGTCTCCCAGCCATCCCTGCACGTAAGCATTTACTGCTGCCCGGCCATATTTCGATTGCAGTAACTGTGCCGCTCTGACCTGTTCTTCCGTATTCGGTGCCTGATCATCTTGTATCAGCACCGACGCGGTTTTTGTCCGTTTTTCGGGACGCTTACGGTACCACAGACTTTTTTCTGACAAAAAAGACTGCTCATACAATTGAAATGCCGGTCGTATCTGGTCCACCAGCTCAGATGCCCTGCGGTTTCTGGACAGTGCCGTCAGCAAAACATTCAAATTGCCGCGCACGCTTTGATCTCGGTTCGTCAGGTTCTCGATTTTCTGTGTTGCTGCCCTGGTATAGCGCCGGACCTGCGTATCAATTTCTTCAAGATAGTCCTTCTCTAAATTGTCATAGCGTTCTTCGATCCAGAAAATTTTCCTCAGCAGATCGGCACGGCAGTCTTCCAATGTCTTGCCCCGCTTATCACGCAATGCTTCATTTGCCATCGTCATCAGCAGCGCGTCATCTTCTTCCCACCGTCTCAGTATAGATTGAATTGGGACACGATACTTCGGCACTGAGTCTTTGATTTTCAGCGGACGGATGTATGCCTCCACAACTTTTTGTCCGAAGTCATTGAAGTGTGCAGCCAGCACCTGGTTGACATCCTGCATATCGATCTGCATCTGAAAGTAATGCTTTACGTTATGATAGACCATTTGCAACAAACTAATCAGTGCCGTTGTGTTATCGTAGGCACTGTAAAGCGCCGTCATTTTTTCGTAAGCATTGTCGCTATCGTCAGCGACCTTTAATGCAGAGAACGTTCCGAACACATAGGAATATCCACGAGCCGGGCTATCATCGCGGAGTTGGTGGAATAATTCCAGCAAGCGGCTGCTGTAATTAGGAATCGTGATATACTCTTCAAAATCATCCCCACGTTCCTTCTCAAACCACCCCTTACTACACAGCTTGCGGATCAAAAAACGGGCGCGGCCAGAGATATCCCTCAGTTCCTCTTCGTCAATGTCTTCATCTTCAAACGTAGCATCCGCCAGTTCCTGCTCCAGCCTGCCGCGCAGCATTGAATACAAGACATCTTCCCGTATTTTCAAGTTTTCTTGGTATGCTGCGTACAGTACGTCCAGTGCATCCGCATATAAAATACGGTTGGGCGAAGCCAGCGGCGAGAAAAGTTCACTGGGAACCACTTCGAAAAACTTCATAGGCCTACCACCTTATTCGACTGATATACGCTTTCTTTTCTATTATTGTAACCTCTTTCCGCTTACAAAACAAGATGCAAAAAGCTCTTGGCCTCCATTACAGAAGCCAAGAGCTTTTATCTTCTTTACCCTACCAGATTTTATTTCCGGGGAGACTTAATCGCAGCCTGGGCGGGTGCCAAAATTACAGAGCGTTCGCAACAGTGATCTGCCGTTTCTTTAACACGCTGTATCACCAAAGAACGGCTTCACCGTACTAAGAGAAACTCCGTTACGCTTTGCTTTTTCCCGTTCATAAGTCACACGGG
>ERZ840096.2994-NODE-2994-length-12140-cov-5.149441_pt1 | contig 12140 bp, 13 predicted proteins | sample MGYA00519878_ERZ840096 | MGnify/ENA primary metagenome ERZ840096 (study PRJEB31850, sample SAMEA3708865) | human gut metagenome | biome: human gut; feature: human-associated habitat; material: faeces | place: China | collected 2014 ...
GCAGCGCATTCGTAATGCGAAGGTCGTAGGTTCGACTCCTATTATCGGCACCATCACTTAAAAATCCTTATAAATCAATAATTTAGACTTAAAAATCTGCCTTTTATTCATCTATAAGAATCGGTAAATCATCCCTCATAACTGCCGTTATGGTTGATATGGCAATTGGGATGTTAACTGTAACGGCCTGTAGTTGTACAGCTCGAACAGGTACAAGCTTAACTCGAAGCTGATGACTTCCAATGTCTCAAAATTGCCCAATAAACGCTTAGAAGTCACGCATTCAGCCCCGATGCCCCTTACTGAGGGATAAACAGGCTTATGGTGATTTTCGTCCCTGTAAACGATATACAGGCTCTATCTCCGGCTGGCTCACGGTTCCATATGGATACACGAGCGTCCTGATAAGATGGCTTTTGAGCGTACATGATGAAGTTGCTAAAGCTCCCGTTGATTGGTATCACCAGCCGGGGCTAAATGGCTACTATTGTCTTTTAACGTCTAAGCGGATTTTTCAAGCAGATGAACAACAGCGATGTGATGTCGCTGCTTATCACTACACCCTGCAATACCGTACCGCTTAACCAATTCATAGCTGACCTTATCCAGCCTTTTCAGTAGCTGCTCAGGTAGCGATAAGACCAAATTAAAGGCTGTGAGTTCATCACCTCTTTCTGAAGACCCCTTTCTATTGTTACATTGAAATTTTAATCATTCATTGTCTAAAGAACTTGTTACCCCTGCCTTTAACCTATCTTTTTTTAATTTTTCGTCCAGCTTATCAAAAAATATCATTGTTTGTTGAGGTGTAAGTTCTCTTTTCGCATTGATAGCATTCAATATAGAAGATATTTCTATTTCACTAGCAGAGTAAAGTTTCTCTACCTCCTTTTTAATCTTCTGGATTGAACTAGAATCTGAAATACTGAAAATATTTTCCATAATAAACAATGACTCAACAATTAAATCCTGGATCCTTGCTTTGTCTTTCGAAAGGCTATCAATTTCAGCTTGTTGTAAAGAAACTGAAGTCTTCAAACTTTCTAATTCGTCGGACAGTGCATTTTTAATTGATTCTAGTTCTTCAGTTTTTAATTCTTCGCGCCTCCCTCGCTCAATTTGCTCTTGTATGTCAGCATCACTTTTTGCTTTTGCTAAATCTTCAGCTCTATCAGCTTTTACTTTTAAAGTTGACAGGTCTATTGCTTCTTGAAAATCTCTCTCTTTGATTTTGAATGTGTTGGCACTATATCTATCATCAGCCCACTTATGCGCCTGAGAAAGGAGCCACTGTGCATATGGCGAGATTATAGCCAAAATACTGCCAGAAAGGATGGGGGCAATCATGTAATGCAGATAGAAATACTCCTGCGAAAGGATATAATCGATTCTGAACTTTACAGGCGCATCACTCATGAACAACATCGCTAAGTTAGGCCAATTGAACCACATCCACGCCAGAAGAATAAATCCCCACAAAGGATTTTTGAGCCTTTGCTCCAGCGCTTGTTTAACTGAGTCTGTAAGACCTTCATTCATCTTGACGCCTCTTAACCTATCTTTATTCTTATCATAATCGTTCAAAACATTTTTCAAAACAAGAACTAACACAATGAATAATCACCTTCGGCGAGCCTTATCATGAGAAAGTGACCAATCGATTGATAAAAATAAATACGGGGAGATGAGGAAGAGATTAAGCTGCTTCAATGATATGAGATAAAGCTATCATTCGGACTCGTTCTTGTGTGTAACCCGCAAGGCGGTACTCCTGAACCAACGAGTAACCAACCTCATCAAGACGAGCAAGAGCCTTACCAGACAGCTTAACAATTACGTTGTTTGAGTTATCCCCACCTTCTGAATGGAAAGGGGCGACGGCTGCTGTAGCGGTTACACGTGCAATCTTTGGCTTAGGCATTGGTGGCTGTCTACGTGTCTTTGAACAGTTCAGACAACTACCCGATGAGATATAGCGAACAGTTGAGCCACAATGCATACACGGCTTATCAGGGTTATGGAAAGTGTTACACATTGGCTAAAACCTCTTCGAGGTAAGATGTGATTCGGGCTTGCAGGCTACGTTTTGAGCCATCCCCCGAACGTCTGATTAGCTTTTCCATTAGCTGAGGATGAATCTTCCCGATAAGGTTAGCCCCGATAATCAGACAGCCGTTAGAGTCGTAATAGGTAATTGGTTCGTTAGTTGTATTTTCCATTTATCAACCCCCTGTCATTTGCTTAATAGCAGCCTTCAAAGCTGCATCTCTTTGCTGTTCAATTGTTGGCTTAGGCTTCACCTTATACGTGGTGACCGCTTTAGCTGGCTTAACTGATGATTTAGGTTTATTACCTGAAGCAAGTAGCTTATAAGTTGATTCACTGATTTCATTTTGACCATTGAAGTATTTGAATTCCATTGAGTCAGTAAGGTGATTATAGCTGCCACGCTTGGACAGCCCTTTAATTATAATACTCATTATTCGGTCACCTCTTCAGAATCGGTTACAATCACGTTCAGGTAATCGGTAAAGTCTTTTACAGCATCCAGAGCTTTACAGGCTTCAATAACAATCTTGTTTCGCTGGTGGACAGCTTCAGAGGCTTTTACCTTCAGACGTTCAATCATCTTATCAATGGTTGATTCAGCCTCTGCTCTAGCTGAATCTGTGATTTCCTGAAGAGGGTTATCTTTAGCGTTCTTTGGCATACGGATAAAGGTAACCATTCCAACAGATACACGGTAAACCATATAGCCCTGTTCAGCCATTGACTGAATAACTGCTTGCTGATTCGTTGGATAAACTTGAACAACCTTAAAGCCATGTCTTTCAGACGGGTTAGCAAGATATTCAGCAGCTTTCTGATTAATCAGCACTGAGCGGGACTCTATAGCGTCCCGATATTCAACTTCAGCTTTAGACATCTTTTCAGAAGCCTGTTGTACTTTCGGAAAATACAGCTTTTCAACATGCTGCTTTTGTTCGAATGGTAACAGGTGACTGATTGAAGCTACTAGTTGGTTAATTGATACAGCTTGATTTAAAGTGGTCATTATTAATTACTCTTAGTCTGGTTTGCTTAGATTTCAGAAAGCACAAAACCGCATCCAGCCAACTTAATGTTACGGGACACGGTTCAATGTTTTCAAATTAGGTTGTTCATCTTCTCAAGAGGAATTCCCGTCACTCATTCGGGATAGATGCCTAAGAAGATAAACAGAAGGAAACTGAGGAGCCAGAAATAATCGGTGATTGATGAATAGTGAATATCTCTAACTCATATAACCATTGTCACATGAAATCACTTATTGTCAACGGTTATTTATTAATTCTTTCGCAGATTGCTTTGATGAGTAATAAACGGGTAGATTTTGTCATCATTTTTTTAATATGATACTGCTTGTTGGGGGTTAGATTTAGTAAATCACCAATCTTTCTTAATTCAACATTGATAGTGTGACAGGTTTTTCTTGTAACTTTGTAGTATGTCTTCATTCATAACTGAATCCCTTTCTAAGACAAATAAAAAAAGCCACTCATTAGAGTGGCCCTTTACATTGCTTTCTCAAATACCTCTTGAACGACCTGTACCAGTTGATTTTGAGATTTAGCAAACCAGATAAAACAATTATCTCATGGGAATAGCATTCTGTAAAACCCAAACAGATACGTAAATCACGACCCTTATTACTTTTTTGTTTCGTCTGAAAATCGTCTGAACCACGCTCTAAAAGTTGAAATCCCCTCATTACACAAAACATAATGATATGATTTATAAGAAATTGTTCACATAAAGGCATTCAGTTAACAACAAGTATGCGTTATGTTACGTGTGATGCTGTTAGAAATAAATTGACACATCCTGTCAAAAACTGCTATCACAATCACGTACAAAAAGTACGTTCAAATGACAGACAAACCGAAACAATGTAGCACCCATATAAGGATTGTTATTATGAGTTTACAGGTTTTGAGAGATTCAGTTCAAAGACGCAAACCAATCTCATTTCATTACAACAAGCCAGGAAAAACACCGGGCGAGAGAATTGGAAACGTTCATGCAATCTTCATAATGAGAAAAAAAGATGGCACCGAATCCACTAAATTGCACATTGTCCAGACATCCGGCGTAACAGACAGCGAGCCTGATTTCCCTGAGTTCAGAATGTTTGATATAGAGTCTCTATCAAATATCACAATTCTCGAAGGTGAACCCCAATTCCCAATCAATGATAAATATAACCCTGAGTACGACGGCTATAAGAATGTAATTGCTAAGGTTTAAAAATGAGCCTGAATCACTCTTTCCTCATAGGCTCAGATGAATCAAGTGAGCTTATGCTAAACATTTCTGGTCTTGATGCTAACGCTAAAGAAGTGGATTCCTTATGTGCCAATTTCTTTGCACACTGTGCTAAGACTGGCACACCCAAATTCACATGTAAGCTGACAATACAAAATCTTCAAAATCTTTATAGCCATCTATCCAGCTATAGCATGGTATGTGATAGCACTTCTTCAAAGACTGGAAGATTCATTGAGGTCAGAGATAATTATAATGAGATAATCAGCATTCTTGAACACGCTGATAATAATTCATTAGTTATGGCCTTGCAGCACCTTGTAAGCAGTAAGTTAACCAATAATGACATCAATACAATATTAGGGAGAAAGGAATCTCTCGAGACCTACGAGAAAATGCTCACTGAGCCTGATAGTTATAAGGAGGCAGACTGGCAACGTTTTTTTGAAACCAATGAATGGATTTTTGGTTATGGCTTAAAGTATAAATTCCTAAAAATTCTTCAAAGGGAAGCTCACATATCAAGAACTGATTTAAACGGCGGAAATGATGTAATTGCTGATTTTCTTATATCTGACTCAAGATTCACCAAGATTGTGGAATTAAAAACACCAACAACAAAACTTTTCACTAAGCGACAAGGGCGCTCTGATACATGGTTCTTATCCAGTGAATTAACCGACGCTGTTAGTCAGATATTGGCGCAAAAGGCAAATTGGGAGATTGAATCTCAGTCTAGAAATTACACTGCGGATGGTGAACTTATACATGAAGATACATTTGATACAGAATGCATTTTAATTATAGGTTCATTATCTTCAGTTGAGGGTAATGAGCGAGAAAAACTAATTAAAAGAAAAACCCTCGAGCTTTATAGGAGAAATTTAAAAAATATAGATATCTTGTTTTATGATGAGTTGCTTGAGAGGTCGCGCTACATTGTCAGAAGTGCTGAAGTAATAGAAGATAAGCTTCTCTCAGCACTGTAGATGTACCTGTAAGAAGGAAGGATAGCATTATAACAAATAAAATATTTATCGTGGTGTTTCGAGTAATGTCATGAGTTTGATACCTTCTCAGCATACCGGAACACCCTCTTTCAGATAACATTAATGTGTTTCACATAGGACATTAGAATCATATTTTCCAGAGTCTTTCTGATGGTTGCTCCAGCATTAACCGCTTTCAGTTTCACCAGTTGATTATCTGTCTTTTTAATCCGCACTGCTTTTGTCTTGTTCATTCAAATGACTCCTTTGATAATCAGAGTGATGACTTGTGGAATGCTTACTTCAAAGTGTTCAGCTAGAGCTTTTAATTGCTGGTAAGCTGGTTCACCGATATGTGTTAATGTATAGTTCATTGTTATGCTGCCTTTTGAATGTGTAAATCAAGGACGTCTTCTAATTTCCTGTCAGAATCCAATTCATCGTTTACATAGTCACTGTTAAACATTACCTGAATTTCGCCTTTATCATGACAATGCTCAATCATTGTGATTGCTAACTGTAATGCCTGAGTAATATCATTACACCAGCTTTTACTAAATCCTGTTTCATCCTCTACAGCGGTTGCTGTGATAACGCTTAATTGCTTCAATAGATTGAAACAGAAAGTTGGGGATAGTTTATCTGGACAGCTATTAACGCAACCCGTGAATACATCCTCAACTTTTGAAGGAAGGTTACTTACTGAGTCTTTATCAATGAAATATTGCTGAAGTGTATTCTCCATAGCCTTACGGGGTGTTCCTCTTCTGCGGTAAGGTTTATTGCTTGCGGGTAATGGGTTATTGAAGCTGGTATAACCTAATTCGATGAGGGTGTTTTTAAGAGATTCGCGGTATTCGGGGGTATCTATTAAATCGTGGTCATCTGAGAAGAAGCCTTTACCTGTGATTGGCTTTCCAGCCGGAGTCTTGACTCCATTGAAAACTTTAGCTTTGTACATTACATAGTGGATACCTCAATTCGTTATCTAATAAACCATACTAACCCAAATTTAACATTTTGTCAACATTGTTAACAATTTGTGACAGGCGCTTTTAGATTTCAGTCAATAAAAAAATACTTATAAATCAATAAGATTGAAGTCCGGTATATATAACTGGAAGGATACTATTCAGGCGCTTGGAAAAGGTTACTTTTCAGAGGCTGCGTATGCAGGGCTGGTATAGGGTGTTTGCGGTAGGTTCTCCCGCCCAAAGGGGGAACCGTTGAACCGCATTAGAAGGGGTTGTATAGATTGATTGAAAAGGGATTTTAAGAGGGCTAACGCCCTGAATCACCATGATTTATTTACATCAACTGATTGTAATTGATTATTTATTATGCTACCCTAAAAACCTCTTAATAGATTCTTTTTGTTCTTTGTTTTTCATCTTCTTGTCTCTGAGTATCTTTTAAGAGTTCTTTAAAGAAAGCCTTTCTAACCTCACCTTGCTTCGCTCACCGGTGATTCTGGTTTCCACCTTGTAGCCTTGACAGTAAACCATATCGGGATCCGTGAAAGAGGCTTTGAAGCTGGTGGATAGATTTTCACAAATATTATTTTTCTAAAAAATTTCCAGACCTATTTTTATTTCAGTTTCACCAGCGACTTTCAGCATATCTAAAGCACCTTTGAAGATTTTGGATAGTCTGAATCTCTCTGCTTAGTAGCGCCCTTTTCAAAGATTCCATACCAATGGCAAAAAATGAACATATCTGAGCCTGTACAGCGTTCTAAGCGATTATTTAATGATGGTAACCTTGACCCATAGGTTAATAATAAAGGCTGCTTAGAATGCGTTACAGGGATCCTGATAAACGCCAGACATAAAAAAGCCCCGCTAAGATGCAGGGCGTAAATCATCATCAGTTCGATAAAACCGCCTCTTTGAGGCTCTTACTAACCTTTGCCACCGTTGCCCTTGAGCAGCTCACTGTTTCCATTACGTCACTATAGGACATACCAGCCTGTAACAGCTTGGCTATTCTCTCATTGCGCTGTGTGTCCTCTGGACGTCCTTTGTATTTTCCGTCTGATTTTGCCTTTACAATGCCCTGAGCCTGTCTTCTCTTACGGTCTGTGTAATCCTTTCTGGCAATAGCGGCGAGCATGTCCAGCATCATCCCGTTTAACGCCTCAAGCATCCTGCTGGTGAACTCATCTCCTGACTGAATAAGCTGGTGGCTTGTTGGCAGGTCTAAGGCAACCACTCTAACGCCTTTCTCATTAATCAGTGACCGTAACTTGTTCCAGTCTTCACCGCTCAAACGTGACAGACGGTCTACCTGCTCAACTAAGAGAACATCTCCCTTCTGTGCAATCTCAAGCAGTCTGAACAACTCAGGGCGCTGTAGAGATGCGCCTGATTCATTCTCTGTGAAGTAGCTTGAAATAGTCATACCGTTGGCTGTAGCGAATTCATCCAACTGACCTTTGGCGCGTGTTGCGTCTTGCTGAGTGGTGGAAGCTCTGAGGTAAGCGTAGACACGTGAAGTCATGATAGTGAACCGTAACAGTCTGTTTTAAGTGGTTCAATTATATCAGTCTGATTTGAGTGGTTCAATAAATTATTTTTGAGGTGAACTGGTTCAGTAAATCGGTATCTCTTAAGGTATACCTTAACCAGACTGGAAACAGTGTGTAAATCACCAGTAAGTTCACTGTAATCACCACAGAACAGAAAAGTGGCTTGAGGTCAGCGCTGGCAAGCCTTCGAAGAAGAAAATATGGAGTGTAAGAAAACTGTTAATCACTGTTAAATGAATGAATAATCATTCAGATTAATCAGTATTTGCGGGCTCTTAATGTATAACCATGCACTTTTCAGGAGTGAAAAAGAAAGGCCGTCAGATAATAGCGGCCTTAACCTGATGTCAGACAGGAATGTTAAAGTAGTGGCAAAGCGCATTAGTTAGTAAAGCAGGAGCGGCTGCACCAGCGATTTTAAGCCCTCCAGTGAAAGCCTTTCCCGTAATCTTACCAATCCAAGACCCAAAGCCCTTTTCAACCTCATCTTTTGAAGTCGGTTTAGCAGTCTGTTTAACAAGCTGCTCCAACTCTTTGACATCAGCATCATCAAGCCCCTGCTCTTTTAGCTGACGCGCAAGGGAGTTAAAATCACCTGAAGTAATACTGTTCTGTTGGTGAATATCTCCGGTATTGCCAGCACCAATAGCACCAGCATTATGCACGTTGCCGTTAAAGTTATTAATATTGTTAACAGTCATTGTTGCCGCCTCTCTTTTCTCTGCTTGTGAGAATAATAAACCTTCACCTAAAATCCCTTTACTTTCTAGTAATAAAGCCCAATCAAGTATTTTTGATTTCACATTAGAAAGTATTTTTGTGATTTGTGCTGGATTTATGCTCCATGCAAGGCGAAAATCACAATTGCTCGCTTGCTGTAAAAAGTTAAATTGCACAGGAGGTAAGTCACTATATAAAGTCTGATTGCTTTTAGCGAACTCTACTAGCATAGAAACAGGATTGGTGAGGTGTAATGTTGTTAGGATTTCATAAACATCGCGGTGATTTTCGCTCATATCACCCAACTGAAATGGAATCCACCCCGCATATGGATTAAAGGCTCTGATAGGAACGTTTTTGATAACCCTGTATGCAGGGAGAGAATCAAATGAAGGGTAACCATTTATCTCGTGCTCAAGCCAGTCTGAAATATCTTGTAAGCCAAGTTTTACTGATATCATTTTGGCTCGTGAAAGTAGCTCTTCAATATCTGTAGAGCTTGAGCTTGCAATGTCTTGTAATTTCAAGACTGGGGAATTGTTCATAGGCCACCACTTCTCGTGTAGTAGAGGGTTCATTTTAGCTAATGGTTTACAAAGTGTAACCAGTTTTTACGTTGATTGCCTCTATATCCACATGCTTTTTCAGTGAATCTGTAGGTCAAGCTTGAGCCGCCAGCCAGAGAAAGCACTGACGGCTGAAGGTCAAGTTACAGGTCAAAATTGACCTGTTCCACGTACTGAGCAAGTTCTTTGAGTGAAGCCCCTTGACTGTAAGTCTTGAAAGACTCTGTACTCCCCCTCTCATGACCTACAAGAAGCGCTATCCGGTCTTCAGGCACTTTGAGGCGGTCAAGCTCAGTGATGAACATACCACGCAATGAGTGAAAGACTTTCCTCTCCGTTTCCTTCTCGCCTAAAGCCTTTCTCTTTGCTCTGGTGAATTGCTGTGTATGCCATGTAGAGCGCTTACCATCAGCCCTGTCTGTTAACGCTGCATGTCTGAAAAGAAACTTATCAGTATGGTTTTGAATCAGCGTGTCAATAAGTCCGTTAATTGAAGGATGAACGGGAACTAATCGGGCTGCATTCTTTGTTTTGCCTTTTGAGATGCGTAAACACCTTACGTTTTCCTCTGTAACAATATCATCAGTGATAAGGCTACAAATTTCATTCAATCTCATCCCTGAATAAAGGCCGATTAAGGTTACCTGTTTCATCTCATCATTGAGTAACCTAAAGACTTTGCTTAACTCAGAAATAAGGAAAGGTTCATAACTATCATGTGAACTTTTGGCCTCTAACCTGTGCCCTCTGAAAGGATTATCTTTAGGTACATCGTGATAACGATTCTTTGCAAAATCGAATAGTTGAGCCAGTGCGCTTATATAGTTTTGTAGCGTTTGAGTTGCTTTCTCTTTTTTCAGTTGGTCAAGCCATCCGGTTACTACCGTTCTGTTAATATCCTGAAGCTGTGAATCACGTTGCTTAATGTGAGAAAGAATTAACTCAACGGCTTTAGTTATCTTTGAAAGCGTTGTTAGTTTGCGTTTGTCGCTATATTGCAGCAAATAAAGGTCACGTATTTGTATAAGTGTAGGACAGCGCTCAATATTAGCCCCGTAATTAACTGGTGATTCCTTTGCAAAGTTGCTGATACCACGTAGTTCATTGAGTATCTGCTCAACCTTTGAGCCGTTTTGTTTTGGCTTAAGCTGTTCCCTTAGCTTGATGAACTCTACCGCTACAGCATCCCTAAAAAGCCTTGCTTGCCTGATATCTTTGGTGGCTGTGGATTTCATGTAGTAGCGCTTACCGTTGAAGTAAGGCTTCATGTAGGACGGTATAACGATTCGCACCATGTAAACCCCGCAATGGTCGAGAATCAGATATCTGTCACGCTTGTAAGTCATGTAAACCCCTGATATTTTGTCGGGGCAGTTTCAGGGTTGATATATACCTTTTGTTGCTGGTGAAAAGTCTAATTAACTAAGTTTAATCAATCAGTTAGCTAGGCTTTGTAGATAATTCATTAGAGTCTGCGAAGGTCGTAGGTTCGACTCCTATTATCGGCACCATCAAATGCATCCCGTTTCAACATCCCCCTGTTTTTATTAAATAAAAAAATTTTTCTCATCGGCGGGATGGCGTCAGTCCACCGAATGCGATTGCCGCCGCCGAGGTGGGGCTCTCCTTTTTTGACTGGATGAAGTGCGGTTTCCCGGCAATGATCGTTTTACTGCTTGTCGCTATTGCGATTCTTTACCTCTTATTCAGGCCAGAACTTAAGGGAACCTTTGAAATGAATAGTGAACAGGTCGATTGGGATAAAGGCAAAGATGATGCATAGCGGCCTGTTTTTGAATATCGCTTGTATTGTCGTTTTAACCGTTTTTAGCATATTGTTTTGGGTATAACTTAAACGCAGCGCGGCGGTCACTGCTGGCCGCCGTGTCAGGGTCATTCTCTTTGAGCGACAGGCGAGGCGCGCTCGTGCCATCGGCGAGATCGCCAGTATAAAACGATGCCGGGCGTTACGATTAAGCCAATACTCTACGGCAGCGTAAAGGTCACCGTAGCCCTGGCGCTCCATGCGCCTGATGCGGTCGAACTTTGCGCTTTCCACTGCGCCGTCAACGACTGTGGCGTCTGCACCGGATGGGTATAGGTCGCCCCCGTACAAACGTTGGCGTTGGTATTGTCGCGCATTATTCGAAAATCGATTTGCCCTGTTGTCGCGCAGGTCCAGGATTCAAGAACGTTAAAGTTCTGGTATGCGCCAAAATTGCGGGTGATATTCCCCTGCCCGGTTACGGTAAGCGGTTGTTCCATATAGGTTGTGCGCCAGGCGGAGATAGTCCCGGTGTTAAATACCGTCCTTGGGAGAATGTCAATCGCGGTGATATTACGGATATTTACGGTGATATTGTTGGTGATAGGGAGCGCCAGCGAGTAACTAATCGTCGGGGGATAAGCGGGTTTATTGGCCGCAGGCACTATATCCAAAGATCTTGACATGTAAGCGCCATTCTCCCGCGAGATCTGGCCACCTTGCGATACGTTGCAATAAAGGTGGATATAAGGCGGCGTTTTTGCGGATAGTGTCGCCTGCAAATTTGTATTGTAGGTGGGCCAGGAATTAGGTGGTAATAGGGTCTGACTTGGATAAGTAATAGAAGTCGTATGGACATCTGGTATAGACGTCTTGTTCAACTGCCTATTGACTACTGTTCCTGTACCAGAGCTAAAAGTAAGTCCAACAAAATCGCCGAAAGAGGTTAACGAACTATTTATATCGTTAAAGAAATTAAAAAAAGATTTACAAGAGGCGCTTTTGCCCACGTAGATAGTGTAAATGTCCGTAAAGGAGAAACATCCGCTTATGGTAAGAGATGTACCGCTGGCGGTTGCAGTACACAATCCACCAGCATTCATACGGGTGGCTGCTGTTGTAGCAATAGCGGCGCTATCCATGGTGTAGGTATGCGGTCCCCAGTAAAACGGGCCTGATAGTTGGGCATATGTACTAGTGGCCCAGTAAACCTTTTCACCATTCGCGATTACCGACGTGCTGGCAGCTACGGTCTTTGGCGTCAGCGT
>ERZ840096.2996-NODE-2996-length-12132-cov-2.408959_pt1 | contig 12132 bp, 10 predicted proteins | sample MGYA00519878_ERZ840096 | MGnify/ENA primary metagenome ERZ840096 (study PRJEB31850, sample SAMEA3708865) | human gut metagenome | biome: human gut; feature: human-associated habitat; material: faeces | place: China | collected 2014 ...
AGACATCACAATCCGGAAACTGTTCGATCACCACTTCAGCCTGTGCTCAAAACGTCCGATAACAATCAAGCAGGATCTCTATCACGCCAGACCTCTGCTCCAATCCCTAGGAACCAAGCAAGTAGCGTCCATAACTCAAAAAGAAATTCTGGCTTTTTGCAAATCCCAGAAAGCATCTGGTCTGGCCCAATCCACGATCCACAGGCGGATTTCTCTGCTGCGTTCAATCGCAAGTTGGGGAAAAAGAGAAGGGTATCTATCTTCAGCCATTGAGAATTGCTCCGTTTCAAAAGGGAAAGCCAGAAGAACTCCCCCGCCGACCGTCTCAGAACTCAATGCACTCCTGCGCGTCGCTGCCCCGCATATCCACGCGTCATCCTACTTGGCATTTATACGGGTGCCCGCATCGGCCCGAGCGAACTCTTTTCCCTGAAATGGGATGATGTTGACCTTACCCGCGGCGTTATCGGTATACGGCTTGTAGGGCAAATTCTGAATGCCCGACATGGACGGAAGAGCCAGCTCAAAACGAAGCCGCTCCCGGGCAGTATATGATAAAGGCCAGCGAAAATAATGCATTGGCTGTCATCGGAAAAAAACGATACATTCGCGGCCACGTAACAATGCGCTCCATGTCACTGATTCGTTTTTATACCATCGGCCAACAGGCCTATCAGGTCTTTTCTTCAAGCTTATCCAGCGATAACCGTATAACTGAACGTCGACGGCACGGTTTGCCGCCGAAGGAAGGAATGGAACATGCGGCGGATACGAAGGCGGTTTGGCTCCACAAGTCTGCGCTTGAAGGGCTTTTGGAAAAACATCAGGCCGAAGATCGGCAGCATGTCCGGGACGTACTGGATAAAGCCCGTTCATTGTCGGGGCTCTCGCTTGAGGACGTGGCCGCTCTCATGGCCGTTCACTCACAGGATTTACTGGACGAACTGTTTCATACGGCCAAATCCGTGAAGGAAGAGATCTACGGAAACCGGATTGTCCTTTTTGCTCCTCTGTACATCTCCAACCTCTGTTCCAATGAGTGCCTGTACTGCGCATTCCGACGATCCAAATAAAGAGGCGATCCGCCGGGCATTGAATCCGGACGAGATCAGGCAGGAAACAAAGATCCTGCTGCGGCAGGGGCATAAGCGTGAACCTCGCCCCCCTGTCCGTAGAGGATTTCCGCCGCCTGAAGGAACGGAACATCGGTACGTTCCAGCTTTTTCAGGAAACCTACCATCGGCCGACCTACGGCAGGGTTCACCTTGCCGGGCCCAAGAAGGACCTTGACTGGCGGGCATCGACGACGTGGGCATGGGGCTGCTCTACGGGCTTATATGACTGGCGGTTCGAAACGTTGGCGCTCATGGCCCACATCGCGCATCTTGAGGAGCGGTTTGGGGTCGGCTGTCATACCATCAGCGTGCCGCATCGAACCGGCCATCGGGTCGGATTTGGCCTCCCGGCCGCCGTACACCTTGAACGATCAAGATTTTCTCAAGCTTGTCGCCATATTGCGCCTTGCCGTGCCGTACACGGGCATTATCATGTCCACTCGGGAAAAACCGGCTATCCGGCAGCGGACGCTGGAACTCGGCGTTTCCCAGATTTCGGCGGGCAGCCGTACCAATCCGGGTGGCTATCAGGAATCCAGCCAGTTCGAGGCGGCACAATTTCAGCTTGGCGATCACCGCTCCCTCGCGGAAGTGATTGCCGATCTCGGACAGCACAAATTCATTCCCTCTTTCTGCACCGGCTGTTATCGTCTCGGCCGTACCGGCAAAGATTTCATGGGTCTGGCGAAACCGGGCCTCATCAAGGAAAAATGCGCGCCCAGCGCCCTGTCCACCTTTGAGGAGTATCTTCTCGACACGGCACACCCGAAGCGCGGGAGGCCGGGTAGCGCAGCATTGCGGCGGCGTTGGACGGTATGGACGGCAGGATCCGCAAGGTTTCCGAAAACCTCGCCAAGGTGCGGGACGGCCGCAGGGACGCCTACTGTTAGGAACCTTCTTACAATGAACAGCGCGGACGGCTTCCGGATCGGGCAATCCCTGAGCCGGGAGCCGTCCCGTCAGGGAATGAAATCCATGGTGGAACAGAACCATATCAACGTATTGCGTCGTGAAGTGCTCAGACGAATCGCCGAGTCCTTTCTCCACTATGCGGATTTCGGCAACAGTGTGGAACGCATCCCCTTTGTCATGGTCCCAAAAATACGAGACCAAGCCGATGCTGTATCTATAAGGATCGCGCCATATTGCGCTTTCAGGTCATGGCCGCGCTCGGATTCCGGCTTGAAGACGAGGAAGACGACTCCACGCCTCTGTCCGTGTATGCTGAAAAGGCCTTGGAACGGGAACAGCCTTCGGCCCCAATCCTGACCGTATGCGATACGGCCTGTCAGGGATGCATTCCCGCACGATACTATGTGACCGACGCGTGCCAGAACTGTATTGCCCATCCTTGCATCGGGTCCTGTCATTTCGGAGGCAAGATAACGGTCACCAAAGCGATGAAATCCTTCGCCAAAAACGGCATGTAACCCATGCGCCGGATGCTTTGCCGATTGCCTTTCCCGCAGGAACGGGTGTTGAACGATGGATTGAAGGCAGGAGAAAGGGTATGCAACGGAACGATATTCTGAAACTGCTTTTCGAAACGCCGTACGAGGCTCTGCGTGAGCGCGCCGACGAGGTGCGGGCCCGGGAAAAGGGAGAGCATGTCTTTGTCCGAGGCCTGATCGAATTCTCGAACCGTTGCGAACGGAACTGCCGATACTGCGGCCTGCGTTCGGCGAATCCGTCCCTGAAACGTTACCGTCTTGACGAGGCTCAAATTGTCGAGGCGGCGGAGCGGGCCGTGGCTTTCGGCGTGGACACTCTCGTCCTGCAATCCGGCGAGGTCCATGATGAGCCGCAACGTATCGCCCATGTGGTGGATGCTCTCCGCACACGGTTCCCCGTGGCCGTTACCCTGAGTGTCGGAGAGCAGCCCACTGCTTCCTACGCGCTGTGGAAGGAGGCGGGCGCATCCCGCTTCCTTCTGAAGCATGAAACGGCGGATGCATCCCTGTACGCTGCCCTGCATCCCGGATACACGCTCGCGCAACGGGTGGATGCGCTGCAACGCCTGCGGCGGGCCGGCTATGAAATTTGCGGGTCATGGCCGTACTGCGCATCGCTCTGCCGTGGTCCAATCTCCCCGCGACAACGGCTTTGGCGTCGCTTGATCCCGTTTCAGGGCAACGGGAGGGCCTGCTCGCCGGCGGCAATGTGCTCATGCCCGGTTTCACGCCGGCGGCCCACCGGGAAGACTACTGTATTTATGACAACAAACATCGAGTCAGTATGGATGAGGCCCGTCAGGTCATCGAATCGGCGGGGCGCACCCATTCGCTACACAGGGAGGGGTGACATGCTGGATGCGCCTAAGGGCCTCAGGTTGCACATCGGCCTTTTCGGTCGGCGAAATGTGGGTAAATCATCGCTGCTCAACGCGTTGGCCGCACAATCCGTGTCCATCGTATCCGATACGCCGGGAACGACCACGGATCCGGTGGAAAAGACGTTGGAATTCGCCCCGCTGGGGCCAGTCGTTTTTCTGGATACGGCGGGATTGGACGATGAGGGCGAACTCGGGACACAGCGCACGGAACGCACGCTTGCCGTATTGCCTCGAACGGACATGGCTTTGGTGGTGACGGCGGAAAACGTCTGGGGTCACTACGAAGAAACCATCGTGAGCAGGCTCAGGGAGCAGGCAATTCCGTTCCTTGTGGTCATGAACAAAACGGAGTCGTCCGTTGCTTCCAAGGATCGCCTACCCGATGCCATGAGGGGCCTCCCCATGGTGCGCGCTTCCGCGAAAACGGGCGAAGGCCTCGAAACGATCCGCCGCGAACTGGTTCGGCTGTCGCCTGGCGAATCGCTTCACGAAGCACAGCTAGTGGCGGATCTGCTTCCCGAGAAGGGAGTCGTCATCCTCGTCGTCCCCATCGATTCCGGCGCACCGAAGGGCCGGCTCATTTTGCCGCAAGTGCAAACCATCCGGGATGCCCTTGATGGGCGCAAGTTATGCCTTGTGGTGACGGAAGGAGAACTCGGGGCGGCCTTCACCTGCCTGAAGGAACCGCCGGCTCTGGTGGTCTGCGATTCGCAGGTGGTGCGCCGCGTGGCGCTGGAGACGCCGCAGTCCGTCCCTTTGACGACCTTCTCGATCCTGATGGCCCGCCTCAAGGGAGATCTGCCGCTCCTCGCCGCCGGGGCCGCCGCCATTGGGAACCTCAAGCCCGGCGACAGCGTGCTCATGATGGAGGCCTGTTCCCACCACCCGCAACAGGACGACATAGGGCGGATCAAGATTCCCCGCCTGCTCCAGCAGTATGCGGGCGGAGAGCTGCGCTTTGACATGTGTGCGGGCAAATCCCTTACGGACTGTCCCGGATCATACGATCTCATCGTCCATTGCGGCGGGTGTACACTCACGCGGCGGCAAATGCTCGGCCGCCTGCGCTCCGCTCAAAGCAGAGGCATCCCCATGACGAACTACGGCGTCGCCATTTCCTTCACGCAGGGCGTACTCAAACGGGTACTAACACCATTCCCCGATGCCCTCGCCGCCTGCGGGCCGGCCCATGAAACGTGTCATGACGCTCAATCAAAAACAGATAAGGAGTCCGGCTGGAGAGGATACATTTTCATTGGCCCCCGATGAGGCCGGGACTGTTACGGGTGGACGGACATGCCGTCTGGATTCTTCTGAAATAAACAAAGATACCATATGATTCCACCCGGTGGGCACGGAAGCCCCTTCGCCCCGTTTCAGCGTACACGCTGGAGCCCCTGTTTTTACACATACTCAAGGCCGCCGTTTCCCCAGTAATTGCGAAACCTGTTCAGGGAAGCCAATTAAAGTTTTCTTATGCACGAAATGTCTCTTGTTACAAGCTTGTTATCCATCATTCGCGAGGAGACGGAACGGCACGCCCTGCACCGTCTGTTGCAAGTACGCGCACGGTACGGCGCTCTGGCGAACATCGTTCCGGAAGCACTGTCCGTCGCGTTCGAGCGCTCTTACGGCAGGGACGGATTGGGAAGGGGCTGTGTTGCAAGCCGAAGAAATCCCCCTCTCGCTCAAGTGTTCTCGATGCGGACAAATCTTTTCTCCCGCTCGGCAGAAACGTTTTTCGGCACCGTGCCCTTTCTGTGGAGAAGAACAAGGGCACTCCATAGGAGCGGGACGGGAACTCTATATCCAGAGCATGGAAGCGGGATAAAGGAGTTATCTCATGGAAATACCAGTTATTCGCAACGTTCTTGAAGCCAACGAAAAACTGTCGGCACGTCTGAAGGAACATTTCGCCAGGCACGGCATTCTTACCTTGAACCTCATCAGTTCCCCCGGCGCGGGAAAGACTTCCCTACTCGAACGGACGCTTGCGGATCTTTCCCCCGAGTTCCGCATGGCCGTTATCGAAGGCGATCTCCAAACGGACAACGACGCCCAACGTGTAGCCGCCACCGGAGCTCAGGCTGTGCAGATCAACACGGAAGGCGGCTGTCATCTCGACAGCAATCTTGTCATGGAAGCGTTGGGGGCGCTCGACCTGAGCGAAATCGATATCTTGTTCATTGAAAACGTGGGAAATCTTGTCTGCCCTGTGGAGTTCGATTGTGGCGAGGATGCCAAGATCGCCCTCCTCAGCCTCCCCGAAGGCGACGATAAGCCCGAAAAGTACCCGTTCCTCTTCAACCGTGCCAGTGCCATGATCCTGAATAAAATCGACCTGCTCCCCTATCTGGATTTTGACATGGAAACCGCCGCGCGACATGCCCGCCATCTTAATGCCGCTCTCCCCGTCTTTAAAATATCCTGCCGTACGGGTGACGGGCTTGAAGAATGGTATGATTGGCTCCGTCAGGCTGTCCGCGCCAAACGCAGCGCACCAAACGAATAAGACGCATGTTCTTCGTCTGAACATTTCTTGTCTGAAAAGGTATGCACGGTACCCAGTATCCATGCATACCTTTTCATTTCAGGAAGGTTGGAGCTAGAACTTGTAGTTTACGCTAAAAGCTGCCTGGAAATTGTTTTCCTTGTATAAATCATTCCAGAGCTCCTTATCGGCATCGAGATAGATATACCCAAGCTCAAAGGCGAGGGTAAGCCCCTCGTACAGCTTGTATTGGGAATCAAAATTGACTTCCCACAGTTTGTCTTTGGTGGTGAGGTACATATTATTGCCGACAGTAGCCATTGCGTCACGAGCGACCACCCCGCCGCGTACCATTTCCGTATTGTTCGTGCCTTTGACCATCGCGACGCGGAACGCGTGACTCAAAGCTTCAATAAAGGAAATATCCTTCAACTCCGCCATGATCCCCCAGCTGCCGCTGATATCCGTTCCGTTAAACGTGCTGGAACGGTTATACATCCCGCCGTCATATCCGAAAGAGGTCAACGCCACGTCAGTATCGATGACGGGCATACGTTCGGAACCGTCAAGCGCGTTCGCGTCATCACCGGAAGCGTACCAGAACGTAAGGCCGGGTGTGACAAAATCCGTTTTGCATTCAGCTGCCAGGGCGGCATACCAGCCCGCGCGCTTCAGATCTTGATTGCCCGTTTTCCCCATATCCACCTTTCCGTAAACACCATCTACGGCGACCCTGAGCGGGCTGAACAACGTCATTTCAGCGGAAAGGCCGCCCCACCATGCGTTGCCGTGATTGTCTTTGGAGTCGGCGACAACCTTCCCGGTGCCAACGGGAAGCAATCCGCTGGCGACTCCGGTCTTGTTGTTCGCACCGGCACCGAAACGGGTGTCTTTACCGATCGCGCTGTACATTCCGAAGGGGTTCATCCTGATGCCATCGAACTGCACCGGAACCGCCAGCCCGATGACGTCCATCGCATCGTGGCTGTTGTATGTATACAGCAACGTGTTGTCCTTGTCATATACGGAAACAGTACGTTCATCGTTATTGTACGCACGAACCCAAAAAAGCGTGGCCCCCACGTTTTCAGTGAAATTTCCGGAAAGCGAGATCCCGGCACCGTCGGTCATGAATGCCGCGTACGGTACCGCAAATGTCGCAATGTCGAAGAGCTGAAGGCCCATGCGGACTTTTGCGTCCGTCTCCGGGATATTCCAGTCGACATAACTATAGCGCACCTTGACGACCTTACCGTCCGTTCCGAGGGCGGCATCATTTGTTCCCCAGTTTTGATGGCCCACTTCAAAAAAGACGACGCCCTTGAGCGAATCGGAAGCCACGATATCGATCTGCGTGCGCAACCGTGTGGAAGCCTTGAATCTATCGACAGAAGCATTCGCTGATTTGAGGGGGTTGCGATCAGCCCAGGAAAAACCGTTTTGCCATTGTCCCTTAATATTCACGTCAGCCGCCCGCGCCCCGCTCGTCATACTTAAAAGAAGGCCCGCCGCAAGGAACAACATCATTGCACGTTTCATCATCACCTCTCTAGCGTCAAAGGTTATACGATGGGCTCTCCCCCCAAGCACAGTGCGGAGGAATTCATGGCGGAGCCTTATACTGTTGCGACGCAAGCGTCAGGGTTAAAGGGGATAACGGATTGAAGGAGCCGTTGTGCATATCCGCTGGATGCCCTTGCCAGGTGCTCCTTCTCCAAGGATTCCGCGATGGTCCCCTCATGAAGAAACATAATATGATCACATAAGTAGGTGACGGCCTGAACATCATGGGCAATGAACAGGTAGGTCATGTCCCCCTTCAGCTCCAACAGCAGTTCCAGCACTTGCGCCTGTACGGACACGTCAAGCGAGCTCACGGCCTCGTCGAATACGATGAAACGGGGCTTGGTCGCTATGGCTCGCGCGATGCACACCCGCTGGAGCTGCCCCCCGCTCAACTCGTGGGGATAACGGTTCCGCAGCGCCTTCGGGAGCCCGACCCGCTCAAGCAGTTCCGGGATTGCGCATGACGCGTCCAGCCGCAAGATATCCAACGGCTCTCTGATGAGTTCCTCCACCGTGAATCTCGGGTTGGCGGAGGATGTATAGTCCTGGAACACAACGCTCATTTGCCCAGGATGTTCCTTGCTCCATACCTGAACAGGGCGGCCTTCCAAGAATACCTGCCCACTGTCCGGCTGTTCCAAGCCAAGGATCAGCCTTCCGAGCGTGCTTTTCCCCCCGCCGCTTTCGCCGATGAGCCCTACGGAAGAGCCTTCGGACAGTGTGAGGTTCACGTCTCTGAGGATCGGCTGCCGTTTTTTCCTCCAAAAGCCTCCCGATACCGGATAGCTTTTGGAGACATTGCGGACCTCAAGCAACGGCGTTTCCCGATGTGCCACCGACATCGCATCACCCTCTCGAAGGCTTTGGACAACGTGGCTCTCGTGTCCACGAGATAACGCGTATAGGGATGCCGTGGAGCGGAGAAAAGCTCCGTTCCGCCGTATTCGACGCCGACGCCGTCCTTCATGACCAAGACTTCCTGCGCGAGCTGGCGGACGACGCCAAGATCATGGGAAACCAAAATCAGGCTGCTCCCGAACCGTTCCCGGATCCAATGGAATTGTGCCACAACCTCCCGCTGGTTCATGGAGTCCAGCGCCGTTGTGGGCTCATCGGCAATGATGATATCGGGGCGTTGAAGCAACGCCACCGCGATCATACACCGCTGCAACATGCCTCCGGAAAGCTGGTACGGATATTTCTTGAGCACATCCAACGGATTGTGGATGTGCATCATCTCCAGAGCCTCAACGATGCGTCCCCTGCTCTCCTTTTCCGAAAAAGCCGATGTCGTCGCCCGGAGTGTTTCAAGAAGCTGCGCCCCCATGGAGTAAAGAGGATCGAACGCCGTCATCGGTTGCTGGACTATCATGGCGATTCGCTTGCCGCGGATGCCGCGCACGGTTTCCCGACCTGCCTGCAAGAGGTCGATGCCGCCGAAACGGACACTGCCGGAAACCCGCAAGGAAGGGGGCGCCAGTCCCAACAGCGCCAGGCACGTCAGCGATTTGCCGCTGCCGCTTTCCCCAACGACGCCAAGGCATGTTCCCGGTTCAAGGCAAAAATGCACATCCCGTACGATCAGCGCCCCAGTAAGGGAGTCTCGGACTGTCAAATCCCGCACTTCAAGTAAGCTCATGAACGTTCCCTGCCCGCGTGTTTGGGATCAAAGGCGTCACGCAGGCTGTCGCCTAAAAAATTGAATGCCGCCACAACCAACAGAATGGCCATGCCAGCCGGGATCATCTGCAACGGATACAGGGTCATGACCTCCTTCGCCTCATTGAGCATCATGCCCCACTCCGGGGTGGGGGGCTGCACGCCCAACCCGAGGAAAGACAATGCTGAAATCATCAGGATCACGCTTCCCGTATCCAGCGTCGTCAGGACAAAGAGTTCGCCGGCTGTGCCGGGCAACAGATGCCGCATCATGATCCTGATGGATGATCCGCCGGCGACCTTGGCAAACCGGATATAGTCCTTGTCCGAATACTGCCGGACGATGGAACGGACCATACGCGCATACCACGGCCACTTGGCCACCACGTTGGCGATGACCACGTTTTCCAGGCCCGGGCCCGTCATGCCCACAATGGCGAGAATCATGACCTCGCTGGGGAAGGACATCATGACGTCGCATATGCGCATAAGCACATCGTCGATACGGTTGCGGAAAAAACCGGAAACAAGGCCGACGCACGCCCCCAACGCGGAAGTTATGGCCATAGTGAGCAAGGACAGAAACACCGTCGCGCGTATGCCGTAGACAAGACGCGAAAGGACGTCGCGCCCAAGCTGATCCGTCCCAAAGGGATGATGCCAGCTCCACGGCGCGAACTTGTCCCCGACGTCGATAAGCGTCGGATCGGACAAGGGAAGTATGGGAGCGAGGAGGCCCAATACAAGAACACCCCCCAGGAACCCCATGCAGGCCAGCGCCAGCCTGTCTCTTTGCAGACGAATCCACGGGGACATGCTAGAATTCCTTCCTCAACCGGGGATCGACGGCAGCGCTCAGGATATCCACCAATACGTTACCGACTACAAAAAGAACCGCCATGATCAGCACATAGGCCTGGATGACGGGAAAATCGCGGTTGAAGATCGCCGCCACGCAAAGCCTTCCGATGCCGGGCCATGCGAAAATGCTTTCCACGACAAAGGTTCCGGCTATAAGCTTGGGCAGCGACATACCCAGTGCGGTCAGCGAAGCCTGAAGCGAATTCTTAAACATATGACGGATGATCGAGCGCTCGGGCAAACCGCGTACCCGTGCGTAGAGAATGTAGTTTTCCTGCTTATTCTGAATCATGTTGGCGCGGATAAGCCGCGTATAGGTGGCGATATATGCAAGGGACAACGTGACCGCAGGTAAAAGGACGGAGCTGGGACCGTCCATCCCGCTCGTCGGAACGAGATCAAGTTTGACGGCAAACAGCCACATGAGGAGAAGCCCGGCCCAGAAACTGGGCATGGCCGTACCAAGAAAGACACCGCCACGGATGAGCCGGTCGAGAAAGGTTCCTTCATACAACGCACAGACGATCCCGGCGGAGAGACTGCACACAAGCGTCAGGCACAGAGCCGCTCCGGCAAGAACGAGGGTCGCGGGCAGCGCCTTTTGGATTTCACCAAGTACGGGTTTGTCGTCCACATAACGATTGCCGAAATCCCCATGCAAGGAGTTGTTCAGCCAAGCCACATAACGCGTCAAAAAAGGTTTATCCAGGCCGAGCTTTGCACGGGTTTCCGCGAGCACCTCTTCCGTGGGAGTGACTTCATTGACACGCACGGCCACTTCCGCCGGGTCGCTGGGGCTCAGATTGATCAGCACGAAAGACAGAAACGAAATCCCAATAAGGATGGGGATGAGGTTGAGCAGGCGACGAAAAAGATAACTCCCCATACGAAACTCCTTAAGCATCACAAGCGGCCCGGGAGACGCGTCTCCCGGGCCAGTCTGCTAGAACGACATCCTTTCAAAGGGGATTTCGTACTGGGAGGTACAGAACGTAACCCCCTTGAGAGCCGGGACATGCACGGCCTTGGTACGCGAATAGCTCAGAGGCACGTACACGCCCTGTTCATGGATATACGCCAGCAATTCCTTGTACGTATTCTTACGGGTATCCTCATTCGGCTCGATCATGAGCGCGGTGATTGTCTTGTCCAGCCATTCCTTACGCTCCAACCCGACCTGCGCCTGATAATCCCCGTGGGCGGGAATGCGCCAAGAAGACAGATACGACTGCGGATCATACGGTGTACCCCACGACAGGGAGTATTGCAGGTCGAATTCGCCGGTGCGCTGCCGATCCAGAAACGCCTGCTTTTCCTCGCCCACGATCTTGAGTTCCACGCCGATCTTCTTGAGATCGTTCTGCATGTATTCGCTGATGGTCCGTTCCTGCGAATTGTTGGAATTATAGTAGATGGTGACGGCGCACTTCTTGCCGTCCTTGTAACGGTACCCGTCCTTGCCCATGCTCCAGCCAGCCTTCTCCATCAATTCATTGGCTTTCACAACGTCGTAGGAGCGTACCGGAAGATCAACGTCGCAATAAGGAACGGTCTTGGCCATCAACGTGTCGGCTATCGTTTCCGAACCGTTAAGTATACCGTCGGCAATGGCCTTCTTGTCTATAGCGTGCTGGAACGCCTTGCGCACGTTGATGTCCCTGGTAATCGGCTGATGCGCGTTCAGAAGAATGGCCCGGGAGGCGACGGGGTCGCTGATCTCCGTCTTGTACGTGCCTTCCTTTTGCAACGCGGCAAACGCGTCGAGATTCAGCATGTCACCGTCGGAACCGAAAATAAGATCGATTTCCCCCTTCTGGAGTGCGAGCAGAATAGTCTGATGGTCCGGCATAACCTTCCAGCGTACTCTCTCCAAAGCCGGCTTAGGCCCCCAATAGCGTTCATTTCGCGTAAACACGGCATACTGCTTGTCCTTGTGCTCGGTCAGAACCCACGGCCCCGTGCCGACATAACCGGACACGCCGTTCTTGGTTTCGCCATCAATGAAACATTTCGGAGAGATGAAACGGAAAGGCCGGGTCAGCCCCAGCTCTACCAGCGTAGGGTAGTAGGGATGCTTGAGCACCAACCTGTAGGTATATTCGTCAACG
>ERZ840096.2998-NODE-2998-length-12128-cov-2.293630_pt1 | contig 12128 bp, 7 predicted proteins | sample MGYA00519878_ERZ840096 | MGnify/ENA primary metagenome ERZ840096 (study PRJEB31850, sample SAMEA3708865) | human gut metagenome | biome: human gut; feature: human-associated habitat; material: faeces | place: China | collected 2014 ...
TGGAGAATGTTACCGTAGACGCTAACGGAAAGATCGACTTCAATGATAAATCTGTTACCGAAAACACTCGTGTTTCTTACCCGATCTATCATATCAAGAACATCGTGAAACCGATCTCTAAAGGTCCGGCTGCACAACAGGTTATTTTCTTGTCAGCAGACGCATTTGGAGTATTACCTCCGGTATCCATCCTGACCCCGGAACAAACGAAATACTATTTCTTGTCCGGATTCACGGCAAAACTGGCCGGAACGGAACGCGGTATTACTGAACCGACTCCGACTTTCTCTGCTTGTTTCGGAGCTGCATTCCTATCATTACACCCGACAAAATATGCAGAAGAACTGGTTAAGAAAATGGAGAGAACAGGAGCAAAAGCATACTTGGTAAACACCGGATGGAACGGAACAGGTAAACGTATCTCTATTAAAGATACTCGCGGTATTATCGACGCTATTTTGGATGGCTCTATTGATAAAGCCCCGACCAAAACAATCCCGTTCTTCAATTTCGAGGTTCCGACCGCATTGCCGGGAGTTGATCCGAAGATCCTTGATCCTCGCGATACATACAGTAACGCCAGCGAATGGGAAATCAAAGCAAAAGACTTATCAGAACGTTTCATCAAGAATTTCAAGAAGTTCGAAGGAAACGAGGCCGGAAAGGCATTGGTTGCCGCAGGTCCGAAATTATAATTCCAGGATTAGAACAGCAAAAAAGCACTTCGTAAGGAGTGCTTTTTTTTTATTGCCCTTCTCTCTCCCATCACCACATCTTCCCTTACATCCGTATTTCAACTGTCAAGAATAAACAAACAGAACCCGGCCACACAGGGACCGGGTTCCAGAATAGATATTAATGCTTTGGATTTTTACCCCATATAGCCTTTCATGACACCCCGTTTGCTGTTACGCACAAACATAATGATCTCGTCACGTTCTTTGGATGCCGGCATCTCAGCCTCGATTCGTTCCACCGCATCAGAATTATTCAACCCGGATTGGAAAAGTATCCGGTATATATCCTGAATCTCGTTGATCTTCTCGTTCACGAACCCGCGACGGCGCAAACCGATCGAATTCACTCCCGCATAAGATAAAGGTAATCTCCCGGCCTTCACGTAAGGAGGTACGTCCTTACCAATCAAAGAGCCACCTTGAATCATCACGTGACGACCGATATGTACGAACTGATGCACGGCAGACATTCCACCGATAATAGCGAAGTCATCCACAACGACCTCACCGGCCAACTGACAAGCATTCGTGATAATGCAATTATCCCCTATCTCGCAGTCATGCGCAATATGCACGTAGGCCATGATCAAACAATTGCTCCCGACTTTAGTTACCCCCTTAGCGGCAGTACCTCTATTTATAGTCGCACACTCCCGAATGGTCGTGTTATCACCAATCTCGACGATTGTCTTCTCTCCTTTGAATTTAAGATCCTGAGGAATGGCAGAAATAACAGCCCCCGGAAAAATCTTACAATTTTTCCCGATATGCGCTCCCTCCAGGATAGTGACATTCGAACCAATTCTTGTTCCCTCCTCAATGACAACATTCTTATCAATTGTCACGAAAGGCTCAATCACCACGTTATCCGCGATCTGAGCTTCAGGATGAACATAAGCTAACGGTTGTTTCATTCGTTTTTTTTATTTAATTACAATATAATAGTTACATTTTAAGTACAAGCTTATCACTATTTTTTCGTTTTTGCAACCTGGGCCATGAATTCACCCACTTCACAAACTAACGTTTTACCGACAAAAGCGTACCCTCTCATCGTCACGATCCCGCGACGGATAGGAGCAATCTTCACCAGCTTAAAGACTAGCGTATCGCCCGGAACAACTTTATGACGGAATTTGATACCATCTATTTTCACGAAATACGTGGAATAATTCTCCGGGTCTTCCACCTGATTCAACACCAGAATACCCCCACACTGCGCCATTGCCTCTACGATCAGCACACCCGGCATCACCGGTTCTTCCGGGAAGTGTCCCACGAAGAAAGGCTCGTTCATGGTCACATTCTTGCAACCGATCACAATGTCATCCGTCACCTCGTAAATCTTATCAACCAACAGGAAAGGAGGGCGATGAGGTAACAAGGCTCTCACCTTATTCACATCCATTAACGGTTCGGCCGTCGTGTCCACGTCGGGACGAACATCTTCTCTTTCCGCCTGCGTGATGGCCTTACACATTTTCTTGGCCAAGCTAGTGTTTGCTTTATGACCCGGTCTCTCTGCGATAACACGTCCCTTGATAAAACGCCCGCATAAAGACAGATCCCCGATAACATCCAGCAATTTATGACGAGCCGGTTCATTGTCAAAGTACAGGTCCAAATTATTCAAAATACCCTGTTTCACCTCGATAGAATCGTGGTTGAACAATTTAGCCAGACGGTTCACCTCTTCTTGAGAGATTTCACGATCAACAATCACAATCGCGTTATCCAAATCCCCGCCTTTGATCAGATTGTGCTGCAAAAGCATTTCCAACTCGCGCAGGAACACGAATGTCCGACACGGGGCAATCTCTTTCGCAAAATCGGTTACTTTTTCAGAATAAGTAGCATACTGCATTTGCAAGTAAGGAGAATCGTAAGCAACGACCAAATTTATATTATAGTCGGTGTCCGGCAATAACGTGATTTTCGTCTGCCCGTCCTCACTACAAAATTCCATTTGCTCTTTCACTGTAAAGTAGCGTCTATCAGCTTTTTGTTCTTCAAAACCTACTTTCTCTATCTCTTCCACGTAATATTTAGCACTACCGTCCAAGATCGGGAATTCTTCCCCGCTTAACTCGATCAGGCAGTTGTCAATTCCACACCCGTAAAGAGCTGCCATCGCATGCTCCATGGTGAACACGCACACGCCGTCCTTTTCCAGACAACTGGCACGATCCATTAATTTTACATATTCAGCCAAAGCTGGAATTTCAGGAGATCCCTCCAAATCCATTCGACGTATTCGATAGCCAAAGTTCTCTTCAGCTGGCTTAAAGGTCGCAGTCACCTGTTTCCCGGTGTGCAAGCCTTTTCCATTCAAAGAAAATTCACTCTTTAAAGTTCTTTGCTTTACTGACATTTTATTCTGATTTTAATTTATTTACTTCTTTCTCTAAATCTTTTATTTGCCCGTATAGCTCCGGTAATTTACGGAACATGACATAACATTTTTGGTATTTCGGATAATCGAATGCAGGCGATCCGCGCAGGACAGATTTTTCCGGAATGTTGGAAGTTATACCACTCTGGGCTGCAATCTGCGTCCCCGATCCGATATTCAAGTGACCGACAATACCCACTTGCCCGCCGAACACGCAATTCTCACCTACTTTTGTCGTCCCGGCAATCCCAGACTGGGCAGCGATAACCGTGTTACCACCCACCACCACGTTATGTGCAATCTGGACTAAATTATCGAGTTTAACTCCCTTTTTAATAATCGTAGATCCCATGGTAGCCCGGTCGATACAAGTATTCGCCCCGATCTCCACGTCGTCTTCCAGCAACACGTTACCGATCTGCGGAATTTTCTTGTAATGATCCCCTTCCGGAGCGAATCCGAAACCGTCAGCTCCCAGTACCACTCCGGCATGAAGGATACAGGATTTCCCGACCACGCATCCCGTGTAAATCTTTACCCCGGCATAAATAATCGTGTTATCCCCGATAACCACACCGTCACCGATATAGGCCTGAGGATATATTTTCACGTTATTCCCGATTTTCGCACCTCTCCCTATATATGCAAATGCCCCGATGTAAGGTTTTTCCCCGATCGTGGCACTATCACTGATATAAGAAGGTTGTTCTATTCCTACTGGTTTCGGCTTCATATCATCATACATTTGCAGTAATGTTGCAATGGCATCATAAGCCGATTCCACCCGGATCAAAGTACAGGAATACTCGTGCGCAGGTTCGAATGTTTTATTCACTAACACGATCGATGCTTTCGTCGTGTAGATATAATGTTCGTATTTAGGATTAGCTAAAAAAGCCAACGTTCCCGGCTTTCCTTCCTCTATTTTAGATACGTTATTTACAGAAATCTCGGGGTCTCCATCGACAACCCCGCTTAATAGAGCTGCTATGTCCTTTGCTTTAAACTCCATAATTCAAAAAATTTCGGCAAACTTACAAATTTTATTTGGAACTATATAGAAAATGTGACAAATATGTTTCCATACTAATATTTAAAACCATACATATCAAGGCTTAAAGGCTTGTTTCCAACACGATTCCCAATACGATGAAACCTCTTTCCCGAAAACATTCGCCCCGGAAAAATATCCCGCCCTCACCTATTTTCCACTGGAACTCTTTGGATTAAAAATAATTAATTGTATCTTTGCACTCGGTTATTAACAAACGAGGGGGCGATTAGTCCCCTCTTCTGTTATCTTAGATTAAAGAGTAGAATGAAAAGTACAGAGGAAATAAAAGACATTATCGAAACAATACTGCAGGGGACAGATTTGTTTCTGGTGGACTTGAAAGTATCTCCGGACAACTCGATCGAGGTCTACATCGACTCCCTGAAGGGCATTAACGTGGATTCCTGCGTGACCCTCAGCAAACAATTGGACGCAAAACTGGATCGAGATACCGAGGATTTCGAGTTAACCGTTTCGAGTGCCGGAATCGGTTACCCCTTCAAAGTAACCCAGCAATACGAGAAAAACCTGGGAAACCAAGTGGAGGTGAAACTGCAAAACGGGGGAAAATTACAGGGAACCTTAAAATCCCATTCCATCACGGGAATCGTAATTGAATGTGAAGAAAAAGTGGCCATGGAAGGGAAGAAGAAGAAAAGCATCGTCAAAGTGGAGAAAGAGATTCATTTTACAGACATAAAGGAGGTTAAAGATATTGTTGTTTTCTAAATACATAAAATAAAAATGGAAGCCATTAATTTGATAGATTCATTCGCAGAATTTAAAGAGCTTAAAAATATTGACAGGGCAACCTTGATGAGAGTATTGGAAGATATTTTCAGAAACATGCTTATCAAGCGTTACGGGACGGACGAGAATTTTGACATCATTATAAACATCGACAAGGGAGACTTGGAAATCTGGAGAAACCGTATCGTGGTGGAAGACGATGCCTTCGAAAACCCGAATACCCAAATTTCCCTGACGGAAGCAAAGAAAATCGATGCCGACTACGAGGTGGGAGAAGAAGTGACCGACGAGGTGAAATTCAAGGATTTCGGACGCCGTTCCGTGCTGGCTTTAAGACAAAACCTTTCAGCCCGGATTCTTGAACTGGAGAAAGATCACATCTTCACCAAATACAAAGAGAAAGTGGGCCAGATCGTGACCGGAGAGGTTTACCAAGTATGGAAAAAAGAGATTTTGGTTCTGGATGACGAAGGCAACGAGTTGATCCTCCCGAAACAGGAACAAATCCCCAGTGATTTCTTCAAGAAAGGAGATACCATCCGGGCCGTCGTTATTCGTGTGGAAATGAAAAACGCCTCCCCGTACATCATCCTTTCCCGTACATCACCCGTATTCCTTGAAAGATTGTTCGAGAACGAGGTTCCGGAAATATTTGATGGCTTAATTACGATTAAAAACGTGGTACGTGTTCCGGGAGAACGCGCCAAAGTGGCCGTTGAATCATACGATGACCGTATCGACCCGGTGGGTGCTTGTGTCGGAATGAAAGGTTCACGTATACATGGAATCGTCCGGGAACTGAGAAACGAAAATATAGACGTGATTAACTACACGAACAACATCCAACTATACATCACCCGCGCATTGAATCCAGCCAAGATCAACAAGATTGAAATGGACGAGGAAAACAAGAGAGCGAACGTTTACCTGAACCCGGAGGAAGTTTCCTTGGCCATCGGTAAAGGCGGTTTGAATATCAAACTGGCCAGCCAGCTCACGGGCTACGAGATCGATGTTTATCGTGAACTTGAAACCGCAGAAGAAGAAGACGTTAACCTGGAAGAATTCTCCGACGAGATCGAACCATGGGTAATCGAGGAACTGAAACGCGTGGGTTGTGACACGGCAAAGAGCGTGTTAGAGTTAAGTGAATCAGAATTAGAGAGCAGGACTGATCTTGAGATAGAGACCATCAGGGATGTTCTCAAAATATTAAGAGCCGAATTTGAATAAGGAACGCTCAAGGTTATAATGCTTGTAAAATAAAATCTTAATATGGCAGTTAGACTAAGTAAAGTTGCTAGAGAATTTAACGTAGGTTTGTCCACGATAGTGGATTACCTGCAGGAAAAGGGGATTAAGATTTCATCTGATCCAAACGCGAAACTAACAGATGACCAGTACTCTTTAGTAGCAAAAGAGTTTTCTACCGATAGCGAGGCTAAAAAAGAATCCAATCGAGTAGATTTAAAAAATACACGGTTAAAAAAAGAAACGGTTACCATTGATAACATGAACAATGGTACGGAGGAACACGCTCCGGAATTTATATCTATAAAGGACGAGATTAAACTGGAAAATAAAATTAAGGTCGTGGATCACATCGACCTGAACAGACTGAATAAACAACAAAAACCGGAAGAGAAGGTTGAGGAAATAAAAGAGGTGAAGATCGAGGAAAAGAAAGAAGAAAAACCGGCAGAACCTCAGGTAAAAGAAACTCCCGTAGTTGCACAAAAGCAAGAACGGGAAGAAACTCAGGCTCCTGTTGCCAGAACTCCGAAAACGATCATCAAGCAACCGAAAGTTGAAACCCGTCAAGAGGAAAAAGCCCCGTCTGAAGATTATTCCAACAGAACCGACAGGGAAGTGAGCTACAAATCACCGACCCCGGCGATTAAAGACGTGAAGGTTGTCGGAACAATCGATCTGGACGCAATCAATCAGCGTACCCGGCCCCCGAAGAAAAGCAAACAAGAAAGAGAAAGGGACAAACGGGAACTCAAGAAAAAATCTTTGGTTCCTCCCAAGAGTACGGATGACATCGTGATCAAGAAAAATATCGTGATAAACGAAGGTGAAGAAGATTCAGATGAATCGGAAACTCGTAAAAAGAGAAAACGTATTCTGAAAAAAGACGAGAAAATCAATATTGAAGCTTCTAAAACCGCCAAGCAAGAGGAAAGTAAGAAGAAAATAAAGAAGATAAAGAAAAAGAAAGCCAGCTACAATATCTTGATTGCTAATGCCGGAAAGACTCCGTTAGTAATCAGTAAGTTGCAGGTGTTTAATTCTTCTGTGGGCGTTAGTCTGAAAAAGACCGTGCTGCCGCCGGACGGAATGACGAAGCTGAAAGTAACGATTCGTAAGCGTGACGTCGGTAATAAGAAGCATCATTTACGCATTCTTATGATTACAAACGACCCGTTGAATCCCAAAGTTGAAATCAATATCAAACGCTAAATTCTATGGCTATGGAACATCCTGAAAATAGTGGAGAATACAAAGGGCTTGCTGTCAACAAAGGCATCGAGCAGCCTTCGTCTGTAAATCCTTACCTGAAACGTAAGCCGAAAAAACGTCAGCTTTCGGTGGCGGAGTTTGTTGAGGGGATTGTGAAAGGCGACATTACTATTTTGAGCCAGGCTGTGACATTAGTGGAAAGTGTGAAACCGGAACATCAGGCCGTAGCACAAGAGGTGATAGAGAAATGCCTGCCTCATTCCGGAAATTCTGTCCGTATAGGTATCAGCGGAGTTCCCGGCGCGGGAAAGAGTACTTCGATAGATGTATTCGGTTTGCACGTGCTTGAAAAAGGAGGAAAGCTGGCTGTGTTGGCTATCGACCCCAGTAGCGAACGTAGTAAAGGCAGTATCTTAGGAGATAAGACGCGTATGGAACAGCTTTCCGTACATCCGAAATCATTTATCCGCCCTAGCCCCTCGGCAGGTTCGTTGGGAGGAGTGGCACGCAAAACGCGTGAGACGATTGTACTCTGCGAGGCTGCCGGATTCGATAAGATTTTTGTGGAAACCGTCGGGGTGGGACAGAGTCAAACGGCTGTTCATTCTATGGTAGATTTCTTCCTGCTGATTCAGTTGGCAGGTACAGGAGACGAGTTGCAAGGCATTAAGCGCGGTATTATGGAAATGGCCGATGGCATTGTGATCAACAAGGCCGACGGGGATAATCTGGAACGTGCAAAACTTGCTGCTACTCAATTTCGTAACGCTTTGCATCTTTTCCCTGCTCCCGAATCGGGATGGACTCCCCAAGTGTTGACCTATTCCGGTTTTTATAATATCGGAGTGAAGGAGATATGGGATATGATTTATGAATATATTGACTTTGTGAAGACCAACGGTTATTTTGAATATCGTCGTAACGAGCAAAGTAAATACTGGATGTATGAAACGATCAACGAACAACTTCGTGACAGTTTCTATCATAATCCGAAGATTGAAGCCATGCTTCTGGAAAAGGAACAGCAAGTGTTGCAAGGAAATCTGACATCATTTATAGCCGCAAAGAGCCTACTCGATACTTATTTCGCAGACCTGAAACGGGACGACTAGAAAAAGAACGTTAAAAAGCGGATGAAAAAATAGGGGTGGTATGCTTTCTGATTGTATTTACATTCAGAGAACCATGAATATTGGACACAGAATATTATTTATTGACTTAAAATACCTTATGAACAAAACCTTGTTAACAGGTCTTCTGTGCTGCACCCTCACAGTACAGAGTTTCGCAGACCAACCTTTGGAAGGGTTTACCTATGCTACCTTGAATGCTCCGACAGGAGCGGAGTGGGAATCTCCCGAAAACTTGGCACTCAATAAGGAGCAGCCGCATGCTTATTTCTTTCCGTTTCAAGACTTGGAAAGTGCTCGCAAAGTATTGCCCGAAAACAGTAAGTTCTGGCAGTCTCTCAATGGCGACTGGAAGTTTCATTGGGCACCCGGCCCCGATTCCCGTCCGGCAGATTTCTATCAGACGAATTATGATGTGACTTCGTGGGACGTAATCCCTGTACCGTCGAGCTGGAATATCTATGGTATTCAGAAAGACGGAAGCTTGAAGTATGGAACTCCTATTTATGTCAATCAACCGGTTATCTTCCAACATAGCGTGAAGGTAGACGACTGGCGCGGAGGAGTGATGCGTACTCCGCCCGCTAACTGGACTACTTATAAGCACCGTAATGAGGTTGGTTCCTTCCGCCGCGATTTTGAGATTCCTCAGGATTGGGATGGCAGGGAAGTATTCATCAGTTTCGACGGTGTGGATTCTTTCTTCTATCTTTGGATTAACGGTAAGTATGTGGGTAGGTTTCTCCAAGAACTCACGCAACACAGCCAACTTCAACATCACTCCTTACCTGCAAAAAGGAAAGAACACCGTTGCTGCCGAAGTATACCGCAGCTCGGACGGCTCATTCCTTGAAGCACAGGATATGTTCCGTCTGCCGGGTATCTTCCGTACGGTAGCTTTGTACTCGGTTCCCAAGGTTCATTTCCGTGACTTGGTGGCTATTCCCGATTTGGACGCTACTTATACGGATGGTTCATTGGCTATCAGCGCTGACATCCGTAACTATGGCAAGAAAGCTGCCAAAGGATACCAGATGGCTTATACACTTTATGCAAACAAACTGTATTCGGACGAAAATACCCCCGTTGCCAATGCGGTTGCCAATGCTACTGTGAACCTGGTGAACCCGAACGAAACCGTAGAGGCTGAAAAAGCGATATTGAACGTGCAGTCACCCAACAAGTGGTCGGCTGAGTTCCCTTACCTCTATACACTCGTTGCCGAACTGAAAGATAAGAAAGGCAAAACAATAGAAACCGTTTCAACTACTGTAGGTTTCCGTAAAGTGGAAATCAAAGACACCCCTGCTTCTGCAGACGAATTCGGACTGGCAGGCCGTTACTATTATGTAAATGGCAAGACCGTGAAACTGAAAGGTGTCAACCGCCACGAATCAAATCCTGCCGTAGGTCATGCCATCACTCGCGAAATGATGGAGAAAGAGGTAATGCTGATGAAACGTGCCAACATCAATCACGTACGTAACTCTCACTATCCGGACGATCCGTACTGGTACCATCTGTGCAACAAATACGGACTCTATCTGGAAGATGAAGCTAACATCGAGTCTCACGAGTACTATTATGGAGCCGCTTCACTGTCTCATCCGGTGGAATGGAAAAATGCTCATGTGGCTCGTGTTATGGAAATGGTGCATGCCAATGTCAACAATCCTTCTATCGTGATTTGGTCGTTAGGTAATGAGGCCGGTCCGGGTAAGAATTTTGTGGCGGCTTATGATGCGTTGAAGAAGTTCGATACTTCCCGTCCCGTACAATATGAACGTAACAATGATATTGTTGATATGGGTTCGAATCAGTATCCGTCTATCGGTTGGGTACGTGGTGCTGTACAGGGGAAATATGATATTAAATATCCGTTCCATATCTCCGAGTATGCTCATTCAATGGGAAATGCTTGCGGTAATCTTATTGATTATTGGGAAGCTATGGAGTCTACCAACTTCTTCTGTGGCGGTGCTATATGGGATTGGGTAGACCAGTCCATGTATAATTACGATCCGAAAACGGGTACGCGTTATCTGGCTTATGGAGGTGACTTCGGCGATACTCCCAATGATGGGCAGTTTGTAATGAACGGAATCGTGTTCGGAGATCTGGAACCGAAACCTCAATATTATGAAGTGAGAAAAGTATATCAGAATATCGGAGTGAAAGCTGTCGATGTTGAGAAGGGTGTCTTTGAGATCTTCAATAAGTATTATTTCAAGAATCTGGCGGACGACTACTATTTGATGTGGTCCGTTTATGAGGACGGCAAGGCTATTCAGGCAACTCTGAAGAAAGACATCAATCTGGCTCCCCGCCAGCGGATGCAAATCTCTCTTCCCTATAATCGTGCTGCGTTTAAAAAAGATGCGGAGTACTTTGTGAAAGTGCAGTTTATATTGAAAGACAAGATGCCTTGGGCTGATAAAGACTTCGTAATGGCGGAAGAACAGGTACTGGTGAAGGAAGCTACGGATCGTCCGTTAATCAGTGAAGTGGCTGCCGCTACTGCAGGAAGTCTGAAGAGTCGTATGAACCCGAGTACAGAGAGAATCGAAATTAAAGGGGACGGCTTTGAAGCGGAATTCGATCAGCAGACCGGAAGTATTTATAGCTTGAAATACGGCGATAAAACAATTATTGCGGCCGGAAACGGACCGAAACTTGATGCACTTCGTGCCTTTACAAACAATGATAACTGGTTCTATGCTCCTTGGTTTGAATATGGTTTGCATAACCTGCAACATAAAATGATAGAGGTAACAGCTCGTGAGAAGGATGGTAAAATGGTATTGAGTTTTACCGTAGAATCGCAGGCGCCGAATGCTGCAAGCATTAAAGGGGGAACCAGTTCCGGTAAGAATAGTATTGTGGAACTGACAGACCGGAAATTTGGAGCCAATGACTTTAAGTTTATTACCAATCAGGTGTGGACGGTTTATCCGGACGGTTCTATCGAATTGCAGTCCAGTATTACTTCTACTCGTCCCAGCCTGACTTTGCCACGTCTTGGCTATGTGATGAAAGTTCCTCAGGAATATGCTAACTTTACTTATTATGGTCGTGGACCGATTGATAACTATGCCGACCGTAAGAGTGGCCAGTTTATAGAGCAACATACGAATACGGTAGCGGGTGAGTTTGTGAATTTCCCGAAGCCGCAGGATATGGGTAATCATGAAGATGTACGTTGGTGTGCATTGACGAATCAGGCAGGACAAGGGGCAGTCTTTATAGCTACCGATCGCCTGTCGGTGTCTGCACTTCAATATTCTGCTCTTGATTTGATCCTGGCTTCTCATCCATATCAATTGCCTAAAGCAGGTGATACTTATTTGCATCTGGATTGTGCAGTTACCGGTTTGGGTGGTAATAGCTGCGGTCAAGGTGGCCCTCTTGTTCAAGACAGGGTATTTGCCGGTCATCATAATATGGGCTTTATTATCCGTCCGGCTGTTGGTGCGAATTTGGCAGCTGTTGCTAATGTTGCTCCTGCCGGAGATATTCCTTTGTCTATCACACGTACTCCTGCCGGGATGGTAGAATTGACGTCGGCAAAGAAAGACGCTGTATTCTGCTATACGATTGACGGT
>ERZ840096.3001-NODE-3001-length-12121-cov-4.645284_pt1 | contig 12121 bp, 10 predicted proteins | sample MGYA00519878_ERZ840096 | MGnify/ENA primary metagenome ERZ840096 (study PRJEB31850, sample SAMEA3708865) | human gut metagenome | biome: human gut; feature: human-associated habitat; material: faeces | place: China | collected 2014 ...
GTTCAGGAACTGGCTGGCAGATTTTCAGAACAACACCCAGAAATGCCTGTACAGATACAGGCTTACAGCTCACCATATGATTTATTGGATGATATAGAAAAAACAGGTGGGTTTGATCTGTATTTATTAGATGTTGTTATGCCACATATGACAGGTGTAACGTTGGCCAGGCGGATCCGGGAGCGAAAAGAGAGAGCAGAAATTTTATTTCTGACTGTTTCTAAAGAATATGCCGTGGAAGCTTTTAGCGTAAAAGCCTCTGGATATTTGATAAAACCCGTGAACCAATCCGCTTTTGAGGATGCGGTACTTGATTGTATTCATCGACTGTCACCAGAAAATAATCCCTCTCTTTTGTTGAAGTCAAAAGAGGGAATTCACCGTATATCAATTTGCGAACTGATGTGTGTTGAGAGCTTTAATCATAATCAGGTATGTACTTTGTCAGACGGTTCTATGTTAGAGGCATCAGCAACTTTGTCGGAATTGATGGAGGAACTAGAGAATTTTTCGGTTTTTGTCCGACCGCATAGAGCGTATATTGTTAATATGGACTTTATCCGCCGGCTGACAGCCCGCGAGTTGTTGCTGACAGATGGGAAGAGAATTCCAATTTCTCAAAGTAGATATGGAGAAATAAAAAATAGCTATTTTACATATATGACGCACGTATAAAATTTTATTATTTCACGCAGAAAAAGCGCTGTTTCACGAAAGAAAGCACTTTTTCTGCGTGTTTCTTTTAGTATTAATGTTAATTAGAAACTTTCGGGTAGATGTTGACATTTATAGGAAAACGGTGAATTGCATGAAAGGTTTCGGAAGAGGAGAAAAAGGAGAGGTGAACTATGGAGATTAAATGCGACAATAAACGGAATTGCCCCTGTACATACGATTGTCCACGTCACGGGAAATGTTGTGCCTGTGTAGCTCATCATCGTGATCACAATGAAGGCGTGCCGGGATGTTTCTTTTCGAAAGAAGCAGAAGCAACTTATGATCGCAGTATTAAAGCACTGGCGAAAGATCACGGTATCATTTAAAGAGCGGAACAAAGAGTTTCACAAAGAGTCTCAAAGGATAAAATTGCTTGACGGAAACCAATGGATAATATACAATAAGATTTATCCATTGATATTCTTTTTATATAATCATTTGAGAAGCAGGAAAGGCACCCTGCGCTCCTTAGGGAACCTGATATGATGGATACGCCGCCCATCCAAGTGTTTATGTCATAGCATGATCTTGAAAAAGGTTGTGCTTTTTTACGTTATAAGAATTAAGTAATCATGAAGATACAGTTTATTAGAGGTTAAGGAGAGAACGTGTTAAATATTATAGAAATCAACAACTTTAACGCACCGGAACTGGACGTCTACGCACGTTATACGGAAGCACAGCTTCTGAATAAAGACCGTCCGGAAGATGGACTTTTTATTGCAGAAAGTCCGAAAGTGATTGGACGGGCGTTGGATGCCGGATATATTCCAATATCTGTTCTGGTTGAAAAGAAACAGATGGAAGAAAATGAAGAGACGCAAGAAGTTCTTGCAAGATTTGAGAATACAGGCACTTCCATTTTTACAGCAGAGTTTGCTGTCCTTACGCAATTGACAGGATTTAAGCTGACGAGAGGAATGCTTTGTGCATTGAAACGCCGACCACTGGAAGATTTCAGGAAACTTTGCGAGGAAAAGAACAGGATTGCCATTCTGGAAGACGTGATGAATCCAACGAATGTCGGAGCAATCTTTCGATCGGCAGCAGCGATGCATATGGATGCGGTATTATTGACTTCAGGGTGCAGTAATCCTTTGTATCGAAGAGCATCCAGAGTGAGTATGGGAACTGTATTTCAGATTCCATGGACATTTATTCAGGATGATACAGAACGTAGATGCGACAGGAAAGAAATCTGACCGGTCCAGGCAATCGAAAGCCTGAAAGCACTTGGGTATAAGACAGCAGCACTTGCACTGACCGATGATTCCGTAAGCATTGATGATCCGCAGCTTATGAGTGAAGAAAAGCTTGCAGTAATTCTTGGAACCGAGGGGGACGGACTTATGCAGGAGACAATCAAAGCTTGCGATTATACAGTGAAGATCCCGATGTCACATGGAGTGGATTCGCTGAATGTGGCAGCAGCAAGTGCGGTGGCGTTCTGGCAGTTGAGGAAATAAAGATTTATCGTAGAGATTCTTTTTCGGATATGAGGACGAAAACTGAAAATATGATTTTAGAAAGTCGTTTGTTAGAAGAATGGTACAGGAACGCCGACTCAGGGTTACGCATACTGTTCATACTAGGAAAAACAACAGACTGCTAAAAGCAAAGAAAGGATTGACAAACTCGCTGCCACTCAGACAGTTGTCAATCCTTTCTTTAATGCAATCTATTGTTTTTCAAGTATGAGCAAGCATGCTCCACATTCGTCTTCGTCCCTGTACCATCCTTCTAACATGAAACTTCTCGGACTTCATATTTTCTGTTTTCTGTTTATTGAAAAAGATGAATTCAACGCTAAATTTTATTAGGTGGAAAAACGTTTGAGATATGGGCATCATTCTATCGAATTTCCGTTGCGCCTACTTCTCAAGTAAAGTTCTTCTTTCGAGAGAGTAGAAATCAGATAGCACTGAAAAATTTATTGATAGACAGACAGCGAGGGTTTGATTCAGGTGACTGTTCTGTGTGCTTGGAAAGACTTAAAAAACGGAAGGTTACGTTAAAGCAATGCGAGGCAACTGTCTGAAGCGGCAGCGAGTTTGCCGAGCATTGCTTTGTTTTTAGTAATCTTTCGTTTTTCTTAGTCTTTCCTGTATACAGAACCCGGAGCCTGCATCAAACCCTCGCTGCCTGTCTATTCGAATAAACTTCATATGCGCTATCTGATTTCGTCCGAACTCGAAAAAGAATCTCTACGATAAATCTCTATTTTTCAGTAAGGTATAGATGAAAATCACGTATCATTTCCCCACAAAAAGAACGATGTCATATAAAATGTTACATTTTTCACAAAAGAAACCTTGCTGGTGTAAAGTTTTTGTAAAACAAGTGTCTTGTCACCTGTAAACAACAGTGATATAATGGGCAAGAATAAATCAACAGAGCAATAGACATGAAAGTGTGTTACAGCAGAATTTTATGTCAGGAGAGAATAAGAGAGGTACGTGCTATGACGATCAGAGAAGAGATAGAACAGTTAAAGAAAGAAAAAAATGCCGTAATTCTGGCGCATTATTATGTAAGACCGGAAGTTCAGGAGATTGCAGACTATGTAGGAGATTCTTTCTACTTAAGTAAAGTTGCGGTTGGTCTGAAAGAGAAAACAATCGTGTTCTGTGGTGTTTCATTCATGGGCGAGAGTGCAAAGATCCTGAATCCTGAGAAAACAGTGCTTATGCCGGATATGGCAGCAGATTGTCCAATGGCACATATGGCATCTGCGGAGACAATCGAGAAGATTCGTTCAGAGTATGATGACCTTGCAGTTGTCTGCTACATCAATTCAACAGCAGAACTGAAAAGACATTCTGATGTCTGTGTAACTTCATCCAATGCAGTGAAGATTGTAAAAGCACTTCCGAATAAAAATATTTTCTTTATCCCGGATCGTAACCTTGCACATTACATCGCAGGATTGGTACCGGAAAAGAACTTTATATATAATGAAGGATTCTGTATTGTGCACGAATATATGGAGGTTGAAGAAATCAAAGCAGCGAAAGCAGCGCATCCGGAAGCAGAGGTTCTTTCTCATCCAGAATGTCCGGCAAAAGTTCTGGAACTTTCTGATTTTGTTGGAAGTACTTCAGAAATCATCGCGCAGGCAGGAAAATCAGACGCGAAAGAATTTATCATCTGTACAGAGAGTGGAGTTCTGTACGAACTTCAGAAGAGAAACCCGGAGAAGAAATTCTACTTTACAGAGACAACTCCAATCTGCAGAAATATGAAGAAGGTTACACTTGAGAAAGTTCTTCACGTATTAAAGACAGGCAAGAATGAAGTATTTGTAGATGATAAGCTTCGCGAAGAATCTAAGAAACCGTTAGAGAGAATGTTAGAACTGGCCAAGTAAACAGAGGGCAGATAGGATTGACAGCAATCGAAGATTATAGAAAATACAGATCAAATCGACTAATGCTGTCGGAATGGAGATATTTATTATGAAAATGGAAGCAGATGTAGTCATTGTCGGAACAGGTGTCGGAGGGCTTTTCAGCGCACTGAGTCTTCCGAGAGATCAGAAGATCATTATGATTACAAAGTCAGATTTAGAGAGCAGTGATTCATTCCTGGCTCAGGGAGGAATCTGCATGCTGCATGACAAAGATGACTATGACAGTTATTTTGAAGATACAATGAAAGCGGGACATTATGAAAACAGAAAAGAATCTGTTGATCTTATGATCCGCAGCTCAAGAGAGATCATTCATGACCTGATTGGCTATGGTGTAGATTTCCAAAAACAGGAGACAGATGAGTCTGGAAATGAAGCCGCAGACAACGGTGGTGAAAAGGCAGAGATTCAGGATCTTTATGCATTTACTCGTGAGGGAGCACATTCACGTCCGAGAATTCTGTTTCATGCAGATATTACAGGAAAAGAAATCACAAGTAAACTGCTTGCACAGGTAAAGCAGCTTTCTAATGTAACATTGCTTGAATATACAACGATGACAGATATCATTGTAGAAAATGATGAATGCAAAGGAATCCTTGCACAGGATAAAGACGGAAATGAATTCGAAATCCATGCAGAGAATACAATCTGGGCAAGCGGTGGAATCGGTGGACGTTATAAACATTCTACAAACTTCCCACATTTGACAGGAGATGCGCTTACAATTTCTGAAAAACACGGAATCCGTCTGGAGCATCTGGACTATGTACAGATTCATCCGACAACATTGTATTCCAAGAAACCAGGAAGACGCTTTCTTATTTCAGAGTCTGTCCGTGGAGAAGGTGCGGTTCTTCTTAACAGCAAGAAAGAACGTTTTGTAAATGAACTTCTTCCAAGAGATGTTGTGACTAAGGCAATCAGAGAAGAGATGGAAAAGGAAGGCACAGATCATGTCTGGCTGTCTATGGAAAAACTTGGAAAAGAAACCATCATGGGTCATTTCCCGAACATTTATCAACATTGTCTGGAAGAGGGATATGATGTGACAAAAGAATGTATCCCGGTTGTTCCGGCACAGCATTATTTCATGGGTGGTGTCTGGGTAGATTCAGACAGTAAAACATCCATGGAACATTTATATGCAGTAGGAGAGACAAGCTGTAACGGTGTACATGGTGCGAACCGTCTGGCAAGTAATTCACTTCTGGAAAGCCTTGTATTTGCCAAACGTGCGGCAAATAAAATCTCAGGTACAGAGAATGAAGTAAAAGTACGTGAATTGGCATAATAATAGTGATATAATATTAATCTATGCTGAAAAAATAAAAGTTAAGAGAAGAGTAGAGAAAGAATATAGAGACAGGGACAGGAGATATAAAGATGAACGAAATTACAATGACACTTCAGGCAGATCATTTGATCCTTGAGGCACTCAAAGAAGATATTTCAAGCGAAGACGTAACAACAAACTCAGTTATGAAAGACTATGTAAAAGGTGAAGTAGAACTGATCTGTAAGCAGGACGGTATAATTGCCGGACTGGAAGTTTACCGCAGAGTATTTGAACTGTTAGATGCAGATACAAAGACAGAACTTTACTGTAAAGACGGAGACGAAGTAAAGAACGGCCAGTTGATGGGAAAAGTAACAGGAGATATCCGTGTACTTCTTTCCGGTGAGCGTGTAGCACTGAACTACCTTCAGAGAATGAGCGGAATCGCAACTTATACACATTCCGTTGCAGGACTTCTTGAAGGAAGCAAAACAAAACTTCTTGATACAAGAAAAACAACACCTAATATGAGAATCTTCGAGAAATATGCAGTTCGTGTTGGTGGCGGTTATAACCACAGATATAATCTTTCTGATGGGGTACTCCTGAAAGACAATCACATCGGAGCTGCAGGAGGCGTAAAGAAAGCTGTCGAGATGGCAAAAGACTACGCACCATTTGTAAGAAAGATCGAAGTAGAAGTTGAGAATCTTGAGATGGTAAAAGAAGCAGTAGAAGCCGGAGCAGATATCATCATGCTTGATAATATGTCAACAGAAGAGATGCAGGAAGCAATCAAGATCATTGACGGAAGAGCTGAGACAGAGTGTTCCGGAAATGTAACAAAAGAGAACATCGGACGCCTGACAGCTCTTGGCGTAGACTATATTTCCAGTGGAGCCCTGACACATTCCGCTCCGATTCTTGATATCTCGATGAAAAACCTTCATGCTGTAGAGTAAAAGTGATATAATTGTTAAAGAACAATTATTAGTATGGATTTCAATTTAGAAAGGAAGAGGCATGATGACAGGACCAGAAAGAAGAACTGCCATTATAAATCAGATAAAGACAAGCTCAGCACCGGTGCCGGGAAAGGCATTGGCTGCACAGTATGAAGTAAGCCGTCAGGTGATCGTGCAGGATATCGCACTCATCCGTGCCGCAGGACATGACATTATATCTACAAACAGAGGATATATTTTGCACGAATCACATTTAGTAGAAAGAATCTTCAAAGTGAAACATACCGATGATCAGGTTGAAGATGAACTCTATACAATCGTAGACCTTGGTGGAAGAGTTCGTAATGTGATGGTGAATCATAGAGTCTACGGTCATATGGAAGCATCACTCAATATTAATTCCAGACGAAATGCAGCAGAGTTCATAGATGACATCCGAAGTGGAAAGTCCACTCCGCTGAAAAATATCACATCCGATTATCATTATCATGTGGTAGAAGCAGATAGTGAAAATACATTGGATATGATTCAAGAAGCACTGGAAGAAAAGGGATTTTTGCTGGAGCAAGAAGAGTGGGAGAAAGAACTTTTTGCAAAATAAAGATTTATCGTAGGGATTCTTTTTCAAGTTCGGACGAAATCAGATAGCGCTTATAAAGTTTATTCTAATAGACAGACATTGAGGGATTGCTTCAGGCTCCGGGTTCTGTATACAGGAAAGACTAAGAAAAACGAAAGATTACTAAAAACAAAGCAATGCTCGGCAAACTCGCTGCCGCTTCAGACAGCTGCCTCACATTGCTTTAGCGTAACCTTTCGTTTTTTAAGTCTTTCCAAGCACACAGAACAGTCACCTGAAGCAATCCCTCAACATCTGTCTATCAGTAGATTTTTCGTCGCTATCTGATTTCTACTTTCTCGAAAGAAGAACTCTACTTGAGAAGCAGACGCACCGGATATTCTATAGAATGATATCCATATCTCAAACATGTTTGTATTTAATAAAATTTGTCGTAGGAATTCATCTTTTTCAATAAACAGAAAACAGAAAATATGAAGTCCGAGAAGTTTCATGTTAGAAGGATGGTACAGGGACGAAGACGAATGTGGAGCATGCTTGCTCATACTTGAAAAACAATGGATTGCGTTAAAGAAAGGATTGACAGCTGTCTGAGCGGCAGCGAGTTTGTCAATCCTTTCTTTGCTTTTAGCAGTCTGTTGTTTTTCCTAGTATGAACAGTATGCGTAACCCTGAGTCGGCGTTCCTGTACCATCCTTCTAACAAGCGACTTTCTAAAATAATATTTTCAGTTTTCGTCCCCTATATCCCTTGACATCTCCCTTTTTATTCTGCAAAATAGTAAGAAGAGTCTTTCAAGATTCTACTTTATTATAGAAGAAAAAGAGGTCATTTATATGGAAGAAATCATACAGTTTTTAGCTGGGATTTTGAATAGAGAGTTTATTCGTGCGGTGTTTAGTAACCCGCGAGTAAAGGGTAATGTAGTTAAGGCAAAGCTTCGACCGATGGAACAGAAGGGGGAGCTTTTATTTCAGTTAGAGTCTTTCACAAAGACGCAGGCATTTCATAAGAATCTGACGGTAGAAGAGACGAAGGATGAGCTTGCGAAATTGTTGGAAGAGTTTCGTCAGGTTCAGGTTGAGACGGTGAGTGAGGATATCACGGTATTGATCAGTAAGAAAGGGAAAGCAACGATTAAGAGAAAGCGCAAGAAGGTGCAGGCGAAAGCTGCGGATCTGTCTCATAACAGGAAGAAAAAATATATTTTGGAAGAAGGGATTGTGGTTCCGTTTCTTCAGGATCTTGGAGTTATGACACAGGATGGAAAGATTGTGCGGACGAAGATGGATAAGTTCCGTCAGATCAATCGTTTCCTGGAGTTTGTTGAGGACATTCTGCCGCAGCTTGACAAGGACAGAGAGCTTACACTTCTGGACTTTGGATGTGGAAAATCATATCTTACATTTGCAATGTATTATTATTTACACGAGTTGAAAGGGTATGATATTCGTATTATCGGATTAGATCTGAAGACGGATGTGATTCTGCATTGTAATGAACTGGCAAAGAAGTATGGGTATGAGAAGTTGACATTCCTTGTTGGAGATATTGCGGATTATGAAGGTGTGGATCAGGTTGACATGGTTGTGACGCTTCATGCGTGTGATACAGCTACAGATTATGCACTTGCGAAAGCGGTTGGCTGGAATGCGAAAGTGATTTTGTCTGTTCCATGTTGTCAGCATGAGGTGAACAAGCAGCTTGAAAAGCAGAGAAATCTGCATTCAGGCAAGATGAAATCGAAGACGGAAGTTATGGAAGTTTCAGAAATGCTGGGAGATCAACTAGCTTCCATGGAAGAAGTGCTCGGACCAATTATGGATTATGGATTGTTGCGAGAGCGTTTTGCAGCACTTGTGACAGATGGACTTAGAGCAAAGCGTCTGGAAAGCGAGGGATATGAAACTCAGGTATTAGAATTTATTGATATGGAGCATACGCCGAAGAATATTCTGCTGCGTGCAGTGAAAAAGGGGAGTCTTGCAGCAAAGAGCAGAAAAGAGGCAGAGGATTGTGAAAGATTTTTGAAGATTCAGCCAACATTAGGTATGCTTCTGGCAGAGCAAAAGGGAGATAAATAATGAAAAAAAGGGTAATAAAGATTGCCGCACTGGTTGTTCTTTTTGCGGCTGTGCTGGTGATCAGTAATGTGATACTGAACCGTGGAAATGATGATCAGGTTGTGGATATGGGAGATGCCACGTTACCTAGAGTCTCATTTATGATGGGGGGACAGAAGATAAATGCGTTGTCTGGTTATGTAGATGATATGGATATTGCCGCAATGCGAGATACCATTACACCATTAGAGAGTGATGGTACACTGAAGATGCAGATTGAGAAAAATGATAACCAGATCCGTGAGATCAGTTACAGTGTATATTCTCTGGATGGAACAGAGACATATGATAAAGGAACTCTAAAGTCTGCAGAAAGCGAAGATGTCACATTAAAGCTGGGGAAATCACTTGGAGATAAAATCCAGGAGGCAGTACTTCAGGTTTCGCTTGTGATCGGCGAGGAGAAAGAGACAAGGAAAGTTAATTTCTATACCAGAATTGAGAAAGCAGATGATATTACAGCATCACAATGTCTTACATTTGCACAGGATTTTCATACGAAAGCATTTAATAAGACGGATGTAGATTCATTGAATATTTACTTGGAACCTGGAGATGAAAGTGACAATACAACTTATCAGACAGTCAATATCCATTCAGATATTTCTCATATTCAGTGGGGGACTATGCAGCCACAGTTGCTTGGTGATGTGCGTTGGAGCATAAAGGAAAGTAATAGTGTGTATACCTCTCTCCTTGCGAATTACAGAGTTTCCTGCGTGGATGATGTCGGTGAGAATGCAGTTTATGATATTAAAGAATTTTTCCGTGTGAGAATCGCAGGGACTACAATTTACCTGTTGGATTACAATCGTGATATGCAGGAAGTATTCAGTGAGAACAGAAGCGTGATCGATGAAAACGGAATTCTGCTCGGCGTTACACCTTCAGATGTTCCGTATGAGACAAATGAGAAAGAAACGATTGCAGCATTTGTGGAGTCCAGAAACCTTTGGATGTACAATAAGAGTTCGAATGAATTATTAAATATTTTCGGATTTGCAGATGCAGATACGACAGATGAAAGGAATCTGAATGATCAACATGCAGTACGTATCATCAGTATGGACAATAGTGGTAATCTTGCATTTGCTGTGTATGGATATATGAATCGTGGCGAACACGAAGGAGAAGTCGGTGTCGGAATCTATTATTTTGATGTTGAGAGAAATCTGATCCAGGAGAAAGCATTTATACCAAGTAAGAAGTCCTATGCAATCGCAGCGGATGAGCTTGGCAAGATGGTTTATTATAATCATGCGGAAGAGCAGTTATATGTTTTGGCAGACGGAACTTTGTATCAGGTAGATTTGAAAAAGAATAAACAGACAACACTTGCAGAGAATCTTAAAGAAGGACAATATGCGGTTTCTGATGATGGACATCTGATGGCATATCAGTCAGAAGGAGATAAGAGTGGCGGAACAGTGATTCAGGTAATGAATCTAAGCAGTCTGGAGACGAATACTGTTGAGGCAGCAAGCGGAGAAAAAATTAGTCCACTTGGATTTGTCAATGGTGACTTTATTTATGGAAAAATGAAATCCGAGGACGCAGGAAAGAAAGCTTCCGGAGAATCGATCACTCCAATGTATGAACTGGAAATCCGTAATTCTAAGAACAAAAAAGTTGCCAGCTATTCCTTTGTTGATAAAGGCATTTATATTTCTGATATTTTAATCGATGACAATATGGTAACACTGAATCGTGTAGAGAAAAGCGGGGATATTTACAACGTTACTTCACAGGAGTTTATTACGAATAATGAGGAACGCAAAGATACGGCGATTAAAACAGAAGTATATACAACAGCACTGATGGAAAAACAGATGCGGATTACATTTGCAGAGGGAGCAGGAGAGAAGAGCGTGAAAGTGATCCGGCCGAATCAGCTGGCATCAAAGAATGAACTTGAGATGGTTCTTGCTGATAACAGCGAAAGTGTGAAATACTATGTTTATGGTGTTGGTGAACTGGCAGGAATTTATGATAAAGCTTCTTATGCAATTCAGAAAGCACAGAAGATTTCAGGAGTTGTGATCTCTTCTGACCAGAAATATGTCTGGGAGAAAGGAAATCGAGATCTTGCGTATTCGATAGAGGATGTTGCTCTTTCAAAAGAAGGAGAAGAGACATCCCTTGAAGCATGTGAGCGCTATATGAAGACATATGATGCTCAGAAAGTAGATCTGACAGGATGTACGCTGGATCAGGTACTCTACGTGATCAATAGAGGATGTCCGGTGATTGCACTTACAAGTGCAGATCATGCAATTCTTCTGACAGGATATACGAAGAATGATATTACTTATATCGATCCTGAAAATGGAGAGTCACAGACAGTTTCCATCAGTGAGATGGAAGGAATGGTTTCCGGAAGCGGAAATACATTTATTGGTTATATCAAATAGAAAGTGAAATAAAAACGACAGGTTCTTCAATAGTTCAAATGAAGATCCTGTCGTTTTTAGGTTGCATAAGAAAAATCTTATAAAGCTTTCTTAAAGATAATTCCTCTATATTTGTTGAGTGCTCCGTAAAGAATCAGACCAAGCACACCGGCGGAAATTACTTCTCCGATACCAACTGTCAGCATCATGAAAGGAATCGGAAGTGGAACCATATAAGCATATTTTAATACAAATGGAACCACAATGATATTGGCAACAACCGGAGGAACAGGGGCAAGGAACTTGCTCTTGTTTCTTAAAGACCATGTAAAGATGGCACCGATTAGTGTTGCAAGGCTGCCGAAGATAATGTCAGGCAGGATTGCACCTCCAAGTGTGTTTCCGATGAGGCATCCTACAAACAATCCAGGGATTGCAGCCGGAGTAAATACCGGGAGGATTGTCAGTGCTTCCGCAAAACGGATCTGCACCTCCCCAAAAGCCAGTGATGCACCGACAACAGTCAGTACGACATAGATGGCAGCGATCATAGCTGCCTGTGCCAGGTAAAGCACTTTGTTACTTGAGTTTTTCATTATTCAGTTCTCCTTTAGTTTTGTTTTACGTGTGGAAGGTCACGAACACACGATTCATTTTC
>ERZ840096.3004-NODE-3004-length-12115-cov-15.248176_pt1 | contig 12115 bp, 11 predicted proteins | sample MGYA00519878_ERZ840096 | MGnify/ENA primary metagenome ERZ840096 (study PRJEB31850, sample SAMEA3708865) | human gut metagenome | biome: human gut; feature: human-associated habitat; material: faeces | place: China | collected 2014 ...
TTCAGCATTACCGGACGCGATTGGATCATTAAAGCGTTTAATTAGGTTTTAGTATGAGCGCTTCGTCAACGCCTACCCGCATGAACTCGACGGCGGCCGCCGCCAGCGTATCGGCATCGCGCGTGCGCTGGCGCTCGACCCGGAGTTTGTCATCTGTGACGAGCCGGTGTCTGCACTGGATGTTTCGATTCAGGCGCAGATTTTGAATCTGCTGAAGCGGCTTCAGCAGCAGAACGGCTATACGTATCTGTTTATTACGCATGATCTGGCTGTCGTCAAGCATATCTCCAACGAGGTGCTGGTCATGTATCTGGGCCAGATGGTAGAAAAAGCGCCGACGGCAGAGCTGTTCCGCAATCCCCGGCACCCATATACACAGGCGCTGCTCTCCGCGATTCCCGTACCGAGTCTGGATGAGAAAAAGCCGCGTATGCTGCTGAAGGGCGAGTTGACCAGCCCTATCAACCCAAAGCCTGCGTGCCGCTTTGCGCCGCGCTGCCCCTACGCGAAGGAGCAGTGCCGCTGCAGCGTGCCTGAGATCACAGACCTTGGCAGCGGGCATACGATCCGCTGCTTCTATCCCCAGGGCTAAAGGAGGAAGAACCGCATGAATTACCTGACTGATAAGGTGTTCCACACCTATTTTTCCGGCGTTCCCAACGGCAGCATTATTTTCCGCGAGAAGAAGGCCGTTATGTGCGCCATTGACCGCCGTACCCGTGTACAGCTGAAGGAAGCGCCGATCCTTCCGCGCGAAGAGGGCCGCGCGATCGCCGAGACGATGATTGACTATGAAAGGCTCTTCCGGGAGCTGGATGCCTACGTCGGCTGCGCATGGGATCAGGATGAGCTGACGCTTAAAAACGGCGCGGTCTACAGCCGCCACATCACCTATACCGGTACGGTTGAGGGAAAGACCGTCACCGCCCAGCTCTGGTGCCAGCGCAAGAGCCACGGCTGCATGGATATCCTGACCGTTGACCAGAAGATCATCGGCTTCATCAATCCCGGCCGCATCTGCTCCGAAATTACCGTCCTGGCCGGGTATGAGTCCGTCACGCCGCTGACGCGCTTTGACGATCCGCTTCTGTCCAAAGTCGCCTACGGTGTCAATCCGCTCGGCAATATCATGGTTCCCTGTAAGGACGGCGTCCGTCTTGCAACGGAGGTCTTCCTGCCCAATGGACTGGAGCCTGGCCAGAAGGTTCCGTCTATTGTCATCCGAACCTGCTATGGCAAGGCCCGCGATATTGACCGCAGCTGGCACTGGGTCACGCGCGGCTATGCGTTCGTGATTCAGGATGTGCGCGGCCGCAGCGACTCTGACGGTACGCTTGAGGCCTTCCAGCATGAGCGTGAGGACGCCGACGATCTGTTCAACTGGATCGCGGCGCAGCCGTGGTCCGACGGTAATATCGGCATGTGGGGCGCGAGCTATCTCGGCTATACTACCACCTCCGCCTGCACCAGCGGAAATCCGCATCTGAAGACCGCCGTCAGCGAGGTCAACGTCGGATCGCCGTTTTATGATACCGTCCGCAAGGGCGGAACCGTCTGCTCGTGGCCGCTGCTGTGCTGGACGCTGGCGCAGAGCGTTTCGAACCGCGTCGATATGGACGTATTCAAGGGCGTTTCCATCGATCCGCTCGAGGCTGTCCGGATCCGGCCTATTACTGCGATCCCGGAGAAAATCATCGGCTGCCGTTCTACCAGCTGGGACATGTGGTCGAAGCACTATCATTACGATGATTTCTGGCGGCACAGTGACAATACAGCCCACGCGGACAATATCAGGATCCCCATGCTGATTCTCTCCGGCTGGTACGACGGCGATGCGCTTGGCGTGCAGGAGACCTGGCGTTTCCTGTCCAAAAGCCCCGTTCCCGGCCACCGTATTGTGCTTGGCCCGTGGCCGCACGGTCTGAACGCGTGGCGCGACAGCATGGATCTGGCCTTCGGCAATAATGCGGTCGACTATGATTTCGATACGCGCATTATCCGCTGGTTCGACCATTACCTCAAGGGTATTGAAAATGGCGAGGACAAGAAGCCCAAGGCGACCTACTACGTCAACGGTGAAAATCAGTGGCACACCAGCGAGGACTGGATGCCGAAGGAAGCGCGTCTTGTCAACCTCTATCTGGATAGTGACGGCCACGCAAACTCCATGAACGGCGACGGACGCGTCACGCTGACACCTGCTGAGACCGGCAGCGACGCATATGTCTACGATCCCGAATTTCCATGCGGCGGCGAGGGCGACGGCTTCGACGACGGTTTGGTTTCTCCTTACAAGTGCAATTCCCGTCAGATCCGCAGCGACGTTCTGGTCTATGACACGCCCGTGCTGGATCAGGATATTGCCATTGCCGGCCCGCTGTATGCCGAGCTTTACGCAGCCTCCAGCGCCGTCGACACGGATTTTATCGTCCGCGTCAGTGATGTGGACGAGCAGGGGACTGCCCGTAATGTCAGCTTCAATATTATCCGCGCCGAGTTCCGCAAGGGCTGGGACAAGCCTGAGCTGCTCACGCCGGGGAAAATTGAAAAATATGAGATGGAGATGTATTTCTACGGCATGGTTTTCAAAAAGGGCCACAAGATCCGTATCGATATCTCCTCCAGTGAGCTGATGGAAGCATTCCCCAACACCAACACCGGCATCGATCCCTATACCGATCCGAAGCCCATCAAGGCCACCCAGACCATTTACCATGGCAGGGAATACCCCTCTCATGTCAAGCTCCCTGTCCTTTACGGCCTGTAAACAACTCCATGTAATATTTCTATACGCCTCGAAAAAGATGGGTAATTTCATGGCGCAGGTGCTGTGAAAAGAGTAAAGAAAAACCAAAGAGCGGCGGAGAGAATGACACGATCATCCTCTCCGCCGCTTTTCAGACATTTCCGCATGTGGGTCAGGCGGTTTCGCCGCCTGGAAAAGCAAACAAATAAAAGAGAAAACCGGTGAAAATCTTTCGATTTTCACCGGTTTCTGGAGCTAGTGGCCGGACTTGAACCGGCGACCTGCTGATTACGAAGAGTAGAAAATCTATAAAAATAATGATTTTTAGACATTTTCAGCACTTTCTGCTCGGAAATCAATGCTCTTTACACATCTTATTTCCACTGTTTCCGTCCGCTCCTTTCGCCGTGTGGGTCAGCGTGTGGGTCAAACCAGAAAACCCAGCGCAAAAACTGCGCCGCAGTAATCAAAGATGAAATCCATTTGTCGGATGAACATAAACCCTCTGAGTTGAAAGTATAAGGCGATATCGAAAAAATATCTTCCGTAAGTGCAGAGAGTGTGGTATACTAGCAATGAAAGTACATGAAAATGGGTGATACGATGCTGAATCTCTATGTTTTGGATGCTGTGTCCAGCAAAAAGGTTCCTGCGGAAATAGATCCTGCGTCAAAAGAGGATTTTGCTGCAACACATGACTGGCAGACAAACTGGGAGTCAACATATGTGAGGCAACTGCCCAATAAAGTCGCGCTTCATCGAGAAGACAATTATGAACTGCTTGGTCTGATGTCCTATGAACTGGATGAACGCGGGCTTGCAGTTGAGGTTCTCTACATGGAGAGCGCACGGCACAGCAACGCAAATCTTCTTCATGCGACAGGCGAGGCCAAGCGATATATCGGTATCGCAAAGGCAATGTTTGCATATGCCGTCCGGATTTCCAAGGAAGCTGGATTTGACGGCGTACTCATTTTTAAGGCGAAAACGAGCGAATTATTGGAATACTATATGCGCGAATTTGGCGCGCGGCAGGTCGGGACCTATGATCCGTTCCGTCTTGTTCTTTGGGAAGGCGCCGCAGAAGCGCTCATTTCTGAATATAGGGGGGATGAGTATGAATCGATCTGAATTGCTCCACGCGGAAGAATCCGGAGCTGCCAGCGGATGGGTTTCGCCGCTGAGCCAGGAGGACAGGGAGTATTTCGCCTATCTGCGCAAGGTCTTCAAGCGCTACAATATCACCCCGTCCAAGGCAACACGCTTGGAATATGATTTCGTTATCCGCGTGGCGGAAAGCGAGTTTTATCTGCAAAAAGCAAACGCCTGACACTGTCAGAGAAGGAGCGGGCCATGGATACACTGCAAGCCCGGATCGTGCAGCTTGAACAGGAAAACGCGGCGCTGCGGGCGCTGCTCAAAAAGCACGGGATTGCGTATCCGGAGACGGCTGAAAATCAAATATCCGCGATTGCCAATCAGGGCAGCCGTATGCTTCAAAACGAGGTCACACCGCAGATGGTCTCGTTTTTCTATACCTATTTCAGAGGCCGCAAAGATGTATACAGCGTCCGCAGCCGCCCAAAGGACGGAAAAGCGGGTTATTTTCCGGTCTGTACGCATTTTTGGGATCACAAACTCTGCCCGAAAACGACAGGGCAGAAAATTGCCTGCAGGGACTGCCCGAACCGGGCCTATAAGCCGCTGAACATCCGCGCTCTGCTCGCCCATCTGAAAGGCGAGCGGGAGGACAGCAGCGATGTCGTCGGCATCTATCCGCTGCTCCCGGACGATACCTGCTATTTCCTTGTGTTCGATTTCGATGACCATGAGGGCACGTTTCAGGGCAGCGAAAAAACGGTCTCATGGCGGGACGAAGTCGACGCGCTCCGCAAAATATGCGAACTGGAACAGATCGACGCACTGGTCGAGCGCTCCCGTTCCGGGCAGGGCGCGCATGTCTGGATCTTCTTTTCCGAGACCGTTTCCGCACAGAAGGCACGGCAGTTCGGCACGGCTCTGCTAACAAAGGGCGCGGAATCGGTCAGCCTGAAAAACTTCCGCGCGTATGACCGAATGCTGCCATTGCAGGAGCATCTGCCGGAGGGAAAGCTCGGCAATCTGATTGCGCTGCCGCTGCAGGGCCGGGCGCTGCGGAATGGAAACAGCGCGTTTGTCGACGAAAACTGGAATGCGTACCCGGATCAATGGGGTGCACTGAAAAGCGCAAGAAAGCTGAGCGTAAAGGAAATCGAGGATAAAATCGCGGCATGGACACCGGAAGCAGGGCTTCTTGGACAACTGGCCGAGGAACCGCAGGAGGCGGAGGAAAACACGCAGAAAAGCTTCCTGCCGGAGAAGCCGTGGAGAAAAACAGAGCTTACACTGCACCCGGAGGATGTGGAGGGCGCGGTCGATCTTGTATATGCCAACGGTGTTTATATTAAAAGCACGAATCTCAAGCCGCGGCTTCAAAACCAGCTCCGCAGGCTTGCAGCCTATAAAAACCCGGAATTCCATAAGAAGCTGGCCATGGGCTTTTCAACGCTTGGAATACCGCGCATTGTCTATTGCGGCCATGACGACGGCGATTTTATCTGCCTCCCGCGTGGCTGTGTGGAGAGGCTGAAGGAGTTGTTGAAGGAAGCAGCAATTCCATATCACATCACAGACGAACGGCAGTCGGACCGCAAAATCAAGGTTTCCTTCGCTGGGCAGCTATACCCAGAGCAGCAGCGCGCAGCGGACGCGCTACTGGCGCATGACATCGGCGTTCTAAGCGCAGCGACGGCTTTTGGCAAAACTGCCGTCGCCGCTTACCTGATTGCGGCGCGGCGGGTCAATACGCTGGTTCTGGTCGATAATGCCGAGATATTGAAAAACTGGCAGGAGGATCTGCAAAAATTCCTGACGATTGAAGAAAAACCACCGACCTACACAACGCCGGCGGGCCGCGTCAAGCGGCGGATAAGCGTGATCGGCAAATTACAGGGCGGTCAAAACACCCTGACCGGAATTCTTGACGTTGCGATGATCCCGTCGCTGGGAAAAAGCGAACGACTGGAAGAACTCGTGCAGGGCTACGGCATGGTGCTCATGGACGAGTGCCACCATGCGGGCGCGGATACGGATACTGCCGTGCTGCGTTCCGTTACGGCGAAGTATGTTTACGGCCTGACCGCGACACCGAAGCGCGACGACGGGCAGGATCGGAAGATTTTCCTGCAGCTCGGTCCGATCCGCTTCCGGTACACGGCGAAGGATCGTGCGAAGAAGCAGGGCATCGGCCATTATGTCTATCCCCGTTTTACAAGGTTTGTTCACCTTTCCGAGAAACCGCCCGCGATGGCAGAATTAAATCAGCTGGTGATCGAAAGCGAAGACCGCAACGCGCAGATTCTCTCGGATACGATCACCTGCGTCCAAAACGGGCGGACGCCGCTGGTTATGACGAAGTACAAGGAGCATGCAAGGCTGCTGTATCAGCGCTTGCAGGGGAGTGCAGACCACGTTTTCCTGCTGCAGGGCGGAAAGAGCAGCAAAGAACGCGCGCAGGTCCGGGACGCGCTGCTGGCCGTGTCGGAAACAGACACGTTGATCGTGGTCGCCATCGGCAAATATATCGGCGAGGGCTTCAATCTGCCGCGCCTCGATACGCTGCTGCTTGCCATGCCGATCTCATGGCAGGGGAATGTCGAACAGTACGCGGGCCGTCTGAACCGCGACTACGACGGCAAACAGGATGTGATCATTTTTGACTATATCGACGCGCACGTGCCGACGCTGGAACGCATGTATCACAAGCGCCTGCGCGCCTACCGCCAGATCGGCTTCGAGATCTGCACAAATCTGCAAGCCGTGCAGAAGGAGGCCACAGGCACGATCTTCGACGCACAGACCTACGCGCCGGTCTACGAGCGCGATCTGCAAACCGCGCAGCGAGAGATCCTGATTTCCAGCCCCGCACTGAGCCGCAAAAAGGTCACATATTTTCTGGAACTCCTGCGCGAACGGCAGGAAGCGGGCGTCCAGATCAAAATTCTCACGCTTGCCCCCGGCGCGCAGGACACATATCAGGCCGCTGAGAAAATCGCCCTGCTGCGCCAGTGCGGCATCGAGGTGCTCCCATCCAAAGCCTGCCGCGAGCACTTCGCGATCCTCGATCGCCGCCTCGTCTGGTACGGCAGCATGAACCTACTGTCAAACGAAAAACCCGACGACAACCTGATCCGCCTCCCAGACGAACAAATCGCACAGGAGCTGCTGGAAATCGCCGTGCAAGCCGATTCTGCATCACAGAACAAAACCGGATAAAGTGCTACTTCCACGCTGTCGCGCCCGTGTCGGCGGTTTGTGCGGCTTTCGCGGCGCAGCCGAGCACGTACCCACCGGACACCAGAAAACCGGACGTTGCGCCAACGTGCGGGAGTGTTGCAGGAACGCCAAGAGCAGAAAAAGGACGTCTGCGAGCGAATTTCGGCAGAGGGAGAAGCCGCAAGCGGCGAAGCAGGAGAAAGGCCTGACGCTTTTCTGCGTCCGGCCGTCCACTTCTGCCCGCAGTGCGGGCAGTTTCGAGGGATAAAATGGCGCTTTTTTGCGGCTGTCAAAAGTGGAATGACGCTGTTATTGCCCAAAAGCCGCAAAACGCCAGTAAAATCAAGGACAATTTTGACGCTATTACGATTTTGGGAGGTTTTGACCATGAAAACAGAAGAACGAAGCCGCCACACAGTTTGGATGGAGGATACAGTTTGGCAGCGGGTGCAGGAACACTACAAAAGCGACGGATGCAGCACGCAAAACGAGTTCATTGCAAAGGCGATTCTGTTTTACTGCGGCTATTTGCAGAGCGAATATGCCGGAGACTTTCTGCCAAAGATCCTTGGTGAAACGCTCGAAGCCATTCTCAGTATGTTCGGAGATCGAATCGGCAAACTGCTTTTGAAGCAGGCGGTCGAGCAGAATATTTGCAATCATATCATTGCATCAGATACGGATATTGACGCGGCAACATACCAGAAAATGCGTGGCATGAGCTATCAGGAGGTGCTGCGGACGAATGGTCAGATCTCGTTCCCGGAGGTGCTCCGTCAGCAGAAACGGCTCTGAGGTTGCAGCAAAAGGCAGCTTGCAAGCCTAAATACTTGCAAGCTGCCTTCTAAAAAATCCATGCTTTACTGCACCCGATACCAAGCTAGAATCAGGCTGACAATCATCTGCCAGAAATCGTTTTCCCCTGCGCTGTAATATCGGCTGTTTGGAATTTCGTGAAAGGACACGATGCGTTTTTCTTCATCCAGCCATGCCTCAAATCTGCCCGATTCATCTTTGTTCATCCTGCGTTTTCAGCGAGATACAGCTCCATGCGCTTTTGAATCTGTGCAGCTGTTTCTGCCGCAGTTCGTTCTCCGACCCAGAGTGCGCCGCACTCTGCTTCCAGAATGTTTGCTGCCTGCCACGGATAATAGATTTGCGCAGAAATATTCTCAAAGAACGTTTCATACCGCACAGCATCTTCTTCGGATAGCGGAACGACCGGGTAAACCGTGCTGTCTATAATCGATAGTATTTGTTATAGTCGGAATATCCTCTTCGCCGCTCTTTAAACATTTCTCCGCGTGCAGGAAAAACTTATGCGGACACCGTTGGTAAAAGAATAACGGATATTCGGTCGTTTTACGCCGAATATCCGTTATTTCTCTGTATACCGCCCGCCAGATGCTCATTGTTATAAGCACCGTCTTATTTCGGCAGAATTCATAAGAGATGCTGATTTTGTGTATAAGCTGCAAACATCAGCATTCAATTTCAATCAGTGCTTCACCCGGGCCCGTGATCCACTCAGCGCCATGTTCTGTGACAACAACCTCGTCCTCCATTCTAAAAGAAAGATAGATTGATTCAACATCCTTGGACAAATCATATGGATACACACCATTTTCCACCGCAAATACCATACCCGGCGCAAGCCGCTCTGTCGCATCGTCATTGATCGTTGGATACTCCACAACATTCAGACCAATGCAGTGTCCGCTGGAATGCAACAGGAACTTGCCGAACTTGGAATTTTTGATATACCCTTCGCAGATTCTGTTGATATCACCGACAGGAACTCCCGGCTTCATCGCGGCCATCGCGGTACGCACGCAGCCACTCGCCACTTCCGCCATTTCACGCTCTTCCTCAGGCGCATGTCCCAGATAAAAAACACGTGTCAGATCGGAAGCATAACCATCAATATGACCGCTGATATCGACCAAAACGTATTCGCCTTTTTGAACGATGCGGTCTGTTGCGTAGGTATTGAACGTGCAGTATTTGTCTGCGCCGCTGGTAACGGTGAGATACGAGATTTTGTCTACACCGCCCTCCGCCATACGCTTGGCAATTCCTTTGGAAATATCCTTCTCCGTCGTCTTACCAGCCACAATCTGCTTGCCGGTTTCAAGAATTGCCTTTTCCGTGACTTCACAGACATAGCGGATACGTTCAATTTCCCAAGGTGTCTTTACCATGCGCGCTCTCTGAATCGCCAAGGACCCATCCGTAAAGGTAATGTCCGGCTGCGATGCAATGATGTCTTTCAGCAGACTCAGCGACCAAAAATACTGCATACCGTCTCCGGCTTCCAACCCGATTGTCCTTGTGTCCGGCTGAATCTCCCGAATAATCTGGTCAATAATACCGACAGGTTCGATGCCTTCCAATTTGCCGAGATTACGGCTCACTGTTCCCCAGCAATAGATTCGCTCTGTCCAGCTCGTATACCGCACGGTTGTTTTTTCCAGAATGCGCAGCACAATGGCCGGATCGCCAACTCTGGGAACCAGAACATATACCGGACGAAACAGGCTCGATGTATACCAGGATCTGTAGCCGGTTGAATAGTAAATGTTCTCTGGCGTAGAAAGAAGCAGCATATCCAGATTCTGCTCTGCCATTTGTTCCTGAAGCTTCCGGTTATGAAGCCGGAATTCTTCTTTTGAAAACGACTTGAATTCAGATGTCATTTTCTTTAAGTACCTCCGTAAAAGAATTATGCAAGAATGCCCAGCAGACCGCCGACAAGACCAATTGCCGCAACAATCAGAATAATCTTGACAGAAGAGACGCCTTTCTTCACCATCTTGTAGCAACCAAGCGTGAGCAGCAGCGGCAACGCGCCGGGAAGAATCTTATCGAGCAATTCAGCCTGTACGTTGAACAGAACATCTCCCCCCACCGGGACAAGAATGCCCAGGCTACAGGACACATAGTTGCAGACCAAGCCGCCCAAAACCAAGCAGCCCATAACAGACGCGCCAAGGATTAGCTTGTTGATAAGACCGCTTTCCATGATGTTGACAATTGCGTCGCTTCCTTTTTCATAGCCAAGCTTATAAGAATTCCAATAAATCAGATACATGAAGGCAGCTTCAACAAGCACATAGCCGATAACGCCAAGCACAGTACCAGTCTGTGTAGCGCAGTGCATCAGGTGTTACGACGAAATCCTCTCTTTGCAGGATATACACATCATAGAAATCACGCAGCCGTGTATTTGCTTCCCCGCGTGAAAGGATCGTTTCCAGCTTTTCAGCGAGAACTGTCTCAGGCGGATATGCCAACAAGGGGATTGTTCGGTTTTCAAACATCAGCTGGTACGAAAACGATATTTCACAAGGGGTAATGACATCGCTGGTGGAAATATCGATCTTCAAGGGAATCCTCGTTTTGTCCAGATACGCATCAAGCGAGAGCCGCACACCCTGGTACTCCGAATCTTCCATAATTTCTTCTGTTTTCTTGATTACAAAGCTGATTTTGTCGTCAATTTCCACATCGGCGATCTGCCGGACGATCTGCTCGGCGCTTTCGCAATTCAAAGGGTAGTTGCGCAGGGTGGTGTCAATGTCCATCGTCGCACGGCTGTCGATCCCGACCATTGCGGAAATCAACATACCACCCTTTAAAATAAAACAGTTTCTATACTTAGATGCAGAAAGCCGCTCCAAAAATCGCTCCATCGCGTAGTTCCGGAGAAACAGCATGGATTTTGCGCTGTCTCCATGCGCACGGTTTCCAACCAGATCTTTCAATTGCTTAGATGTCTTGATCATTCAGAACAGCACCCCCATTTTCTCACGGAGCTTCTTCTCTACACGAAGCGCTGCTGCGTAACGAATCAGCTTTGCGTAATTCTTATCCCTTCGTTTTGTGTACTCCCTGACTGCATAATTAAATGCAGACACATCCATCATTTCACTGCGCCGAATCACGTCGCAGATCGTGCGTTCCAGGTCGTAGGCGTGAACCAGATGACCACCAAAAGAAGGGATCTCAATTAAACCAAGTGTGTACCACTCCGGTTTCACGTAGTAGACTTTCACGCCTTTCCGAGTCAGTCCGGTGCTGTTGTAACTCGCAGGAACGGTCACTGTCAAGGGAATCGGTTCATATTCGCTGAGATCGTGCAGATAAAGCGCCGCCTCGTGCGAAAAAACAGCGCGTGGAAACTGTGCCTGCAATAAGTACAGTTCGTCCGTCAGCATATCCGCAGACACATAGATGCCGTGTGCGGCTTTTTCTAATTTCGCAGAATTGACGTATTCGTAAAACTGAGATTTTGTAATACCGCGAGCCAACGCATCTGACGTTCGCAGAATTCCGTTCCGCTCATGCAGCAAATCGTCGAGTGTCTCAAAACACATATCTGCCACCAACTTTCATGCTGATATTATAACCATAAATCAGCGTGAAAGTCAAATCGAAGTTAAGCGTCTTTCAAAAAAGGCGAACAACAAAATGCAATCCCCGCACCGTCACGCCTGTGTCGGCAGTTTGTGCCGTTTTCAGGAGACGGCCGAACGCGTACCCGCCGAAAGCCTGAAAACCGGACGTTGTGCCTCTGTGAAGCAGCATTGCGGGAACGGCAAACGCAGAAGAAGGGCTAGCAACCTCCCAGCAAATAAATTCCAAAACCAGTATAACTCGAAGTGCAGCTGAATGCAAGCTGCTGACTTGATGCTGCTGTCCGTTTGGACGGTGGCTATTTTTTGCCATCGAAAAAAATTTCAAAACAGGCTGTTCAAAACGCGATTTTCTGTCGGATTAAATAGAAGGACTTTTTTGGAGGGACGCGAACAGGCCGCGCAGGTGCAGAACTGTAAACGATTTGTGAATTTTCTCTAAAGGGCTTCTAAAAATCGCGTTCCCGTGGCCTATGCAGTGAGGGGATTTTTTTGAGGGACACCGCTCAAAACGCAAAATTCTGTCGGATCAAATAGAGGGCGTTGTTGCTGGACGTAAAATATCTTCCCCTCTGAATAAGAAAATTTGCGAAGGAGGGTAACAAAAACGGCTTTTAGTGTCGGATTAAATAGGGGGATG
>ERZ840096.3018-NODE-3018-length-12066-cov-2.930147_pt1 | contig 12066 bp, 7 predicted proteins | sample MGYA00519878_ERZ840096 | MGnify/ENA primary metagenome ERZ840096 (study PRJEB31850, sample SAMEA3708865) | human gut metagenome | biome: human gut; feature: human-associated habitat; material: faeces | place: China | collected 2014 ...
CCTCGAGCGTGAGGTTCCGGCCGATGCGGCGGCACTTGTCCTCGAGCTTGAGCACCATATGGGTGAAGTACTTGGCGGCGACCTCACGGCTCACCTTGGCGGTGACGTTGGGGTTACCGTCGCGGTCGGAACCGATCCAGCTGCCCGGGTGGAAGAACGCGGGGCAAGCGGGCTCGACGAGACCGGCCTTATCGCCCAGGACCCAGTCGTCGAAGCGACGGTAAACCTTGGGGATGGTGTTGAACAGCGTGTTGTCGAAGATGTCGAGAATTGTGTCCGCTTCCTCAACCGGGGTCGGCTTCTTCAGCGCGATTGGAGAAGTGCGGAACAGGGCGTCGATCTCGTTGTAGAGACGGCGCAGGCATTCCTTCTTATCCGAGCCGCCGAGGCGCTTGTACTCCTCAAGCAATTCGGAAACGCGGCGAATCTTGCCTTCCACGGCCTTACGACGGGCCTCAGTGGGGTGCGCCGTGAAGACGGGGTGGAATTCGAGCTGGTTGAGCAGTTCCTTGGCCTTGGCCGGGCCAGTCTCATTGATGAGCTGGTGGTAAGCGACGGTGAGCTCGTTGATCGGGTCGACCGCCTGGTCAACGGGCACGTTGTTCTCGCGCTCGTGGAGCACGGAAACGCGGTAGTTCTCCTCGGACAGGTTTGCCAGATGGAAATACGTGGCGAACGCGCGGGCCAGCAGCTGGGCGTCGTGCAACGTCATGTTGTCGATGACGTTCACGGCCTCCTTCAGGCCATCCTGGTCGGGGTTCGGATCCTTCAGCTCGGCGAAATGCTCGGCGCTGGCCTCCACCGCGTAATGACGCACGGTGTCGAACGTAGACAGCAGTTCGGGGTTGTATTCGCCCAGTACGTTACGCAGGATCTCAAGACACAGATCCATGTCGTACTTCAGGCTTTCGGGAAGATCATGCTCCTCCGGGCCCTTTCGGCCGGTCCCGGTAGTGACGATGGCGGCGTCAGCGGGAGTGATCTGTTCTTCAGGTGTTGCCATATAACCTCCTTTGCCGAATAACAGGTTGCTCGGTCTACTGGTCGTCTGCGGCTCCTCCGCAGTTGTTGAGACCAGTCGTTGCGAGCCCACAGCCCATATTCAACGTGGTTGTTGTGTGGGCAATAGTGTATCCCCGCGAAATCGCTTTTTACGTTACGAAGTCCATATAGTGCGCCAAGTTGTCCACCTATAGAGACCGAATATCGGACAGCATATGAGACACTGTCCGATTCGCGGAAGATTTGAGCGCCTTACGATTGCTGGCGGGGAAGGCAGGGAGTAGTAATGAAGGATGTGAGCGAACAGAAGAAAAAAAGTGCGCCCGAAGCGAAAGGCGCAACGGCTGTACGTAAATTCCACACCCACTCCATTCCGCTGGACATGGAAGATATTGCACGCGATTGGGAAAAACCGGTGGTGGACGCCGGTATCGCCGCCAAAGCCAGCGTGATTGTACGAGTCGGCATGTTGGACCTGGGAGCCGGCACCGGCTCCTTCCGCGTGCGTGAAATGATGCACCGCATCGCCTACCCGCTGGGCGTGCACGTACGCGCCGACGTGAACCTGACGGATATCGAGGCCACCTGCACGGATGGTCGTAACCGCATCACCGAAGTCGTGGATTTGCCGAGTACCGGCGTGAACACCGAACGTATCTGGCTGCTGGAACATTTCGCCGACTGGTTCTCCGTGAATCTCGGCAAGGGGTCGATGTATCACGTCGATTCGCAACTGTCCGATGGCGTGGTCAAGCATTTGGACGAACGTGACGCTTCGCAGTATTCGGCCGATCTGGCCAAGCGCCTGCGCGAACGTGCCAAGGTCGAGGCTGAGGCGGCCAACGGCAGCGTGGACGAGGCGCTGGATCTTGCGTCGAAAACCAAGGTACTCGTGACCTCCGTGGCCAAGTCCTTGGACGATGACAATGAAGAAGCCCACCGACTTTTGGCGGACAGCGCGGAAGTCACTCCGGTCGAAGACAAAGCGGCCGAAGAGAAGGCCTACGACGATGCCGAAGTGTTTACCGGTGACTCCAATGAGTCGGTTGAATCGGCGAACGCGGCGAACGGCGCAACCGCCGAAAGCCCTGCTGCAAGCAGTACGAAGCGTAAGAATCGCGTGCCCAAGGAATACGCCGAACACTTCAACGAGCGCTCCGACGAAGAGAAGGCCAAGGGCGGTATCACCGTGCGGCAGGCGCACGAGCGACTCGATCTGATTGAGCGCCGTAAGCCGCTGTACAAGCCGTGGTTCTCCGGTCTGGCCTCCGCCCTAGCCTGCGCGGCCTTCGTGTTCCTGCTCGGCGGCGGCCCATACGACATGATCGGTGCGTTCGTGGGCGCGGGCCTTGGCCAGTGGATGCGTCGCCGGCTGTTTGCATACCATCTGAACCAGTTCTTCGTCACCTTTGTGTGTGTGGCCGCGGCGGCGCTCGCCTGCACCGGCACCCTGCGACTCATCGGCATTTTCGACCCAGTCGCGCTCTCGCACGATACGGCCTACATCGGCGCCATGCTGTTCGTGATCCCCGGTTTCCCGCTCATCACAGGCGGACTCGACATGGCGAAAATCGACTTCCCCTCGGGCATCCAGCGCGTGGCGTACGTGCTGTGCATCATCCTGATGGCCACGCTGGCAGGCTGGGCCGTGGCCGTGATGGTGCACCTGCACCCGGAAGGCTTTGAGCCACTGGGGCTTGACCCGTGGGTCAACGGATTGCTGCGATTCGTGGCGGCGTTCGTCGGCGTGTGGGGCTTCTCCGTGCTGTTCAATTCGCCGCAGCGCATGTGCCTGACCGCCGCCCTGATCGGTGCGATCACGGACACGCTGCGCTTGGAATTGCAAGACTTCAACGTGGCACCCGAGATGGCTACCTTCATCGGCGCGTTTCTGGCGGGCATTCTGGCATCGGTGTGGCGTTCATCCGTGCGACGTGGCTGGCTACCGCCGCACCTCGGCTACCCGCGCATCTGCCTGACCGTGCCGTCGATCGTGATCATGGTGCCCGGTCTGTATATGTATCGTGCCATGTGGTACCTCGGCAGCTTCCAGACCATGAATGCGCTGGACTGGGCGTTCCGTGCGTTCATGGTGATTATCTGTCTGCCGATCGGCTTGGCGATGGCCCGCGTGGTGACCGACAAGTCCTGGCGCTACGACATCTGACCGTCATCTTGGCTCTCCTCAGGTGGGGGGAGCTCGGATAAAACAGCGTCTCAGTATGGAAACGGTGGAAGGTGCTTGAGCCCTTGTATCCACTACCATCAGGCGAAGTGCGTTGCGGCCGTATTCACGGCTGTGACGGTCTGTATGACGCCGCTCCGGCGTCAATCGCATATCAGCACATAGTTCTGCCATGGCGGTAGCCGCTTGGCGTCATGATTGAGGAGGGGCGCAGTTGGCCAACGATTTCTGGATTCTGCTGGCCATGGTCATCTATTTTGCGGCCATGCTGTCCATCGGATTCATCTACTCCAAACGCTCCAACTCCTCCTCCAAGGAATACTTTGCGGGCGGGCGCGGCGTGGGGCCGTGGCTCACGGCCCTGAGCGCCGAAGCCTCCGACATGAGCGGCTGGCTGCTGATGGGCCTGCCGGGCCTGGCCTACTTCACTGGTGCGGCCGACCCGATGTGGACCGCCGTCGGACTGGCGCTCGGCACCTATCTCAACTGGAAGCTTGTGGCCCGGCGACTGCGCCGCTACTCGGTAGTGACCGACGATGCCATCACCATTCCTGACTTCTTCGCCAAGCGTTTCCATGACAAGAAGGGCGTGATCTCCACCATCGCGGCCGTGATCATCCTGGTGTTCTTCAGCGTGTACGTGGGCAGCTGCTTCGTGACCGTGGGCAAGCTGTTCGCCACGTTGTTCGGTTTCGACTACCACGTCATGATGATCATCGGCGCGGTGGTCGTGTTCGTCTACACCGTGGTGGGCGGCTACTTGTCGGTGGTGATGACCGACTTCATTCAAGGCATGCTCATGTTCTTCGCGCTCGCGGTGGTGTTCATCGGCACCGTGGCCAGCGCGGGCGGTGTCGACAACACCGTGGAATTCCTGCGTGCCATCCCCGGCTACCTGTCCGGCACGCAGGTGGCCGCGCCCAAGCTGGACCCGGCCACCGGCCAGCAGCTCGTCGAGGCGGGCAAGGCCGTGTTCGGCGCGCCCTCCGACTACGGCATCATCACCATCATCTCCATGCTGGCGTGGGGCCTGGGTTACTTCGGTATGCCGCAGGTGCTGGTGCGCTTCCTGTCCATCCGCAGCGTGGAAGAAGTGCGCAAGTCCCGAATCATCGCCACCTCCTGGTGCGTGATTTCGCTGGGTTGCGCAGTGTGCATCGGCTTGGTGGGGCGTGCGATGATGCCCACCGAACTGCTGACCTCCACCGATGCGGAAACCATCTTCATCGTGCTGGCGCAGACCCTGCTGCCGAGCTTCATGTGCGGCGTGGTGGTCTCCGGCATTTTCGCGGCCTCGATGAGCTCCAGCTCCTCGTATCTGATCATCGGCGCTTCGGCCATGGGCGAGAACATCTTCCGCGGGCTGCTGCACCGCAAGGCCACCGACAAGCAGGTCATGATTGTGGCCAGGGTCACGCTGGTGGTCATGTTCCTGTTCGGCATTCTGGTGGCATACGACCAGAACTCGTCGATCTTCCAGGTGGTGTCTTACGCGTGGGCCGGGCTTGGTGCCTCATTCGGCCCGTTGATGCTGTGCTCGCTATACTGGCATCGCGCCAACAAGGCCGGCGCCGTGGCCGGCATGCTGTCCGGCACGGCGGCCGTGCTGATCTGGCACAACCTCGTCAAGCCCTTGGGCGGCGTATTCGCCATCTATGAGCTGCTGCCGGCGTTCATCATTTCGCTGCTGTTCATCGTGGTGGTTTCGTTGCTGACCGCCAAGCCGAACAAGCGCATGCTCTACGAATTCGACCACTACATGGACGATCCGCTGCCCGGCACCCTGCCGTCCGGCACCGTGCTCGTCGACGAGCCCATGGAAGCCATGGAGTCCGAGGTCCGCAGCGGCAAATGACACGTGCCTGCTGTGCGGTCGGCTCGTATGGCAGAGGAGTGGCTTTTTTGTGGTTCGGCAGGAACCATTGAGGCCAAAACGGACTTCGAGGGGCTGATTTGACGTTCTGGAGAGATCTACTTCCGTTTCAAGGGGCTGATGCCTGAGTAGACGCGGCTCCAAAACGGCGGAATGGCGTTGACGTAAGGGCATTGATACACGTGGTCTACCGGATGATCAGCCCCTTGAAACGGAAGTAGACCTCCGGCGGAGGCCAAATCAGCCCCTTGAAATGGGTTTTGAATACCGTAGCGCGGTGCGGACGGTGCGGACTGACTCTACCGGGCTTATTATTCCTGCGTCGTCGGAATAATTGGCAGCAGAGGCTCGAATTTCAGCCGTTTGTACAGTGGAATACGGCGTAGCTTTCGGACATCGCTAATTTGCTGGGTAGTTTGCCGCATCGTGAGCTGGACCGTTTTGCCCGTAACCTCCTGTATCCTTTCGGCAACTCTTCGGGCAAGGGCCTCTTCTCCCGCTTCGTCGCCAATATCTAATTTGGTGACTTGAACGTACTTCCAGCCAGCATCTTCGATCATCTGGCGGCGTCTCGCGTCATTCAGCCATTGCCCGGCATGATGAGAGCCTTCGTATTCGATACATATCTTGAATTCAGGGTATGCAAGATCGAGATATATGGGTCTGGTGTTGTTTCCTACGAATATTGGATAATTCACCTGCGGGCAATTCAGACCGTATTTCAAGAGAACCAAACGAGTTCGTGTTTCCATGGAGGAATCTGTGCCCGCGCGCGCCAAAAGTAGGGCGCGACGGCATTTGTTATACCCGCGGAACAAATACGAATTGGTGCCATTCTCTTTGTCGGCTCGCACCTGGGCCTCGGCCTCATCGAGATACAGAGAAAGGGCGTCGATGGTTGTTCTGCAGAGCCTTCGATCTCGTCGCATCATGGAATCAGCGAGAACGATGAGTTCTTCAAGTTCGAGATACGTGGAGAACATGGCCCATGTGCAAGCTGGTGAAGTGCATGTGAATTGTCCCTCGATTATGACCGTGTCTAGTGGAAAAGGCCATACAACCACTTTGACCCCCACAATGTGCCGTTTGTCATTGGCGTGTGGAACCGCAACAATGGTTGTAGTTGCAAGGCCTCTGTGTTTGCTTGATATGCGGGGTACTTCAATTGACAAAAGCTCCAACGCTGTTGTCAGGGCATAGGGTGGGCGCCATGCGCTTCGTCGTTGAACATCTGCGCACGTCTGCATTCGTTGGTACTTCTGCATTGTCAGCTCGGTCAATGCCGTTGAGCTACCCATGATGATCACTTTGTCCTCGCAGTGTAGAGTCCGGCTACCGGCCCTGTCTACCGCCCCAATTTTTCGGTGGATAAATGTGGATAAGTCGGTGGATAAACTATGGGTGTTCATCGCAGTTGCAGGCCATCCCGCAATTACATGGAACGTAGGGGTTTGCAGGCAGCCAGCGGGAATCGCCGTCGACGGCGCGATTCAACTTGGACGAATCTCCATGGCGTTCATGCAAAGGTGGCATGATGGCCGGTATGAGTAGCTTGGTGCGTATTGTCAATGCCGGTGTTCCGGGGTCTCAGGACCGCGTGGATGTGGTGCTTCGCGATGGGGTTGTTGCGTCTGTCGGCCCTGCTGGAACGGTCTCGGCTTCGGACAGCACGATGCAGACTAAGGCGCATACGACATCGTTGGCATACGCGACGAATGCCATTGCTTCTGGCAGCGTCTCAATCCCAACGTCGGCCGCCGCACCCGCCGACGAAACCACCATCGACGCCGACGGCCTGTGGGTTATTCCCGGCCTGTGGGACTGCCACACGCACTTCACGCAATGGGCTAAGACGCTGGGCCGACTGGACCTCATCAATGCCCGTTCCGCCGCCGAAGCGATGGACATGTTGCGCCGTCATCTGGATGAGCGCCGCGCCGCCGACACGCTTGACCCGGATGCCTTCGTGGTGGGCATGCGATTCCGTCACTCGCTGTGGGCCGACGACGAGCAGCCCACACTGGCCGCAATTGACGCCGTGACCGGCGAACAGCCGGTGGCCCTCTCCAGCGCGGACATGCACTGCGGATGGGTGAATTCCGCCGCGGCCCGCAGGCTTGGCGTACCTGTGGACGAATCCGGTCTGGTCGGTGAACTCGAATGGTTCAACGCCTACACCGCCTTCGACAAGGCGCCGGGCGCTGCTGAAGAGACTGACCGTCTGCTGCGCGAGGCCGAACAGGACGCCGCAAGCAAGGGCGTGGTGGGCATCCGCGATTATGAAATGGCCGAAAACATCGATACATGGATCAATCGTTTCGCGGCCGGCATTAACGGTTTGCGCGTGGACGCCGGTGTATACCCCGAGCGGTTGCGAGCCGCCATTGACGCGGGTTGGCATACCGGCAAGGAATTGCCGGGCAGCGCCGGGCTTGGCCATGTGGGCGCCATGAAGCTCATCTCGGACGGATCGCTCAACACCCGCTCCGCCTACTGCTCCACGCCGTATTCGGGCATCGAGCCGCTGACGTATGGCACGCTGAGCTACACGCCGCAGCAAATCGAAGACTATATGCGCCTAGCCACCGAGCATGGCTTCGACATTGCCTGCCACGCCATTGGCGACGAAGCGAACACCATTGCGCTCAACGCAGTCGCCGCCACGCACGCACATGGATCGATCGAGCATGCGCAGATGCTCAAACCCGTCGATATCCCGCGTTTCGCCGAGCTGGGGCTCACGGCCAGCATCCAGCCGCAGCACGCCATGGATGACCGCGACGTCATCACCCGTTTCTGGGCCAACCCGGCCGGCATCCCTTATCCGTTCAGGGCCCTCCACGACGCCGGTACCACGCTGCGCATGGGCTCGGATGCGCCCGTGGCCCCGCTGGACCCGTGGCTGGCCATTTCCGCCGCCGTGCTCGGCACCGAAAGCTCTGACCGCGAGCCGTTCCAGCCCGAGCAGTGCCTCGATGTGCATACCTCGCTGGCAGCCTCGACCGCCACTGGCCGTGACCGCCTTGCATCCGGCGACCCGGCCGATGTGGTGTTGCTGGACGCCGACCCATACGCCGCCGATACTCCGGAAGCCATGCGCGCTATGCCGCAACACGTCGTAATGACATTGCTGTGCGGGGAGCGTACGTATTGATGCAAGCCATCGGCATGAAGTGAACAGAGGTCCGTCTTGATAGCCGCGTTGCACGGAAAAACAAGAAATCCGCCCCTCGAAGTGAAGATAGGACACAGCAGACGCCGCAATACAAAAACGCCGTGTCAGTTGCCCAGTTGGGGCTGACACGGCGTCTTGCTACGAGCGGCGGGAAAATCAGTACTTCATGCCCATGGCCTCGCGCACCTGGTCGAGGGTCTCCTCGGCGATGGCGTTGGCGCGCTTGTTGCCGTCGTGCAGGATGTCACGAATGGAATCCATGTCCTTGGCCAGCTCGGCGCGGCGCTCGCGGTGCGGGGCCAGGAACTCGTTGACTGATTCGATGACGTATGCCTTGAGCGCGCCGGCGCCGGAATCACCGATCTCCTCGGCGATGTCCTTCGGGTCGCGGCCGGTCACCAGGCCGGCGGTGGTCAGCAGGGCGGAGACCTGCGGGCGGGCAACCGGGTCGAAGGTGATGCGGCGCTCGGAATCGGTCGGGCTCTTCTTGATGAGCTTGGCGGTTTCCTCGGCGGTGGCGCCCAGCATGATGGAGTTGCCGTACGACTTGCTCATCTTGCGGCCGTCGAGACCCGGAATCTCCGGTGCCTCAGACAGAATGGCGGCCGGCTCCGGGAACACCGGGTTCTTCTTGGCGTAACGCTCGTTGAAACGGCGGGCGATGGTGCGCGTGATTTCCACGTGCGGCAGGTTGTCCTTGCCGATCGGCACGACATTGGCCTTGCAGAAGAGGATGTCGCACGCCTGATGCACCGGGTAGGTGAGCAGCAGACCGGTCAGCGCGTGGCCGGACGCCTCCATCTCGGACTTCACGGTCGGGTTGCGGTGCAGCTCGGCCTCGGTGACCAAGGACAGGAACGGCAGCAGTAGCTGGTTCTCGGCCGGCACGGCGGAGTGGGTGAACATCATGGTCTTGTTCGGATCGATGCCGGCGGCCATGTAGTCGAGCACCAGGTTCAGCACGTTGTCTTGGATGTGCTCGGTGGTGTCGCGGTCGGTGATCACCTGGTAGTCGGCGATGATGATGTTCGTGTTGACGCCGCGCTCCTGCATGGCGACACGCTCACGGATCGAGCCGAAGTAGTGGCCGAGGTGCAGCCGGCCGGTCGGGCGGTCGCCGGTCAACATGGTGAAGGACGACGGCTTGGCCTCCAGCTTGGCGAGCGTTTCGTCCGAACGCTTTTTGGCCGCGAGGAAGCTCGCGCTCATCTCATTGCCTGCCGCTGTCAGTTGCTGCTCGTCGGTCATGCGAAAATCCTTTGAATATGCCCTAAATAAACGCTTTTTATGGTAAAAGTGTGAGCCGACAACGAACAAGCCACTATTAGTGGTACTCTCTATTGTTGATGAATCGAACAGCACAGTAATCGCAGGGGGTCAGATGGGCCGCGGACGTCAAAAAGCAAAACAGCAGAAAATTGCCCGAAAGCTCAAGTACCTGACCACCGATACCGACTACGATGAGCTGGCAAAAGAGCTGAGCGAGCAGGAGCCGGGAATGGGCTCTCCTGACCCGTTCGCCGACATCGATGACCAGTATGCGGACAAGGATGTGGATTCCGCTGCTGATGACCACGCTTCCGGTGCCGCCGAGGCAGCTCCCGCTACGCAGGAGGATGACCTCGACGAGTACGCCAAGTGGGCTGCCGAAGCCGCCGCAAAGGCGACCAGCGGCGAGTTCCCGGCCTCCGCGCCTGCCGCACCGAAGCCGGCCCCGCGCAAGCCGATTCCGATGCCCATGCCTTCCGCGCTCAAGCCCAAGAAGAGCTGAACGCCGGTCTTCTCGTAATAATCCCCTTGTGCTTGGTTGAGCACAAGGGGATTTGTGGTTATGGCTGATGGTGCCGCCGCTGGTGGCTTACTTACGCTTCGCGCCTCACAGCGGCAGCAGGTCGCTCAGGTCGTCGCGCTCGCCGACCGCGCTGATGTGGCCGGCGTCCTTTTCCTCTGCCCATGTGGTGATGCCGCAGGCCAGCCGCAGCCAGACTTCCGGGTCCAGCTCGATGACGTCCGGCGGGGTCAGGTTATGCGGGTCCGATTCCGGGCCGTCCAAGATTTTGACCGCCCCCCACGGCGCGACACGCACCTCCACGCCAGGGCCGGGTGCGCGCCGCTCCAGCAGAAACAGCGAGTAGCGCACGGCCATCGCCCACACCGGGCGTGGCAAGACAGGGGAGACGGTCAGACGATGTGGTGTGTTGTCCGCCAGCTCCCGGGCCGCGGCACGCCATTGCACCAGCGCGTCATGCCCGCGTTTCAGGTCTTTTTCAAGAATTACTGCCATGTATCCCATCATGGCACCGGAGCCGGAAGATCTTCCATAATGCAAACGATGGCATACGGTGTGATGCGGAATATCGGGGCATGTGCTACGCTCTAAATGAGAACGTATGCAAGAACGCTCCGCCATCGTCGTTACGGAGAGTTCATGCTTACGTTTGTGCGACGATACCTATCGCGCGGCATAATAAACACGGGCACTTATCCCGGAAGGAAAGTCAGAATGACCGAAATCACCGCACCGAAGTCTCCTGTCACGGCGGAACAATTCGCCGACGAGATTCGTGAACAACTGAAATACACTCAGAACGTCACCACCGAGCAGGCTACCCCTGCTGACGTGTATGTCGCCGCATCCAAGGCCGTGCGCAACCACCTTGCCGACTCCTGGTTCAAGACCCAGGCCGACACCGTGAACGGCAACACCAAGGCCGTCGGCTACCTGTCCGCAGAATTCCTGATGGGTAAGCAGCTGCGCAACGCGCTGCTCAACGCCGGTCTGACCGAGCAGTTCGACAAGGCCGTGGAAGCCCTCGGCTTCAAGGTCCAGGACGTCGTCGACGCCGAATACGAGCCGGGCCTCGGCAACGGCGGCCTCGGCCGTCTGGCCGCCTGCTTCATCGACTCCCTCGCCTCGCTGGGCGTGCCGGCCTTCGGCTACGGCATCCAGTACAAGTACGGCATCTTCAAGCAGGAGTTCGACAAGGACGGCAAGCAGGTCGAAACCCCGGACTACTGGCTGGCCAACGAAGAGCCGTGGGGCCACATCGACTACAACCGCGACCAGAAGGTTTCCTTCGGCGGCGAAGTCGTTGAGGAAGATGGCAAGAAGGTATGGAAGCCGGCTTGGTCCGTGCGTGCGGTGCCGGTCGACTACATGGTTCCGGGCTACGCCTCCGGCCGTGTGAACACCCTGCGTCTGTGGACCGCCAAGAGCTACGACGAGTTCGACCTGCTCACCTTCAACAAGTCCGAGTACCTTGACGCCGTCAAGCCGCAGGTTGAAGCTGAGAACATCTCCAAGATCCTGTATCCGGAAGATTCCACCCCGCAGGGCAAGGCACTGCGTCTCGAGCAGCAGTACTTCTTCGTGTCCGCCTCCATCCACGACGCCATCCGCGTCTTCTACCCGGGTCAGGACAAGCCGGATCTGACGACTTTCCCGAACAAGATCGTCTTCCAGCTCAACGACACCCACCCGGTGATCGGCATCCCCGAGCTCATGCGCATCCTCATCGATGAGTACGGCTACGACTGGGATACCGCGTGGTCCATCACCACCAAGACCTTCAACTACACCTGCCACACCCTGCTGCCGGAGGCCCTTGAGGTCTGGCCGGCCAGCCTGATCGGCGAGCTGCTGCCGCGTCACCTTGAGATCATCGAGAAGATCAACGCGCAGTTCGAGGACGAGCTCAAGTCCAAGGGCGTCGACAAGAACACCATCAAGGACATGGCCATCTACACCGGCGACTCCGTGCGCATGGCCTACCTGGCCACCTACGGCGGCTCCCACGTCAACGGCGTTGCCGAGCTGCACTCCCAGCTGCT
>ERZ840096.3021-NODE-3021-length-12063-cov-3.888824_pt1 | contig 12063 bp, 9 predicted proteins | sample MGYA00519878_ERZ840096 | MGnify/ENA primary metagenome ERZ840096 (study PRJEB31850, sample SAMEA3708865) | human gut metagenome | biome: human gut; feature: human-associated habitat; material: faeces | place: China | collected 2014 ...
TCATCGGGTTGCGGGCGATACCCATCCCCAGATGCGCCCGTGGCTGTCCGCGGGAAAAACGGCTGCCGGGCGTTTCGGCATATGGACGCCTCCCGCGCCCCCGGCGAAAACCGCCAAGCGGGAGGGAGGCCCCCCCCTTGACGCCGCCCGTGCTGGCCCCCAAACAAAAAAGCCGCCCCTGAGGACGGCTTCCTGACGAAGGGCTTGCCTTTACTTCTTTTCGGCTTCCTTAGCCTTGCGGATAGGCTCCTCAAAGAGCTTGTAGTACCCTTCGATGACCTTGCCGAATTCGTCGGCGGGGAGGTAGTTGGTGGTCATGTTGACCTTGGCGAACTTGGCCTGCACGTCGGGATCGCTGAGAGCTTCCTTGATCAGGCTCTGGAGGCGTTCGATGCGATCCTTGGGGGTCTTGAGCGGGGCCACGATGCCGTACACGGAGTCGAACACGAAACCGTCGCCGAACATTTCCTTGAACGTGGGCGCGTCGGGATAGTTGGGATCGCGCTGGGCACCGCACACGGCGATGACGCGGATGTCCTTGTGTGGCTTGAAGTTCACCACGGGCGTGAACCCTGCGGAGATGTGGTTGCCGAGGAGCGCCGTCACGATTTCCGCGCCGCCGTTGTAGGCCACATAGGGGAGGTCGGATTCGGGGAACAGCTTCATCACGTTGGCGTGGTAGAAGCGCTGGGCCGTAAACGCGCCGGGGCTGGCGAGGCTGTACTTGCCGCGTTCGGCCTTGGCCTTGTCCATGAGATCCTGCACGCTGGCGATGCCGGAATCGGCGCGGACGCCCCAGCCCATCGTGAAGACGTTGACCTGCGCCACCGGGGCCAGATCCTTATAGGTGAAGCCGCACTTCTTGTATTGCGGGACGACGGTCAGCACGTTGGCCGAGGTGAGGCTGATGGTATAGCCGTCGGGACGGGCACGGACGGTTTCGAGCGTGGCGGGGATGCCGCTGCCGCCGGGCTTGCTGGTGATGAGCAGCGTGATGTTGTGCTTGCGCTGCAGGTAGTCGCCGATAATACGGGCGGCGGTGTCGGGGGCGTTGCCCGCGCCGAAAGGCATGATCAGGGTGATCGGGCGGCTCGGGTAGTCTTCTGCCGCAGCTTGGAACGGCATGGCGCAGAGCAGGGCCGCGGCTGCGGCAACGCCGGTGCGGAACATCCGGGACAGATTCCTCTTCATGAAGGCTCCTCCTGAAAAAAGTGTGGATGGATCAGACCGCCTCGCGCTTGCATCCCCTGTATTCGTCCCAAATGGTTTTGAGGACGACGCAGGCGCTGACGGCCAATATGGCGCAGGATATGGGGCTGGTGAAAAAGGTGCTGAAGTCGTCGCGGGAGAGGGACAGCGCCCGGCGGAAGTTGGATTCCGCGAGCGGGCCGAGGATCATGGCGAGCAGCATGGGCGGCTGGGGGAACCCCGCCTTGAGCATCAGGTAGCCAAGCAGCCCGAAGGCGGCCATTACGCCGATGTCGAACGTGGAGTTGTTGGCCGCAAAACTGCCTATGGCGCACAGCGTGAGCACGACGGACATGAGGATCGCCGTAGGCACGAGGACGACCTTGCCGAGGATGCGCACGGCGATGAGCCCGACCACAAGGATGAGGATGTTGGAGACGAAGAAGCTCGCGAAGATGCCGTTGACCGTGGCGCCGTGCTCCTGAAAAAGCAGCGGGCCGGGCGTCAGGCCTTGGATCATCAGCGCGCCGAGCAGGATGGCGGTGAGCACGTCTCCGGGGACGCCCAGCGTCATCAGGGGGATGAGCGCCCCGCCGGTCACGCCGTTGTTGGAACTTTCCGTCGCGGCCACGCCTTCCAGCGTCCCCTTGCCGAACGCTTCGGGATGCTTCGAGAAGCGCTTGGCTTCGCCGTAGGCTATGAAAGTCGCGGCGCTGGCCCCCGTAGCCGGGATGATGCCGATGAGCGTGCCGAGGAGCGAGGAACGCAGCAGGTTAAACTTGTTCGTCCAGATTTCCCTGAGCGTCAGCCCCTGATTGGACAGCTTGCCCTCCTTGACGATCCCGCTCTTGCCGAGGAAGACATCCTCAAGGGACAGGAGCACCTGCGATACCGCGAAAAGCCCGACGAGCGCGGGCACCAGCGAGATGCCGTTGAACAGTTCCGGCACATCGAACGTGTTGCGGAAATCGCCGGAAACCGGATCGATCCCCACCGTGGAAAGGAAAAGGCCCACGAATGCGGCGGCAAGCCCCTTGCACATGGCCCCTGAAGACAGGGTCGCCACCACCGTGAGCGCGAAAACGGCCAGTGCGAAATATTCGGCCGGGCCGAACGACATGGCGGCGGTCGCCAGCAGCGGCGCGCAGGTCACCAGAGCGACCGCGCTGAAGATGCCCCCGAAAAACGAGGCGAACGTAGCCATTTCCAGCGCCTTGCGCGATTGCCCCTTGGCGGTCAGCTTCGGGCCCTCGAGCAGGGTCGCGGCGGCGGCCACCGTGCCCGGCGTGCCGACGAGGATGGCCGTGATCGATCCCCCGTAAATGGCCCCGGCGTACATGCCGAGCAGCATGGAAAAAGCCTCCACGGGCGGCATCCCGAAGGAAAGCGGGATGAGCAGGGCTACGCCCATCGCCGCCGTCAGGCCCGGCATGGCCCCGAACAGGATGCCCAAAGAAACCCCGGTGACGTTGGCTATCAGCGAACCGAAACTCAAGGCCGCTTCTATCCCAGCAAAAACCTCGGACATCGTGTCCTCCTACGGCAACATGATCTGAAAGAAGTATCCGAAGGCATATAGCAGCGCTCCCGTGGTCAGCGCCGCCACTCCCATGATTTCAACGGGATTCCGGCGTCCCAGAAGGGGCAGGGAGAACAGCAGAAACAGGAACGTGGAGATCGTAAATCCGCCGTTGTGCGGCCACGGGAACCAGCTCTGCTCCACGAGCCGGTCGCCGAGCCAGATCATGCCGGACAGGTACATGACGAAGAAACCGAAAAAGAGAAGGGTCTTGATGACGGCGGATCGGTTTCCCCAACTACGGCCGGGCCGGTTCCTCAGCAGCCCTTGGAGGATGAGGAAAACCCCGCACAGCGCCATGCCGCCGAGGGCCAGCGTGGGCAGCGCGTCCGCCCCGACAACCTCCCCATCGGACGGGGCGATGGAGGCCGACACTTCGTAAGCCCCCACCGCGCAAAGGCATAGAAGAACCGCGCCGGAAAAAATATCGTTGAGGTTTTTCATGGAATTCCTTTGTGTTGTTGAGGCCCCGCCCCCCGGAAAGCGGGAGCGTATGCCCTCCGTTTTCCGGGGAGTCGGGCGATCAGGCGAAAAAGCCCGCCGTCCCGGTCAATCCTTCTTCTTTTTCCACAGCACGACGCGGCAGAAGGGGTCGCCCTTGCCGAGGCGTTCCACGATATCGCACGGGATGCCGTGCTCCTTGGCGCGGTTGCGATCCAGTTCCATAGCCACGTCACAGAAAAGATCCTGATCTTCAGGAGAAAGCCCCATCTTTTTCCATTCTTCGAGGAGGGGGCAGTAGTGCATCTTCATTTCGCAGTATTCTTCGGTGTCGGAAATTTCCGTCTCGAATACGCCGCCCATCATGGTGTAGTGTTCGTTCATCCAGTCTTCGGGAGCCAGCTTGCGCCCGTCGCGCTCGGCACGGATGCGGCCGTATTCGGCAATCCCCTCACGGGCGAGGGCTTCGGCCTGTTCGCGGGTCATTACTGAGGAAAACGCCTTGAACAGACAGGCCTGAGAGCGGGCCCTGTCCTGCATGGCCCCACGAACACGGCGTACAACTTCGGGATTCCATTCCATGAAACTTCTCCTGTTATCATAAAAGGTTTCACATCTTCTCCGTGTAACCGGACATTTTTTCTAATGCGATTTTTGTGCCATACGGCGCATACTCCGCATCTCACTATTGTTACAGATTTTTTATCATTGCAGGCACATTATTCTCATCCTGAAATTCTCTTTTCGCATCTCATTGAGAAAAAATTCTCACTACATGAAAATACAGTGCCCTTTATGCCGTTCTCTTTATTTTCAGACAGGTATGCCGCACAGTTACGGCAGCGCAGTTTCCGGACTCCTTTGCCGACAGGCATCCAGGGCACGAAAACACACCGCCAAGATCCCAGGATGGGACCGCAACCTGCCCGCGCAAGGAAACGGATGCGGAACGGAAAAAGGAAGATTGACAGGATGGCGCGCTGTGAAAGGCGAAAGAAAAAGCCGGAAAAAATGCCGAGGGGGAAGGACAACGGAAGTCTCTGCTCACCCGCCTGTTTTTCCGGCGAAACAGGAGAGGGGGACAAGCGCCTCCGTGTGGGATAGCACGCCGCCCCTTCGAGCGTGGAAAAGACTGGGGGGCGCGAATGCTATTCCAACAGATGCGGTAGATTACGGACGGAAAAGATGGGCAACCGTGTGACGCATTCCGAACGGATACGGCGGAGAGGAAATACCCCAACGGGCGGAGCGCCGACGGGTTCCAGACCGTATCCCTGAAAAGTATCTAGCGGGGATGATGGGATAGCCAGAAAAAGGAAAGCCCGCTGGAGTTCAGCGGGCTGCCTTCATGCGGCGGGAGGGCCGAATCCATGCTTCCCCCTCCCATCCTATTGACTGTATTCCATTCTTGGTTACGTCCGCGGTACGCGCCGTATCCATAAAACGGAGGCTTGGCGAGCCTTCGAAACAGCACCGGGGGCTCAAAAAACTTCTGGCGAACGTAAAGAGGCCCCCGAACAACGCCGGGCATCCTCCCTTTTCCGTCTTGACGCGCTCCCTCACGGGTGGCTTCAAGTTCGGGAACGGCATTCCCCGAAGGCAATCCATACCCCGCCCTTTCCCTATCTGGCGATAAAACGGGCTGAAGACGCCGACAGCCAGCATCGCCGCCACATCCGATTACTCCCCAAGTTACAGCGGCCACCTCCCCAGCCCCAAGCGTCACCGCATCTTCCCTTCTTTCTCCAATTCTTTCACTTTTCTGAAAATCGTACTGCGGTCGACCTGAAAGTGCCTGGCGACCTCGGTGATGCTGCCGTAACGTTCCATCGCGGCTGAAAGGACCTTGTTCTCAAGGTCCTTCATGATCTCCTTGTATGTCTTGCCGTCGAGTTCAAAATCGAGGCCGTCCCTGCGCGCCGATGCGGCAGGCTTCGCCACGCCCGAAATGGGGACATCCGAGGCCCGGATCACGCTGTCCTTGCTGGTCACGGCCAGCCCCTGCACAAGGTTTTCCAGCTCGCGGATATTGCCCGGCCACTTGTAGTCGAGGAGCAGCGATTCGGCTTCTTCGGAAAACGTCAGCTGTCGATGGTACTTGCTGCCGTAAAACCGCAGGAACATGCGTGCGAGGGGCAGAATGTCCGCCTGGCGGTCGCGCAACGGCGGAATGGCGATCACCGCCACCTTGAGCCGGTAATAGAGATCACTGCGGAATTCCCCGCGCGCGATGGCGCGTTCGAGATTCTTGTTGGTGGCGGCGACGATGCGGACGTCGATCTGCTTCGGCGTGGTGGAACCCACGCGCATGATCTCCCAGTCCTGAAGGAACCGGAGCAGCCGCGTCTGCATGGGCATGGGCAGCTCCCCGATTTCGTCGAGGAACAGCGTGCCGCCCGCCGCCGCTTCGATGAGGCCGATCTTGCCCGTCTTGCTCGCGCCGGAAAACGTGCCCGCCGCATAGCCGAACAGCTCGGTTTCAATAAGGTTTTCGGGGATGCTTCCGCAGTCCACCTTGATGAAGGTCTTGTTCTTGCGCAGGCTCAGGGCGTGGATGCGGCGGGCAATGACGTCCTTGCCCACGCCCGTCTCACCGAGCAGCAGGACCGTGGCGTCCGTCTCCGCAATGGTGTTCACCTCGCCGTAGAGCTTGATCATGGCACTGCTGGTGAACAGCTTCGGCGTCTTGCGGGAAAGCTCCTGCGCGTCCCCGGCGGTACTGAGCTGCTGGAACGCTTCGAGCAGTTCCTTCTGGACGCTCATCTGCTCCCGCATCTCGGAGAGCATGGTCACGTCGCGGAGGAAGGTGATGCACAGCACCAGCTTGCCCTGCGCGTCGAAAACCGGATTCGCTTCGAGGATCAGCTTCCGCCCGTCGGAAACGGTCTGCACGCGCGTGGCGGGCTGCCCCGTCCGCATGACCTCCGGGTTCAGCACCACGTCGAGCCTGCCGCGCTTGACGAACTCCATCACGGAATGCCCCAGCATCTCTTCGCGGGGGATGCCCGTGATTTCGGCATGGCGCCTGTTCAAATGCACGACGGTCCCTTCCACGTCGGAGATGCAGATCCCCTCTTTGAAGGCGTCAAAAAGCTGATCAAGATACTCTTGCAACATTACATGTCCGTTCTTAGTTTGTGAATCGTTTCTCGAAGCATCTTCTCCTTATGCCCCATCACATGCCGAAAAGCAAGAAATCATAAGTTGTTACTATAATGGAAAAGAATCCGCCCGGCGGAGAAGCCGGGCGGAACCGTAAAGAAGCGCCTCCGCCGGGGCTACTGCCCGTACCCCATAAGGCTGGGCAGCCATGTGCTGATCGCCGGGACGTAGGTGAACAGCAGGATACACAGGGTCAGCGCGATCAGGTAGGGGATGACCGCGACGGAGATGCGCTCCACCGAGATGCCCGCTATCCGCGACGCCACGAAAAGGTTGACTCCAAGCGGCGGCGTCAGCATGGCGACGTTGTTGGTCACCACAAGGACTATGCCGAAATGGATCGGGTCGATGCCGAGCTGGAGGATCATGGGCAGGAGCACCGGTACGAGGATGATGATGGTCGCCAGCGTTTCCATGAACATGCCGAGGACATACAGCACGCCGATGATCATGAGCAGCACGAGATGGGGATCGTCGGAAATGCCGAGCACGATGGACGCAAGGCGCTGCGGGGCTTCCTCAAAGGTAAGGATCTTGCCGAACAGGGTGGACGCGCCCACGATGAGCAGCACCGCGCCGCAGGTCATCGCGCCTTCCAGCAGGGCCCGGTAGATGTGCCGGGGCCTGAGCACCCGGTTGATCACGATGCCCACGAACAGCGCCCACACGATGGCGACCACGGACGCTTCCACGGGCGTCGCCCAGCCGGTATAGATCGAGCCGAGGATGATGAACGGCGTCGCCAGCGCGAACCCGGCGTTGCCGCAGCTCCTGAGGAAAAACTTCATGTTGAAGGGCGCGGCGTTCTCGTCGCCCTTGAAGCCGTTCCTCTTCGCCAGCAGGTAGGCGGTCATGATCATCGCGAAGGCCACGATGAACCCGGGGATGAACCCTGCGGTGAACATGGCGGTCACCGACAGGTTCCCGAGGATCGCATAGATGATCATCGGGTTGGACGGCGGGATCAGGATGCCGATGGTGCCTCCGGAAGAAGCCGCCGCCGAAGCGTAATCCTTGGAATAGCCGTTGCGGACCATCGCCGGGACGAGGATGGTACCCACGGCGGCGACGGTCCCCGGCCCGGAGCCGGAAATGGCCGCGAAGAACGTGCAGGCGAGGATGGTGGTGATGCCGAGGCCGCCGTAGACGCGGCCCACAAGCTGCTTCACCACGTCGACGATCTGCTGCGTGATGTTCCCGAACTCCATGAGCGTGCCCGCGACCACAAAACAGGGGATGGCGAGCAGCGGGAACAGGTTCAGGCCGTCAAAAAGCGAGTTGTGGATGACCGACAGGGGCAGGATGTCCCCGCCCGCGAGGATCGCCACCACGGAAGAGATGATCAGGGACATGAAGATCGGCAGCCCCAGCAGGAACATGGCGACAAGGACAATGAGGGCAATGGCTAGGGGCGTCATCAGGCTGCCTCCTCGTAACGTACCAGTTCTCCGAGGGTGCCGTTCCGCCAGCGCACGACGTATTCCTCAACGATGCGCCAGCTCACCAGCACGAAGCTGAACGGGATAATGCATTCCACCCACGCCTTCACAACGCCGAGGGTAGGCGACACTTCGGGGTAATACAGGCCCTCTTCTATGCAGGCGAGCCCGATCCACGCCACATAAAGGGAGAAGCCGATCCAGATGATGTCCCCGACGGCGCGGAACACGAGCCGCCAGCGGGTCGGAAGGAACATGAACTGTGCTGTGATGCGGACATGCCCGCCGCGCTTCACGGCAAGGGCGGCCCCGACATACACGGCCCAGAGGAAACTGTAGCGGGAAAGCTCCTCCGTCCACGCCAGCGACGACCCCACGGCGATGCGCATGGCCACCTGAAGGAAGAGGCAGAGAACCATGACCGCGACGAACAGAGCACAGGCCCCCTCTTCGAAGTTGTCGTAGAGCTGCTTGAAAAAAGACATACGTCCTCCAAGGAATGAAGACGGCGCGCGGAGCCGAAACCCGCGCGCCGGGCGTCCGTTTACTGCTGCATGATGGCGAGGGCTTCATCCACCACGGCCTTGCCGCCGACCTTGTCGTAGAACTGCGGCCACACGGAGCGGGCGGCCTCCGTCCAGGCGGGTTCGTCGGACACGTCATTGATGACCATGCCGCGAGCAAGGCATTCCTTGAGGGCGATTTCATCCTGTTCCGCGGACCACTTCCATTCGTAGGCGGCGGCTTCCTTGGCGGCCTTTTCCACGAGGGCCTTGGTCTGCGGGTCGAGCTTGCGGAACCACGGGTCGCTCACGAGCATCGGGCCGACCCAGAGCATATAATGGATGTTGGTGATGTACTTCTGGACTTCCCAGAACTTCTGGTCGCGGTTGATGGCGTGGGGGTTTTCCTGCCCGTCGACCACGCCCTGCTGAAGCCCGTTGAAGGTTTCGGACCACGCCAGCGGATGGGGCTCGACGCCCCACGAGCGGAAGGCGGCAAGCTGGAGCTCCACGGCGGGAACGCGGATCTTCAGGCCCTTGAGGTCGGCCATCGTGTTGATGGGCTTCTTGGAGTTGGTGATGATGCGGTAGCCGCCCACAAGCCACGACAGGGGCCGGGTACGGCTCTGCTTGGCGATGGCGTCGGCGGTCTTGTTCATGAACGCTTCATTGCCGAACAGCTTTTCGGCGTCGGAAATCTTCGGGAACATGTACGGCAGGATGAACACCCCGGCCTGCGGCGCGAAGGGCGTCAGGTTCCCGTCCGCCAGCACCGCGAGATGGATCTCGGCGTTGCGGAGCTGTTTGACGTTGGCCTGTTCGTCGCCGAGCGAGCCGCCATAGAAGGTCTGTACGGTGATCGCGCCGTTGGATTCCTTCTCGACGATCTCCTTGAACTTGTCGATGGCGACCACATGCAGGCTGCCCTGCGGGTTCGCGGTAGCGGCACGGATGGTCATCTTCTTGTATTCCGCCGCGTCGGCGGTGCCAAGCGAAAGCATCAGGACAGCCGCGGCGAAGGCCGTAAGAAAACGTCTCATGCAATTCCTCCTCTTTTTTCCCCCGAAATGGAGATGATGCTGCAAACCGGGACAAAGCCCGTCTCCCCCTGTGGGAGATTCCTCTGTTTCGTTCCCGCGCCGGACGGCCCCCCGACCTTCCGGCACGGGGCGGCCCTGTACCGCCCCCTCTCCCAAAATCAGCTTTCCAATGCGGCGTTGGCCAGCACCGTGACGGGCTCTTCCCCGGCAGAACGGGAAGGCGGTTCAACGGTTCTCAAGATACGAGGGAACCTGCCCGCTGGCCACCGTCAAAGGCCAAGCAGCTTGGCGGCGTTGTTGTAAAAAATGTTTTCAAGCGCCTGCGGGCTGAAAGGCAGTTTCCTGTACAGCGCGATCTGCCCCTTGAAGTCGAGGAACGGATGGGCGCTGGCGAAGATCACCTTGTCGCCGATCATGGTGTTCGCGGCCTGAATGTAGCCTTCGGAGAACGGCGACTGCTCGTACTCGGAAAGCTCCAGATAGACGTTGCGGTTGCGCTGAACGACCATGATGATCTCGTTCACCCACGGGTAGCACCCGTGGCTCACTACGATCTTGAGCTTGGGGAAGTCCCGGGCCACCGCGTCGATATACCGGGGGTGGCAATGCTCGGGGTCGGCCCCGTCCACCAGGGTCGCCATGCCCGTACTGATCACGACGGGAATGTCGAATTCACAGCACTTGGCATAGATCGGATAATATTTTGCGTGGTTGGCCGGAATCTTGGCGAGGAACGGGTCGATGGCCGCGCCACGGAAACCGTGGGTTTCGACCATAAGCCCCAGCTCGTCGATGGCGTCCATTCCCTTGTGCGGGTCAAGCCCGGCCATGCCGATGAAACGGTCGGGATACTGTTCGAGGAAAGGGATAACCCCCTTGTTGCCGGAAGCGATGCCGTAGGTGGTTTCCGCGTCGCGGCTGGTGATGACGCCCTTGACCACGTTCTGCGCTTCCATGTCGCGCACGATGTCTTCAATGGGCTGGGAGCGGGCGCGCTCATGGAATTTGAACAGCGCGTGCATCTCGCCGAAGACGGGATGGTCGATCATCCCCTGTACGGTGGAAGGGATGTTCGGACGGAAACGAAAGTCGATGATCTTCACGATGGTCCCCTTTGCATGAATGTCTGGCGTGACGCCTTGACGACGATCTTTGCTTTCCCTAAAGCAAGAGGCGGACCATTTGTGAAATAAAAAACACTTAACAAGACTCTTTACTGCTACGAAACGGATAAAATCACCTAACAGACTCTTTTTTCATCTTTTTTGTTTTCATCTTTTCCGTAGGTTCGGCTTCCGTCTTGCTGTTTTTCAGCCTCTGCCATGCGAATAACCGTCCTTCCGTTCCCGTCCGCAGGAATATTGTCCTCCATCCATTCTTTTGAGACTTATAATACACTTAAATAACATGTTCTTTTTTCATCACAGGAAGCGCTTCAAATCCATGATGCGAATACGCACCTTCCGCATTGCAAAAAAACACACTCCTCTTTTCCTTCCTAATACAGCCATATTACAGCAAATCAAAGGTTTGAAACCATCAATATGTGCATTTTTGCACAGTTCATCATTCCATGAATGCAAAAAAACACAGCTTCCAGCCCCTTTTTCCTTCTCCCCTGCAGTTCCCCGAGGTACAAAAAGCCCCTGAACCCAGTACAATCAGGGGTCAGGGGCAACGGTACAGACGCTTCAATACGGCCTAAAGAAAAATGAAAGTTCTTATTTCTCGTAGGATTTCAACATAATGTTCAACCGTTTCATGAAGGCTTCATCGGCCTTCACGCCCTCCAGCTCATAGCGCCGCCCAAGGTAGCCGTATTTGGGCTGCCCCATGCGGTGGTAGGTCAGCGCTTCATAGCGGATATTGGCCTTCCTGGGAATCATTTCACGAATACCGAGAATATCCTCTTCCGTATCGTTGAAACCGGGGATGACCGGCGTGCGGATCAGCACCGGAAGCTCCGGGAAGTGCTCGAATACGTGCCCGATGTTCTTGAGGATCAGTTCGCTGCCCACCCCCGTGGCCTTCTTGTGGCGGGCTGAATCGAGGCACTTGATGTCAAAAATCAGGGCATCAAGCACCCGGCAGGCCTGATCCAGAACGTCGGTCGGGTAGTGCCCACAGGTTTCGATGGTCGTATGGATATGGCGTTTCTTCGCCTCGCGCAGCAGGGCCAGCGCGAAATCCGGCTGCGCCAGCGCCTCGCCCCCGGACAGGGTGAGCCCGCCGCCCGATCGCGTATAGAACACGCCGTCCTCTTCCACGCGGCTCAGGATTTGATCCACGCTCTGCGTTTCGCCGTACACCGTCTGCGCCCCGCTCGGGCAGGCGCGCACGCAAGCGTTGCAGCCCGTACACTTCGAGCGGTCAAAGCAAACCAGCCCGCCGACAATGCTCACGGCCCCGGTCGGACAAGCTTTGGCGCACCGCCCGCATACGGCGGCGGTCAGGCAGCGCGTGGGGTTGTAGGCGCGCTCCGGCTCGCGGCGCTGCGACTCCGGATGCACCACGGGCAATGCAGCGGGCATCCCTTCAAGAACACCAGCGTACGGATGCCTTCGCCGTCGTGGACGCTGAATTTCTGCACATTGAACACGATACCCGTTTGTTGCCTGTCCAGCATGGTGGCTGCTCCTGACGTAAGAAAACTGGGGGAAGGGAGGGAAAACCTTTCTGGAGAAAGGTTTTCCCTCCCTTCCCCCAGACCC
>ERZ840096.3067-NODE-3067-length-11912-cov-6.371004_pt1 | contig 11912 bp, 11 predicted proteins | sample MGYA00519878_ERZ840096 | MGnify/ENA primary metagenome ERZ840096 (study PRJEB31850, sample SAMEA3708865) | human gut metagenome | biome: human gut; feature: human-associated habitat; material: faeces | place: China | collected 2014 ...
TTTCAAACTGCTTGAAGATCGAGCCGCCAAACTCCTTGCTGTCCCGGAACTCTGTGCAGGATTCATCGTTGAATACGGCAATTTTCGTCGTGTGCTGGCACTGGTCGGACAGAAGCAGCGCCAGGTTGGTATACTGATCGTCGTGGATGTTCCGAAGCCCCAGCGCAATATACTTGTCCTCCAAAAAATCCACCTTGTATCGCTTGAACGCAGCCGCAGCTTCATCAAAGGTCAGATTCTGCTGCACGGTGCGCATTTCTTCGAACACGTCGCCGTCCGAATCTTTGATCATCTGCCGGATCTGTTCCGGCGACGCCTGCACACTCGTTGCGCCCTGCCGGACATAAACGCCAGCGGGCTTCAGTCCTTTGCCCTTCAGATAATACGGCTTATAGCTGCCCTCACCGACTTCAATGCGGATGACCTTGTTCTCCTGCAGCACATAGCGCACGAACATCGTCACATCCGGTTGAATGGCGTCGCGGATGCCGTTTGTCAGCCGCGTGTAGGTCTCGTCCACATTGTCAATACCTGTCACATTGCCCTGATCGTCAATGCCGATATAGATCACACCGCCGTCAGTATTCGTAAAGGCGATGACTTCCTTGTAAATGTCGTCCGTCAGTTGAGATTTATATTCCATGCGCTCGTTTTCGTACTGCATCAATCACACCTCCGTGTTGGTTATTTTTATTATACCACATTTTTTATATGAAACAAGTGAAAATAGTGAAAATTCACATAAATCATGTGAATTTCTCTGCGCATCTCTAATAGCACAGAAATGCAGCAGCACGCTTTCGCGAACTGCTGCACCAATTATGCCTGACATAAAAGGTTATAAAATCCTGGATTTGATGTAATCTCCGCAGCGTTTATAGATCGTGAACAGCGCCGGGTCGCACTCCGGATAAATGGCGGCGATCAGCTTTCCCACCTGATTGAGGAGCTGCGCCGGCTGCATGCCGCAGGTGGCGGTGATCTGCTCCGCAGTCACGGCGGTCAACTGGTGTGCAAGTGAATTGCGGCAGCTTTCGTTCAGCAGGTTGCAGCTTTTTAGCACGGGCATAGCATCTACAGGAACATCCGGCAGATGCTCCAAAATCCGATAGCATACTTCCATGCTGACGTCACTCTCCCGAAGGGGCGCACCAAAATATGTGCAAACGCTTTGGTAGACCTCCGGCAGCTTATTTGCCAACATATCCGGTACAAAGCGCGGCCGCCGGGAATACGGACGGTCGATCACGTCTTCCAAACGCAGGTTTTTCCCCGCCAGCACGGTTTTCATTAGCTGCAATTCCAGCCGGACAACAAGCGGATTAAGACGCAGGATCATCTCCTCATACTGTTGCCGGTGGCTGCGGTTGAGCAGCACCAGATACGCCTCGCTGACCTCCGCATAATCGCTGCGCGGCGCACCGGTGCGAACCGGGTACAAAGAAAACGGCAGCTTGAGATTCTGCGCATAATTTCGCGCCGCTTCGCTTTGCATCTTGTCGCGCGCGTCCAGATGCCCGATCAGCGCCTTCAGCTGGTTTGGAAGATTCTTCATCGTGTAAATCGCGCTGTAATCGCGCACGTCAAGCAGCGCCAGAAGCTGTTCTTTGGCTCTTTGCCTCTGCATGTGCATGAGCTCCGGCTCCGAGCAGCGGTTCGGAGCATCCGGCGCTTCATCCTCATTGCACTCCAACTCGTCGGCGACGCTGTAATCAGGGGCATTTGTCCGCTCGGTGGTGCCGGAAGCGCGTTCAAAATTCTTGACCTGAATACCGCGCATGCTGCGCCGCAGATCGGCGGCGAGAAATGCAAGCGCAATTTTCATCTGCGGCGTACCGGAGCTGAGATTCAGCAGCACCTCCCCATCGGGAAACTCCGCTGTCAGCGCCGCCACAGCCTCCGTAATCGGCGCACCGACGGCGTCCATATCTGACGGATCCTCGATCTGTGTGCGCACGACACGCAGCTCCGGCGCATAGCCGCCCCAGTTGTTCTGAATGTGCGATAAAACGGTGTCCAGCCGCGCGCCACAGCCGTCGAGCGCCGCAGCCTCGCCAGAAAGGAACACACAGATCACCTCCGGGCGGTAATGGCGGATGATATGCAGCATCGGGCCGTCGTGGTATCCACGCACAGGGTCTGACGTACCCATACAGGTAAACAATAGTCTCATCATGGATCGTTCCTCGCTTTCGAGTTTATGAACCTCTTTATGTGTGCGAACCTCTTTTTTCGCAGTACAAATTAAGTCGCTGTTTTATGCGCTTCGCACGGCACTTTGCAGTTTCTCAGTTTGCTATTGATAAACATCTGCCAATATGATACAATAAAATAGCAGAGTTGACAATTCTTTTTCCTGTTGCACCAGAAAGAATGTGCAGCTTTGCCGAAACAACCCACACCCCGCAAGGGGACGGAAACCGTCAAACGCGTACTTAACGCACCTATCAGCAAGAAACAACCCACACCCCGCAAGGGGACGGAAACTCGCTATAGGGCGCAGTACAACGAGTACAAGCGGAAACAACCCACACCCCGCAAGGGGACGGAAACTGTTTCAGAGTGATGTTGATTTCCATGGTGTTGGAAACAACCCACACCCCGCAAGGGGACGGAAACCTTCATCTGCCACTACTCCCAAATCCGTTGTCGCCACGAAACAACCCACACCCCGCAAGGGGACGGAAACCTGATGCCAGCAGTACTCCATCTCGAGGCTTGCGAAACAACCCACACCCCGCAAGGGGACGGAAACTGTCATGTCGTCCATATCCTCACTTCCTTTCAGGAAACGACCCACACCCCGCAAGGGGACGGAAACCCAGGGCAATCAGAATTAGCTCTATCTCAGAAGAAACGACCCACACCCCGCAAGGGGACGGAAACCTCCACCCTGTAGGGAAGCCCATCAACCACTCGAAACAACCCACACCCCGCAAGGGGACGGAAACTTGATTGTTAATCCGTAAGTGTTGACCTTTGCCAGTGAAACAACCCACACCCCGCAAGGGGACGGAAACCCCTGATAGCCCGTGGCGGAGGCAGCGCCCTGACGGAAACAACCCACACCCCGCAAGGGGACGGAAACCGCTTCGCGGCCGCGAACTGCGCCTTATAGTTTGAAACAACCCACACCCCGCAAGGGGACGGAAACCCTGCTAAAGCCACAATGGCCCACAAAATGACGTGAAACAACCCACACCCCGCAAGGGGACGGAAACCTGTAGGCGTCGAAGTAGCACTCACGCTTGTCGAAACAACCCACACCCCGCAAGGGGACGGAAACTGTTGTCCTTATATCAAGTATAGTCTTCGCATCGGAAACAACCCACACCCCGCAAGGGGACGGAAACCAAAACGTCTGAATCGTCACCTTACGATCCCCATGAAACAACCCACACCCCGCAAGGGGACGGAAACGGATAACAGGATCATCGGGGATGTCATTCCACAGAAACAACCCACACCCCGCAATGGGACGGAAACTTCAGGGTCTTGCAATTTGCGAAAAACTGTGCCATAGAAACAACCCACACCCCGCAAGGGGACGGAAACCCCTGATAGCCCGTGGCGGAGGCAGCGCCCTGACGGAAACAACCCACACCCCGCAAGGGGACGGAAACCTTGACGGCATTGAGCCGGTCGCAGATCTGGGTCGAAACAACCCACACCCCGCAAGGGGACGGAAACTGACCATCAACCAGTACCGCGCCTGCATCGCAGGAAACAACCCACACCCCGCAAGGGGACGGAAAACCATTTGTGTTCACATTGCAGAAATTGTTGGAGAAACCATTCACATCCCCGACAGGGGACAACTGACAAAAAAGGAGCGTGAGACACCTTGAGAGCAGAAAGCGTGCGCGTCAGCTTCGGCTGTCTGCTGCACGACATCGGTAAGCCGGTGCTGCGTGCGGGCGGACAAGCTGGCGATCACAGCAGCCTCGGCTATGCGTACCTGAAAAAGCTTTGGCAGGATGACCGGGACATTCTCGACTGCGTCCGCCTGCACCATGCCGCTGCACTGCGCGCCGCGCAGCCTGCGGACAGCAGCATCGCGTGGATCGCCTGCATCGCGGACAATATCTCCGCCGCTGCCGACCGGCGCAGCATAGACACGGAGGAAACAAGTTTCCGGCGCTATCTGCCGCTTGTGCCCGTGTTTTCCCATATGAACGGCGAGCATCCCGGAAAAGCCGTTTCGCCTGCTTTGCAGACAGGCGCGCTGCATCTGCCGCTTGAAAATCTGGATGCTCTGACGGCGGCGCAGTATCAGGCAGCAGTGGACGCGCTGGCACCGAGACTCGCGGAGCTTTCGCGCACGGAGCAGTGGCTCAACTCCCTGCTGTGTCTGCTGGAAAGCTACCTCAGCGCCTTCCCATCGAGCACCAACACAGCGGAAAGCCCGGATATTTCACTCTTTGACCACCTGAAAACCACGGCGGCGATTGGCGTCTGTATCAGCGAGTATCTCGCAGACCAAAACGAAACACAGTTCAAGAAGCGCCTTTTTGACAATGAAAAGCAGTTCATGGACGAGCAGGCGTTTCTGCTCTACTCGGCGGATTTTTCCGGCATCCAGAAATTCATCTACACTGTCGCATCTGAAAAGGCGCTGCGTTCCCTGCGAAGCCGCTCGTTCTTTCTTGAACTTGCGATGGAGCATTACGCAGACGAGCTGCTTTCCCTCTGCGGCGTCGGGCGGACGAACCTTCTTTATACCGGCGGCGGACACTGCTATATGCTTCTGCCGAACACCACTGAAGTCCGGGCAGCGATCGAGCGTTGGAACCGGCGCTTCAACGACTGGCTCTCCGAGCAGTTTGGCATTTCGCTGTTCCTCGCGCACGGATATACCCCGTGCAGCGGCAACGAGCTGGTCGACTTCCCTGCAGAGCGCAGCCCCTACAAGAAGATGTTCCGGCGCGTATCCTCTGCGCTGGCTGGGCACAAGCTGCACCGCTATGACGCAGCGGCGCTTCAAAAACTCAACAGCAGCCACGCAGACGGCGGACGTGAATGCAAAATCTGCGGACGCACAGACAGCCTTCAGGGTGGACGGTGCAGCTGGTGCCGGCTGTTCGTTTCGCTGTCTGAGAAAATTCAGCGCTGCGACATCTATTTTGTAAGTCCTGCGCAGCTGGACGCCGCCGATTTTACACTTCCTTCTGTGGACGGCATGATTGGCGTCACCTTTTTGGACGAAAAAACAGCCCGCAGCCGGTTAAACGGCGGCGAAGCTGTGACGAGAATTTATTCCAAAAACAAAGCCTATACCGGGCTTCAATACAGTACGCGCATCTACGTTGGAGACTATGCCTTCAGCAACAGCATCGAAGCGCTTGCGCAGGAGGCCAGCGGCGTCAAACGCATCGGCGTGTGCCGGATGGACGTAGACAATCTGGGACAGGCGTTTGTTGCAGGCTTCGAGCGCCCGGAAAAAGCAACTGCGCAGGAACGGGAGCATTTCGTTACCATCTCGCGCACAGCGGCGTTTTCCCGGCAGATGTCCCTGTTCTTCAAGTGCTACATCAACGATATCCTTTCCGGACGCTTTGAAAGCAAGCCGGCGCTTGCTGTGACGGTAGTCTATTCCGGCGGCGATGATGTGTTTTTACTTGGCGCATGGAATGATGTTGTAGAGGCGGCGCTTCGCATCCGGCAGGCATTCACAGCCTTTTCCTGCGGCGCGCTTACCATCAGCGCGGGACTTGCTCTGGTGGACGATCATTACCCGGTCCGCCTCTCGGCGGCCGCCTCCGGCGATCTGGAAGACCTTGCAAAACAGGAACCGGACAAAGATGCAGTCTGCCTTTTTGAAAGCGCACACTGTTATGGCTGGAACACGTTTACCGGGCGAGTGCTAGGTGAGAAAAAAGCCGCGTTAGAGGCTTTTTTCGGCATGCGCGGTCAAGAGCGTGGAACTGCATTTTTGTATCGGACGCTCGACCTTCTGCGCACGGCGCAGGACCCGAAGGACGGCAAATTACAGCTCGCCAGATATGCCTATCTGCTTGCCCGGCTGGAGCCGCCGCGCACATCGCCTGCGTTTGGCGCATACCGGATGTTTGCAGACAGGATGTACCGTTGGGCGCTGAACAAAACAGACCGCGCCGAGTTAATCACGGCAATTTATCTTCATGTCTATGAGAACCGGGAGGGGGATACAGATGGCATACAACAATAACAGCAACAGTGGCTACAACCGCGGCTATTCCGGCGGCGGACAGTCCCGTCCGCCGCAGCGTTCGGGGTATGGCGCACAGCAGCGCACGGCTTACAACCAGCCGCTCGCAGAAATTCAGGCTGAAAAGGTCCCGGATGACTATATCGACCGTGCTGACGCGATCATGCGCGAAATGAGCGGGCAGCGCCCAGTGATTACAACCAGCAAAATCCGGAACCTCCTGAGTCTCGTCAGCGGCATCTATGACGCCGAGCGGCTCCGTACCGAACCGGAACTGACAAAGGAGAGCATTGCGGGTATCGGCATGATGCGCATCCGCACAGCATATGAAGCCGGGCGCGATCCTGCAACGAAGGTGTTTGTCGAAAAGGCACATCTTCTGCAATATCTCAAGGGCATCAGCACAAATCGCGAGACTCTGATTGCGTTTGCACACTATATGGAAGCGCTGGTAGCGTATCATCGCTACTACGGCGGCAAGGAGGCGTAAGTATGTACGGGAAAATTCTGATTCAGTGTGATCTGATCGTCCGAACCGGTATGCATATCGGCGCGTCCGGCGCCTTTTCCGCGATCGGTGCGGTCGACAGTCCCGTTGTCCGCGATACGCTCACGGGAAATCCAATCGTTCCCGGCAGCAGCCTCAAGGGAAAGCTCCGCACGCTGCTGGCAAGAAGTTTTTCCGGTGACATCGAACATATGCCGGATTTCAAGAACGACGAAGCACCGATCCTGCGCCTGTTTGGAAGCGCTGACCCGGTCAGAGCGGCGCGGCTCCAGTTTGCCGATTGCTTTGTCAATAATAAAGAGCAGATGAAAGCGGTTGGCCTGACCGAGGTGAAATTTGAAAACGCCATCAACCGGATCAATTCTGTTGCAAATCCGCGCCAGATCGAGCGCGTCGTGCCTGGAACCAGTTTCGGCGTGAACATTGTCTATGAATTTAGCGGCGAGCGCGAAGCACAGGAAGACCTTGCATTGCTCGCAAAGGGGATGAAGCTGCTGCAGCTGGACTATCTCGGTGGACATGGCTCACGCGGCAGCGGCAGAGTCAGCTTCACAAACTTCCGCCTGACCGGTGTTGCCTGTGACGCGGATACGGCTTCTCTGACGGGCCTCTTTGAGGAGGTTGCAAACTATGAGTTGTTTTCTGTTTAGTCTCCGGTTTACCGCACCTGTCCACTTCGGATTGTCCGACGCTGCAATGTCGCTCTACGCATCGGAAGAAACCTTCCGTGCCGATACGCTCTTCTCAGCGCTTTGCCATACTGCTCTGCACGCAGAAGGTGAAGCAGGCGTGACACGGCTCTGTGAAGCCGTCCGGCGCGGGGAATTGACGCTTTCCGACGCCATGCCTTACTGCGGCGATACATTCTATCTTCCAAAGCCCTTTATCCATGCGCCCTCATCCGAGGAGCTTCCGGCAAAGCAGCGAAAGACCATGAAAAAGCTGCGTTGGCTCCCGATGCATGCCTTTGAGCGATTTTCTGTGTCCGTACACGGCGGGGCCGCATTTGTTCCAGAAACAGCGGAAGGCTTCGGCGTGCATGAGGATTACACGAAAGCGGCTGTTACAGACGGTGAGGACGCTAACCCGTATCAGGTCGGCGTGTTCCGGTTCTTTGAAGATTGCGGCCTGTGGTTCATGCTGTGCTGCCCGGAGGAGGACGGCCCCTATTATAAAACGCTGCTCCGTTTGCTCGGCATGAGTGGGATCGGCGGGAAGACCAGCGCCGGATATGGTTCTTTTGAAATCGAGGATGTGATTTTTCTGGACGAGCCATTCGACGATCAGACCGAGTGGCTGCATGACGCGCTTGCGCAGGAAAATAGCTCTTATCTGCTGCTGACGACGGCACTGCCCGAAAAGGAATACCTCGAATCTGTTTTAGACGGTGCGTATTATCAGCTGACCCGCAGAGGCGGCTTTATTCAATCTGAAACCTATGCAGCCGAGCCGCAGAAGAAGGACACGCAGTATTTTCTTGCCGCAGGATCTGTTTTGAAGCGGAAGTTTTCCGGCGGCCTGTTTAACGTCGGAGAAAGCGGAAAACATCCTGTCTACCGCTATTCAGCTCCTGTTCTGCTGGGGGTATCGTTATGATTCACGAAGGGCAACTGGAGGTATTCGATCTGACGCTGATTGCTAAAGCTCCGGTTTTTATTGGCAGCGGCAAAAGCTATGTGAAAAAAGAATATGTCTTTTTAACGCCGCGTTTTGCCAGAGTATCCTGCGACGAAGTGATGCTGTTAGATGAAACAAAGTTTTTTCATCTGCTGCTGGAACGGAAGCTGGAAGATAAGTACATACAGTTCATGCTGGGGGCGCAGACGGATCTTTACCGGTTTCTCACGGCAGAATGCTGCCTGAGTCTGAACGATATCCGCGCTGTCAGCCGCTACAGCATCGCTGCCGCAGACGCGCTCGACGCAGAGCATTCTCTGAAGGAAATCAACGCCTTTGTGCGCGGAGCAAACGGCCGCGTCTATGTTCCCGGAAGCAGTGTAAAAGGTGCGCTCCGTACCGCGATTCTTACTGATTGGATTCTTTCGGACAATTCTCCGCATTCTGCGTTTGGCGATACGCGCAAGGGCTTTCCGGAAGGGACATATCTCCATACGCTGAAACTCAAGAAGGATCGGAACGGCGCTGTGCTGGATGACGCAGTAAATAGTATCCTGCGCGGCCTCAGTATTTCGGACAGCCTGCCGGTCAGTGACACCTGCATGATCCTTGCCGGTAAAATAGATGCAGATCCGGATGGGCAGACGCACCGGATCAACCTCTGCCGTGAATGTATTCGCCCTGGAACAGCGCTTCATTTTAAACTGACGCTCGACCAGTCGGTACTGCATCAGAAAATTACGGCAGAGGGCCTGATGCGCAGCATTCGGACGTTTGACAGCTTCTACGAGAAAGCCTATTTACGCCATTTTACAGCGCCGCGTCATGCGGCAGAAGTTTCCTATGATAGCACTCTCTTTTTGGGCGGCGGCGTGGGCTTCTTTTCCAAAACGCTTACATATCCGTACCTCGGCGAAAAGGACGGACTGCAAGCGGCAATCAACGAGCTGAACCGCTCGTTCCGCAAGCACCGGCACGAAGAAGACCGCGCGGATGGTATCTCGCCGAGAACCACAAAATATGCGCTTTACGAAGGTGAATTGTATCCATATGGTCTGTGCGAGGTGAAGCTCTCTTGATAACGACTTACCAGTTAGAACTGTCCGCCCGGCTTATGCCGTCGGATGGCTATAAGCTGTATGCGTGGTTGCTGACGCAGATTCCTTCTGACGTAGCAGAAGCGCTTCACAGTCAGCAGGACCATCCGATTTCTCAGTTCGTAACGTTTGATAAAGAAAAGGATACGTCTATATGGAATATCCATCTTCTGAGTACGGAGGCTTCTGCGCTGTTTGCTCCGGCGATAGAATCGATTGAAACGATTTCCCTGCACACAGGTGAAATTTCTGTTGTTTCCAAACAGCCAAAAACAGAGATTCAATTTGAAGACATCATCCGACAGGCGCGCCAGACCACTTCCTTGTGCACGGAAATTCAGTTTCGGAGCGCCGCTTCGTTCAAGCAAAACGGACGCTATGTGATTTTTCCACAGGAAAAGCTGATTCTGCAAAGTCTTGTGAATCGTTGGAACAGTTTTTGTGAGGAATATCCGCTTTGTGACCCGGACGCACTGTGTATGCTGGAAAGCGGCATTTATATCCGCGATTACACATTGAAATCCGTCCGATATCATCTAAAAAATGTATATATTCCGGCATTTGTCGGAAAGGTTACGCTGGACTCCAGACTTCCTGTTCCGTTGGCGGAGTTGTGGCACGCCATCCTGCTCTGGGCAGATTACAGCGGCATCGGCATCAAGACCGCGCTCGGCATGGGCGGGGCAAATGTCAGATTTCTTTAGAATCCGGCACACAATCATACCCTTGCAGCGCAAAAGATCCACAGTTTTTAGTGGATCTTTTGACTATTTTAAATTTGTTTCATGCTGCCCTCTTCAGAACTTTTTGAGGGCTTTTTTAGACAGATGCCGCTGATAAATACTTCATATCCGCGCGAATAAACCATCGGGGCCAGAGGAAGTTCCTCTGGCCCTTTTCTTTTTGAATACCAAAGACTCTGTCGAGAAACAGTATATTTGTCAGATATCTGAAATATCCTTCAGTGCATGATACACATCCCGCCAGAGGTGCAGGCCGCTGCCGGGGTATCGGCTGCGCAGGCGCTCCAGTGCAGCTTTTCTGGCTTTTGTCACGCCATCCGGCGAGAGCATTTCACGCAGACCCAGCTCGTCCGCAGACAGCTTTTCGTAGCCGAACACGCCATAGGTATGACCGAGGATCGCGCGGTCTTTCGCGCTGAGCGTCTATGCAACTTCATCCAGAGGAAGCAACTCCTCCTTGTGCAGCCGCTGCGCCTGCTTTACGCGCTGCATTTCGTCTTTTGGCAACGCCGCTGCACCGAGATTTGCCTCCAAATAGCGGTACATTTTCCCGCGCAGAAACGGATGCAGATATGTGGTCAATTTTCCGCGATCCTCGTCATACACCCCGATGGAAAGACACTCACAAAGTTCCAAAGCACCTTCGGCACACAGCTCGTCCAGCGTTTCTTTGTCCGAACAGCCAAAGCTCTGCGCCGCGTCTTTTGCAACAGAAGCGATGAACCCCTGCATTTGAAGATAAAGCTGCTCAAAGGCTTCCGTGTCGCCGCTGAGATATTGCCGGTACAGTTCTTCGTTCGTCATAAGCTGTCACCTCCTCACGCAGCACCGTCAGCTTTGCTTTCTTGGGCGTCCTACGGGCTTACTTTTACGCTGCACATCGCAGAGCGGATAGAGATTTTTGGTTGTCAGGGATTCGTTGAAGGCTTCATAGAGCATACCGGGCTGCGTTCGTGCTTCGTGGTAAAGTTCTTCTGCCTTTGCGTGCAGGCGCATCTGCTCCTCTGCCGTGATAATGCCGCGGGCTTTATCCTTATCGATACGCTGATAGCAGCGAGAAAGCGCCTGCGTCAGTGGGCTGTCCGCCGCTGTTTCTTTGACGCCGCGCATCCGATAACCGAGCTGCGCACAGGAATAGCGCGGGTTATCCGGATTCGGGGAATCGCAGTATTTTGTATGATAGCCCTTTTGCAGCAGAAAGAGCCTGCCGCACAGTTCGCACTTCCGAATCAGATGCCTGGCTTCCCGCCCTTTATAAAAATCCAGCTTCAGAAGGGTTTGTAGATGCTCTGTTTCGTAGTATGCTTCTGACGAAAGCAGAAGCGCAGGAATCTCTGATCAAGATGCAAACGAGCGCCGCAGAATTTACGAGACAGGCTGGGAACCTGAGCGCGAGGTATTCTTCCGTCTGCAAAGAACTGACCGAGAGTACCAAAACGGCACTGAGTACAGTGACGAGAGAAACGAATCAGCAGCTTTCCAATATGGCACAGGCAGCGAGGAAGAAAATTCATCTGTGCGTATGGATCTCGATTACGGCGGTGATCTTGTGCACGGCGCTGTGCGCCTTGGCCGTGCTGTGGAGCAGATGACAGATGATGCGCCGCAGCACGACGGAACGACTATGCTGCCGCACATCGACAGCAAGCGCCGCAAGAAGCTCCGGCAAAAGAAAACCGCCCTCGATCACGCCGAGGACGACCATGAAGAAATGCGAATGGACACGATGTAGACGTTGGGGGTGGCGAAGAAGAACTGCA
>ERZ840096.3080-NODE-3080-length-11857-cov-3.926114_pt1 | contig 11857 bp, 6 predicted proteins | sample MGYA00519878_ERZ840096 | MGnify/ENA primary metagenome ERZ840096 (study PRJEB31850, sample SAMEA3708865) | human gut metagenome | biome: human gut; feature: human-associated habitat; material: faeces | place: China | collected 2014 ...
CTGCATTTGACTGTGAAGGAATCTAAAAAAAGGATAACGGGTTACTTACTGTTCACACGCTACTATCCCGCGAGGCGTTTTGGCATGAATATGCCAAAATCCCGAAACATTGTACAACCTTTACAAATTCGTCCATTATCATTGCTATTTTTTGGTAAAAAGAGTATACTTTAAAGCACTAAACACCAGGAGTATAAAATTATGAACACACACTCATCTGGATATTACAGCATAGACAAAGACTATAATATCCTAAGCTATAACGACACTGCCAAACAACTGTACCCCAATCTCCAGCCGGGAGTGAAATGCTATAAGGCACTTATGGGGCTTGATTCCCCATGCCCGCCCTGCCCTGTAGCACTGGGGATACAGGGGCCAAAGACCTACCTGGATCCGATCCGTCATATTTATGAGACAGTTGATGCAGTAGAGACTGTACAGCCCGACGGTAGCAAAGGACATGCACTTGTATTCAGCACAGTAGCCGAAGGAGAAAGCCTGTCAAAGTCTATTCCCACAGGTGAGAACTCTCTCCGTCTGCTGGGTGCCATCAACCTGCTTGCTTCTGACTACATGTCTGTTTATGGCGTAAACCGGGAAACCGGGAAAATCTCCGTATATCGTTCCAGATTTACTGATGCTTTTGCGGATATTAAAGATAATGCAGACTATAAGCTGTCATTTAATTTTATCATCCAGAAATATATTCATCCGGATGAGCGTTCCTATGTGTCCAGACACCTGAATTATGAAACCCTGCTGGAAAGACTTTCTCAGGAAGCCTCTTTCAAAATCCATTTCAGGGTTGTCACAGATACTGTCCATTACTATTATCTGCTCATTGCCAGAAACGGAAACGCCGATGACTATCGGGATTTCGTAATTGCAGTGGCCTGTGAAGACAATGATGTGACAGCACGCAAAATCTATGAAAATCAGCTCCACTCTCTTCTGGCATCCATTACCCATGCTGCCGGCTACTTTCATCTCGACCTTACAGATGATAAGATTCTGAAGATCGGAGGCACTTCTGCCCTGGCCTATAAGATAGATGCTGACGCTTCCATTGACCATTTTATTGCAGAGACTGCTGTTTTTATACCGGTATTAAAGGACAGAAATGATTTCATCAACGCATTTTGCCGCAGTTCCCTGATGAAAAGCTACGAGGACGGTCAGGTAGAGGTCACCAGAGTTTCCCGCTGTCTCTACGATGACAATATAACCAGGCTTTCCAAATATGTGACAAGACTGCTGCTCAATCCTTCCAATAACCATCTGGAAGCAATCCTCTACGGTGAGGATGTCACCAGAACACAGGAAGCCTATGAGACACAGGTAAGTATTGTCCAGACACTGAGCAGCAACTACCTGAACGTATACCTGATCAATCCCAGAGAAAAAACTCTCTCTGTGATCAAGCAGGAAGACCGCGATGTCCCTGCTCCGGACAAAAAACACAACAATACATACCCCTATGATCTTTTCCTCTCAGACTATATCCGGCAGCGTGTATATCCGGATGACCGTACAATGCTGGAAGAATCACTGGAACTGGATAATGTAATGAGTGTTTTGTCCGGTCAGTCCGAATACAAGGGGAATTACCGGATAAATGACAGGGATGGTATCCATTACTATCAGTTCCGCTTTATCAAAAACGAAGACTCCGGTATCATTGTTCTGGGATTTTTGAATGTGGACGATGTGGTGGAATCAGAAATCAGACACCAGAAGCTTCTCAAAGAAGCTCTTGATACTGCCGAACGTGCCAATGCAGAGAAATCCAATTTTCTTTCCCGTATGTCCCACGATATGCGTACGCCGTTGAATGGGATCATTGGTCTGCTGGAAATCGATAAAAAGCACGAAAATGATATCGGATTCCTGAAAAGTAATCGTGAAAAAGCATTCATTTCAGCCAGTCATCTGCTCTCTCTTATCAATGATGTACTGGATATGTCCAAGATCGAGGAGGGCGGACTTGTACTCAACCATGAACCTTTTGATCTGATCAGATATGAAAAAGAGACACAGATGCTGATTGATATGCAGGCACAGAAAAACGGCATTGATTTCACCGTTCATATCGCACCGGAGATATACGAACATCCCTTTGTATACGGCAGCCCTCTGCACCTCCGTCGTGCCATGATGAATATTTACAGTAACTGTATCAAATACAACAGAGAAAATGGGGCAATCCATACGGAGATCCATGCTCTCCCTTCCCATGATCATAAGCTGGTCTGCAGATGGACGATCTCTGATACGGGAATCGGCATAAACAAAGAATATCTGGAGAAGATCTTTGAACCCTTTACTCAGGAGAATATGGATGCCCGAAGTGTATATCATGGCACCGGACTGGGGATGAGCATTGCCAAAGCGCTATTTGAACAGATGGGTGGTACCATTGAGATTTCCAGTACTCCGGGTATCGGAAGTACTTTTGTGATCACTTTGCCATTTGAAGAGGCAGAAGAAACGGATATCTCTTCTGAGCCAGAATCTGAGCGAAACTCCATTCAGGGCATAAAGATCCTGCTGGCAGAGGATAATGAAATAAACAGAGAAGTGGCACAGGTACTCCTTGAAGAGGAAGGTGCTGTGGTAACTGCAGTATCCAATGGCAGGGAAGCTGTAAAACTTTTCTCCCATTACCCCGAGGGGACATTTGATGTGATACTTATGGATATTATGATGCCTCTGATGGACGGATACGAGGCCACACGCCAGATCCGGAAGCTTGAAAGGACGGATGCTTCTTCCATTCCCATCATCGCACTGACCGCTAATGCTTTTGCAGAGGATGTACGCCATGCACTGGACTGTGGTATGAACGCACATCTGGCCAAACCACTGGATGTAAAAAAAATGATCCATACGATTGCCTGTTACTGTTCAAGGGTATGCATAAGTCATTGTAAAAAGTGACGAATTTTTATTTTTTTATATTGTGGATAATCATGTCCAGGGGATCCTTGTACACGATCATGACCGGACCTTTTATAATTATGGAACGGATCATCAGGAATGCCTTGCACCAGAAAATATATTTGACAGAGTGTCCAGGATATTTGGATAAAGAAAACCGATGGCTTTAGCTGTTTCCCAGTTTACACCATCGGTTTTCTTAAGTCCAGTTAGTCCTTGAACAGTAACGTAAAAAATTAGCATTTTTAATATCATTTCACATATTTTTTATAAAGATAATTACTGTCAGACAGGGAAGAATGTGTTAATATAATAATATGAGTAATTATAAATCTTAACAAGAAAATTCGGAAAAAGGAGAGGTTTCTTATGCCAACAACATACGCACATTATAAATTCGGAAAAGAGGTGCTCAGCGCACTTCCAAGACCCCTTCAGAATTCTATAGAAGCGCATAGAGAGTTGTTTGATATTGGGTTACATGGACCGGATATCTTATTTTATTATAATGCATTAAAGAAAGATCCGGTGAATGAACAGGGGCATACACTTCATGAACAATTTGCCGATGAGTTTTTCCATCATGCTGTTGAAGTGATTGAGAAAGCAAAAGATCCGGCAGTGGCGCGCGCATATATTTATGGATTTATCTGTCATTTTGCTTTAGACAGTGAATGCCATCCTTATGTTGAAAAAATTATGCAGGTCGGAAGAGTTTCACACAATGAGATCGAGATGGAATTGGATCGAATGATGCTGACGGAAGATTATCATGATCCTTTGCGCTATCTGACAGCAAAGCACATTCAGCCGAAGATGGAGTATGCGGAAGTGATCGCACCATTTTTCAAAGATGTAACAGCCGAGCAGATCTATAAGGCATTAAAAGGGATGGTTTTTTATCATAAGCTGTTTCTGGCACCGACATCTGGAAAGCGAAAAGCGTTGTTTCTTGGGATGAAGGCAGTGGGGAAATACGATTCATTGCATGACATAGTGATGAGTGTAAAGCCAGATCCGTTATGTCAGAAATATTGTAAGGTTTTAAAACGGCAATATTCAGGTGCAGTGCCGTTAGCTGCGAGTCTGATCGTACAGTATCAGAAGAAATTATTCCAGGATACACCGCTTCCGGAACGTTTTCATGAGACATTCGGTGCAGGAGAAGAGTGGGAGAAACTGCGCCTGTAGAGAATCGAAGAAAAGAGTAACAGACTGCTTGCCAGGAGAGATGCAGAAGAAGAGAAAAAGAGTCAGGAGAATGTAGATGAAGGAATTCGTTAAAGTGCAGGATATCACGAAAACTTATAAAATGGGTGAAGTTGAGATTCATGCAGTGGATCACATCAGCTTTTCGATTGAGCAGGGAGAACTTGTTGTAATCGTTGGACCAAGTGGTGCAGGTAAGACAACTGTGCTTAATATTCTCGGCGGAATGGATACAGCAACAAGCGGGAAGCTGTATGTAGATGGAAAAGATATTACAGCTTATAATTCCAAACAGCTGACAGGATACCGCAGAGATGACATCGGATTTGTTTTTCAGTTTTATAATCTTGTGCCGAATCTGACCGCATTGGAAAATGTTGAGCTTGCGTTGCAGATCAGTAAGGATCCGTTGGATGCACAGGCAGTTTTGGAGGAAGTTGGTCTGGGGGAACGGAAGAATAATTTTCCGGCACAGCTTTCCGGCGGTGAGCAGCAGCGAGTTTCAATCGCGAGAGCATTAGCGAAGAACCCAAAGCTTTTGCTTTGTGATGAGCCAACAGGTGCATTGGATTACAATACAGGAAAATCAATTTTGAAATTACTTCAGAATATGTGTAGAGAAAAGGGAATGACAGTTATTATCATTACACATAATCAGGCACTTGCGCCGATGGCAGATCGATTGATTCATATAAAAAATGGACAGGTAGCAAGAATGGAATCTAATGAGAATCCGACTTCGATTGATGAAATTGAATGGTAGGGGATGTGGATGAAGAAAGCATTACGAAAAAACTTTTATATGGAGATCCGTCATAGCCTTGGACGTTTTTTATCCATTTTCTTTATTGTTGCGATAGGATGTGCATTCTTTTCCGGAATTCGTGCATCAGAGCCGGATATGAGATATTCAGGAGATGCATATTTCGATGAGAAGAACCTGATGGATATTCAGGTAATGAGTACAATGGGACTGACAGAAGATGATCTGGATGCAATTCGTGCTGTGGATGGTGTATTGGATGCAGAAGGAAGCTATGCAACAGATGTACTTTGTACGATTCGGGGAAACCAGGTAGCAGTTCATGTTATGGCGCTCCAGGATAAGATGAATCAAGTTCAGTTAGAAGATGGCAGGCTTCCAGAAAAGGAAAATGAATGTGTAATAGATGCAGATTATCTGGATGGAAAGAATCTGAAGATTGGGGATAAGATCACATTATCGAGTGGGACTTCGGATTCTTTGGAAGATACACTCAAGACAGATACATTTACCATTGTTGGTACGGTCAGCAGTCCGGAGTATATTGCATTTCACAGAGGCAGTACAACAATCGGAAATGGTAGTGTCAGTGCCTTTCTTTGCGTTCCGGAGAAAGCATTTTCATTAGATGTGTATACAGAGATTACAGTGCAGGTTGAAGGTGCAAAGGAAGCAACTGCATTTACGAAAGAATATGAAGAACATGTGGATTCTGTGCTGAAAAAGGTTCAGGCAATTAAAGCGGAAAGAGAACAGGCCAGATATGATGAGATTACTTCGACAGCGCAGGAAAAAGTGGATGAAGCACAAGAAGAGTTAGCTCAGGCAGAGCAGGATCTGGCGGATGGAAAAGAAGAGGCAGAAGAAGAACTTGCAAGTGCAAGAGAGAAACTTGATGCAGCGCAGAAAGAGCTTGAACGGGGAAAAAATCAGCTGGCAGCTTCGAAGCTTGAACTGGAGCAGTCGAGAAATCTTCTGGTATCAAAGCAAAAGGAGCTGAATCAGTCCAAAGCAAAAGTTGAGCAGGGAGCACAGGAACTTAGCGAAAAACAGATTGCACTTACAACATTAAGAAATCAGCTGGTACAACTGAAAGAGCAGGAAGAAAGTCTGGAAGATCAGAGACAAGAACTTTTAGCGCAACAGACACAGATGCAGCAAAAGAAAGACGAGCTTCTGAAAGCAAAGGAAGAATTGCAGCAACAGGCAGAAGATTATCAGTCCGCGTATCAGCAAATTTATCAGCCGCTGAAACAGTCTTATGAAGAATTAAATACACAGTATGAACTTCTTTTACAGAACTATGAGGCACTGAAAGAAGAATATGACCGGAAACAGGAAGCAGGAGAAGAAGATCCGGAATTAAAAGCTCAGTTAGAACAGTTGGAAACTGAAAAAACAGCAATGGAAGAGAAGTTGACTGAATTGAAAGCAAATCTGGATAAAATGGAACTGGAGTCGAAGGCTGCCGAAGCAGAGATTCAGAAAAACCAGACAAAGATCGAAGCCGGATTAACGCAGATCAACGAAGGGCTTCCAGTAGTTGAAGCCGGGATAGCTCAGATTGAAGCGGGTATTCCGGTATTGCAGGATAATATACAGAAACTGACGGATGTGCTGACACAGGGGGATGCTGCAATCCTTACCGCAAGTCGGCAGATAGATCAGGCGAAGGCGCAGATTACATCCGGTCAGCAGCAGATTGACAGCGGATGGCAGCAGATCAGTGAGGGACAGAAGAAGATTGAGGAGGCACAGCAGCAATTAAGCAGCGGAACAAAGGAGCTGGAAGACGGTTGGGCAGAGTATGAGGAAGGTCGTATAGAAGCTCAGAAGAAGATTGAAGATGGAGAACGGCAGATTACAGAAGCAAGAGAAGAGCTTGCGAAAGCACAGCAGAAGATTGATGATCTTGAAAAGCCAAAGTGGTATGTCTATGATAGGAACAATCTGACAGAATACAGTGGATATGGAGATAATGCAGATCGTATGCGGGCAATCGGTAAAGTGTTCCCACTCATTTTCTTCCTTGTTGCAGCATTGATCAGTCTGACAACAATGACACGAATGGTAGAGGAGGAGAGAACGCAGATCGGTATTTTGAAGGCTCTCGGATATGGAAATGCTTCAATTGTTGGAAAATATCTCTGGTATGCGATCCTTGCGACATTAACCGGTGGTGTTTTCGGAATTCTGATTGGAGAAAAGATAATTCCATATATCATTATCACTGCATATAAGATCTTGTATCGTCATATGTATGATGTTGTGATCCCATATAATTTGTATTATGCTGTAACAGCATGTGCAGCGGCACTTGCATGTACAGTAATCGCAACACTGTTCTCCTGTATGAAAGAATTACGAGAGCAGGCAGCAGAATTGATGCGTCCGCCGACACCAAAACAGGGAAAACGAGTATTTCTGGAACGAGTTCCGTTTATCTGGAAAAATCTGAATTTCACGTGGAAATCAACCGTGCGCAATCTGGTGCGATATAAAAAACGCTTCTTCATGACAGTATTTGGAATTGGCGGTTGTATGGGCATGATGTTGTTTGGTTTTGGATTAAAAGATTCTATTTCAGCAATCGTTCCGCTTCAATACGAACAGATTCAGCTTTATGATGGAGACGTTATTTTAAAGGAAGATGTGACAGAAGAAGAGAGAAATGATGTCCAGAAAGAACTGGATGCGGATAAGAAGGTATCAGTGACTGCAGAAAATCTTTTGAAAAATATTGAGGTCAGTTCAGGAGAGTCTTCTCAGGAAGTTTATTTAGATGTACCAAAAGATGTGGAAGCATTCAAAAAGTTTGTCGTGATCCGGGATCGGAAGACAAAGGAAATTTATTCATTGGAGGATAAAGGAGCAATCCTGACTGAAAAAGCAGCGAAACTGCTGGAAGTCAATGTCGGTGATAAATTAACGATTGATACAGATGATGGAGAGAAAACAGTCTTGATCAGTGCAATCTGTGAGAACTATATGGGACATTATCTCTATATGACATCTGAAGTCTATGAAAAGACATTCGGTGAGGCTCCGGACTATAATTCGATTTATTATAGAACTCAGGACCGTACAACAGAAGAGGCAAAGGATGTCGGCGAAAATGTAATGAAGTGTGATGGAACACTTAGCATCAGCTATACGACAAGCCTGAAAAAGCAGGTGGATCATATGCTGGAGAGTCTGGATATCGTGATTATTGTATTGATTATTTCTGCAGGAATGCTGGCATTTGTAGTGCTGTATAATCTGAATAATATTAACATTACAGAGCGCAAGAGAGAACTGGCAACATTAAAGGTACTTGGATTTTATGACAAGGAAGTTTCTTCTTATGTCTACAGAGAGAATATCCTGCTGACTTTGATTGGGGCACTGGCGGGATTGTTGATCGGAAAAATTCTGCACCGCTTTATTGTTGAGACAGTGGAGATTGATTCGGTTATGTTTGGACGAAATATCGATCCACCGAGTTTTCTGTATGCCTTTCTGCTGACAGTGGCCTTTTCTTTGTTTGTCAATGGAGTGATGTATTTTAAGTTAAAGAAGATCAACATGGTTGAATCACTCAAGAGTGTGGAATAAGACAGATTTGTCAGGAAATATAATAACGAACATAATAATGGATTGCAGAGAAGCTGCATGGAACATAGATACAATCGTGAAATGTTCCATGACAGCTTCTTTGTTGTTGCCGGCCGCATATAGCGTAAGCAGCAACCGCATGTAGCATGAACAGTAACTTTTTGTTAAAAAGCACTTGAAATATACCTGTAGGTGGTATATATTAATAATTAGAAAATATACCCCCTGGGGGTTATACAACAGGAGAAATACAATGGAAGAAAAGAAAGTCTGTCCGGGATGTTGTCACAAGACAAAGGATCGACCGGAAAAAGAATATAAAGATCTGATGAATCGTCTGAGTAGAATTGAAGGACAAGTCAGGGGAGTTCGAAGGATGGTTGAAGAAGGCGCGTATTGTCCGGATATTCTGATTCAGGTATCTGCGGTGAATGCGGCTCTGAATAGTTTCAATAAAGTGCTTTTGGCAAACCATATCCGGTCATGTGTGGCAGATGATATCCGGGATGGAAAAGATGAAACGATTGACGAGCTCGTGACGACACTTCAGAAATTGATGCGATAAAAGATCTGAAGAGAGATCCGGCACAAAAAGTCCGGATCACAACTTGAAGGAGGAGTAAAATGAAACAATATAATGTAACGGGAATGAGTTGTGCAGCCTGCAGTGCCCGTGTTGAGAAGGCGGTTGGGAAAGTCCCCGGAGTTGAGAACTGTTCAGTCAGTCTTCTGACGAATTCCATGGGAGTGGAAGGCACAGCAACAGTAGATGCGGTCATTGCGGCTGTTGAGGAAGCTGGATATGGGGCAACGTTGAAATCTGCAAAGAATGAAGGGCATGGGATGAATCAAAGTGAGCAGAACTGTGCGGAAGATGCGTTGAAAGACAGGGAGACACCGAAGATGAAAAGGCGTCTGATCGCTTCTTTGTGTTTTTTGATTCCGCTCATGTATCTGTCAATGGGGCATATGATGTGGGGCTGGCCACTTCCGATATTTCTGGAAGGGAATCATGTGGCGATGGGGCTGGCGCAGCTCCTGTTAACGACAATCGTTATGGTGATCAATCAGAAGTTTTTTATCAGTGGATGGAAAGGCATGATTCATAGAGCACCAAATATGGATACGCTGGTTGCACTCGGTGCAGGTGCATCTTATGGATATAGCGTGTATGCATTATTCGCTATGACAGCAGCGCAGACGGCAGGCGATATGGATCATGTGATGGAGCTGATGCATGAATTTTATTTTGAATCAGCAGCAATGATTTTAACGTTGATCACAGTCGGAAAGATGCTTGAAGCGCATTCAAAGGGAAAGACAACAGATGCATTAAAGAGCCTTATGAAGCTGGCGCCAAAGACAGCAACGCTCCTGCGTGATGGAAAAGAACAGGAAGTTTCTATCGATCAGGTAAGAAGAGGAGATCAGTTTGTTGTAAGACCGGGGGAGAATATTCCGGTGGATGGAATTATTCTGGAAGGAAATAGTGCAGTAGATGAAGCTGCCCTGACCGGAGAGAGTATACCGGTAGATAAAGCAGAAGGGGATAAGGTGTCTGCAGCTACAATGAATCAGTCAGGTTTTCTACGCTGCGAGGCGACGAGAGTTGGTGAGGATACAACATTATCACAGATTATTCAGATGGTAAGTGATGCGGCAGCAACAAAAGCGCCAATTGCCAAAGTGGCAGATAAAGTTTCAGGAGTATTTGTTCCGGCAGTTATTTCTATTGCAGTTGTCACAATGATCGTATGGCTGCTTGTCGGAGAGTCTGTTGGATTTGCACTTGCAAGGGGAATATCTGTTCTGGTGATCAGCTGCCCGTGTGCATTAGGTCTGGCCACTCCGGTTGCAATTATGGTTGGAAATGGAATGGGCGCGAAGAATGGAATCATGTTTAAGACAGCTGTTTCGCTGGAAGAGACAGGAAAGACGGAGATTGTCGCACTGGATAAGACAGGAACGATCACAAGTGGAGAACCGAAGGTGACGGATTTGCTCCCTGCGGACGGAATGACAGAACATGAATTATTATTTTTTGCAAATGCATTGGAGAAGAAAAGTGAGCATCCGCTTGCCCGGGCGATTCTTGCAAAGGCAAAAGAAAATGGAAAAGCAGAGCAGAAAATTGAAATCACACAGTTTCAGGCGGTTCCGGGAAATGGTCTGTCAGGAAAACTTGGAGAGGACTGGCTGTACGGAGGAAATTTCAAATTCATTTCTGACAAAATGAAGATTTCTGCCAGCATAAAAGAACAGGCAGAACAGTTGGCTCAGCAGGGAAAGACACCGCTGTTTTTTGGAAAAAACGAGCAGTTCCTTGGTATGATCGCAGTTGCGGATGTGATCAAGGAAGATAGTCCACAGGCAGTGAAAGAACTTCAGAATATGGGAATCCATGTTGTTATGCTGACCGGAGATAATGAGCGCACAGCGAAGGCAATTGGTGAGCAGGCAGGTGTGGATGAAGTGATCGCAGGTGTTCTTCCGGAAGGTAAAGAACAGGTGATCCGCAAGCTGAAAGAAAAAGGAAAGGTTGCGATGGCAGGTGACGGTATCAATGACGCACCGGCACTGACCAGGGCAGATATGGGAATTGCCATCGGAGCTGGGACAGATATTGCAATCGATGCAGCGGATGTTGTGCTGATGAAGAGCCGGTTAAGTGACGTGCCGGCGGCAATCCGTATGAGCCGTGCAACATTGCGCAACATTCATGAGAATTTGTTCTGGGCATTTTTCTATAATGCGATAGGAATTCCACTGGCAGCAGGAATCTGGATCCCGGTCTTTGGTTGGAAATTAAATCCGATGTTCGGAGCGGCGGCAATGAGCCTGTCCAGTTTCTGTGTAGTGACAAATGCATTGAGACTGAATCTGTTTAAAATGTACGATGCCAGCAAAGACAGAAAAAGAAAGATGAAAAAGGTAGAAACAGCAGAAAATACTGTTTCAGATATTGTCTTAACAGACAAAAATGAGTCAGAAAACAAGGAGGAGACAAAAATGACAAAGACAATGAAAATCGAAGGAATGATGTGTGGACACTGTGAGGCGGCTGTGAAGAAAGCTCTCGAGGCACTTGAGCAGGTTGATACAGCAGAAGTCAGCCATGAGGCCGGAACAGCAGTTGTAACACTGAATTCCGAAATCAGTAATGAAGTGCTGAAAAAGACAGTCGAAGACAAAGATTATACAGTAACAGCGATCGAGGATTAATGAGCAAAGAAGAGGTTCCCTGCGGAAATGAAAGATTCTGCAGGGAACCTCTTAGATTATAAAAATAATGTAACAGTTACGTATTAGTCCTTGTATACAATCTTTCCATCACAGATTGTATATTTT
>ERZ840096.3085-NODE-3085-length-11846-cov-3.077686_pt1 | contig 11846 bp, 9 predicted proteins | sample MGYA00519878_ERZ840096 | MGnify/ENA primary metagenome ERZ840096 (study PRJEB31850, sample SAMEA3708865) | human gut metagenome | biome: human gut; feature: human-associated habitat; material: faeces | place: China | collected 2014 ...
CCTTCGGAGGCAGAGGGGTCTTGTTTTGGTGATCCACCATCCGGATGACGTCATCCTGCGTGAGGGCACCCGCGAGCATCCCCGCCAAACCTTCCCGCAAGGCGTCCTGAGCGTTCTTCGACTCAGGAAAGATGGCGTACCGCCCGTGGCTCAAGGCCGGGAGCATGTCCGCAATTTCCGGGATATCCGGCGCGGGGACTTTCTTTACGCTGGAATACATGGCCCCCGTGTCCGCCGCCAGGGCGAGCTGCCCTTCCGGCGTGCTGATGTAATCCATCAACTGCATGACGGGATCGTATTTCTTTTTGTTCTGGGGTTCGCCCAGATGTTTGTTCAAACCGATATAACACACCATATATAGGCGGTCCCAGTCGCAAGGGGTGCCGGGGCTGAAGAAAGGCATGAGCGCGAACTGATCGGTGGAGCCGGTGAGGGCGTACCCCCCCTTTGGGCCATGAGCACCGAATCCTCGACCATGGCGCACTGGCGGTTGAACAGCATGGTTTCCCTTTCGGCATAGGTCAGGCTCAGATCGCTTTTTTTCCAGACGCCGGTGTCGAGCATGGTTTGAAACGTATTGAGGGCGGGGCGGAAATGCTCCCCGAAGCTGCCCCGGCCCCTTTTGTAGTCGGCCAGCCATTGGGCATCGGCCGGGGGGCTGAAGCCGCTTCCGTAGCTGTAGCCCCGAAGGCCGTATCCAGCAATTCGGAATTGCCGAAGCCGAGATGGATGGAACGTATGCCTCTGGCTTCGATTGTCCGGCACAAGGCTATGAACCTGTTGAAATCGTACGGGACCTTCCAGCCTTTTTCCTCGAAGAGGATTGTATTGTATACGATGTCCCGCACCTGCGCCGAGCAGGGCAGGCAATAGAGTTTGCCGTCGCGGGCTATACTGTTGAGCATGGCGGTGTTGTACCTGCTGGTGAAAGGCATACTCGAAAGATCGAGCAGGCGGCGGGATGTTCTGAATCAGGTTGAGGGAGGCATAGCCGCTCCCGAAGTCGTCCATAGCGCAACCGAAACCGGCCGCATGGATGGCTTCGATGATCTTGCTGAGTTTGCCCACGTCCTCGAACACCACGTTTTCCGTGAGCTCGATTTCAATGTATTGCGGCGGCGTGCCGCACCTTTGGCAAATTTCGATGTAGCGCTCCAGGAAAAGGGGATTTGAGTTGCACGCGGGAGCAGTTCACCGGTACTTTTACCGGGGGCAGCCCGGCGTCGAGCCACGCCCGGATGCGGAGGCAAAGCTCTTCGAACACCCAAAGGTCCAGCTGGATGATGAACCCGTTCTTTTCGAACAGCGAGATGAACCCGTCGGGATAGATAATGCCTTCGGCGCCCATCCAGCGGACCAGCGCCTCTGCGCCGCCGATGGTTTCGCTTTCGGTCCGGTACTTGGGCTGCAGGTAGACCTGGAATTCCCTGTTCTGCAGGGCCGCCCCCATGATGTTTTTAAGACGCTTCTCCCGGAAAAGCTGGCGGCGGATGGCATCGTCATACACGGCGTAGCGCAGCCGTCCTCTGAGTTCGGTGGAGGTTTCCTTGAGGGCCTTGGCCCGGCCGATCATGTGGGGGGAGGGCAGGGAATCGTTGTTGATGACGTAGACGCCGAACTCCACAATGGGAGAGAGCCATACGCTTTTGGCGCCCTGCAAACGCCCGGCGGCCTCATACAAAGCGCTTCAGTGTCTGCTCTTCATTGGCGTAGACGGCCAGAATGCAGAAGGTGTCGGCAAACAGCCGTCCCATGCATTCATGGGGCGAGAGATCCGACATGATGCCGCCGTGAAGGCAGCGCAGCATTTCGTCGCACGTCTGGCGGCCGAATTCCTCGTTCAGCTGGCCCGCGCCGGATGGAAGCCATACGGCGAGGGCTGGCGGCGTGCGGACTGTTATCGCAGCATAATGCCGTGTTTTTTTAGCTTTGTGTACAACGTGGAACGCTTGAGATTGAGCAGTTCCGTCATGCCTTTTTCCCCGTACACGCAGCCGGAGGCGATATTAAAAATATGTTCGAGATAACGCCTCTCAAGTTCGTCGAGTGTAGGAATGTCGTCGACCACAAACCCGCGGCGGTTCGGCGTTTCCTCGCTGGTTTTCCGGTGCGGCGGCGAGTGCGGCACGTTCAGGGCCGGAAGGCGGTTCAGGATGACCGCCCGCTCGATCACGTTCTTGAGCTCCCTGATGTTTCCGGGCCAATCGTAACTGCGGAGGACGGCGGTTTCCTCCTGATTCAAGGCGAACGGGAGCTGATTGTAGCGGCGGCAGAAATGCTCCATGAAGTTCTGCACGAGGGGGATGATGTCCTGCCTGCGTTCGCGCAGCGGCGGCAGCATGAGCGGGACGACCGAGATGCGGTAGAGCAGGTCCTCACGGAAACGGCCTTCCTGCACTTCCTGCCACAGGTTTTTGTTCGTGGCGGTGATGAGCCGGAAGGAAGAATAGATTTCCCGCGTGCCGCCGACCCGGATAAACCGCTGCTCCTGAAGGACGCGGAGGAGTTTCGTCTGGATCGCCGGAGGGATGTCTCCCACTTCGTCGATGAAGAGCGTCCCCTCGTCGGCCATTTCGAAGAAGCCGAGCTTTTGCTTGATGGCTCCGGTGAACGCGCCGCGCTCATGGCCGAAGAACTCGCTCTCGAAAAGGTGTTCCGGGGTGCTCGCGGGGTGAACGGCGATGAAAGGCCCGCTCCGGCGGCTCATGAGGTGGATCTGCCGGGCCATGACCTCCTTCCCGACGCCGGTTTCCCCCAGAATGAGCACGGGCGCGTCCGTCACGCTCACGTGCCTGACCTGTTCGAGCAGCTCCCCGAGGCCGGTTCCGAACAAGGGGGCAATGTTTCTGTCCTCTTGGAGCACGACGGACTGGAAGCGTTCCTTCTGGTGCCGCGATTCCTCGTCGCGCACTTTTTTGAGGCGCAGGGCGGAGCGTACTTCCGAGGCGAACAAATAGGAGAGGGTATGGAGTTCGGGCTGATGGAGGTGGGCGAATGGGCCGTCGGTAAAAGTGCTGTCCAGGTAGAGCAGCCAAAGGCCGGATTCGCCGATGTCGAGAGGCAAACAAAGCCCTTGCTCGCCGCGCCCCGGAGCGGCAGGGCGGTCGGAAAAGCCGTCGAGCCATTCGAGGCACGGGCGCATCTGCTCGCTTTTCAGTTCCATGTCGGTCAGGTTGACGGCCGCGACGCAGGCAAGCCGGTTGTCCTCGTCCCGCCGGAACAGCGCTCCGCGTTCCGACTTCAATTCCTTCTGGGCGATGGCGACCAAGCGGTGCAGGGCGCTGGTCAGGCATGTTTCATTGGAAAAAGCGTTGAACGCGCGGTGGCAGCGTTCCACGCAGGAGTCCTGCGGGCAGTCGTAATGCCCGTCACCGAGGGCGGGGAGCCTGTTTCCCTGGGAATGGCGGGTTAAAAGAAGGACCATCTGCTGGTAGGAAACGCTCCGGTCGACGCGGAACCCGGCGCAGGCTTCCGCCTGATCCCGCAGGGCCGCCGCCGAGGCCGCATCGCCGGTCCGTTCGAGGACGTTCGCCAGTTCATTGGCGCTGAGGGCTTCTTCGCGGCGATCGCCCGTTCCGGAGATGCAGTCCAGGCTCTCGCGCAGCAGCGTCTGCTCACGCTTCGGATCTCCGCCGCGATCCCGCAGCCGGAGGGCTTCAATACGCAGCGCAGCCCCCCTGAGCTGGCGGTTGGTGCCTTCCTTGAGCTTTTTTACGATAAGAGCGAGCGGGTACCGCGAGATTGGCGGAAACCCGGCCTGTTCCAGCGCATAGAGCATGTCGAGGTTGAGGGGGTCTTCGAAGGGGACGTGCGGCGCGTTGGGAGAAACGCCCCTCGCGGCCTGCCCGGTGAGCAGGGCATGGGCGGACCGGAGGCGCCCGTTCAGATAATGGTAGAGCGCGATGCCCCGGACGGTGCTGACGGCGGTCTTGTTGTACTGCCGTGCGTCGAATGCCATGAACAGGCAGTCCAGATTGAGGAGGGCGGCGTCCATGTCCCCGACGCGGAGCATGGCGAAGGCCAGATGCAGCATCCAGAACATGGAGAGCATACGGTCCCCGGCAAGGGCCGCCGTGCGCCGGGACGATTCGTTGATGCCGAGCGAGAGGTGGTATTGCCGCAGGTAGAACGCGGACTGGCTGGCGCAGGATGCAAGCAGCATGGCGAAGCGCCGGTATTTCCAGCCGTAGACTTCCAGTTTTTGTTCATAATATTTCAGGACATGCGGGTACTCGCCGCGCACGTAATGCAGGATGCCCCGGAACAGCGGCAGGCAGTCCTGCATTTCCTTGTCCCCGAGATCCGGGAGTTCCCCAAGCCGCTCCACGTACCGGGAAATGTCCTGCGGCAGCGGCTCGTCGGAAAACACCTTGAGGTAGCACCCGAAAATCGCCACCAGCGTCCTGAAGCGCTCATTTCCGGACTGTTGCGTCAGGGCGTAGGCGATGGGCGTCAGCTTGACCGCCATCTGCATCTGGCTGTTGAGGAACAGGCACTGGCTCTGCACGATGAGGACCATCTCCGCGTACTGCGAGCTTTTTTGGAAGGCCGCGTCGGCGTGGGTTTCTCCCCAGTCCCGCAGGTACCGGATGACGAATTCGAGGCAGAGCAGGGTTTCCGGGGCCTGCTGGTTCAGTTCCTCGTCCAGATACCGCACCACGAGTTCGCATTCCTCAAGCGGGGCGTCCGGGAGGAGGAAGCCCAGATAGTGGGGCATCCGGGATTCGGGAATCTTGGCCCGGACCGTGGCGGCCATCGCGCCGAGCAGGGACGGCGGGACTGTGCCGCAGGTCCACGCCGCTTCGGTCCTTGCGGCAAAGCCGAATCCTTCCAAATCCAATAAGATCTGCCGGATGTTTTCTTCGGGCTGTCCGGTGATGAGGGAGAGGTGCCTCTCGCTGAGCGGGGCTGCCGAAAGGCGGAGCGAGAGCGTCAGCGCGGCGAGGATGGGGTCCGATGGCGATACTGTCCCTGCGTACATGGCGGAACCTCCGAGGCCATTCCCGTTTTACGGATAAATCCCGTTTTCGGGATTATGTAGTCCCGTTTTTTGGAAAAGGAATATAACGCTGATCCGGATTTGTCAATATCATACTGGAATTTCATCTTTTATATGGAATATCATGTTGGCATTATGCTTGCTTGTCTACAAGTGCCTTCTGAACGAGAAGCGCCTGAGCGGGGTGTTCCTTCCCGTGCTCAGGCCACTGCCTCCCCGCGTCACCGGCTTTTCCCTCGTCGCCGCCGGGCGGACGAAGGGCCTCGAAACCCGGGCGCGCCTCCCCATGCCGGGAAGCGCCCCGCAACTCTCCGGGTGCAGCATGGAAAGCTCGTTTCTTCCTTATCTGATGGCGGTCATGTGGATGTCGTTTCTTCTGCTCCTGAGCGTCTGGCTGCGCGCCAAAGTGACGTTTCTGCAGAAGTACCTTGTTCCGGCGGGGATCATCGCCGGGACGCTCGGGTTTGCGCTGATCAACTTGGGGTGGATAGGCTATCCCTCGCCCGAGGGCTGGGTGCCGCTCAAGGTCGGCGATTTCGGGATGATTTCTTTCCATCTGTTCAGTTTCGGGTTCGGGATCATCGGCCTCGGGTGCTTCAGCACGCACACCAAGGGCCGCAGCATGACGCTCATCAAGGGCGCTCTGTGGATCGATCTGCTGTTCTGGCTGTTCTACGGCCTTCAGGCGACCGTGGGCTACGGGATTACGGAGCTCTACGCCAAGATCACCGGGTCCGACCTGACCGCCGCGACGGGGTTCCTCGCCGGGTTCGGCTTTGCTTTCGGTCCCGGTCAGGCCCTTTCCGTGGGCATGTCGTGGCAAAACGACTATGGCTTGCCGGACTGCGTTTCCATGGGGTTGGCCTACGCGGCGGCGGGGTTCATGGTCGCCAACTTCGTGGGCGTGCCCCTCGCCAACTGGGGGCTGCGCAAGGGCTATGCGACCTACGGCACGAAGGAGCTTTCCTCCGATTTCCTGAAGGGCCTCCGCCCGGAGGATAAGCGGGTCCCCGCCTGCCAGTTGACGACCCACAGCGGCAACGTGGATACGTTCGCGCTGCACTTCGCCGTCGCCGCCACCGTGTACGGGCTGGGCTGGATCGTCTGCTACGTGCTCAAGTATTTCGTCCTTCCGCCGAACTATCAGACGGCCTCTTTCGGGTTCATTTACCTTTATGCGCTGTTCGCGGGCATGATCGTCCGCCTCGTCATCAACCACACCGCCGCGAATGCCTTCTACAGCGATGACGCGCAGAACCGCATCCTCGGGACCACCATCGACTACATGATCATTTCCGCGCTCATGGCGGTCAGCGCCGCGACGGTCATGAAGTATTTCATTCCGTTCATCCTCGTCATCGCCGTGTGCACGCTGATCACGCTTCTCGGCGTGCTGTACCTCGGCCGCAGGGTCGGCTCCTTCGGGCTGGAGCGGCTGCTGGTCGTGTTCGGGCTGGTTACCGGTACGGCGGCCAGCGGGCTCGCCTTGCTGCGCATCGTGGACAGCGATTTCAAGACGCCCGCGGCCGCTGAAGTGGGCCTGAACAACGTGTACGCCCTCATCCCGCTGTTCCCCTTCCTGCTGCTCTCGGTGACCATGCCGGGCGGGTTCGGCATCTCCGGGATGCTCATCATGCACGTCGTCATGATTGCCGTCTGTGCGGCCATCCTGTTCGCGGGGCACAGGATGAAGATCTGGGGGCCGCGCCAGTTCTAGGTTTTTGGGAATTCTCCACTCCCCGGGCCGGGCGGCCTCCTTCCTCCGCTGCCGTCCGGCCCACAACAAGGGATGCACGTTATGTATACGGATTTGAAAGGCAAGACGGCATTTGTGATGGGTGCCGGGAAGGCAAGGGGCATCGGTTTCCACATTGCGGGAGCATTGGCCCGGCAGGGCGTATCCGTCTGCCTCGCCGACAGGGACGGGTGTGTGTTCGAACGGGCGCGGGAACTGGAAGCCGAAGGGGTGGTGGCCCGGGCGTTCACGGCGGACGTATGCTCCGCCGCGCAGGTCGAGGCTATGCGGGATGCGGTCGGACGCTTGTTTCCGAGCATCGATATCCTGATCCAGTGCGCGGGGGTCTTCCCCGATCCCGTGAAGCTGACGGAAGACTCCATTGAAACGTGGCTGCGCACGCAGGACATCAACGTACACGGCACGTTCCGCCTGCTGCACGCGTTCTTGCCCCTCATGCGGGCACGCGGCGGGTCCGTGGTCGCCGTCGCGTCGGGAGCGGGCAAGCGCCCCCTGCCGGGGTACAGCGGCTATTCCGTCAGCAAGGCGGGGCTGATCATGCTCCTGAAGTCCGTGGCGGTGGAGTACGCCGCGGACGGGATCCGGGCCAACAGCATCTGTCCCGGCCCCGTCGAGAGCGAGATGGTGGATTCCCGGGTGGCGTCTGGGCGTTCCCGCCGAAACCCTGCGCGAGGCCATCCGGAAAACCATTCCGCTGGGCCGCATGGCCAGCGTGGACGACATTGTGAGGACGGCGCTGTTCCTCGCTTCGGACGTGTCCTCGTATCTGACGGGGCAGTCCCTCAATCTGTCGGGCGGCATGATCACTGAAGTGTAATGGGGTTTACCCAGAGGGAGTACAGGCGATGCAGGAAGCTCCGTTGATGCTCAAAAACAAAACGGCCCGCCGGATCAAGGATATCCCGGGATTCGTCTTTCCCGGCGGCGTCAAGGTCATCATCAACTTTACGGTCGATTTCGACGCGATGATTTTTCGGAAGTTCCTCCGCGAACCGAAACTCTGGTGCGCGCAGGGCGAGTTCGGGGGCCGGACCGGATTGTGGCGGCTGCTGGACGTGTTCGGCGAATTCGACGTCAGAACGACGCTGTTCCTGCCCGGGCAGACGGGGCTCTTATATCCGGAAGTGCTCCGGCGCGCCGTGCGGGAAGGGCACGAAATCGCCAATCACATGTGGGATCACCACATCCCCACGACGCTTGAGGAGGAGGCCGTCCACATGGACAGGACGGATACGCTCATCAAGGGGCTGACGGGACAATACCCGGCGGGCACGCGCAGCGAGCACGACCTCGCCGCGCTCCGGGATCACGCCTACACATATGTTTCCTATACGCCGCAGGGCGAGTTTCCCTTCTATGTCTATTATGAAAACATCGGGAAATGGATGCTCAACCTGCCGATCAGTTTTATCCATGACGACGCGATGTTTTTCTATTTCGGATGGTTCGGAAGCCGCAACGAGCAGCAGCGCATCCAGTCCCCCGAAGCGTTCCTCCAGACGCTTCTCGAAGCCTATGCCGCCGCCCGCGAAACGACCGGCTATATGAACATCGTGATCCATCCGCACTTGTGCGGGAGGCTTTGCCGCCTCGAAATGCTGCGGCGGTTTTTCCGCCGGACGCGGGAGGACGGCGACGTGCTGTTCGCCACGTCCGCGTGGCTTGCTGACTACATCCTTGAACGGTTTCCGGCCGAAGGGCCGGCTTCAGCCTGATCCCGGAGGACGCCATGCCTTGGAAAAAAGATTTCACGCTTTCGGATGAAATGTCGCCTTCCGGCATCGTGTGGCCTGCGGGCAAGGCCGCCGTGTCCGTGGTGGTGGACTACAGCGTGCCAGCCGGTGCCGAGGGTATTGATGAGGCGGCGATCGCCTATGCCCGGACGGTGTGGGGCAATGCGGTATCCGGCGGCTGGCTCATCGACTATCTGAACGCTTACGGCGTGAAGGCCACGTTCGCCGTGCCGCTGGCGATGGCCCGGGCCTTTCCCGAGAGCGTCCGCCGCGCCCATGCGGACGGCCACGAAATCGCCGCCGGTTCCTTCGCCAAGGAGGACGTGGCGGGGCTTTCCCCTGACGAAGAACGGGAACGCATTGAGCGGACGTTTTCGGGGCTTGCGGAGCTGACGGGCACGCGGCCTGAGGGATGGTTCACGCTGCCGCGCACGGGGGACGATTATCCGGGCGGTTCGGTTTCCGACGCCACAGGGGAACTGCTGCTCGAAGCCGGTTGCGGGTATTTCGGCAACTCCATGGCGGACGACATCCCGCACTACTGGATTACGGATTACGACCGGCGGCACACGCTGCTCATGTTGCCCTATTATTACGCGATGGATACGCAGTTCTTCATGTTTTTTCCCGGAGTGGGCAAGGGGAGCGGGCTCGTGCAGACGCGGGCGCTTTGGGAAAACTGGGCCGCCGAGCTGGAAGGCGTGCGGGCGTGGGGAAGGCAGTCCACATTTGTGATCCAGCCGTACCTCATGCAGTTCGGGGCGGCCCGGGCCGTGCTGGACAGGCTCATGCGGGCGGTTACGGGTGACCCCGATCTCTGGAGCGCCACTTCTGGAGCGTGCGCGGCCTATTGGAAGCAGGCCTATCCCGCGGATCGGACGCTGCGTTTCGAGAAGGCCGCGTGGCTTGATGAGGAATGAGCTTCACGGTTGGAGTCAGATGGAGACAACGCGCGTTAACCTGTCAGGAGGACGAGATGGATATTCATGCGCTGTTCAGTTTGAAAGGGAAAACCGCCGTTGTGACCGGTGCTTCCGGGGCCCTTGGCGGGGCCGCCGTGCGGGCGATGGCCTATGCGGGGGCCAACGTGGCGGCGTGTTACAACTCCGGCAGGGAACGGCTGGACACTCTGATCTCCGAAATCGGCGACGTGGGTGTGGAGATAAAGAAATTCGTTCAGCCAGGACGAGATCCGGCAACACGCCGAAGACGTGATGCGCGATTTCGGTGGGATCGACGTGGTGATCAACACCGCGGGCGGCAACGTCAAAGGCGCGTATTACACGGACGAACAGAGCCTTTTCGATCTCGACGCACAGCCGCAGTTCGATACGGTGACGCTGAACCTCTTCGGCGGCTGTTTCTGGCCTTGCCTCGCGTACGGCGCGAAGATGCTCGACAACCCCGGCGGCGGATCGATCATCAATTTCAGCTCCATCAGCGCGTTCACGGCTATCCGCGGACATATCGCCTATGCCGCTGCCAAGGCGGGGGTAAGCAATTTCACCCAGTCCCTCGCCGCGCACCTCGCCCGTGATTTCAACCCGAAACTGCGCGTAAACGCCGTGGCTCCGGGGTTTTTCCCGAACAACAACCCCGCCCAGATGCTGTTCAACCCTGACGGCAGCTACCGCGCCAAGGCGCAGCGCGGGGTGGACGCCACGCCCATGCACCGGATGGGGCATCCCAACGAGCTTATCGGCACGCTCGTCTGGCTGGCTTCGGACGCCTCCTCGTATGTGACGGGCATCACCGTGACCGTCGACGGGGGGTATCTCCTCGATTCCCCGGCCTGACGGCAGGGGGCCGGCTTTGCCGCATGGCGGGCAAACTTTAGGGAAGGAACGGGAGCGTTTCCGTATGACGTCTCCCCTGTATGCGCGCGGCGCTGTCGGAAGAGGATTCCGGCAGCGCCGTTTTTTCGGGTCGGGGAAAAGGCGCTCGAAGGCGGAAAACGTTTTCGGCGGATATTCTCATTGTAGCGTTGCCTGAGAGTTTGTAACAGCCTATCGCTTAATCTTTTTTGATGCTTTCCAATCCTTCTCCCCGCAGGTTCCCAAGCTCGGAGCCCCATGCTCCTTTCTCCGAATGCTGACCTTTTCCACAGGCAGGGATTGCATCCCTCCTTGCAGGAGCGGGGTGATGGGGGTACGGTTCTGCGATGTCTTTTTTCACAACATTCGTGCGAAATAGAGCCGCGTCATGGCGAAAACGTCCGGTACGCAGTTTGCTCTTCGGGGTAACCCTCTTCCTCATGCTGGATATCGGAAGATATCTGGTGTGGCCTCCCGTCGGCTGGCTGGAGACGGAACAGCCGCGGACCACGTCTTTTATGGAATACCGTCAGGAGCAATGGCAGAACGGCCCCAAGGCGAAGGACGGCAAGGCCATGCGTATCCGGCAGCAGTGGGTTCCGCTCAAGCGCATTGCTCCGGCGCTCCGCCAAGCCGTGGTGACGTCCGAAGACGATCTGTTCTGGAAGCACGACGGATTCAATTTTTCCCAAATGTACGATGCGTTGAAGCGTAACTGGGATAAAGGCCGGATGGCCGCCGGGGGCAGCACCATCTCGCAGCAGCTTGCCAAGAACCTGTGGTTTACGCCCGAGCGTTCTATCCTGCGGAAGATCAAGGAAGCCATCATGACATGGCGTCTGGAACTCGCGTTGGACAAGGAGCGGATTCTTGAGCTGTATCTGAACGTCGCGGAGTGGGGCAACGGCGTTTACGGGGCGGAGGCCGCAGCCCGGCATTACTTCGGAAAATCCGCCGCAAGCCTCTCACGGGGCGAGGCCGCCCGGCTGGCGGTCATGCTGCCGTCCCCGCTGCGGCGCACCCCTTCTTCGGCCATCGTGAAACGCCTTTCGTCCCGGCTTTTGAAACGGATGCCGCGCTGAAGAAAATCTGTGCCGCATGAAGGAAATCATGATGGATGGTTACGCGATAGCACCGACGGAGGGCCCAAAACAGTGCTGGCATTGCAATGCTGAACAGCATAGGCTGATACAAAGGGGCTCCCGGTTTAGCCAACCGGCGGGAGAGGAGCCTGTTTTGACCCAGAGGAACGTCAAAGTGCCGTAAACAAGAGAATGAGAGAACCGTTTTTGCTGGGAAAGGAATCGTTTCACTGAGAGCTGGGGGAAGAGGGGCCTTCGTGCTTCCGAGGAGGCCCGGTTTTGACGAAGGCCGGGCATGGTGTCCGTGATACATCATTTAAGGGGATAGGACGTGTACAGGTGTAAGCTCGACATCAGGATTTTCAGCGAGGATCCTCTGCTTTTGGCAGACGTACGGAACATCGCTCCGCTGGAACGGTTTGAGCATGAGGTTTCCGGTTACCGGAGTTTTTCTCCGGAAGC
>ERZ840096.3091-NODE-3091-length-11834-cov-2.966890_pt1 | contig 11834 bp, 11 predicted proteins | sample MGYA00519878_ERZ840096 | MGnify/ENA primary metagenome ERZ840096 (study PRJEB31850, sample SAMEA3708865) | human gut metagenome | biome: human gut; feature: human-associated habitat; material: faeces | place: China | collected 2014 ...
TTTCCGCACTAACGCATTATTTGTCACGCTGGGGTCCGCACTAAGCGACTATTTGACACTCGGGGAGGCAGGGCGATTCAGACAACTCGCAGCAGCCCACCATCTGATCAAGCGAGTTCTCGCCGGCGGGCAAAGGCGCCGTCAGCTCCACGACGACGGCCTACTGTTTGCGATGACGGGGAGCGTGCGCTTCGCGCTTCTCCCTGCGGCGGTCTTTAATAAAGGTGAAGAGTGCATAGAGCGCCGCGACGGCGGCGATAGCGCCGATGCAGAGGGCAACCGGACCCACAATGGTCATGACATCCATATCGGCACCGCCAATCTAATCGCACAGTTCCATCAAAGCGCAACCATCGCGCCTGTCTGCAAAGCTTAACAGATATACGCGCGCCGTGCGTTAAAACCATCAAAGCGGTATCCATCGCAAGGCGCGGGTTCCGCCCGCGAGAGCTCCGCCCTCCGTAATCCACCACGGCTGCCGGCCGGAACCCGCCCGCCCGCGCGCCCAGCGCCCCCGACAGCGCCCACGCTGGAGGCGACCGCTCCCCGCTGCAGGCGACCGCTCCCCGCCCGCCGCATCCACATCTAAGAAATAGCCGTGGACTCGAAAGCCAATTCGGTATAAGCTACAGCGTCTCGGGTAATATCTCGAGCGTTATTTCGTGTTACCACAAGGCACATTTCGCCTTATCACCATGAAGGGGGACGATTATGGATTCCATGGATGCGACTAAGCAGGCGACCAGCGCCCAACAGCCGCAGGCCTCCACGGCAGCCGCAGGCGCTCCCGTGCCAGATCCCCGTCCCGATGCTCCCGTGCAGGTGCCCGCAGAGGTACCGGAGTCCATCGAGGCCACCATCGATTTCTCAGAGGTCGAATTCGCCGAGGAGTTCGCCGAACCCGTCACCGCCATCACCCCCGGCGGCGTCCTGCCGCTCGAGCCCGCACCCATCGAGGGCAGGCTCCGCAAGGCGGCGCTCAGCGTTCCGGATGAGATGGACGAGTGCAGCGGCTTCACGCTCTTTGGCCGTCGCATCAAGTCCATGCTCTACACCACGGACGTAGCCGTCATCCGCAACTCCAACGCGGACGCCATCTTCGCCGTCTACCCCTTCACCGCGCAGCCCGCCATCACGCAGGCGCTGCTCACCGTGGCGGAGTGCCCGGTCTTCGTGGGCGTGGGTGGCGGCACTACCGCGGGCAAGCGCGCCGTGCAGCTGGCCGCCGTCTCGGAGATGCAGGGCGCTGCGGGCGTCATCGTCAACTCCCCCGCATCGCCCGAGATGGTCGAGCAGATCGCCAGCATGGTCGACATCCCCGTCATCGCCACGGTGGTCCGCTGCGATGACGTGGCGCACGCCAAGGTCAAGGCCGGCGCCAAGATCTTGAACGTCGCCGCCGGCAAGGACACCCCCGCCGTGCTGCGCCAGCTCCGCGAGCACTACCCCAACATGCCGCTCATCGCGTCCGGCGGCCGCTCCTCGCTCTCCATCCGCGAGACACGCGAGGCGGGCGCCAACGCGGTCATCTGGACCCCGCCCTCGGCCCAGCAGCTGCAGGCGGACATGATGAAGCGCTACCGCGAGATGGGCGCCACGCCAGAAGGCCCCATCCTGGACCCCATCAAGGCGAGCGCGGAGAATCCCATGGAGAGCGCCCGCGCGGACGTCCCCATTCCGGACGAGCAGCTGGCCAAGGCCCACTCCCCTCGCCAGCGCCTGCGCAAGAGCCGTCCCGGCGGCTTCTTCTTCCCCCGTGGCAAAGGCAAGGCCGGCCTGGCGCTGCTGCCGGTGATCGCAGCGATCGCAGACAAGTTCGTGTAAGCGCGCACCGCAACCGCTGCAACCGCCGCAACCGCGCACCGCACTGCGTCGCATAGACCCCAAACGCACGCGACCCCGCTCGTCTTTTTCCGGACGAGCGGGGTCGATTCTTTTGCAACGCTTCTCGCGCCATAAGCTCGCGCTTCTTCTTGCGCAGACTTCTTTCTCAGTCTTTGGACGAGGAAGATCTCAAGCGGCGAGCCTACTCCCCGCGGACCTGCCCCATAAAGAACACGGCGGCGGTGCCCGGGCCCGTGTGCGAGCCGATCACGGCGCCGATGTTGTGAATCGAGACGCCGCCGCTCACGTTGGGGAAATGCTCCTCGATAAGACTGGCCAGCGCCTGCGCGTCTTCCAGGCAGTCGGAGTGACAGATGCAGCACTTACCGTCATAATCCTGCCCGCCGTCGGCGCGCTCGGCCATAACGCGCACCAGCTCGGCGATCGCGCGGCGCTTGGTACGGATCTTCTCGCGCGGAACCAACTTGCCCTGGTTGTTGATATCCATCACCGGGCAGATCTTCAGCGCGGTCGCGAGCACGGCGCTGGTAGCGCTCACGCGCCCACCGCGCTTGAGGCAGTCGAGGTCGCTCACAAAGAACCAGTGGTTGAGCTTATACTTGTTGGTCTCCGCCCAGTCGACCAGCTCGTCAAGCGTGGCGCCCTGGTCGCGAAGGTCCGCCATGTACTCCACCAGCAAACCAAAGCCAGAGCTCGCAGCCAAGGAGTCGACAACCTTGATAGTGCGCTGTGGGTAGCGCTCCGCAAGCGCGGAGGCGGCCAGGCAGGCAGAGTTATAGGAACCGGAGATGCCGGAAGAAAGGGTCACGTGCACCACGTCCAGGCCCTGGGCAAGGTAGGGCTCCCAGAATTCCTGGTACTCGCCCACTCCCACCTGCGAGGTCTTGGATTGGCCGCCGGCCTTCAAGCGGCCGTAGAACTCTGCGGGGGTGGTGGACTCGTAGAGATCATCCACGTACTCCTGGCCGTCCATCTCGTAATGAAAGCAAACATATGGTATAGTGCGCTGCGCAAAGAAATCGCGCTCGTAATCCGCGGTTGAGCAGGTTGTAAGTACGTATGTCGACATAATCCCCCTCATCTGGAAATCAGAATAATCCAATGTGAGATTATGCCATGATGCGCGTGTCATCCATAACAATTCATATTGCGCACTGGCACTTGTAACAATAGTGTGAAATAAGCCCGCTCGCGCTCCCCATAGCGCATGCCAGCATCCACGCACCCCCTCGGCGGCTTCGCGCGCCGCGCAAGGCCTTCGCCCGCGCAAGGCCTTCGCCCGCGCAAGGCCTTCGCCCGCGCAAGGCCCATGCCAGTGCAAGGCCCATGCCAGTGCAAGGCCCATGCCACCGCAAACCCCTCGCAAACAAAAGGGCCCCCGCGACATCGCCGCAGGGGCCCCAAGCAAGATGGCAAATGGCCGTGCTATCCGTAAAACTCGCTACTCATCGAGCTTATACTTCTCAAGCGCCTTCAAGACGATGGCGCCCGCCTCGGTGCAGAGCTTCTCGTCCGGAGCCTCGGTAAGCACGCGGACCAGCGGCTCGGTGCCGGATGCGCGCACAAACACGCGGCCGTTGCCCTCGAGGTACTCCTCCGCCTGGGCGATGGCCGCTTTGATGTCCTCGCCGTTCATGACGGCGTCCTTATCAGAGACGCGCACGTTCACCAGCTGCTGCGGGTAGAGCTTCACCGGACGGGTGAGCTCGGAGAGCTTCTCGCGCTCGGCGCGCAGCACCTCCATGATGCGCAGCGAGGTGAGAATGCCGTCGCCGGTCTTGGCAAGGTCGCCAAAGATGATGTGGCCGCTCTGCTCGCCGCCCAGGTTGTAGCCGTTCTCGCGCATGCAGGCGTAGACGTACTTGTCGCCCACGTCGGTCTTCTCATAGTTAAGGCCGGCGGCCTCCAGCGCACGGAAGAAGCCGAAGTTGCCCATAACGGTGGGAACCACGGTGGACTTGGCCAGGCGACCGTACTTGTTCAGGTAGGTGCCGCACACGTACAGGATCAAGTCGCCGTCCACCAAGTGGCCGCGCTCGTCGACGGCCAGGCAGCGGTCCGCGTCGCCATCGTAGGCAAAGCCAATGTCCAGGCCGTTCTCAACAACAAAGCGCTGCAGGCCCTCGATGTGGGTGGAGCCGCAGGCGACATTGATGTTGTAGCCGTTGGGGGCGTTGTTGATCACGTGGGTCTCCGCACCCAGGGCGTCAAAGACGGGGCGGGCGACGCTGGAGGCCGAACCGTTGGCGCAGTCCAGGCCGATCTTCATGCCCTGCAGCGAGAAGCCGCAGCTAGAGATAAGGCTGGCGATGTAGCGGTTGCGGCCCTGCATGTAGTCCACGGTGCAGCCGATGTTCTCGCCGGTGGCCAGCGGAACCTCGCTCTTGCCGTCGATGTAGTCCTCGATGAGCTCGAGAACGTCCTCGTCCATCTTGTAGCCCTCATGGTTCACCAGCTTGATGCCGTTGTCCGTGTAAGGGTTGTGGCTGGCAGTGATCATGACGCCGCAATCGAAACCGCCGTCGACAACCTCATAGGAGACGCCGGGCGTGGGGATGACGTGCAGCATATAGGCATCGGCACCGCTGGCGACCAGGCCGGAGACTAGCGCGGACTCGAACATGTAGCTCGAAAGGCGCGTGTCCTTGCCAATGATGACGCGGGCTTTCTTGCCGCGGCGGGCGCCGTAGTACCAGCCCACAAAGCGACCGATCTTGAATGCGTGGTCAACGTTGAGGCCCTCGTTCGCACGGCCGCGGAAACCGTCGGTACCAAAATACTTCATAGATGTAATCCTTCCGTTTGATACGGCACGCGTGAAGGCAGCCTTGGCGTCACGCAACCTTGGCGTCTCGCCGCTACCTAACTCGCGCGGTAACATAAACATGATACCAGCGCGTACCTATACACTGGCATATATGCAAACTCTTTACACTGGTGAGATGACACCATGAAACGGCACCTGTCCGCAGGAAGGAAGAACGCATGACCGCAATTGACCTTACATCTTTTGTTGAAGATTATGAAACCGCAGAAACAAGAGCACATAAGCACGCGCTCGACATCGCTTGCATTTGGTCTAAACTTCGCACCGTTGTCGAGCAGCCTCTCTTAATCACCAGTCGGCACGCTATCTCTCCCTGCCATCGATCCGCTCAGCCTTCTCGAAGACTAGACGTGAAGCTCAATCTGCAGGTAATGGCATTGCTGCGCAAAATGCAAACGGCCCCATCCCCTTTGGCAAAGCGCGCGGAGGACAGGGCCGCTCCATTTCCTCATGTTAATCAGCTACCGCTATCTAGGCGTTTGGCAGCAATATCGAATACCCTGCCCTTGTCCCTCGCTCCTATAGCGATAATCTGCACCACCTCAATGCGACTACCACAAATACGATAAATCACTCGTATACCGTCAACGCGAAATTTCAACTCCCTGCATCCCGCAAGCCGCCCCAAAAGCGGCTTACCTATCTCATCCGCCCGAAGCGCCAAGCGAGCGATACCCTTATCCACCATGACTCGCACAGAACCATCAAGCGCTAAATACTCCTTCTCGACGGCCTTGTCATAAAACTCGACCTCGAATCTGACGGCACTCACTCGAACAGCTCCGCGTCGGAGACGGGATCGGCAGCCTCGGCGGCCACCATGGCATCAAAGGCATCGCGTCCCACTACGTCAGCGAACAACCTGCCTGCACGATTAGGATCGGCATCACCCCTTGCAAGCCTGGCGGCAGCAGTGGCGTATAGGCGCTCTTCCCTAAGACGCTCAAGCTCAACTGCCATCGCCTCAAATTCGTCGAAACTCACAATGACCGTATCGATACCGTTGTTTCTGTCCGAGACAAACTGCGGTTCCTTACGCGCACGGCGACGGGCCTCTCCAAAGTTCTTGCTCGCCTGCGTTGAAGTCAACACCTGCCCGCGCCCAAACACAAGTTTATCATCCACAACGGCAACCATTACAACCGCCCTTCATTCTCTACGTTAATACGTATTGTAGACCTATTTACGTACGGATGATAATTGAACTAGACGGTTATTTTGCTAAGACTGGCCAGCGGTCAGATCCAAGTGAAGCTATCGATTGCTAGAGCCACTAGAGCCCCAAATCGGGCAACGCCTTTTTGAGCGCCGCCATCTCCTTCGGCTGAAGATAGGCAGTATTGAGGCTTTTCTTCCTGTACGCCAAATACGTGTCTGCCGTTACCTCAATAAGCTCCTTCGTGAAGAACTGCTCCCAGCTAAAGAAATCGGCGCTCTCGATATAATCCGCTGGATTCAGCAGGATGTCCCGCGTTCTTGCGTCGTTGAACAGGGACGAATTCAACACCAGCCACTCAAATGATTCAGGCAGGAACAAGCGAACGTTTTTGAAGCGAGCAAGCGATGTCACGTACGCCATCTCGGGACCAAACGCAGCGCCATCGGCAATCACAAGGATATCGTTCTCGCTCGACTCGCGAACCATCGAATAAATATTCGATTTTCCTTCAGCGCTCACGCAGCGAATACCGCTTTTCTCGCAAAGGGCACGGTAAAATTCATAACCGGAGTTCGAGTCCTCCACTATCACAACTTCTGGACGCCCGCCGTCAAATGCAAGGGATCCAAAGATGCGATACACCGAAGTATGGACGCGATTGTATGCAGGATACTTGGACGAGGACCTCGTCGTGTTCCTCAAGCCGTAGATCTCATCAACGCTGTAGGGAAGCTGAGGCAACGCCTCACGCAAGATCACCCCTTAAGCAGTCCGCCGCAACAAGAACAAACTCGTCCATGGTGTGGATGATTTCCCCCGTATTGGCAATGCGCGCCGTGAACCTGCGGTTGCCAAAATCCATCATATGGTACAGGTTGATGGTGATGTCCTGCATCTTTGCTATCTTCAAAATCCAGTAGGCGCAGTTATCTCCGCAATTTGTCGCGTTGTACACCTTGTCGGGCATAAACCTCAAAAGCAAAAGGGTCTTCACGCCGCTCGATAGCTTTTCAACGGGAATGACGCCCAAAATCTTGCTGTCAACGGCATTGGGCCCCACAACCGTAGCGCGATCGATCGACTTGATCATCCTTTGGGCAAGCTCGTCATTCAACCACTCGGGCGACATCACGTTGTTGAAATACACGGACGTGTTGTAAATGACGTTGTCCAAATCGCCAAAGTGAATCGTAAGCACGGGACGCCTTTCTCTAAGCCTCCCTGTAGTATAAAGCAGGGTAAAGCAGGGGCGAATTGAATCTATTCGCCATAAGCGCGGTACGCCGGGGACACCAGGAGAGTCAGGGACGCAGCGACGTGCAGGCGATCATCCGCAGCAGCCGGCGTGCACATCCTCCCGCTCGCGATAGAATGCCTCGGTGGCCTCCTTGGCAGGACGCCACCAATCCTCATGCGCCTTGTACCACGCTATAGTATCGGCAAGGCCGGACGAGAAATCCGTATGGGTAGGCGTCCACCCAAGGCGGCGCAGCTTAGAGCTGTCAATCGCATAGCGCCGGTCATGGCCCGCTCGGTCGCGCACCCAGTCAAAATCATCCCCATCACGCCCAAACGCCCGCAGCAGCTCGCGCAAAACGGACAGGTTGTCGCGCTCGCCATCAGCACCAATAAGGTAGGTCTCGCCCATGCTGCCGCGCGTAAGGATCTGCCATACCGCAGAACTGTGGGCCTCAACGTGGATCCAATCGCGAACGTTCCCGCCGTCGCCGTAAAGCTTGGGCCGCACCCCGTCTATAAGGTTTGTGATCTGGCGGGGAATAAACTTCTCCACGTGCTGGTAGGGACCGTAGTTGTTCGAGCATATAGAGATGGTGGCGCGCAGGCCGTACGTGCGCACCCATGCGCGCACAAGCATGTCTGCCGCCGCCTTGCTAGAGCTGTAGGGGCTCGAGGGCCTGTAGGGAGACTCCTCCGTAAAGCGCGCCGGGCTATCAAGCGGCAGGTCGCCAAAGACCTCGTCGGTCGAGACATGGTGGTAGCGAACGTCAAGCTGCCGGCACGCCTCAATTAAGGTAAACGTGCCCTCAACGTTGGTTTTCACAAACGGCGTGGGGTCTGCAATAGACCTATCGTTATGGGTCTCCGCGGCAAAATGCACCACGGCGTCCGCCTTGGCAACTAGATCGCGCACCAGCTTAGCATCGCACACATCGCCCACCACAAGCTCAACGCGGCCCCTCGGCAGGCTGGCGATGTTTCGCGGGTTGCCGGCATACGTAAGCGCGTCAAGAACCGTCACGCGCACACCCGGATGCTCACGCACCACATGGCGCACAAAGGCGGACCCCACAAACCCGCACCCTCCGGTAACAAGAATGCTGTTCAATGCAAAACCGCACGCCACGGCAAAACCTCCCAGCCGGCTGCCATCAAGTCCATACGTTGGCCGGTTAAAACTAACGGGCGAGCTGAAAAGAACGCCGCCCAAATCGCCAAAGTAAATCGTAGGCACAAAACGCCTTTCTATAAGCCTGGCTATAGTATAAGGCGCCAGCAAGAAGCCGTTGCCTCAGTCCACGCCCCTATAGACAAACTCATCCGCGAACGCGCCATCATAGGGATGCTCAACGCCGCCTTCCACCCTCTCGAATACAAGCTGGGCAATGCTGCGCGAGCAATCCAGCGCAATCACACCTTGGCCAATATTTGTCACGCGGAAAAAGACCCTGGTCGAATGGCCGGGAAAATACAGAGGGGCATCCAAGCTCAAGCCCTGGCGAATGCGGGAGTTGCGCAGCATAACGCGCGCCACAAGCGTGCCGAGCAGGTGAATTATCTCGGTGGTTGACGAGTCACTCAGCAACATAGCTCCCCCCATTAATTGACGCCTTTTCAGTATAGTACCTATTTGGACGAGGACCGGCTGAGGGCACGCCCGCTCGTTAAGGGCATCCTGCTTCGCACCCCTATTTAATAGTTAAGCACGCACTCCCTACGAGCCGTGCAATCACAATGTTGAAGTTGGGCCGAAGCTCGCCCAAGAACCGCATCCCCACGAAAGCCTAAATTTCCATCGCGAAGCAGAGGCGCAAGAAACGAAAAGATCAAAATGCTGTTCAGCGAAGATGTAAGGAGCTGGCTCGATGTGGTGAACGATGGAATCATTCTGGTCCACCGATTGAAGGTTCTAGAGCACCCACTCCTAAAATGCTGCAACGACCTTCCGTCGGCAGGATCCAGCTTTTCAGATGAAACGCGAGACGGATACGATAGTAGCGAAATGATGCACTTCGTCGATGAGTCTCTGGCCTGCCTTATCCAAGAATACGAGGGCCAGATTACCAAGTGCGACAACATGCGCGCGCCGAACAACGCGAGCAAGATAATCAATACGTTTGAAGACAAGAAGCTGTAAACATTTAAGTCTGCCATGCCAGATCAGGCGACATAAGACTGATGAGCCGACAAACGCTTTACAACAACTCGGCGCCGACCAAAATAGCGCCTGGAACCCAATCGGGGCAGCGCGTCGCCCCGCATATTCTGCCCCACGATGTCAGGCTCCCGGACATCGTGGGGCAGAATATGCGGGAACGAACAGCGGTCCTGAAGACAAAGGAAGGGACGTACTGAGAGTAGCCTCTGGCAACGCACGAGAAAATCGGTGGCACCAAAGAAACATCCGATTAACTTCATCAATGGTATTGACAAGGACGCACGCAATCCCTGTATGCACCAATTATACTGTACGCCGCATTTCAATCACCGAACCTATACGCACATGGCGGTGCTGACCGTCGCGCCAACTGCTGATATCTAAAGCATAATTGTCCACCAGGTCAAACATAGCCTTTAAATGGACATGAGAACGAGCGGCTCACTCCCCAAGCACTTGCACGCCTCATTCGGTACCGCACTCCCAAACAAGTCACACAGCCGGTATGTTACTGGCGCCGATGGACAAAACGCTCACAGAGGAGAGTCGGTTTTCATCATAGATTTAAAAACAGCCAAATTGACTAATCGCTTCTTTAGCTAAAATCCCCAAGGCCAATCGTGCCACCCATTCGGAAATAATCTGTCGATGGTACGAAAAAGATGCGATCCTTTAATTTACTCATCGCATCCTCCTTTAAACCTGACACTTCTTGAAAGGCAATCCTTTGAGATTCCCGCATCTGCTGGTATTGTCGATGCGAGGTCCCATGGCGATCCGGGAGCTGATGAACGAACATAACCAGTTTCGACCGTTCGCTATTTATTAAACGGCTGCCGACCAGGCGCCATATGCGCGCATCGGTCTCCCCCATGCTGCATCCATAAATACAAATGATATCTGCGCCGCCAATCAGCTCTCGAAGCTTGAGCTCGTTATTGTTGGCAAATAGGTCTGTATTCCTACTGTTTTTCACCCAGCATTCAACAAATAAGGAATTTTGGGCATACGCATCGTTATCAATTTGATTAGGCGAATCGACTCCGAAAACGATGTCTTTCACATTGCCCTCGTCATCAAAAGTACCGTGAGCATAGAAAGGGTTATTAAGCACGTCCCCATACTCTCTACCGTTCACAATATGCTTAAGCATAGCCCCATTCGAATTATGAGCCAATTCGATAAAGCGCTTTAGCGTTTGGGTATAGTTTAAGGAAACGAAATTGTGATTAACCGTCCCTTCTATGTTAGAAATAGAAAACTGCTGCCCATCTTGCCACGCCATACGTTTATCAAATCTAGTTACTGAACTAATGAATTCATCGACACATTCAGTGGGCAGCTCTTCTGGAAACCGCAATTCTTGACTACGTACATAATCGCAAAAACACTGCTCCATCTCTTCAAAAGTCTCTGAGAAATAATCGAATTCATCTTGTCCATAAAGTGCCGTGACCTTGCCCAACAACACCTCAAGATCGGACCAGAGCTCCACGGTGTCCAATCCATAGCGATTAGCGCCTTCAAGCTTTTCCACTAATCTATCTCTCTTACTACTTTTAAATGACGAAGAGAGATACAGGTTGTCCCGGAAAGTAGAATACCCTGTTTCTAATCCAAGATTCAAATCGAAGCCGTTTCCAATAATCCATGTGATATTCAAGTATTACTCCTAAAGCTACATGAAATTGAACAGCATCCCTTTTCGATACCGGATACACCGCGAAGCGATGTTATACCCCATCCGATACGCAATCGCCGCGCAATGCCATCGAAGTCGCCTCGTTGACATGCAAACGGAATTACCCCCCATTAAGAACATCCAACTCGAAGGAAATCGAGATATAGAATCATTGTTCCTATTTAGTCGGAACCAATAATGGAAACCCCTAGCACAGAAAATGCGAACGAGCGCTAATTCGCGCAATGCTCCAAATTATAGAATCAAAGAGCGCAAAACAGGGTCACGCGTCTCAACGACACCCATCGCCATACTGCCAATTAACTCCACACCTCCATAAGCGCCAACACTCCATCTGATCATCCGGCACCAGCATATGCTCATACACAGTCAATATTGTTGCAAAAGAGATATCGGCCGCCGGGCAAGCGCTACCGCACTCTTAATCCCTCCAATTAGCTAGAATTGAACAAAAATCGACCGCAAGTCCGCTAAAAAAGAATCGTCCCGCGACTATTATCCCTTAGAAAAAACCGCTATTTTTTGTTTAAGACGTTTTCATCTACATCATTAATGAGCAGTTTTAGTATATCACCTTGATTCGGCTTTTTCTTTTGACCCATATCCTTTCGCAGTTGCATGATTATTTTCTCCTGTCCCAGCATCAAGTCTCTAGCAGAAGGATTTCTCCCGGCATGAATCCTCCACTCTGCCCACAGCTTTATCGCATCGGCAGAACCCCATAGCATCAGCTTTTCCGTAAAATCGTAGAAATCATCGAGCATTTCGGTTTGAGAGTATTCTTCTTTTACTTTCGGGCTCTTTACAACCTTCACAAACGTTGAGACAAGTTGTTGGTATGCTACTTCTCGGTGCTGACGAAGATATTCTTGCTCTCTCTGTTTGTAAGATAGATAGCTACTCA